>ERZ747221.2194-NODE-2194-length-17823-cov-4.558661_pt1 | contig 17823 bp, 8 predicted proteins | sample MGYA00374949_ERZ747221 | MGnify/ENA primary metagenome ERZ747221 (study PRJEB28779, sample SAMN05720172) | bioreactor metagenome | isolation source: Anaerobic biogas reactor | place: USA:Washington, USA | collected 2015-08-08 ... | reverse complement strand
AGAGAAATAGTCGTAGACCTGGTCGTTCATGAAAAATTCGAACAACGTCGGCCGGTCGGGTTCCCGGCGCTCCAGGACCGCGAGCAGCTGGCTAAAATCCGGCGCGCGTCCCCGTTTGTTCTTTAATCCGCCGCCTGTCTGATCGTGACGCATACACACCCTCCCTTTCCCGTTCAGTTCCATTATAAGGCCGGCCGTTGCTCTAAGGTGTCATGATTTGATCGGCTTTTATCCTGATTTTGCTTGCGGTAACCGCGGGGCGTCAGGCCGGTCATTTTTTTAAAGATCGCCGCAAAATGGCTCGAGCTCGCATATCCGACACGGGCTGCGATCCAGGCGACCGGGCGATCGGTCGTCGCCAGGAAGCGCCGCGCTTCGAGCAGGCGGATGTGGTGAATGTAGCTGACGAAACGCTTCCCGGTCACCTTGCGGAAGATGCGGCAAAAGTGGGGCGCGCTGAGGTGGCAAAGCGCAGCCGCCTCCGTTTCGCTGAACGGATCCATGTAATGCGAGCGCACGTGCCGCAGAGCCGGCTGGATCTGGCGGAACCATTGCATCGGCAGATCCTGCGGCAGGTAGCGCAGGTGGCTGTAGCGGATCAGCCAGGCCACGATCTTAAGCAGGCTGCCCCGGATCGACAGGTTCAGCGCCGGCGGCTGGTCGCGCCAGTCCGAGGCGATGTCATCAAGCCAGGCGCGAACCGGCGCGTCCTCGCCGAGCGTGACATGCGCCAGCAAGTTCGCGTCCGCCTGCAGGAACGGGATCCATTCGCCGGCCGTACCGTCGCCCAGGTCGAGGAGCCACTCGGGATCGAACTGGAGTACGAGAAAACGGCAGCCGGACATGTCGGGGATGCCGTGGCTGGAGCCGGCGCCGATCAGGACCAGGTCGCCCGCCTCGAGCGCGATGGTCTGCTGCTCCAAGGTCAGCTGGCATTGGCCCCGCTCCAAAAGGAGCAGTTCCAGGCATTCGTGATAGTGAAACACGACACGGCCTGGTTCGTCGGGTCCGGCCTGGTTGATGAAGACTGCCAGGTGCCGCGCTGCAGCGGGCGAATCCGGCCATGTCTCATGGAAACCTTTCATGGCGAAACGTTCCGCGGCTTGTCGTTTTCGGATGAGGCCGCGCCTCCTGCTGCCAGTATACCAGCAACTGAACCATAGAAAAAAGCTGCGGATGTTAGTGCTTCGCACCATCGGCAGAATTTCAATAAAATCAGGCTGGTTTTTTCAGATAACCATGTCATAATAAAGTTATAGATCCTCTCAACAAGCCTAGCACAGGTCAAGCTGGGCGGCGGTGTTCAGTTCATGGCTTTCCGTCAGCTCAGACAGATCAGGGGACTGGTGCCGGATCATTGGCATGGCCTGGCATCGCGACATTTACGACTGACCAATGCATCTTTTCAATCTCATCATCTCGTTCAGTCACCCGGTGATCTCGTCCCGGCCTCGCCTGAACAAACCTGCTGGACGGTTCATTTGTAACATTCATTGCCATTTGTCTATAACGCCATATCGGATACGGATACCCTTTTTCTTCCTTCATAAACAGCATGGATTGGAGATGAGTGTATGAGTCTTCCCATGACGGTCTGGAGCTGGCTGAAAAAGCAGTTCAGCACCCATACGGTCCGTTCGGTCGCAGCCGTTTTTTTGGCCCTGGCTCTGCTTGTAACCGGCGGGCTTTGGGCCGGCGGGGTCTTCAGGGCCAAAGAGGTGGAAGAGACTTTCACCTATCTGCCCAACCGGACCTACCGGGTGGCCGGCCCGGATCCGCCCGAGCCGGAAACGCTCGGGGAGCTCCTGCACGCGGACGAACCCGATGTCGACATCCTGCTGCGCCACCCCGAAATCGCCCAGGAGCTGCTCCAGGCCGAGGTGCTGACCGATATTGTCGATTCCCGGCTCGCACTCAACAACCTGCGCAGCCTGGATCGGCAATTGTCCGAGCGGCTGGGCGAAGCGCCGGATTCGCTCGATATGATTGATCTGGCGGAGCTCAGAGCCCATGCGGGCATCGGTCTGGACGCGGTCGCCAGCGAATGGGACAGCACGTACCGGCTCCTGGCAACCACGTACAGCCCCGGGTTGTCCAGCGGCTATTTTCCGGGTCTGGTTCCGGCCAAAGCTCAGGAACAGCAGGAGAGCCTCGCAACGGCCAAATCGGCGACCTCCAGGCTGCTCAAGGCGGCGGACCGGAACGCCATCACGGCCATACCGGCCAACATGAACATGAAATGCGTTTGGCAGGCACCGGCGGAAGGCCTTGTCCACATGGTCCCCTCCGGAGCCTGGCTGCCGGAGCTAGGCTACAAGCTATTTCGAATCGTCAACGGCAGCAGCACCCTGATCGACGAGCAGCTGGCCGCGCCGCAGGACGGCTTGAACGGCAGTCTGGGCCTGGCGGACGACGCGTGGATCAAGGAGCTCTACGCGCAGGCGGCGCTGACGCCCGCCAAGCTGACGGCACTGGGCATGGACGCCGCTAAGTTCAACGAGATCGCCTACAAAACAGACAGCCTGCAGCCCCCGGCCCGTGTCAGCGGCGCGCTCGACTTCGATAAAATGCGCGAGGCCTTGATTACAATCCCCTCCGGCCTGGAACAGCGCATTCCCGAGACCGACCTGTTGCTGCGCCAGCCGATCTATGTCATGGGGCGGCAGGACAACACCTTGATCAGCAGCGCAGCCATCCGGTCGCGTGTCCAGCAGAAGTTCTCCGTCCTCTCGCCGCAGACCTCGCCCCTGATCAGCGCGATCAAGAGCGAGCCGGGCGGCGACGCGAAAAGCGAGCTGATGCAGTCCATTTTGAGCGCACGCCAGCAGATCGCCACGCTCAGCTTTGTCGACGACGCGTTTGCCGAGGCGGCCGGTTTCCTGATCCGGGACGATCTGACTTCGCTGCAGCTGCCCGATGGAACCAAAATCACCTACCGGGTCGAGACGCCCGACGGGGCGCAGACATCGCGCAGCATCACGGCCGGTACCGAGACCGGCTTGTCCAAACCGCTGGGCCTTAACGGGTACGGCATCGATGGCAAGGTGCCGCTGCGCTGGCAGCAGGCGTCCGCACCAGCTGAAAAAGCGATCCTCAGCGGCTACTGGATCGAGCGCCAGCTCGAGGGCGAGTCAACGTTCACCCAGATCAACGACGAGCCGGTCGTCGTGTCCTACTTGCTCGACGAAACCGGTGTCTATTTCGAGTCCCCCGTCTTTTTCGAGGACACGGTCGACAACGGTCTGAACGTGACCTACCGAATCCGCTCGCTGGATGTCTTCGGGCGGACCAGTGAATACTCGGACCCGATCAGCTTTTTAGTCGAAAAAGTAACGCCGCCCAACGCGCCGGCCGTCGATCCGCCGGACCTGTCGACAGACCTGGCCGCTTCCGATGCCGCCCGTCAGGCGATCGCGGCCAATCCGGGCCAGCTGGGCATCGTGCTGCCGATCTACACCGATTCGCCCGACACGGTCCGCTTCACGATCTACCGGGCTGTTGCCCACGGCGCCCAGAGCTTCGGTCCGCCCGAAGTGCTGGCCAACCTCACCTACCATAACCCGATGCCGGACGCGCAGCCGACATTCGGCGTCACCAGCCGCGAACTGCCCCAAGTCGAACCGGTACCGAAAAACAACGCCAAGCAGCTGGTACGGACCAACTATGTGAAGGCTGCCCCCAACCTGATCTATTTCGACGCCAATGTCGCCGAGGGCTATACCTACAAGTACTGGGTTTCGGCCTGGGACTCCTGGAACAACGAGAGCGCCTGGTCCAAGTCCGCTTCGGCCGGCGTCCCATCCGCGGTTAAACCGGCTGTACCAGGAGCCTTGAGTATCTCGATGCTGTCGCGCGAACTGCCGGATTTCTCGCAAGAACCGCCCGGTATCCTGCACGATGAGCTGGTCGCCAAAAAAGACCTGTCCGCCAGCGCGGCCGGCAGTGTCGCACGCGTCTATGCAACCGACATCGAAACAGTGAAGAGCGCCGACCAGGAGGGCATTGCCATCGGGCACTTTATACCGGCAGCTGAGAAATTTTCCGTCATCGACATGCAGTACGACAATCTGCCCGAGGACAAGTACATCCACCTGTTTGTCGCCGTGCGCGGCGAGGACGTCCTACCAGACGGAACGGCCCGCGTCCGCTGGCCGGCATACAGCGGCGACGGGCTGGGCGGCTATGCGGTCTATGTCCCCGAATTCCCTCTGCAGCCGCTCGAATTGATGCAGCAGATGTCGCGTGCCGAGCTGGTTGAACTGGGTCGCTGGCGCCAGCTGAACGACCAGCCGGTCAGCGAAAACCAGTTCCTGGCCGGCGGTCTCAGCAGCACGCCAGGCAGCTTCGCGCTTTTCCTGATCTGCCTGGTGCCGGAAGGCGCCCAGCCGGGCCAGCCGGCCGACGGCGTGTCCGGCATCGGCATGCTCCAGGGGATCAGCAACCATTTTGCCCTGATGGCCGAAGGCGGCTTTGTCTCGATCAACTGGTCTGCGCCGGACGATCCGCAGATCAAGCACTACCGCGTCTACCGCAGCGAGGTGGCCTCTTTCAAAAAACCCGTCGACGAGTCCGCCCTGGTCTGGACCCTGGTCGGCGACCACATCAAGGCACCTAAATATACGGAGCGGGTCGAGCAGACCTTCGCCCACTATTATTACTACAAAGTCACCTCGGTCACGCCCTGGGGCGTCGAGTCGGCCGTCGGCAGCGTCGAGCGCTTCCGTGTTCCGGCGACCAAACCGCCCCAGACACCGACGCTGCTGCTGCCGCTGTCACGTAAGGATGGTATCGAGATCAATTTCTCCGCGGTCGGCCACTGCAGCCGCTACGAGGTCTACCGCACCGAAATCCCTCGTCCGAGCGAAATCCAGATCAACCAGTTCACGGCCTCCCACGAGGCCGTCGCCGCGGCGCTGTTCGAGACCCCATCCGACAAGGACACCTTTTTTTCAGGGCTGATCACCCGTTCGCTCAAAACGCCTTCTGCGCCGATCACCGTCACCGCACCGATCCGTGTGATCGACAAATTCAAGACGATGACCACCTTGAATCAGACAAGCATCGTCAGCAACCTCAAAACCGTAAACGACACATCGGCCCTGACCGCCTATATGCAGATCTTGACCTCGCACGGACCACTGGCCCTGGCCGACTACACCGACCTCAGCATCGAGATGCTGCACATGATCAACTGGACAAAGGTCGGCGAGCTGCCGGTGGACGAAGACACGGTCGAAGCGGTCGATCCCGCCACCGGTCTGCTCAAGCCGCTGTCGATCATCGACATGTCGGCGGTCTATGGCAAGCTCTACCTCTACACCGTCCAGGCCTGGAACGACGACAACCTCGGATCGGGCCGCCCGGAACCGGTCGAGGCGACGACAAGGCGAAACGCCCCCTTCGATCCCATCGCCGGGCTCAAGTCGGATTCCCTGGCCGGACAGCCCAGCCTCTCCTGGAATCCGGCCACCATGGCCAACCTGACCTGGCAGCAGTGCCGCGAAGACACCGTCGGCTACATTGTCTACCGGTCCGATACGGAAGACGGCGAATACCTCCAGGCCAGCCCGCTGCTGCTCGAAACCAAGTGGACCGACGGGCAGGCCGACCGGTATGCGTTCAACTGGTATAAGGTCAAGGTGCTGGACACCGGCGGCTACTTGTCCGAATTGTCCGAACCGCTCCTGATCCGCAGGCTTTATATGCCCGCGCTGGAACCCGTGATCCCGCCCATTGAGCGATTGCAGCCTGAGACGATCCTGCCGGACATCGCCGTCCGGGGCAAAAGCTTCACGGTCCAGGCTGGCAGCGTGCTGCAGATCCCGTATGAGCTGACCGGAACAGAACCGATTGATGTCACGCTCACGGCCGTCAACCAGAAAGGCGTGGCCGCCCGCGGCATTGCGTTGGATGCAACGACCCGGTCAGTCCGCACCAGCAAGGATCTGCCGGTAGGGACCTATACTCTCACACTCACGGCCGTCAATAAGACCGGTGAAGACAGCGTAACCTTCACGCTGGAGGTCACGCCGAAACCGACGGCCTCGCCGGGTCCGACCACCAAGCCCACACCAACGCCGACCCCGACTACAGCGCCCAGGCCGACCGTGACACCGACGAGTAAACCGACACCCGCCTTGGTTCCGCCGACCGTCAAGCTGGATAAGAGCAGCTACACGGTCTACTATCCGGACAGTTTCACCGCCAAATACACCTTGCAGGGTTCGGAACCGATCACGCTCGAGCTCAAGGTCTATAAGGCTGACGGCAGCCTGGCGGACGGATTCACACTCGACACCGCCGCCCGCACCATCAAGGCGGGGACACTCCGCCCCGGCCAGTACAATGGCATCCTGACCGCCAGCAACAGCGTCGGCAAAAGCGAAGTCCGTTTCGCACTCTCAGTTGAAATGCGCACCCCGCCGGTGCTGGTCGATCTCGAAAACAACGTCATCGAAATCACCCACTCGGTATTCCCGGTGCGTGAGACCACCGTTTCGTTCACCGTCTCAGGCACAACCCCATTCACCTGGTCGCTGCGGCCGATCGAGAAGGCGATCATCTACAACCGGCAATGGATCCAGCCCGCACCGGTTCCGGCTGATGTGAAAATCGACAGCAGCGGCAAACTGACGATCCGAAGCACTGTCGCGGTTGGCGTTTATGCCTTCGATGTTGTGGTCAGCAACGCGGTCGGATCCGACTTCCAGACGATCATCCTCGTTGTCAAGACTGGTTTGCGCACCTTTGGCCAGGCCGATCCGCTGCCAACCGATTCCGGTTATGTGCTCCTTTCCGCCACCTCCGGCGCCACCCCGACACCGGAAGCGGTCGTGACACCAGTGCCGCAGGAGACCTTCAAGAGCGACCGGGTCCGCTGCCTCAACTTCGTGCTGACCCAGGTCGAGCTGACCCGCCCGGTGGCGGACGAAGCCAGCCTGCTGGCCGGACGGATCGGCTACGCCGGTACGGCCCTGCTCGACCTTGGCTACTCGGAGCCGGTGCCGGTTCAAATCATCAACGGCGACATCGTCCAGGACAGCGAGGGCGACAAGCTGCGCGCCGGAACCGTATACCTGGCGGAACCGCACAGCCTAGACAAGCTCGGGCTCACGCTGGTTTCGATGAACATCACGCCGCAGATCGAGAAGCTGACCGTCAGCGGCTATATGCAACGGCCGGACGAGACCGAAAACCTGATCGGCGATCTGCATACGCTGGAGTTTACGGACGCCAAGCTGCGCTATGGCTTCATCGACATCGAGAGTAATTTGCCGGACATCCGCTACCAGCGGCTGCGCATCCACGCCATCGGCCAGTTCCGGATCCGGCTCGACGGCGCCGCAACAGGAAGCCCCGACCTCTTCGTCCTGCGCAACGTCAAGGTCGCCATGAAATCACACCTGGAGACGCTGAACAACGAAGGCCTGCTGTTCACGCCGTCCGGCGACCTGGCCTTCAATCAGGCCGGTGAACTGCGCGGCACGCTGGCTACGCAAACGGATCAGAGCCTGCAGCTGCTCGTTCCGGGCGGCACCGCCCTGCGGGTTGCGGACGCGTCGCTGACCTTCGCCTACGGCAATGCGGATCCGACCGGGTATCTGAAGGGCAAGCTGGTGCTGCCCTTCGAGAAGGCCGCCGTCTATTCCGCCCAGGCCGTCGCCCCTGGTGCCCTGATCGGCGATCATCCCACCGTCAACGAGATGGACAGCCTGGTGCAAGGCACCACCGTCGATGCCGGTCTCAAGATCGTCATGCATAACGGTCTGCTCCATTTCGGCGAAATGGTCCAGATCAATGGCCTGCGCCTGGTCCCCAACGACCCGGTCCTGATGGACGCCTGCAGCTTCGCCAGCATCGACATCGCGGACTGGAACGGCAAAGGGTTTATGCTCGAGTCGGCTTACCTGACACCGACCAGCATCGCCGACCGCAGTTTGTCCGCCGAATTGCAGGAAGTCCAGGCGATCGCCGTCGTACCCACGGAGGTGACCGTCGACCTCGACCGCGAAGGCGCGCTGCCCAAAACCGGCGGATCGCAGACCCCCAACGAGACCGAAAAGCCCTTCTGGGTCGGCATGGTCCTGAAGGGCGGCACGCTTACATTGCCGCCCGCGTTCATCCAGACCAACAGCGGCGACCCGATCGTGTTCGACCTCGCGGAAGGCGAGATGATCTACGACCTGAACGGCTTCAACTACCAGACATTCCTCTATAATCCGAATGGTGTTCCGGCCAATTTCGGCGACCAGCTGGGCGGCTTCACTGATGTGACGGTCTACGACTGCCTGCTCGACATGTATGCCAACCGGATCAACCTGGAGATTAACGCCGAGGTTGCCGTCGACCTGTTCCTGAAGAACCGGGTCAAGGTCAAGCTGTACACCAACAAGGAAGATACCGCTGACGGGCCTAAAGGCAAATTCCTCTGCTCGGTCGCTCCGACAAAGATCGAACAGGGCATCGCCGAAGGGATCGATGTCACGATCGACGGCGGCTGGCTCAAGCCAGACGGCATGCACTTCAACGGCGCGTTTACGGTCGTGTCGGACGAAGTCTCAACCTCAGGGCCGCTGGCGTTCACCGACATGGTGGTTCCGGCCAACAAGAAGACGATCAACGGGCTGGACGCGGCAGGCGGGCAGCTGGCCGCCGCGGAGCTGGACAAACCGGTCAACGTCGATTTCCAGGGCTTCACGATGGAAATCCGGGCCATCGACCTGGGCTACAGGCCCCGCGCCAGCGAAGTGCCGGGCTCGGGCTCCGTCTGGATGGTCCTGATGGGCTCGACGCTGCTGTCCGAAAACATTCCGCTCTCAACCGAGACAACCGACAACCTGATCATCGAGTGCCCCAACCAGCTGGGTCTGCCTGTCGTCATCTACGAATCGTCCCAATCGGTCCTGACGGCCAATTTCGACGGCTGTGTCGATGTCAGCGGCGTGCTCGTGCCCGAGCTGACCGAGTTCGGCGCGGCGGCCAGGGCAGGGCGCCGCAATGCCTCGCTCGGGCCGGTCTTCGTCAGTTCGCCGGTCTCCAGCCCCGGCGAAGGCCTGGTCGAGTTCGATACCGACGCGCTGCTGCTAGGCTTCCTGGGCGGGCTGAACGCCCTCGACATCGACGCCGTCACCCGCTTCGGCTATGACATGAACAACAGCCGCTGCTACTTCGCGGTCGGCCTCCTGCCCGCCTCCGATGACGGCGCGATCAACTTCGGGGCCGGCGATGTCGAGGATTTCACCGGCATGGTCGTCTACAACATGGTGATGGGCCGCGACGACCAGAACCGTTTTGCCTTCCCGGACGATCCCGGCCAGATCGCCGACTATGTCGAGAATTTACCCGTGCATACGGCGCCGGACACCTTCTTCGGCGCCGGCATCAAGGGACTGCTCCGGATCTCCGGGTTCTGTGAAATCCGCGACCTGTATTTCGGCTTTGGCAGCGGCCCGATTGTCGATGCCAGCGGCGGGCTTTGGCTGCCGCTCGACGTCCCCGGCATGATCGCCGGCGACGGGTTCAAGAAAGTCGGCTCGGTCGCGATCACCTACAACCACCCGGAGCGCTACTTCTCGTTCAGCATGACGATCGACGACATCGACATCGTGGTGGCCAAGGTTGGCGGCAGCATCGGCTTCGAGTTCAGCCCGCACCTGTTCGGCGTCTATCTCGGCTACCCCGAGACGCTGGCCGGCAACATCTCCTTTTTCCGGGTTGGCGTGGGCATCGGATTCCGGATCGACACCGAAGGCGAATCCGTCATCAAGGCCAAGATCGAGTTCGGCGTCGAAGAGGATCTTGAGATCCTGATCGTCTACCTGCGCGGCTACCTCTACGCCGGCGCCGACGGGGCCTACTACTTCGGCGGCGAAGGCGGCGACCGCTTCGTGCTCGAGCTCTACCTGAAGGGCGGCATCGAGGGAGGCATCATTATCGGCGACGAGCGCTACAACATCATCGGCTTCTACCTGGACGCCCGCGGCCGGCTGGAATCCAGGGCCAACGACGCCTGGCTGCTCTACTGCTCCTGCGAAGTTTCCTACAGCCTGGATCTCTGGCTGTTCTCGGTCGAGGGCTCCGTCTCGGCGTCCTTTGACACGACGATCGGCTGACGGGCTATTTTTTCAGGCGCTGGCAGGACGGGCAGTACGTGATGCTGCCGCCCAGGTAGGCTTCCTGGATGATGGGCGTGCCGCAAACGCGGCAGGGCAGCCCCTTGCGTTTGGCTGACATTTGCGTCGGGTAGCCGCCGGGGACGCCGAACAGGTCCTTTTCCGTATCGCGCCCGCCGCCGTCGGCCATCGCCCGTAACGTTTGACAGACCGCCCGGTACAGGCCGGCCCGCTCGGTATCATCGAGCTGGCTTAGCCTGGTTTTGGGATGCTGGCCGGCCGCGAAGAGGATATCCTGCAAAACACCGTTGCCCAGCCCCGGGATACGCTGCCGGGTGGCCAGAAAGGCCTTCAGCGACAGCTTTTCGTCCTCAGGAGCCCAAAGGGTGCCAAAGTAGCCGGGGTCAAACGAATCGCCCAGCGGATCCGGCTTTTCCAGTGCCGTTTGGATGTAGGGGTTGTCGTTCTCCCCGTCCCGGAAAGCCCACAGCCCGCCGTACATCTGGACTGTGCCGGTCAGCGAAGATCCGTCGTCAAAACCAAGCAGAAGCTGGTGGCGCTGCGGCAGGTCTTGTCCCGGCGCCCACCAGCGCAGGTTGACGCCGTCACCGAAAACCAAACGCATCCCTTCGGCCTCGATGGCGACAAATCCGCCGAACGACACGGATGCGCCGATTTTCCGGCCCGTCAGCCGGGCCGGATAGTCCGCCGCGTCCCCGCTGAACCAGGCAAACTTGTGCGCGGTCTGCTGCGTCACGACCTGCCGGATCGTCCGGCCGGTCAGGGCCTGGCCGATCTGCCCGGCCAGAACAAAACTCTCGGGTCGCTCGATCATCCGATCCCCTCCTCACACGCGCATACGGTTATATGATCGGCACGCGCTGTTCCTGACGTGTCGCAACATGGAAGGACAGCGCCCAGGTGACGCGGCCAGCCGGCTCAAAACGCAGTCCGGAGCAGGCCGTCCGCCGCCTGTCTGCCGCCGGCGCTGAAACAATCACCGCCGTGCAGCCGTCTGAGTGCCCGATGACACCGCCATGCTGGCCGCGCCGGGGTAAGTCGCCGGGTTCGGTGTCGTGCACCGACAAGACACCGGCGGGCAAATCCGGCTCGAGTGTGTAATCCATCCGGGTCATGCAGCGCGGCCAGTCCGAACCGCCGTCTGGCAATCGATCGGCAGGCAACGTCTCCTGCGTGATGTCCAGAACAGTCATAATATGGAGCTGCCCCGAGACCGGATGAACCAAACGGCAGGTCTGACCTGGCCGGGGATCGTCCAGCTGCGGGCCGGGGAAAAATTGAGGTTCCGGATCCAAAACAAGCGTCAAAGTCCGGATCCCGGGTTTTCGCTTGCCTGGCCAGGCAAAGGTTGCCCGCATAAACAGCCAGCCGGACCGGTCGCTGCAGCTGTAATGGATCCGCACGGCCTCGGCTTCGGCGCTGTTGGTCCCGTTGTCCCCCGTATCGGGAAGCCAGAAGATGGAACAGGTGCCTTTTTCCGGCAAGGCCGATCCATTCAGTTCGGCGCGCACACGGACCGCCGCGCCAAGCGGGTTCTCGGCCTCCATCTGCTCGCGCAGCACACGTGACGGTCGCCGGTTTTCCTGTACCGCCGCCCATTTGGCACGATAGGTCCCGACCTGTTCCGCATCCGCCTCAAGGCACAGGTCGACGACCAGACCGGCCGGACACAGGTAAAGGGACGGGACACGCCAGTTTTGCCCGTCCCAGGTGAAGCGCTTGCCGACAGCCACTTCCCTGCCGGACCGTTGGCGGCTCTCGCGGCTAAAAAAACCGCCGAATGTTACCTTCCAGGCCGGCTCGCGCACCGTTTCGGGCTTGGGAAAACGAAGCGTTCGCGCGTCGAAAGCTTCCTGCAGCGATCTGACATAACCGTATGGGTCCGGCATGGGACGAAGCGACCAAGTCTGCTGGATGGCGTCCAGGACGGCCTGCTGCTTTTGGCCGACCGCCGCTTGGGCAACCGCGTCACCCCAATGCGTTTCGTCACAGTCGGGGATCTGCTCCAGGATCGTGGCGCTGCCGACGGCCAGAATCAGGCGCAAAAAATCACGGAAGGTGCGTGCCAGCGGGCGCACGTAGGGCGGATCCGCCCGGGACGGGCTGACGACGAAAACCATCTCCCCGTGTCCGCGCACAAAACAATAATGGATCCCGTCGCTGCCGGCCCAGCCCAATACGCGCGCGCCCAGGGGCGTGCAGAAATATCCGCCGGCCGTGCTGCCCGGCTCCAGTCCGATCTGGGACCCATCGAGGTTCAGGGCGAAAAACTGCTTGACCGTCGGCATCTTGTTTTCAGACGATCTCGGGCGCGCCGTCTGCCTCCAGCTTTGCGGCCAGGCGGCGCAGGTCAGCCAAAGGCCGGCCGCCGGCCAGTTGCTCGTAGAGCCGGATCGCCATCTCCGAGAGCGGATCGCCAGATGGCCGTTGCGCGATCTCCTCTAGTGCCTGCCGGGCCCGGTCGGCCGACTGCATCTGACTTTGTTCGCCAAGCAGCCGGTAGAGCGCGCCGGCGATCCCGACAGCGATCCAGGCCGGTGAAACCCCGGCCTGTTGGCAGAACAAGGCGGCGCCGACCAGGCGGTCCTCCGGCATCAGCTTGCGCTTCGGATCCGCCCCGACGCGGTCGCAGGTGTCCTTGAGTGCGGCGTTGCCAAAGCGGCGCAGCAAGTCGTCGCTGTGCTCGAGCAGCGGTTCGAGCGGCATCTGGTAGACGCGGGCCAGTGCCCGGGCGCCAGACAGCATCGCCCGCTGCACCATCAGGCGGATCTCCGCCTGGTCGATCGCCTCGCTGATCAACGTCTGCGCCGCGTAAGTGCCCAGGTAGGCACAAATCGCATGCGCCATGTTGTGCAGGTACAGCTTGCGCTTGATGTAATAGGCAAACGGCTCAAACGGCACCAGGCGGGGGATATCGGGAATCTCACCCTTGAAAGCGGCTTTGTCGACCGGGAGGAAGCCGTAGCGTTCGACACAGACCCTGAGCGGGTCTCCGTCTTGCATGTCAGGGGTCTGGATCGGTACCATGCGCCCGATCGAGGTCTCGACCAGCCCGATCCGGCGCTCGAAAGCCGGGTGGTCCGCCGGGTCGAGCGATGCCTTGATATGGCGATCCAGCACCTGGTCCGCGTGCATCAGGTTCTCACAGATCAGGATGTTCAGCGGGGCGTCCGTCTTTTTCAGGCGCCGGGCCAGGCCGGCCGCGAGCGCGGGCGCGATCCGGACAAGGTTGTTGGCGCCGACCGCCGTGGCCGCCAAGTCCGCCCCGGCGACCGCCTCGGCGACCGCTTCGGCGTCGTGTGCGTCGATGGCGCTGACATGGCGGACGATTTGGTCCTCGTGCCCCTCGCTGGAGACGATGCGTACCGGATAGCTGCCGGACCGGTTCAGGTTTTCTATCAGGCCGGCCGCGACATCGATAAACGTGACGCGGTAGCCCGCCTGGCCCAGCAGCGCGCCGATAAAACCACGCCCGATGTTGCCGGCGCCAAAAATAACCGCTTGTTTCATGGTGTCCTCCCATGCGGCTGCTTCTCCTGCCGCAGTTCTTGCATCAGCGGGTATAGCTTCTTATAAGTGGCGAAGCGCTCCTGGTACTGCGCATGCCGGCAAGCATCGGGGGCGAAGACGCGATCAGTCCTGACCAGGCCGGCCGCCGCCTCATGGTGTGATCTGAAGACACCGCACGCGGTTCCGGCCAGGATCGCCACGCCCAGCGTGCCGGCCTCTGAGACGCGCAGCCTGGTGACCGGTATGCCCATCATGTCAGCTTTAAGCTGCAAGAAGGGCTCCGACCGGGCCAGGCCGCCGACTGCCGCCAGCGATTCGATTATAACACCGGCGCCGGCCAGCTTTTCGACATTGACCATAATTTCGAACGTAATGCCCTCCAGGATGCCCCGGATCATTGCCTCCGGCCCGGTGTCGATCGTCAGTCCCGCCATCAGGCCCTGCGCGCCCGCATCCATGTAGGGGGTCGCGGCACCGGCGAAATGGGGCAGGACCAGGATCGGCGAAGGCCCCGGTGATGCGAGCGCGCGCTCGATCATCAGCGTGTAGGCGTTGATGCCGCTCTTTTCCGATTCCAGCCGGTAGGGCAGGCCGAGACGGTCGCGGAACCACTTGAGCAGGCTGCCGCCGGTAAACGTGAACGCATACGTGACATACAGGCCGGGCAGCACGTGAGGCACGCAGGCAAAATGGTTGGACGCCATGGCCGGCGTCAGGAGCGGCCGGGCAAAGGCCGGCGTGATGCATTCGGTCGAGCCCAGGCCGTCGACCGCCAGCCCCGGCCGTACAACGCCGGCGCCGAGAGCGGCGCACGCCTGGTCGTGGCCGCCGGCGGCCAGGATGACATCACCGGGCAGCCCAAGCTCTCCGGCAAGGGCTTTTTCGATCTTCCCGAGCAAGGTCCCCGACGGCACCGGCTCCGCGAATTTTTCCCTGTCTATGCCGGCCGCGTCGAGCAGCTCGTCCGACCAGTCTTTTTGCCGGATGTCAAAGGCCATGGTGCGGGCAGCCAGCGAATAGTCGGTGGCCGGCCGGGCTCCGAGGCGGAAGAGAATAAAATCGGCAAACAACAGGAATTTCCAGGTTTGGCGGTAAATCTCCGGCCGGTGTTCTTTCAGCCACATGATTTTGCACAGGCTGAACATCGGCTGGATGTAGGTGCCGGCAATCGCGAGCACCCTGGTGTCGCCCGGGTCATTCCGGAGCTTGTCCGCCTCCTCACGGCCGCGGCTGTCGATGTAGAGCATGCTGTTGCAAAGCACGCGGCCGTGCCGGTCGACGGCGACGACGGCCTCGCCGAACGAGGACACCCCGATCGCCCGGATCTTATCATCACGATACGCGGCCGTCACCTGTCCGATCACGGCCTGGACCTGGGTCCAGACAAGATCCGGATCCAGTTCCTCCCAGCCGGGCTGCGGCGAGACCAGGGCATATTCCCGGCTGGCCTCGGCCAGAACGGCGCCGTCTGCGGCGACGATCGTCGCCTTACAGCCGGAGGTCCCGATGTCAAGTCCCAGAATCGACATGCCTGGCGCCTAACGGGCGGACGGCATCGGGCGGACCCATTGTTCCAGGTATCCGCCGACGATGCGCCGCATCGCCTGGAAGATGATCGTCTGCCGGTAAACGGTCGTGAAAAAATCGATCGATAGGCCGCGGTCTTCGCGACAAGCCGGTCCCAGCAGACCAGCCGCTTTGAGTTCGGCGACAACCTGGCTGCCCGCGGCCTGGTCGGCATGAGCCGCCAGTTCCCGGAGCAGGTGCGGCGACGCGTCACGTTCCAGCGCTGTCCAGAGATTGACTTTGCACACGCCGTCATCGGCCAGGCCGGCGATCTGGTCGGCCGGAACGGATGAGGCGCCGTGCAGGACGATGCGCGGGCCGACCCGATCCCGGATGCGGCGGGCCTGGTCGCCGTGGTAGGTCAGATTGCCTGCGGCGGCCCGATGCTCGGTGCCCAGGTTGGCAACGATCAGGTCGACGCCGGTTCCCTCGAGGTAGGCCTGGGCCTTGTCGGCCGTTGTCAGCGCGCAGCGGATATCGCCGGTCGCGTCGACGATCTCGTCACACGCCCCCTCAATGACAATTTTTTCTCCCTGCTCGGCGACAAACCGGCGCGTCCGGCGGATGTTTTCCTCCAGGGGCACGCTCGAAGCATCGAACATGATCGATGAAAACGCATGCATGTCCCAGCGCAGAAGTTCCTCGTCGGCGTCGAACTGGGTATGGTCGAGATGGACCAGGATGCGCAGCTGGCTGTAAGGCGAATCGGAGCCGGCCAAAACGTTAAGGTCGGCGAGGAACAGCTTGAGGCCGATGTCCCAGCGTCGGGTCTGGGTGTAGTTGGCCGACTGGCTGCGGTGCGCGTAGCGGTTGGTCAAGGCCAGGATGATCGGCAGATCCGGCTCGCCGATGGCCTCGCCGTGCAAACGAACCGCGTCCAGGATGGCCTCGGTCGTCGTCAGGTTCTCTGTGCAAAAGCAGGGCAGGACGCGTTTCCTGTCCGCGGCTTCCCGGTAGATGGCAAGGACCGCCTGGCGGTCGGTGACAATGGACATAGCGGTCTCCTTATCCGAGCGCGAACAGCTCGTAACCCAAGTAGGTGCTAAAAGCCTCTTCAAGGACTGTTTTCATCCGGCCGACGCCGACCGTTGTATGGTGGCGGAAGCCGTGGCGGCCGATCCGGAGCAGGATCTGCTGCAGGTTATCGATCCGGGCCACACCGCCGCAGCCAAAGAAGCCGTCCGGGATCCGATCGTCGGTAAATTCGCCTTCGCCGACATAGAATGTGAGGCGGCCGTTTTCGGTCTTGCAGTTGGAGAAGGTCATCGGGAAAGCCCGGATACGGCCTTCGTCGCTGCCCCAGCCCTGGTCCGGCTGGTTCTTGGAAAACATCTTGTGATCGGTCACGGTTCCGCGGGCGGCCATCAGGGACTCGGCGATCGGCCCGCAGTGGAACAGGATGACCTTGTCCTGGTCCTCGCCGTAATTGTTGTTCCAGTCGACGCAGGCGGTCGGCTGTTCGGATGACAGCTTCATCGCCTGCATGCTGATCGCCGAGCACAGGTCGGTCTCGCACGAAGCGACGATGCCCCGGTCGTTCAGCTCACCGAGCAGCACGCAGGGGGCGATCCCGTACCAGGTCTGCAGTTCTTCCCAGCAGCGCAGCGACAGGGCGTCGAGCTGGTACTCGGCGATATACGCGTCGAGCACCGCCGATAGCTTGGCCAGGCTGAGCAGTTTGGCGGACGGGACACGGGAGACGTCGGTGTAGGCTTTGAGACGGTCGATTTTGGCCGCGACCGCCGCATCTTCATCCTTCATCTGGCCGATCCGGTGCACAACGGCGGACAGGTCAAACGACTCCACTGTAATGTTGTTCGCCTGCAGCGTAATCTCGTCGAAGCGCACCGTCTTGAACGCGGTCGTGCGGGCGCCGAAGCAGCCGATCGTCAGCCGGCGCATGCCGCGCACCACGCGGCAAACGGCGGCAAAGTCGTGCAGCTGGTCTCGGAAGGCGTCAGACAGCGGATGGACGACGTGCGGCGGAAAGACGGTAAACGGGATGCGGTACTGGTGGAAAACATCCTCGATGCTGAACTTGCCGCAGAATGCGTCGCGGCGCCAGGCGAAATCGAGCTTATCCAGCTCGTCCGGATAAGCCTGGATCAGGATCGGTACGCCGGCGTCGCGCAAGGCCGCCACCGCGCCGTTCTCATCGCTGAAATTGGGCATGCAGAGGATGACCCCGTCGAAGCGGCCGCGCTGCGCCTGGAGCCAGTCCGCGTACAGGCGGCCGTCGGCGCGTGTCTCAATACCGCCATACGGGGTCGCCTGCTCGTCGAGCGCCAGGGCGTCGTACCCGCAAGAGGTGACCGCCTGGAGCATCTCCGCGCGGGCCGAGGCGATCAGGGTCTCCGGCATGAAGCCGCGATTGCCAAAATAAAGGGCGAACGTCATCTTTTTCTTTTCCATCGTGAAACCTCGCAAGAAAGACGGATGCTTCCCTCTTATTGTAACCGTCATTTTCTGTTTCAGCTATGGAAAAATGTCAAAAGGCTGGTAAAATCGTCCGGATATTTTAGCTTGCTAAAAGTTAGTTATAGGTAACATAGATCACCGCGCCTTCCGGGGAGCCCCCTATAATGAAGTTAAGACAAACGAAGACGCTGGCCCA
>ERZ747221.2193-NODE-2193-length-17827-cov-3.534423_pt1 | contig 17827 bp, 17 predicted proteins | sample MGYA00374949_ERZ747221 | MGnify/ENA primary metagenome ERZ747221 (study PRJEB28779, sample SAMN05720172) | bioreactor metagenome | isolation source: Anaerobic biogas reactor | place: USA:Washington, USA | collected 2015-08-08 ... | reverse complement strand
CATCGCCTGCGGCCAGAACACCGTCTGCTGCGCCGCCTTGGCCAACACGGTGCCGGCCGTCTGGGCAGACGCCTCGTCGTCCGAATCCAGCACGACCACGCCGCCCGTCTGGTTGGCCATCACCGCCAGGAACTCCACATTGCGCTGCGGCCCGATCGCCAGGCTGGAAACCGCCACACGCCGTTCGACCAGTCGGCTGACCAGTTCCTTGATCTCCGCATCGCCAAAAAAGTTCGCGTGGCTCAATCCGTCGCCAATGTAGATCGCCGCCCGCGGATGTTCCGCTGGACCAGCCGCGAACGCGTCCGCGGCGGCCTGCAACACGGCCACCATGTCAGTCGCACCCAAGGGCGTGCGCTGCTCGAGCTTGCGGAGCGCCTCCCCCATCTCGGGGCCACCAGCTGCCACGAACTGGTCGCACAGGGGCACCGCCTCCAGATCCACGGCCAGCAGCTTCACCCGGTCGAGCACGATATGGATATTGATCGGCTCGCGCTCCAGCGGCCGCTCGTCGCCGAACACCTCCACCCGGTCGATCAGCCCGACGATGCGGTCGGTCTCCTCGCGGATCAGCCGTGCCCGTTCGCCGATCATCTCCGTGCTGCCGCCCTGCGCGAAACTCTCGGTCACCTGGATGCCGTGCTGCACCTCGTGGAGCAGCGTCTTTATCGCTTCTTCAGTGTCCAGCTTCAGGAATTCCGGCCCGAAGGTGATCCTCCGGGTATCCGGCTCGTAGGATGCGATCGCGTCGAGGCTTTTCTGGTACTCTATCCTGGTGCGCTTCAGTAGAGGATATGCGGCGAACAGTTTGGGATGATGGAGGATACTCTCAAGTTTCAAGTTCGGCACATCGACCATAGATTCTCCGAGGGTCTTATTCCCCAGGAGAAGATTTTCCTGGAACCACTTGGGCGTGATCGTCGCCTCGGCGTCGCTTATCTCATACCGCCATTTCCCGTCAGTCCCCATCTCCCAGCCGGTTGCCTGCCAGATGGCGTCCGCGTCCTGTCCCGAGGCCCACATCTGTTCAGCCCGCTCCAGCAGGTCCCGGTCCATGGTCGCAGAGAACCGCCCTGCCTGCTGGTCGTAGCTCGCCGTCAGGCGCTTGGTTCCGTCCTCGCCGTCCACGATCTTCAGGCTGATCCGCTCCGCCCATTCCCTGGGGGTGATCCCCCACCGCTTCGCCGCCTGCTGGGCCATGTGAGCCCACAGGGTGGCGTACCCTTCCACCACGTTTGGTTTCAGCCACTTTGCGCCCAGGGATTGCAGCTGCTCCCTCACGTTCGCCTGGATCTCCTCGAGCTGGGCACGGTCCGCACCGGATGCCTCCAGGGCGCGGGACGCTTCCTCAACCGCGTCGTTGAACTGCCCCCGGAGTTCTTTCTCCCGTGCCGTTGCCTCCCGGAGGGTCAGTTCCTCCGGGCCGCCCACGCGGATGTCCTGGTGCAGCCTGTCGTGCAGTTCCGTACCGGCCACGTGCTCCGCGTATGCTCCCGTCTCCACCCAGATGTCCGTCTTGTTTTTGCGGGCCTCCTCCAGGTCCTCGGCCTTCACGCCCAACTGGCGGGCAACCTCGGTCGGGTTCAGCCCCTCCTGGTTCAGCGTGTCGTAAAACACGTTGGCATCGATCCCCACCTCGGCGATCGGCCCGTCCTTGACCATTGTCTGTATCGCTTCGCGCCATGCCGGCGGGAACCGCTTCGCCAGGCGGGACTCCTGCGTCAGTCCGGCGATAGTGTTGAACCGCGCCTGCATATCCTTTGCGCGGCTCACCGCCAGGGAATTCGAGACGAAGTTTATCCCGGACCCCGGCACAAGCCCCAGGGCAAATGAGTAGGTGGCCTCGGAGACCTCCTTCCAGACGTCGTCCATGGCCGCTGCGAAGGTGGTCGGCTCAAAGGTCCCCCGCTCGCCAGTGAAGCCCAGCTTTTCAGGGTCCGGTACGATTCCTCCGGCCTGCTGCATCCATCCGTACATGTCGTCGGAGTTCACGCCCAGAGCGTCGCCAAGTTCCCGCACGTTCTGCTCGTTTTTCAAAAACTCCCCTACGACGAGCTGCCAGCCCTTCTGCGCCCCCTCGGTGAGGACCTCGAAGGTCAGGTCTCCGGAGTATTCCTTGAAAAATTTCATTACGGCGTCCCGGAATGTTGGGGTCTTCAGTAGCGTGGAGATACCTTCCCTGGTCAGCAGCCGCCCCATCCCCGGCACGACCTTCGCCAGCTTCCCCGCTTGGAGCGCCTCAAGTCCGGATGACCCTATACCGTAGAGGATGGCCCCCACGCGGATAAGTTCCTCCGGCAGAAAGTTCCCTTCCTCGTCGCGGATCTCCTTGAATTCCCAGTAGGCGTTCCCCGCCTCCATGGCGAATCCCTTGATAAGAGCCCCGAGCCCCGCACCGTATCTTGCCCCGAATATAAAGCCCGCCGGTACGGTGATCAGTTCCTCCGGCAGTGCGACCTGCGGGCCGGCCTGTCCAAAGAGCCCGGCGAGCCCCGCACCGTACACTCCGTACAGCAGAGCTTTGTCGGCCATGGTCCGGAACTGCTCCTGCCGGAGACCCACTGTGTAGCCGAGTCCGGAGACGAGTTTATCGCCGGTGGTCCCCTTTGTCCGGTCGTTCAGGGCGAGGCTCTCCCGCAGTTCCTTCATCCGTTTCAGATCCGCTTCAGTAGCCTGGCCGAAGATCGCCTTCGTGCCGATGTCGCCCATCTCCATGGAGGCAGTGCCGCCCCGGTATCCCTGTGTGATATTCCAGGTGTTTTTCCGGTACTCCTCAACCCTGAGCAGTTCCCCGAGCTGCGCCAGTGTCCCGATATCGTCCCGCGCGAGTTCCATACGTCCCGGGATCCGCAGCCAGTTCACCAGCGCGGGTGGTAGTTTGCTCAGCCCGTCCAGGTTTCTCTCCAGGGAGCGCTGCCAGTCAGCAGCCTGCCTCATTTCGTTGTCGTTGTACACCATGTGGAAGGGTATCCCTGTCGCCGATGCCCGCTTCACGTCCTCGGCGTAGGCGTCCGGATCTCCAAAACTATATGCCTCCCGGAACCGCTCCGCCAGGAACCGAGTGGACTCGGCCATAGGGGCCTCTTTCGCCACCGTCGCCTTCTCCTCCGGCGACAGCTCCACGACGGTCCCGCCTTCCGGGGACAGGTTCAGCCGCTCCGCACCCTGGTAGGGAGCCTCTTCTGCGGGCATCCGTGTGAACGCGCCGCCCCGGTTCAGCAGCCCGGGGTCCATGACCGCGTTGATATCCGCCTCAGCGTCGATTTCCTCGCGGCGCAGATCGGGAAGCCGGTCCCGGGCATTCGCTACCTGGGGAATTGAGGACACATTTATCCCGCCGAACAGGCCTCCTGCAGACTCCTCGGGTATCTCGATCTCGTCGGGCTCCTCATTCTGCAGTAATTTTTTTTCCTCGTCAGTCAGCGGGACAAATGCCATGTGTGCTTCCTCCTCTATCTATACAGGTATTTCTCGTCCGGTTCCCACTTGTGAGTGCCGTTGGTGAATGCATCCAGCGTTGGACTGTAGGTGTACCCCTTGGGCACCAGGTGCACCGGGATTTTCCAGGTGGTGCCGAAGATCCAGTTGAGCATGCCCTTCTTCGCCGTTTCCTTCTTCATCAGGTCGTCGGCGATCTTCAGCTTTTCCTCCGTCTGGTCCGGACCGAGTTTTCTGGTCCGTGTCAGGAAGGCGTTCATGAACAGGGGAAGCTCCTCTTCCCGAAGGTTCGCGTCCTTGTACCGGCGCTTCACTTCGCTGTTCACGTAGCTCTGGGCAGGGTCCTTGTTGTCCTCCAGGTATTTCTTGAGCTCGTTGATCTTGTCCTTGCTCTGGTGCTTTGCAGCAGACATCAGCTGCTCCCTGGTGGTGATCTCCCCACGGTCGATCGCGTCCCGGATGTTCCACTCCTCAGTGACTGTAGCCCGGTCCGATGCCGCGTCGAATACCGGCTTGTGGACCTTCCGGAAGACCTGTTCGGCAGCTTTCACCTGGGCGTCAGTCGCTCCGCCCTTCCGTACCTGTTCCAGGAATTCGTCCATGGACTCCGACGCAAGCGCCAGGTCCTCGGCCTCACCCTCGAAGACGGCTCTATGCTCATTTATCGCCCGGCGGATAGTGGCCTTGGGCACGCCGTACTGTTCCCCCAGGGCGAAGATCTCCTCCTCGGTCTGGGCGTAGTCGGCACGCCATCCGAAGTCCTGGGCGTTCCACCGCATCCAGTTGTTCACCAGGGTACGTCGCTTTTTCTCCGGCACGCCCATCCGTGCGAGCTGCGCGTCCAGTTCCTTCGCGGAAGAGGCTCCCTCCACTGTGTCGGCGATCCGTTCATTCCTCACCCGGGTCGCCTCCGCCTGCGCCGTGCGCCGTTCGGAGTACCGCGTCTTCACCGCCGTGACCAGGCTGTTCTCCCTGTCCCCCTCGTAGTGCTCCCGGATGTACCGCAGCGCCGAAGTCTCGCTGCCGAACTTCCGTACCAGGGTGTCGGCCTCCTCCTGGGTCCAGATCACGGCTACCTGGGCATCGATGGCCTTCGCCCACTTCGCGTGGGTCGTGCCGTCGATGCTGTCCTTGTGTGTTTTGAAGTATTGTTCCGCAGCCTTCGGATCAGCCTCCAGCCACTGCGCCAGGCGGGCCTCGTGGGCTGCCGAGTGCAGCGCCTTCACCTTGGCCGTGACCACTTCCTCCCCCTGGTCCGCCAGGAGGGTCAGCAGGGCGTTCTCCGCAGTGTCCAGCTGCGCCTCGAATATGCCGTCGTCGGCGTAGTTTGCGGCGATGGTGTTGACGGCGTTGGTCACCGCCGTGTTCGTGACCTCGATCCGGTAGTTCTGGAACTCGGTCCGCTCGTGCCGGGCGATGGAGTCCACCTTGCTGCTCCGGTTCCGGAGGATGTATTTCGAAAAGAGGCTTCTCTGGTTCTCGTTCTCCAGCCCCTTCATGATGTCCCCTTCAAGCTTTCCGAACCACGTGCTTGCCTCGCCGCTCATGCCCTTGGCGCCCTTTCCCTTTCGGTTGAAGAGCCCCGTGTCCGGGTCGTTCAGATACTTCGTGGTCCGTTCGTCCCAGGCGTTCGCGGCCTCGAGCACGGCTGCGTCGTCGGCCTTCGACTGCATGTCGACGGCCACCTTCACCGCCTCGTCGGCCACGTCCCCCAGCATGCGCCCGGCGTTCTGGAGCGCCTTCGCCTCGAATCCCCCTGCGGCCCCTTCGGGCAGCGTCACGGGCCGGGACACCTCCGGAGAGAGGCCCCGTTCATAGGTCGGGATCCTCATGTCAGCGCCCCCGATGGAACAGGTGCCGGTATCCCGAGTTGTTGTAGGTCAGCGGGGATCCTGCGGCCGCAGATGAGGTCACGTTCCAGCCCGTCGACGTTCCGCCCTGGAAGGGGGTGTACCCCATCTTGTACCAGGATGTCGCCACCGTGGCCCCGGTCCCCAGGAGGGACGTTATGGCCGACAGTTTTCCCGCCCTCCTCGCGGAGTCGGCCGCGCTCCTGGCGTAGTTCGCCTCGTCCTGGAGGTCCGCCCGCCGCACCTGGGCGTTGTACCGCAGTGTGGCCACGTCCTTCATTCCTTCCAGTTCCGTGTCGAGCACGGACGCCAGAGCCGTGCCGGTGCCGGGTGAAAATCCAGATGCGCCGTAGCCTGCACGCTGCTCCCCCTTGATGATGCCCATCTTTCGTTTCAGCCGGGTCTCTTCCTGCCCGGCGGCAAGCACTTCCTCGTGGGCACGCCGTTCCGCCTGGGCGGCCTGCGCCTCGTACTGAGAGGCCTGCGCCTGCCCGGCCTGGTATGCCCCTATGGCCGACATGACGCCGGCGGCGGCCTGTAATATTCCGAGTGTTGCCGGTAAGCTCATTCGATGTCACCTCTCATCCAGGCGTAATGGAACGGCAGCCCGTCCACGCCGTACGGGGCCGGGTCCTCTATCTCGAATCCCAGGTATTTCATCCATTTGATCGACTTCTCGTTTCGCACGTCCACCCAGTTCACCAGGAGCCGGTATTTCCGCCTCAGCCCGGCGAAGTAGGGTTTTGACGCCCGGAGATACGGCAGCGCCGCAGCCTCGATCTCCGGTGTGGCCAGCTGCCAGGGATAGCCTACGCCCCCCAGCAGGCTGCCAGGGAAGCACCCGGCCATTCCGATCGGTTTCCCGTCCCAGGTGCCCACCCAGATATCCGGGCTCTTTTTGATCGCCAATTCCAGCCCCTCGTGAGGGGTGAGCCTCGAGGCCGCCCAGATCTCCTGTTTGTCAGATAGTCTCATCCCGTTTGCGATGACGGCTATGTCTCCCGCACGCGGCGGGCGAACCTCGAAGCGCCCCATCCGTTACCCTCCTATATCCGCGGAGGGCAGTATGCCGAGAATTGTGAACGGCAGCGGGTGATCCTGCCTGATGTACAGGCGTCCGCCGTTCCGGTCCCATCCGCTGTCAAGTGCTATCGGCTCCGAGTCCCCAGTGAAGAGGGGCTGCGGATCGTAGGTTATAAAAAGAGGTTTCATTTCCACGTCCCGGTCCGGCGACCGGTGCGATCCGGGGCTGACCGTCAGGCCTCGGGTGTCACGCACCCGCAGGATCACGCCGGGGATCCGGATCCGCCTGCCCTGGACAGTGCCGTCCCTGAGCTGCGCGTCGAGCTGCAGCGTCTCGATCTCCGCCGTATAGGGCAGCCCCACGGTCACGATGCTCGCGCTGTGGGGAAGGGTTATCGCCCCGTCCGTTACGGTGAGGTCCGTGACCACTCCTCCGTCCGCCAGAGCGGTCACCGTGCACCCCTCGAGCCAGTCCAGCCCGGATATGGACGTCACCGGCCCGCCGGAATATCTCCCCCCGCAGTCCAGGAACATGGCCTTTGTCACGTCCCCGGATCCGCCTTTGATGGGCACCCGGTCCGCGAGCCGCTCGAGATATACCCGTTCCGATCCGCCGATCTCCCGCCGCACTGCGAAGTACACCTCGTCCCGCGAGTCGCCGGGGATGCTGGCCACGGCCTCGTAGGCCCCCGTCGTGTGGCGATGGCTCCAGGCCCACACCTCGTGCTCCTTGATGTAGGTCAGCACGTTTATGGACCCGTCGTCCATGACGGCCCAGATGAGGCTCCACGGCTGCTGCTGGTACGCCCAGGAGACCACCTTCTTCTCCTCGAACAAATGCTCCGCGAAGAGGCTGAGGTCGCGGTTGCTGTATCCGTCCTCCTCGTAGGTGTAGGCGAGGGAGTAGATCCCGTTCCCCTTGTCCTGGACGAAGAGCACGGAATTGCTGGCGGTAATCGCCTCCAGCTGACTGCTGCCGATGAATCCCTGGGCCTCGATCTGCTTCTGCTTGTAGGTGAAGGCTCCCTGGGACCCGGGGAACACACGCCACTCCGACCCGGCCGTGAGCACCAGGAGGTCCCGGAGGCTCACCAGGTTCCGGATCCGGTTCACACTCCGCGATGCCATCTGCGCCGTGATGGCGTTGTCGTCCGTCTGTGGCGCGGAGACCTTGAAGCTGATATAGTTCCCCGTCTCGGAAAACCACAGCTTGTTCGGGAAAGACGGGCTTCCGCCGAAGGCGAGCCGGTCCTGGTAGAACTGGACGCTGTAGGGGTAGCCGTTTCTCGGGCTCCAGGCGCCCCGCGCCCACAATTTTGTGGCCGCCGTGCTGTAGAGCTTGTTCACCACCGTCCCCGTCACCACGGTGCCGCTCGTGTACCCCGTGATCCGCACGATGCCGTTGTTGATCCGCGCGGCGGCGTTGATTGTCACGATGCAGTCCTCATCGGCCCGCTTGGTGTAGCTCACCCGGACCTTCACCGGCTCCTGGTCGTCGGAGAGTTCCTCGGTGAAGCTGTAGTCAAGGTTTCCCTCTTCGACGCTGTTTCCCACCATGGTCCTGTACTGCAGCCAGGTGGTGCCTCCGTCATAACTCCGCTCGAGCTTCAGGGTCCCGTCCCAGTCGCCGGATGTCCGAAGATTCCACTCCCCCTCCACGTCGATGGACGGGGACGTTCCGGAGGCGCTGAAGGTGTGTTTCAGGCTGTTCTCAGGCACCCGCTGGCTCACCCGCACCAGCTCCCCCACGTCGGTGGACTGCCAGATGGACGTGCTCGCCGTCAGCGTCACCGTCCCTCCAGCCGTCAGGGTGCCCGTGGGCGTGATGGTTGTGGATGTTGTGTTTTCGTCAAGGAACGGACCAAGTTTGTAGTCATAGTCCGCCAGGGTCCATGAGTCGTGGCCGTACCGCTCCAGCTGCTTCGGGCGGACGGTGGGGTGCACCAGGTAAAGCACGTCGGCGCTCTGGGTGTAGCCGATGTCGGGCAGCATGTCCTCCGTGTAGGGGGTGGCCACCTCGTAGGGAACGGCCCCGTCCATTACGTAGTCCCCGTCCATAATCACCCGCAGGTATTCGTGCCCGAACTCCAGCACGTAGGCCTGCTCCACGGAATAGACGAAGGGTATCAGACGCACCGTACGCGTCGGGTACTTCGTTTCCCCAACGTACCAGGTCCCGGGGAGATTCGATACGCCGCCGTGGGGATGGACGAACACGTTCTTCGCGAGTCTCAGCCCCGTCTGGTACTTCGCCAGGTCCGTCCGCGCCCACAGGGCTGGGGACAGCTCCCCTCCGGCGAAACTTGCCTGGAGCGCTCTCAGGTCCGCCATGGTCAGTTCCTCGCGTCCACGTAGCGGCTGTAGGACACCCGCTCCACCTGTTCGTTGGCCGATGCCGCCTTCGCCTCGTTCACCAGGGAGCCGTACACCTGGAGCAGGCTCATCCGTTCCTTCGAATCGCCGGAGAGGCCTGTGATCAGGTCGGCCGCCAGGCGGTACGACAGTGCGGACACAAACTGGGCGTCGAACTGGGCCGGGTCCGTGATCCGTGCCGTGTACTCCAGGTACGCGTCCTCCGTGTCGCAGAGGAGATACTTCGACGTTCCGGCGTCGGAGGAGATGACGGTGTACTCCAGGGGCGTCGACGGCGAGGACTTGCTGCCCTCCGTGACGATCCTCCGTGAGACCAGGCAGTCCGCCGGGTAGGCGTAGACGTGCTCCCAGTTCGGATACTCAACGTCCGCAACCGGGGCGAGAGCCTTGATCTTCGTGGCGAAGGCCCACCTGAAGCTTCTAAGCACCTCGTCCCGGCACACCTCGTAATGGCGCGAGCAGAGGCGCGCCTCCACGGACTGCTCGTCGAGCGCTCCTATGGAAAAGCCCCCGCAGTGGCTGAGGGCGAGATTGCAGATTGAAATGATCGATGCGGGCATGGTCAGTCCCCCTTATATGGAAAAAAGGGGATGGTCGCCCATCCCCGCTGTTATTCCTTCTTCTTTCGTTTCCGCTTTGGTTTTTCAGGTGCTGCTTCGGCCGGAAGATCATCCGGGATTTCCATAGGTTCTTCGGGCTCTTTGTCCGCCTGGATTTCCTTCGGCGGAAGCTGTTCCGCTATCGCTATCGCTGCCGCTACGGGCTCAAAGGATGGAGGGCAGGAGCCGAACTCATACTCCTCCCCCACCTTCCAGTATTTTCCTCGCCGGTAGCAGCGTCGTTTGCACCGGCAGAGCATGGCCTAGCTCAGCTTGTCGATGCCGCTGACCAGGTAGGCGTCGAATTTCCCTGCGGTCAGGGCGGCCGTGCCGATGGTGTAGAGCACCCGGAGGTACCGTTTGCACCCCATGGGGATCCGTGCCCGTATCACCTGAGTGCCGGCCGTGAGGCTCGCTTTTGCGATGGCTGCCGTTGCGAGCAGCGTCTCGGCGCTACCGAAGGCGCTGTCGCTGTCCGTCTGCAGGGCGAACGTCACCGTGGCGTTGCCTTCGGAGGTGACGGTGGTCTGGACGGCCACCACGAGCCACAGGGAGTCGAGAGCATCTCCAGCCGTGGTCAGGTCGACGATGTTTTTCGACGCGTGGGGGGCCACCGTGGTCTCGGCCTGTGCGTCGCTGAAAATCAGTTCTTTGTCGAGAATCATGTTTTTATCCTCCTGTCTTCGTCAGGCCTAGGCTGCGGGGCTGACGAGGTCTTCGTCGTTCACCAAGGCGTCGCACCGGGCTACGGGGATGCCGTCGAATGTCATGACGGACTTTCCGGCCACGGTCTCCCAGGTGAGGTTGTAGGCGACTTTCTCCAGGATGCCCAGGCGGAGCGCCGTGTGGACGGTGCGGTTCATGCACCAGACTGCCCTGCCCATGCCCAGGTTCGGGATGCGCTCCTCGGCCTGGATCATGAGGTTGATGAGCGCCTTCTGGGCCGTCGCTCCGGAGAGATCGGAGACCTCGATGTTTGCGATCCGGACCGCGTACCGCCAGTCGCGCACTGTCAGGCCGAGGTCCCACTTGTAGTGGGTCCGGTATCCCTGGTAGCGGCCTCCTGCGGCGTCCTCCAGGGTCACCTCGCCCAGGTCACGGTGGCTGAGCCCGGCGGGAAGCCCCTTGGGGTACAGGCCGTGGACCGTGTTCGGGCCCCAGACGATAAGCCAGACGGACGTGTTGTCCGTATCGTCGCCTGACCCGTGGATCACGTTGTACGTGGACAGCTTGTCGTCGGACGTCTGGTACGCCGTGTACCGGGGCGCGAAGCCGTTGAACTTCTCCGGCTCCAGGGTGGTGTTGCCGTAGAACAGGGTGGTGGCCATCTCCTGGTTCATGGCCTCAAGGAACGCCCGGTCCTCGGAGAGGCGGAACGCTGCCGTGTTGCCATTCAGGTCGACAAGCGCCTTGTCCACCTCGGCGTATGCCTCGAGCATGCCGCACGCGTCGCTGATCTGTTTGGTCTGCGATTTGCTGGGCTGGACGCCGTAGTTCAGCAGCCTCCAGGTGGCGCTGGGCAGGCCGGTGCGAACGGTGGTCTTGTGGCTTGTGCCGTTGTTGCACTCCTGCACGCTCATGTACTTCAGGATGTCATTGGTTTCAGACAACAGCTCCACGATGGTTGCTATCTTCCCGTCAGGATCACTCCTGCGGGCCACGTCCATCAGGGTGGGGTTTTCGTATCCGATTGTGCTCATGATTGCCTCCTCGATAAATTATTTGCCCATGGAGGGATAGAGCAGCTCGGCCGGTGATTTCGTGCCGAAGCTCGCCCTGCCTCCGGGCGTCTGGTCCTCGCCGATCAGCTTTCCGGCGGCGATGAGGATCCGGAAGAGCTCCGGGTCGTTCATGGATATAAACTGCCTCTCGTTCAGGTGCTTCACGAACTTCCCATCCGGGTCCACGGCCTTGAGCAGGTTTTCCGCGAAGGCCATGTTCTCGGGGAGCTTCTCTCCGCCGTACTGGGGGTCCGTCTTCACTGCCGCCACGTCCTGGTCTATGAACTTCATGGCCGTTTCAGCCTGCTGGGCGGCCACGCGCCCGATGTTCCGCGCGTAGATGTCGGCCAGCCGCTGGGCCTGTGCCTGGGTGAGCCCGAGCTCCTTTGCTACAGGGGTGAATTCGTCGACGACGGCCTTATCGGCCACCATTCCGTCGGGGAGCGTGAACTCGTAGGTTTCAGGGATCCCCTCCTCCGGCGTGTCGTTCGCCTGCTCCGTCCCGGCATCGGGTACCTGCGCGGGTTCTGCCTCCTGCTGCGCTCCGCCTCCGAGCAAGCTCGTCTGCGGTTGGGGTGCCTGGGGTGTGCCCGTGGCTGCTCCCCGGGTGCTCTCCTGCCCCCCGGATACGGTGTCTGCCTGACCGGGTGCGGGTGTAGGATCCGTCATTTCCGATTACCTCCTCTGGGTATCAAATCGTTGTTCGTCATCCAGCGCAGGAACTCCCGCGCCATGCGTCCCTCGTGATCCGGGTCCACGTCCATGAGGTCCGCCTTGATCTGCAGCCCCACGGAACGCTTCCCCTCGTTGTAAAAGCTCGTACTGTTGCCGGTGAATGTCGTCTGGTAGATTCCGGCGATCTCCAGGAGCCGCCACAAAAAACGAAGACCCTCGGGGGTTCCGAGGATCTTCTTCAGGTCGTCCTTCTCAAGTTCGCGCCGCCGTCTCAGCCGTTCGTCATCAGTCATGGCGCATTCCCCGTGATTCCGCCAAGGAGCATGTCCATGGCCGTGCTCTGGCCAACGGGCGTGTCTGAGAGTATCTTCGCGCTCTGTGCCCCGGACTGGACCTGTTCCATTGCCTGCTGCGCCCGGATCTGCCGCGCCTCCTGCTCGATCCGTGCGAGCGCCTCGTCCGTGGTCCGGAGGATCTCCGCCGGTACGCCAACGTAGGTGCCGTATTTCTGCAGCGCCGCCAGGGCGTCGATCTTGTGGCGCACCTCCGGGAATACGGCGATCAGGTTTCCGGCGAAGGCCATGGTCTGTTCGATGGCGGCCGTTCCCACCATGCGCTGTGCCTGGGCGAGTACGCTGACGTATTCCGCCTTTATCTCCTCGCCCTGGAGGTCTGGAGGAGGAGGCGGCAGGATCCCCGCGTCGAATGCCCGCGAGAATGTCTGGTCGATGACGGGGTCCAGCATCTCGTTGTACAGTTGTTCGAGCACCGGCCCCAGCATGAGGAGCTTTTCCTCGTGCCTCTCAGCCACCTCTGTGGCCGTCATCTGGTTCCGGTCGAGGTTCGTCAGCATGAGGAAGAGATCTGAGAAAAAGGCCCGCTGCACGTTGACCGATACCTTGTCGATCTTCATCTCGATTGCCCCGATATCCGGCCGTACGTCGTAGATGCTCCGGATCCCCGCCTGGGAGACGTCCGGGACGTAGTTGATGCCCCCCGGCACGGTGGTCAGGCCGTACTGGTTTATCAGGCTCGCCGGGGCCTGGAGCGGCGGGTCGATGACCTTCTGGATGCCCACCAGGCAGTCCGTCTGCAGCTGCTGGATCATCTTCGCGTTCCCCAGGGCGAACCATCCGGGGCTGCCCTTGCTGTACACGTCGTCGCTCACCACGGACCACCGTGGCGTTATGGCCGGGAAGTAGTCGTATCCCTTTGTCCGCAGGAACCGCTTCGACTCGTCGCCAGGATCCCAGTGCGCGGACAGGTACGGCTTGTTCCTGGAGGTGATCTTTCCCTGGTCCCGCCATTCGTTGGGCAGGACCATGTGCACCAGGTCGAACCGCTGCCGGGAGTTTCCCCTGCGGTACGCCTCGCGCACGGCGTTGCTGACGTTCTCGATGCCGTACTCGGTGATCATCTGGAGCGCGGTCATGGAGAACTCCCGTGCCAGGACCGAGACGTTGTTCTTGCCGTCGGTGCCCAGCACGTACTCGTTGATGGTGTACGGCCGCACCCGGATCACTGTCTCGAAGTCCGGCTCGAGCATGAACGCATGTGTGCCGAATGCCCCGCACTCGGCGTAGGTGGCCTGAAATGCGCTGTAGGCGTTGCTCTTGGCGAATATCCGCATGAGAACATGGGCCACGTGGTCGAGCCATGCCCGCAGCTGCGGTGCGTCCGATTTCTCGGGATCCCCCGGCGTCACGAGTTTGAACCAGGGATGTGCCGGGTTGGTCAGGCCGCTCCTCATTCCCGACGCGAAGTTACGATGGGCCAGCCTGGCGCTGTCGTCGATGATGAGGCTGTCGTTGCGCCGTCCGTCATTGGTGTCGCTCGGGGAGCCGAACCGTCCTCTATCGGGGCAGATGTAGTCCGAGATATCCCGCCAGGGTGTCTCCCAGGGAGACCGCTCGTCCTTCAGTCCCTGCCAGCGGACGTCGAGGTCCTCCCTCAGTCTGGCGAGGTCCATGGTCTACTGCCCCAGCAGCGTCTTGCCGGGGGTGCTCTGCTGCGGGGCCTGGACTCCCGACGGGCCGGTGAGCATGGTGCTCGAGTATCCCCGCTGCCTGGAGAGTCTCCGGCGCTCCCGCTCCCTAGCGTCCAGAGCGGTGGTGTTGGTGTCCAGGGTCTCCCGTTTCGTGGGGGCCGGCGGTGTCTTCGGTGAAGGTGCTAGGCACATGATGGTTACCTCCTCTTCATTCGGTGCCGTTCCAGGGGGTTGTACGGTTCGTTCCTCCGGGGCACCGGGTTGTACTGCTTCTTCTGCACGGGTGCGGCGAACGTGAGCGCCAGGGCGTCCCCGTCGTCGGGGCTCTGCAGGCCACGGGCCTTCATATCGTCCTTCGATTCCAGGTACATGCGGCCCCGGGAGTCGTAGTAGTACTCCGGGCTGGTGAGGTCCTCCTCCAGGTCCTGGCTTTCACGTCCCTTCGCGGGGAGGGATCCTCCGTCCCGCAGCCACTTCCGGATGCCGTCCCACATCTCCGCCCGGCGGTTCACGTAGAGCGATTCGGTTATGGGCTTGCTTCCGAACTGGATCCCCTGGACCGGAACGCCGAGCTGGTTCAGCCGGTCGTAGACTCCGGCCCCCATGGCGCCCATGTCAAGGAATATGGCGTCGGGCTTCTCCTGCGTGTTGTAGGTGGCCACGATGTCCGCAAACTGCATGGTGTTGATGCCGGTCTGCTTGTAGAGGCGTCTCGCTCCGAGCCCCTGGCGCCGGTAGATGACACAGGAATCCCCTCCGAAGCGGGCCACGTCCACGCCCAGGATGACTGGGGCGGAGTCAAATTCGTCCGGCTTGTAGACTGTGCTGTGGGCCTGCCGGATGAGGTCGGCTCCGATGAGCTGGTTATCCGCCGCGTCGGGGAATTCCCCCAGGACGCGGACCTTCACGAAGTCTGAGTCGATGCCGTGGTCCTCGATCCATTCGTCGATCTGTTTTTTGTTCGTGATCCTGACCGTCCGGGCATCGACCTTGTAGTGCCGCCATCTATGCTTGTTCCGGCGGAAGGTCTCCCGGAAGGCGCCGGTGTTTCTGGTGGGGTTGCCGAAGGCCAGCCAGAGGATCTCCGTGTCCTGGTCCGTGAGGGCGCCCTCGGTGACCTCCCAGATGGTGTCGCTGACGGCGCTGGCCTCGTCGAATATGACCACGATCCGCTTTCCCGAGTTGTGCAGCCCTGCGAATGCCTCGGAATTGTGCTCGCTCCATGGGATGGCGTCGGCCCGCCAGGTCAGTTCATACTGCCGGTCGGCGGACGCGATGGACGTGGCGGACAGCTCGAACCAGTGGCCGCAGATGCACCGCTGCTTCCACTTGGCCAATTCGGACCATGTCTTGGTTTTGAGCTGCGTGCCCGTGTTTGCCGTCACAACGCCCTTCGCCCCCGGACAGGTGGACAGCGCCCACAGGAGGATCCACGCCACCAGGGCGGACTTCCCGACCCCGTGACCGCTGGAGACGGCGATCCGCAGGGCGTCGTTCGGGGTGAGGCCGTCCCGGATGTCCGCCAGGACCTGTTCCTGCCAGGCGTCGGGGCCCGTGTACTCGGCGAGGTCGCCCTTGCCCCACTCGAAGGCGTATCGCACCCAGGAGAGGGGGTCCCCGGAGAGGAGCGCCATGTCCTCGCAGAGCGCCTCCTCCGGGTCGAGCACTGCCGTGGCGTCGCGGATCATTGCGCCTTCATCCGTTCTCTGGCGGCCTGGATCCGGTCCGCGATGGATACGTTCACGGTCAGGTCGCCGCCATGAATGATGCCCGTGGCCTCAGAAAGGATCCTGAGCGACGGGTCCTTGGAGTGCATCTCCACCTGGACGCCGTCCTTCGTCTTCCGGATGCTCTTGATGGCGGCCGTGACCTCGCTGGGCAGGGAGTCTGTGGGGCGGACGTAGACCAGAGGATCCCCGAAGGGGAGCCCGTACTGGCCGTCGTTCTGCTCCGCGTCCTGGTCGATGGCGTCGGAGTACTCCTGGTCGCCGGGCAGGACAACCTTCACCACGTCCGTGATGTCGCTTGTCGCCAGGGATACGAGCTGCCGGTAGATATGGAGGCGAAGCTTCTCCGGGTCGTCAACGGCCGCGTGTGCGGCCTCCCGCTCCAGTTCCCGCACGCGGGCGATTATGTTAGCCCGCCTTAGCATGCGCGATGCCTGTACTGATGCGCCTTTCTCGGAATATCCCGCCTCGATGGCGGCCTTTGTTCCGTTACGCTTTATGTCGGCCGTGTAGATTTGGCAAAATTTCTCTTCCTGCGCTTTGAGGCGCGCCATCTCTCTCACCTCCATTCGGATGAATAATGGCCGCCCCTGGGGAGACGGCCGCGTTTCTGACACCGGCAGGTAGCGAATGCCCGGCGGGTGTCTGCAATTAATAAAAGCCGCCTTTTCGGGCGGCTTTAAGGAGGAGTTGCATGAAGCTGTTCGGTGTGCTGGTACAGTTCGGGATGTGACCATTGTAGCCGTAAAACCGGGACATTGACTAGGACCAAGTTATCCACAATTCATCCGCAGAGGAGTTTCCGTATGGCCTCCTCCCTGCGCCGCTGCTCCCGCTCCCTCCACCGGCGAACCACGGGGTAGACCCGGAACACGGGGCCGACCATGACGTCGTAGATGAGGCTGCGCCGTGTCCGGATCCACCGGTCCCCCCTGTGAAGCTGTTCGGACGTTTCCGACGGAGAGAGGCGGCGGAAGTACACCGCCTCCACCACCTCGTACATTGTGTCGCTCAGGTCCTGCATCCCCTCAGCGAGGATCTCGTGGATGGCGGAAAGCTCGCAGTACTCCACATCGGACGTGAGTGTGATGAGGAGCCGCTCCTGGGAGGGGAGAGACTCACCGCCCTGGATACGTCCGGTGTCGCTGCCCCGTGAGTGTTCCAGGCTTTCGAGGTACTCCCGGCGCTGGCGCATGCAGAGGCATAGAGCAGGGAAGTCCCTCAGTACACCGTCGATGATGCGGCGCTCGTCCCATGTGAGCCTGCTGCCGGGGCGGCGCATCATTCCACTCCCGTCGATCCGAAGCCGTTCTCGCCCCGCTCCGACTCGCCAAGGGCGTCGGCCTCGAGAAACTCTACCCTCGGCAGCGGGAGGATGAGCAGCTGGGCGATCCGGTCTCCCGGGTTGAGGGCTATGGCGATGTCCCCCAGGTTGATGATAGGCACGCGTATCTCTCCCCGGTAGCCAGCGTCGATGATTCCCGGCGAGTTCAGCACTGTTATCCCGAATTTCACCGCCAACCCGGACCTGGGGCACACGAGACCGAAGTATCCCTCGGGGATCTCCAGGTGGACTCCAGTTGGCATATTGCGCCGCTCGCCGACGGACAGGAACAGAGGGTGTTCGCCGCTGTACCGGAGGTCCGCGCCTGCGTCTGAGAAGTGCTTCCGGTCCGGCTCGAAGCCCGGTGCAGCCAGGCAGGGGATGTATAGGGTGCTCATATCGCGTACTCCCCCCGCAGCACTTTCCACCATCCGGGAAGGAGCTGGTCCGCAATTTTCTCGATGGACTCCTGGGCGTCCCCGTCCTTGAATTTTATTGTTTTCCCCAGGCGCATGGCGTGGAGAAATTCGTGCCGGCATCCCACACTTTTGTGCCAGCAGCCGTAGAGCCAAAGCTCGTCGCACCGTTCCACCATGTCCAGGCAGCGGTCCATCACCCACTCCTGGGGGCCGGACGGATCGATGAACGAGTAGGCGTGCAGCGGGCTGAAATAATTGATTCCGTCCCGCACCTGGTGATCATAGGCCGTGAGCTGCTGCATGATATCCTCGATTCGCTTCATGTTGACCTGCACGTCGTTCCGCAGCGGATGAGCCACGTAGATGAGTTTCATTCTGGGTCCTCCATGGGTTTCATGAGTATTTTTTCCACCGCTTCCAGATGATCTGCTATCCTCACATTTTCGGAATAAAAACGCGAATTTTTTTCTTTCCCCATTTCAACGCCTCCTTACGTGTCGTCATGCAGATGTCGATTCGCTTTCCCTTGATCCGTCCACCCCGGTCGTCCACCCGGCGCCACCCCACTCCCTCCAGGTGGATCCATGTGCCGAAGGGGATGGTCCGGGGGGCCGCGATGGTGACGCCAGGTTCCGTGCGCCGTCCTGAAGCTGTTACCATGGGATCGCCGGAATAACACATCCCTGCCACT
>ERZ747221.2190-NODE-2190-length-17859-cov-6.721516_pt1 | contig 17859 bp, 12 predicted proteins | sample MGYA00374949_ERZ747221 | MGnify/ENA primary metagenome ERZ747221 (study PRJEB28779, sample SAMN05720172) | bioreactor metagenome | isolation source: Anaerobic biogas reactor | place: USA:Washington, USA | collected 2015-08-08 ... | reverse complement strand
TGACGGCGACGAAGCGGTAGTAGGCCGTGCTGCCCGCGAAGTCACGGATGTCGTGCGAAACGAGTTCCCACGGCGCATGCGTGCCGAGATGGACAACGTTACTCCAGTCGTTTGTCGCGCTGGTGCCGGCATCGGTGTCGCCATAGACAAGGATGACTTCGGGATTGTCGCCGCCGCCCGTCGAGGCGACGTCGGCCGAGACGGTCGCGCCATCGCCGCGGATGTCGGTGGCCGCGTAGGCGACGACCTTGAGTTCATTCTCGAAAACAAGCGGGGAGGAGTCGACCACGCTCTTCGAGGCGACATCCGTGCCGCCGTCGTAGCCCAGGTTGATGCGGCGCAGGTTCGGCTGCGGTTCCGCACCGAAGGCATCGGCGGGGGCGCCCGCATCGATCGACGGCGAGGTTGCGGTGTCGGTCGTCACCCAGGTACCGCCACCGAGCCAGCCGCCGGAGTAGCGCCCTGCCGCGGACATCGGGTGGAAATAGACGTTGTCGGCGAAACCGGGGTTGTTGGTCGAGTTGCCGATGCCGGGTTGCAGCGTCTCGGTGATGCAGTAGGTGAAGGCCGGTGCGGTGCCGCCGACGATCAGCATGTCGCCTTCGGCGTTGTCCCAGAAAATGCAGTTCTTGAATGTCGCGGAACCGTCGCGCTGCACGTATGCGGTTGTCGCGCGCAGGGTGCTGCCGGTCTCAGTGCCCTCGACGACGGCGTCCACTACCTCGCCGATCGTTCGCCCGTTTCGGTGGCTGGGGATGCCGACAACGACATCCACAGGCCCCAGGCGCGCCAACTGCGCCTGCGCCTCCTCCGAAAGAGCCGGGTCGTACAACACCAATGGTTGATCCATGCCTGGCATCTGTTCCCGATTGTTCTGAACAGTATGAGTGAAACTTCCAGGAATAAGTTCATAGAAAGAATGGCTGAATTTGGCATTGGTACATCTGTTCATTATAAGCCTCTTCATCATATGACTTACTATAAAAAGCGATACAATTTGAATTCAGAAGACTTTCCAAATGCCGAAAAAACCTGGAAAGGAAATGTATCACTCCCCTTATATCCTTTTATGGGAAGTGATACATTGGAATACATATGTAATTCCGTAAAGCGAATTCTTCAGGGATAAGCGTTGTTATACCGGGATAAATTTTTCATCTTCGCCATGTTGAAGTGGATATTTTTTAATGGTCATTTTTAATTTTTTATTGACCCAGTGGAATCAATTGAAGCAGGAAGGTCTTGTTTTGATTTCAATGCTATTGCTTGCCTTGCCTACATCAGCACAGAAGGGAGGTTTTTTTGAGGGCCTGTTTACAGATAACTACAAACTGGAGGTGAAATTGGGTACCGGCGCGGTGATCACTCCGGTCCCCGAGAAGTACCTCTCCAATATTAACGGGGTCAACCTTCCCATCATGAAGCCGGGATTTGCGGGGCTTCTCCTGGCTAAGAAGATGGTCTCGGGGCACGTTGAGATGGGCTACCAGTTCGAATTCTTCAGCCTCGGCGGAGAGGTGGAACAACATGCTTCCCGTTACGACCTTCAGACCACCGCCCTGGCCAACAACTTCCTGCTCATCTACAACTTCAAAAACATCAGAAATCCCCGCCCCCAGACCAATTACTTCTTCTATTACAAGGTGGGGGCCATCTCCCTTAAAAATGTGCCCCGGCTTATCGCCGACGATGGTTCACTGGGCGAACCGGTGGGGGACAAGGGATTCCTCAATAACGTGGCGGTGGGTCATGGTGGCGGGGTGGGCTTCAATACCCAGCTTACCGATCAGTTCAGCCTCACCGGAACGGTCGAACTGAACCGCACCTCCGACATGGCAGCCGACGTGTACCGTATAGATAAACTCTTCTATCACTCCGGAAGCTCGGTCAACAGCTATTTCACAATCTCGGGCGGCATTTGCTATACCTTCAACCTGGGCAAGAAGGAGAAGAAAGGATCGCCCCATATCCACTCCGAAACCTCCCAAAGCAAGGTGGTGCGAAACAACAAACGAAATCTGAAAATGCAGGGGAGATCCCCCTTCGCCCCGGAGCTGGGAAAGCGGAAATAGCATTACTTTTACCTCTCCCATAATCCTCCCGTATGGTTCTACGATTGAGTTTTGTCCTCCTTATAATGCTTTTCCAGGGGGAATTTTCTTTTTTATCCGCACAGTACAGGAAGCCTGATGCCGGCGAACAAACCGAAACCCGGACTCAGGTGCGCCTGCTGCAGAAGATGGTCCCTCTGGGGCACCCGGTCTACTCCCTCCTCGACCGATATGAGACCTCAGGGGAACTCCCCTTCCTGCCTCAGGCACGCCCTTTCCGGAAGGGGGAGATCATCACCCTCCTCGAACAACTGGAGGCCCTCCCGGGCCTCTCGGCGCGTGAACGGGAGGTGATCGCCCTCCACCTCAGTGACCTGCGCGAGGAGACCACCGCCGTGAAGATCCTCAGCGGCACCACCGGGGAGAGCTATGCCCTCGTGGGTTTCGGCGCAGAAGTCTCTGTCCGCCAGGGTGGGGGAGAGAACGGGGTATCCTCCCTGGCCCTTACCCCCAAACCCTACCTCTCGGGCGACCTGGGCCGCCATATCTCGTTCCACGCCTCCATGGGCCCCTCCCTCGAGAAACTGGCCCCCGACCTCTTCCATGGCTCCTATACCCGCCTCGGGGAGGTCCACTTCCCCAACGCGTGGACGGGCGTCTCCTTCCTCCCTTACCAGTCGGACTACGAAACGATCTACAACCACACGCTGATCGACGAGAAGTGGACGGGCCACAGCCCTTTCCTCCACCAGTGGAGCGTGGGCTTCTTCTACTCCACCGAGCTCAGCGGAAGCTGGCTGAACGACAAGCTGCAGGTGAGCCTCCATAACCAGCGCCGCGCCTGGGGCCACGACACCCGCAACCTCTTGCTGTCGTCCACCGCCCGCCGCTTCCCGGCCCTGGAGGCCCATATCCGTCCTGTCCCATGGCTCCGCTTCTCCTGGCTCACGGGGTCCACCTTCCACCCGGGAGGCTACTCCTCCGGCGAAGCGGTGTCGATCTACGGCTACGACACGGGGGTCAATCAAAACATGCTCACCCTCCAGCTCCTCGAGATCATCCCCGCCCGGTGGCTCCACATCTCGGCCTCGTCGGTCAACCTCTGGATCAAACGCACCGAACCGGCCTACACCATGCCCTTCGTCTTTGCCCACTGGCCCGAACTCGAGGTGGGCGACTACGACAACGGGGGCATGACCCTCGACATCGCCCTGCGCTTTCCCCGCTTCGGAAAGGCCTGGCTCTCGTTTTATAATGACGAGTTTTCCTTCCAGAAGGAGGGGGCCCTCCTGCGCATGCCCCGGAACCGCTACGGCTGGCAGTTGGGCTGGCGTACCGCCCTGCCCCCACGCCTCCTCCCCGCCACGCTCTCTTCCCTCACCTATACCCGTCTCACCCCCTTCATCTATACCCACTACCCCGAGACGCGCGTCAACGCCTTCATCGACCGCCCGGTCGACATGACCTATACCCACGACGGGGCCAACCTGGGCTTTTACCTCCCCCCCAACTCGGGCGAATGGCACTGGAACCTCACCAACATGGCTTTCCCCGACCTGGTGCTCGCCCTCGACAGCCGCCTGATCACACACGGCACCAACGACCTGGCCTCGGAGAACATCTACCAGATCTATGGCGACATCTACCGCCACCAGTTCACTCCGGAAGGGGGAGATATCCACGACTACCCCCTGACGCGCTTCGGCCGCGATGGCATCTACGACCATACCTTCATGATGGAACTCTCCTTCGATTGGAAAATCCGCGCCATCAACCTGGTTCCCTACTTCCGGATCGCCGGATCGGCGGGCTTCGCACGCACCCGCTGGGAATCCAACGATTCCGTAGTGACCGCACCCTCCCCCGTCACCTCCTTCTCGGGCCGCCTGAGCCTTATCGTCGATATTTTATAGCCGGGGTTTTCGTATCTTTGCCCCATGACGAGGCTTTTCTCCCTTCTGCTGCGCTTCCTGAAGCCCCTGGTGTGGCTGGCGGTCATCACCACCCTCTGCATCATGCCCCCCAGCAACCTCCCCACCACCTCCCTCTTTGAAATTCCCCAGTTCGACAAGGCCATCCACTTCGGAATGTACTTCGTCATGGCCCTCCTGCTGGTCCACCCCCTCGAAAAAGTTTACCCCCCCGGCATAGCGCGCCGCATCCTGGCCATCGACATCCTCCTTATCTCCCTGGCCGTGGGGGGTATCATCGAAATCCTCCAGTTCGCCATGGCCTACCAGCGCTCGGCAAGCTGGGGCGACCTCGTGGCCGACCTCGCCGGAGCCGCCGCCGGATGGCTCCTCTACTTCCCCCTCCTCCGGCACCTCCCCTCCCTCCGCATCCTCTTCGCAGCTCTCCGCTGAAACCCCCGCCACACGAAGCTCCGGGCATGGCCCGTTAACGGTGTGTAAATTTTCTGTTGGAATTAATGGGCATTCTGTTGGATGAAATAGCTTTTTTGTTAACTTAGTAGGTGTTGTTTACAAAACCCTGTTATCTTTGTCTGCCCTTTGTTTTATTGAGCAGATGTTATTACAGACCCAAAGCTTTTTCATATGAGAGCGCGGATTAAAAACCTCCTTGACCGCATTTTTTTGCCCCGGTGGATCGTGCTGATCGCTGACGTGGTGATGGTGGCCGTGGTCTTTGTTCTGACCTATTTCCTGCGGCTTAACCTGGTGAACCTGCCTGCCGACGTGCCGCAACTGGCCCTCCAGGTAATAGCCTCCCTCCCTTTCTTTATCGGCGCCAGCTACTTCACCAAGTCTCACGCCAGCATCCTCCGCCAGACTAACCTCGCCGATACCCTCAGGGTGCTCCATACGCTTTTTATTTATACGGCCGGACTTCTCATCATCTACCTGGCAGGCGTGTGGTTCGTGCCTGCCCTTAAAATCCCGGCTTCGGTCATCGTCATGCAATTTTTTATCTCGGCGGTGCTCCTCACCGGATACCGCCTGATTGTGGCCTACCTGTGGCGTAACCTGGTGCGCAAGCCCAAACCTGACACCCATATCATGATCTGGGGCGCCGGCTCCATGGGACAAATCACCAAATCGGTGATCGAAAAGGACGACAACCTCCACTATAACCTCGTGGGCTTCATCGACGACAACCCCCAGCTCCACCGGAAAACCATCAAAGGCCTGGTGATCTATTCCCCGGAAGAGGCCTTCGACCGCATCATTGAAAAGGAACAGGTGAAGGAGATCATCATCGGCATCACCCCCGATAAGATCACCCCGGAACGCAAAAGCGAGATCGTCGACATGTGTATCGCCCGGGGGATACGCGTGAAAGATGTCCCCGGCGCCAACGAATGGCTCAACGGCAATTTTTACGCCAGCCAGATCCATGACGTGAACATAGAAGACCTGCTCGGGCGGCCGCCCATCGTCCTCGAAGACCAGGGCCTCACCCAATGGATCCACGGAGCCAAGGTGATGGTCACCGGCGCCGCCGGTTCCATTGGCTCGGAGATCGTCCGCCAGGTGGCACGCCTCCACCCCGGATGCATCTGCATGATCGACCAGGCGGAATCCCCCCTCTACGACCTTCGGAACGAGGTGACCTCACGCCACCCCGACCTCTGCCTCCACGCCATGGTCGCCAGCGTCAACAACCCCCGCCGCATGCGCCGGATCTTCGACATATGCGTGCCCGATGTCATCTTCCACGCCTCGGCCTATAAACACGTCCCTTTCATGGAGGAGTTCCCCTATGAGGCCCTGCGCACCAACGTCAAGGGCACCAAGACCGTCGCCGACTTGGCCGTGGAATACGGGGTCAAAAAGTTCGTCATGGTCTCCACCGACAAGGCCGTCAACCCCACCAACGTGATGGGCGCCTCCAAACGGATCTGCGAGATGTACACCCGCTCGCTCTTTAACTACGATCACGTGGAAACCCGATTCATCACCACCCGCTTCGGGAATGTCCTCGGCAGCAACGGCTCGGTGATCCCCCTCTTCCGGAGGCAGATCAGCCACGGTGGCCCCGTCACCGTCACCCACAAGGAGATCATCCGCTACTTCATGACCATCCCCGAGGCGTGCCGCCTCGTCCTCGAAGCCGGCCACATGGGCGAGGGTGGCGAAATCTTCCTCTTCGACATGGGAAAACCGGTAAAGATCTGGGACCTCGCCGAGAAAATGATCCGCCTCTCGGGATTCACCCCCTACAAGGATATTCAGATCGTCGAAACGGGCCTCCGCCCCGGCGAGAAACTCTACGAGGAACTCCTGGCCCGCCGGGAGGAACACCTCGAAACCCACCACAAAAAGATCCTCATCGCCTCCATCCAGCCCTACGACTTCCAAAAGGCCCTGCAGCAGATCAACGACCTGGTGGAACACCTCGATACCGAAACCGACGACCAGCTCGTGGCCCGCATGAAGGCCATCGTCCCCGAATTCAAATCGCAGAACTCCCGCTTCGAAAAACTCGATGCGAAGGCCCCTGCCTCCGAAGCTACGGTCACTGTGGGTGCTGACCCGCATCTGACCGATAGGGTTGAAGCCGCCACGAAGGGCACCGATGCGAAGGCTCCCAACGGGCACAACGGGGACGTGCCCGATACAAAAATGCCCGGCCGGAAGTCGCCCGGGAAAGCCGCCAGAAAAAAACCAGTTACGTCCGCTGTACCTGTCTCAGAGACTGATGCTGCTAATAAGGCTGCTGAACAAATCTCAAATAATGAGGACCCCCCGGCCGAACCCCTGCAGGCGGTCGACATCGACTCCCCTCATTTCTAGTCAGGAAAACACTTCAACACACGAGGTATTTATACCTGAAAAAAACACTGTTTTTCTCAGGTATGTGGTACATTTATAGGGAGATCGGGTGTCTTCATACAGGTTAATTCTGGAAGGGAGAAATTACTGCTATAGCAGTAAAAAAGCCCCTTTTGTGCAACCCTTCCGCCAGAAAAAAAAGAATAACCTTTGCTTTTTACAGAGATTTTTGTTATACCCGTAAAGTATAATATATTATCTTTAAATACTCATATATTTGGTTAATGGATAAAATAATATCTGATACGTACTTTATTCCGGAGGCCTTGGATCCGGTGGCCCTGGCCCGGGGAATGGCTTCCAGATTCAGGGAACGTCGCCTTGAACTCAACCTCTCCCGGAAAACCCTTGCCGCCAGGTCGGGCGTCACCGAATCCACCCTGAAAAGATTCGAAAACTCCCATGAGATCTCCCTAAAGCATCTGTTGATGCTGGCGGTAGTTCTCGGAGCGTCGGAAGATTTCGAAACCCTCTTCACCCATAAGCGGTATGAAAGCCTTGATGATGCCATCAGAATTTCTGCCGCCAAAACCCGTCAGCGGGGAAGATGAGTATTTTGTAATTCTGTTTCATTGGATAGATTGTTAATGCGTTAAGGTGTATTCAGATGGTGATGAAACCTGTTGCTGTGATCGAAGTATCCCTCGAAGGCAAAAGGGTGGGGAGGATTGCCCTGGATCCTGGTCGACGGGCTCTGTTTGAATACGACCCTGTCTGGATAAGGGAGGGATTTTCCATCTCTCCCTTCTGGCTTCCTTTGCAGAGCGGGGTCTTTACTGCACGGGCCGAGCCCTTCAACGGCCTTTTCGGAGTCTTCAATGACAGTCTGCCCGATGGCTGGGGAACATTGCTGACCGATCGCTGGCTGATAAGACAGGGGGTTCGTCTTGCTGACCTGACCGTGCTGGACCGGCTGAGTCTGGTGGGTGACAGGGGAATGGGGGCCTTGTGTTATGCCCCCTTTTCTCCCTCCGGAAAGGAAAATCCTCCCTTCTCTCTGGATTTCTATTCCGCAGAAGTGGAGAAGGTCCTCCGTGCCGATTACTCGGGGGCCCTGGAAGAGCTTGTACGCCGGGCCGGCTCATCGGGCGGTGCCCGACCTAAGGTCCTGCTGAGACGCGATGACGGGGAGTGGCTGGTTAAATTCAGGGCTTCTGCCGATCCTCCCGATGTGGGCCCAATTGAATACCACTTTTCCCTGCTGGCCAAAAAGTGCGGCATCAATATGCCGGAGACCCGCCTCTTTGAGGGGAAATATTTCGGCGTAAGACGCTTCGACAGGGAACAGGGACAAAGGTTCCATCTTCTCTCTGCCGCGGGATTGCTGCATGCCAGCTACCGGTTGCCCTCGCTTGATTATGTCTCCCTGATGAAGGCGACTTTTCTGCTCACCCGAGATATCCGTGAAGCCGGAAAAATGTTCAGGCTGATGGTCTTTAATCTTCTCATCGGGAACAAGGATGACCATGCCAAAAACTTCTCTTTCATTTACCGTGATGCACACTGGCAACTGTCGCCCGCCTTTGACCTGCTCCCCTCTGAGGGCTTTAACGGGAACCACACCACCACTGTGAACGGAAAGGGACGGCCTGCACTTCAGGATTGCCTCGACGTGGCCCGCCTCTCTTCCTTCCCCCTGAATACCGCCCGCATGATCATCGATGAGGTCGGTAGCGTCGTGCAAAACGGCTGATTCCGGCGCCGAAACCCGGAATGCAAAAATTACTGCTATAGCAGTAAAAAAGCCCACTTTGCTCAACCCTTCATCCCGGAAGATTATCGATGAAGCCAGCAATTTCGTGAAAAAGGATAATTCCAAGAGCTTCAGATGGCTTTCCGGTTATGACCGGACGGTCATGATCTCCCAGCCGGCATGCCTGAAATCCCTGAAATTCCAGTAATCCCTGAAATTCCAGTAATTCCTGAAGTTCCTGAAATCAAAGAGACTCCCATCATCTTATCAAGTTTACAATCATAATAGTTTTTTTGTATTTTTATTTCTTAAAGTGAATGCCAATCAAAAAGATGGTCTGGATATTACCATTAAAGCCCGTTCAAACCAATAATCATTCAACTATGAAGATTCTGGCACTGTTTCTTTTGACTGTGTTGACCCTCAACACCAATGCGAAAATTTGGCGCGTGAACAATAACCCCGGCTTGAAAGCCGATTTCCTGACACTCGCCGACGCACATACCGGAGCTTCTCCCGGCGATACCATCTACCTGGAGCCATCCATCCAGTGCTATGCGGGATTTACCTGGGGCAAACCCCTGGTACTCATTGGTACGGGCTATTTCCTGGCCGAAAATGGCATCACGGAAAGCAATCACCTTACAGCAAATGTTTGCGGCGATATCACTTTCAATCCCGGATGCGAAGGCTCTCAAATGATGGGGATCAGTATGTGGAGTCACACGGCAGTCATTAAGTCAAGTGATTTGGTTCTGAAAAGAAATCAAATCAGGAATATTTCCATACCCCGCCAATCAGGAGTGAGACTCACCAACCTGATCATTGTACAAAATTATGTCAAAGCCATATACGGAGGAGTATATGGCGGAACCAACTTTTATGTCGACGATCTGATCTTCTCAAATAATATCGTCGTCTCTGAACTCAGTTTTTCCTATACCATTTATAATGACGATTGTCCATGTTATGACCAGGCACTGACAGGGAAGATCTATAACAACGTCTTCCTGGGAACAGTTTTTCTGGAATCATGCGAGTTCCGGAATAACATTTTTTATAAGAGCGACCTGCCGACCAACATTTTACTTCTTTCGGACTACAATGTGGTCGAGGAGAACATCTTTGCCAGGGTTCTGCCCTGGTCTGATACACTCAATTACCAGATTTCAAATACCAACCTGGACAATGTCAATATGACCACCCTGTTTGCAGGCGGGGCCAGTCCCGACGGTCAATGGCAGATCAACCCTTCCTCAACCAATCCCTTAAAGGAAATCTGCGGTGCCTTTGCCGGCCAGGAACCCTATGTGATCTCCGGAATCCCCCGGATCCCAGTCATCTACTATCTTGACGTTCCGTATACCACCACCAGGTCGGCAGGTTTAAATATTTCTGTCAAAGCCCGCTCAACCGAATATTAAGGTTTATATGAGATCCATCATCAGGCTTGTCTCAGTCATAACGCTTGTTGTTTTATCGCTTCCCACATGGGGTCAGCCCCGGAAGATCGAAGAGGTGGTTTCCGCTGAGGTTAACCGGAAGGCCAATTACTTCCTGATCCAGTCCATCATCCATTATAAAGAATTACAGGACACTCCCCTTAAAAGCGCACAAGCCCGGAATGCTTTCAAGGAATCGCTGAAAACGGCTTCCCGGTTCATTTCTCTCGACCTTGACCGGCCGGAACCTGAGATGAGCGTTCTGATAAAACTGGTTAAAAACAGACAGATCAGCGCTTCCTACTTTTCAAGGTCCCATCTGATCAGGGGGAACTCCTTCGATTATTTGTCAGCCACCCTGCCTGTTAAAAACCTGGAAGATGTAGCCAAACTCGACGCTGTACTGGCCATAGAGCCCTCCTTCAAGAGTCAAAAATTTGTCAATGATTGTGTGGTGGATTCCCGGGCTGATGAGGTCTGGCAGGGCAACCTGAATAATCCCCTTTCCCATTACGTTACAGGGAAAGGGGTTTTTGTCGGCATCATCGACGAAGAACCCAACCGGGGGCACATTACTTTTCTGGATGAGAACAACCAGTCGAGGTTTAATGACTTTCCTCAGGTCATGCCTGGTAGTCATGGGACACATGTGGCAGGGATTGCCGCCGGGAGAGGGGATGCTTCCGGGAACTTTCGGGGCATTGCCTATGAATCTGATCTGTTGTGGTATCCACATGACAGTTTCGATGATGTGGCCGCAAACGTGGAAAAAATGATCATGGATTCCGGAGATCAGCCTCTCGTTATTAATTACAGCGGAGGAACGGTCTTCGGACCCCGCGATGGAACTACCGTGATTGAAGAATGCCTCGACGACATTCTGGTCGGAAATAAAATCATGGTGTGTGCCGCTTCGAACAACTCAACCAGAAATATGACGGAGTCCCCGACATTCATGCATTTCGGGGGGGTAGTTCCCGGTAATGTGGTTGATTTTCTGGAAATTGAAGTGAAAAATATCGGTTTTCCCATGCCCATAGAAATATGGTACCCCGATACCCTCAGTTTTGATGTCATGGTGAGTGGGAATAATAATCTGTATGAATTCTGGAGTGAAAGAATCTCACCGGGAGTATATACCCAAGTGACGTTGCCCTTAAATACCTACAATCCTTATTCCGATGATTACATCGCTGTGGTCAACGCAGCCATAAATAAATACAAGGATGATTATGAACCTGCCAATAACAGCCGTTCCAGGGTCATTTCAATCCAGTACAGCTCTGCCGATGAAAGTTTTGAACAAGGCAATTATAAAATCAGGCTTTTCCCGCAGGCCGAAAACAGAGGGGGCCGGATAGATGCTTATGTTTGTATTGACGAAGGTATCTATGGAGGTTTTATAAACGGGGATGACTATCAGACCATCAATACCCCTGCCTGGGCGCACAAAGTCATTACGGTGGCTGCTTCCGATAAAGAAAGGGATGGTGGGGAGATCGCTTATTACAGTAGTTTGGGCCCCTCCAGATCAGATCCCGACGGTTACACCTCAAAGCCCGATATCACTTCCGTGGGAGGAACCGACAAAAACATTCAGTCTGTAATTCGTTCCGCATCACATAACAGTGAGCTCTTGTTTGAAAACTACAATGTAGGTACAAGCATGGCGGCACCCGTGGTGACCGGGGCCATCGCCCTGCTGATGCAATGCTTCCCCGAGCTCGACGCCGTGCAGGTAAAAGAAATCCTTAAGCATTCAGCCAGCCCGATTCCCAATGGTCACACGCAGGAAACCCTGTCTCTGGAGGACCGCAAATATTGGGGTGCAGGGAAACTCAATATCCTGGAAGTATTCAAATCGATGGCTGGATTCAGCTATATCAGACCTTATTCCTACGATGACCAAAAGTACAGGTCTGCTTTTGCAGCGCATAGCGGAGCGGGATTGCCTTACGGCCCCGTTAATTACAACTGGGGCTCCGTCCATTTCAGTCACCAGAAATTCACCAATGGCGCCATCTTCCTTGATAACAGCGCCGATTCAGCCCATTGGCTGGGGGAGGGGATCTGGAACAAATGGGTGGAATTGGGAGCTTATGAAAGCCTCCTGGGAATTCCGGTATGTTCTGAGTTCTCTGATATGGCCAATAACGGATTCGCCACAGTCAGGTTTGAAAATGGGGAAATCTCATGGGATGGGTTTAATCCTTTTGTGATCTATTACGTCCATCCGAAATTCACGTATGATGTCAGCGAAGGAAGTGCACCGCTGCAGGTGAGATTTACCGATCTGACCCGGGTCGATTCCGGAACGGTGACCTCCTGGCTGTGGGATTTCGGCGACGGAATGACGAGTACTGAGCAGAATCCCATGCACCTGTATGAAACTCCGGGAACCTTTCAGGTGAAGCTTACGGTGGAGGTCAATGGTAAACACTTCTCCACGACCGGACTGGGATTTATCACTGTGGTGCAGGGTGCGCCGGAAACAGAGATTTCCTATATGGAGTACTTTTTTGACCAGGATCCGGGGCTGGGGCAGGGGATCCCATTGTCTGCCGGAGCCTCGCCGTTTGTCAGCCTGCAGACCAATATCAGCCTTACGGGTCTCTCTGCGGGGCTGCACCGCCTCTATCTGCGGGCCAGGGATACCAATGGCCTCTGGAGCCAACTCCATTCCCGGCCGGTATTGATCTCTCCGGAATCCCTTTCCGGACCGGTGGACCGGATCGAGTATTTTCTGGATGATCCCGTTCCTGCAGGCTCCGGGGTTGGACTCTCCTTTACTCCGGCCACCGATGTCAGTTTATCCGGAACCCTGCCCCTGGAGGATCTCTCTCCGGGTTTGCACCGGCTTTACTTCCGGGCCAAAAATGAAACCGGACAATGGAGTGCCGTACACAGCAGGCCATTGCTGGTGTCGGGGCAACCTTCCGGAAAGCCCGACATTACCCGGGTCGAATACTTCTTTAACCAGGACCCGGGGATGGGCTTGGCCACACCCTTGCCCTTTGTGGCTTCAGACTCCGTGGCGGTCATTACGGCGGTTCCCCTGGCTGATTTGTCCACTGGAGATCATACCATCGGCTTCAGGGCGAAGGATAGCTTTGGCCTCTGGTCGCAACCCCGGTTTGCCGCTTTTTCAGTGCTCAATGAGGTGACCACGCTCACTCTGCAAGCTGGCTGGAATATCGTCTCCCTCTTTATTCGGCCCGACCCTGCCGACCTCCTGTCGGTTTTCCAACCCCTCATTGATGCCGGAATTTTGGTGAAAGTCGTGGATGAGGCCGGGAATACCCTGGAAAATCTGGGCTCCCTGGGTGGTTGGGTGAATTCTATCGGGGCCTGGCAGGAGACCGAGGGGTATAAGGTATATGTCAATCAGGCGACCGGCCTTTCCGTGACCGGAAGCAGGATACCCTTGCCTGCCACCATCCCTTTGAGCGCTGGCTGGAACATGATTTCATTTCCTGATGCGGCCGTCCAGGATGCAATGGCCTCACTGGGATTGCTCCGCGAAGCCGGAGTACTGATCAAGGTGATGGATGAGGCCGGAAATGCGATGGAAGACCTGGGATGGCTGGGTGGCTGGGTCAATTATATCGGGGATTTTCTCCCCGGAAAAGGCTACAAGGTGCGGGTCAGTGCTTCCACTTCCCTGGTGATCAGCGCTGATGCCCCTAAATCGGCCACCCTGCTTCGCCGTTTACGCCCTACGGATTACTTCCGGCCGGTCTTCACGGGCCATGGCACCAACCATTTTAACCTTCATCTGGTGGATCCCGCTGCTTCGGGGTTGCGCGACGGGGATGAGCTGGCCATTTTTGACGGCGCCCTTTGTGTGGGCTCTGCCACCGTCGATGCTCAAAGCCTGGTGGCTCCGCTGCTCAGCCTGACCGCCTCGGCCAATGATGGCCTGGGCACTGCCGCCCCTGCCAGTTTTCGCTTGGGCAGCCCCGCTCCGGGCTATTCCACTTCTGCTAATAACGGATTGGGTAGCCCCGGCCCGGGTACCCTCCCCAATGGCTTTACCTCCGGCCATCCCCTTTCACTGCGCCTCTATCGCGAGGGCAGGGAATGGCCACTCACCGTGGAGTCCCTGACCACCACCGGACAACCGGGCCCCCCTCTGCTCTTTTTGGCCAACGGATCGGCGATCGGACGGGTTCAGCTAATCACGACAGCCACGCCTCACGTGAACCAGGAGGCCTTCCAGGTGACCTGTTACCCCAATCCGTTCAGCCAGCAGATCACCCTGCTGGTCAGAATGCCCGCCCGGGAGATGCTTTCGGTCGATATCCATGACCAGCTGGGCCGGAAAATCCGCTCCCTCCATGCTGCCCCGGCCCACGGAACGCTCTCCCTGGTGTGGGATGGCCGCGACACCTCGGGCCGCCTCTGCGCCCCAGGCCTCTATTTCTGCCGTGTAAACGGCCAAGTCCTGAAGATCATGCTTTCCCGCTTTCCGGGGGAATAATTGGGGTGATGCCAGGTATGCCCCAACGAAGCCTCCCTAAGCTGCCTTATCAGCTTTTTGCCCACTAAATATTTGCGCAATATGGGATGCCGGGATTTTGTCCCATCAATTATTTGAATAAAACGGGTACCCGGACTTTTTGCCGATATTTACTGCTATAGCAGTAAATATCCGGCGGTTGCTCTTCGAATTTAAAGTTCGACTTTTTTTTAATGAATTTAAATGGTTAAGATCTCCTTTTAAATCAAAACGGTTTAAATTTGCATTAAGACAGCGATTTGGGACGTCCTTTGTAGATTCCTTTTGCCCAGTCTTTGATAAAAAATGGAGAGTGATGAAATGGATTTAAAGAAGATAATGGACGATAAGGTCCAGGAAGCTGAAGTTGTTTATAGGATGTTGGGAATTCAAACTTCCACTAAGGAACCTGCTTTAAGTGAGATACCTTCGGACCTGCCAGGCAGTATTCCTGAAAGAAGTACCGATAAGGAATTTGAATTCCATTGGACCAGATTATCAATCAGCTCGAGCATAGGCTGTATTTCTGAGTAAAATGCCTACATGGAATGATATTCTAAAAGAGATTGGCGCCCAACCTAATGTTTTTGATCACGTTAGGCGGAAATATATCGCTGAGTTAGCTTCTCAAACTGGACGAAATGTAATAGTATATTATTCTGGCTGGCTTCAAAAAGGTAACCTTAGCCAACATGGTTTTAGGTTTGATATCGTAGATACCGATAAAATGGGTTTCATGTCTACAATCAACGGACTAGACAAATCCAAAGGTCTTGATCTGGTATTACATACACCTGGTGGATCCATTGGAGCGACTGAATCTATAGTTCATTATTTGAAATCCATCTTTGGAAATGATATCCGCGCTATTGTTCCTCAGATTGCTATGTCAGCTGGGACTATGATTGCATGCTCATGTAAAGAGATTATCATGGGTAAGCATTCAAATCTAGGTCCTATTGACCCTCAAATTAATGGCATGCCGACACACGGTATAATTGAAGAATTTGAAAGAGCAAAAACAGAAATATCTAATGATCCCAAAACTATACCTGTTTGGCATACAATCCTTTCGAGGTATTCTCCAACTTTAATAGGAGAGTGTGAGAAAGCGATTAAATGGTCAGAAACTATGGTTAGTGATTGGTTAAAGTCTAATATGTTCTTGAATAACAAGAATAAGGACCAGATAGTTGAAGGGGTTATTAAGGAACTTGGTAGCCATGCTCTAACGTTATCTCACGATAGGCATATTTCCATTGATATTCTTAAAGATAAACTTGGACTGAAAGTTTTGGTGCTTGAATCTGACGATGATTTACAGGATAAAGTCTTAAGTGTTCATCATTCATGTATCATTTCGTTGACTCAGACCCCAGCGTATAAAATTATTGAGAATCAGGAAGGTAAGGCATTCATTCAATTGGTTAAGTAATACTTGATTCTCCTGGCGGGGCTAAAGCGACCCGGCCATCCCTCACTGACAGTTGACATAGTATACCTCATTGTTAAATAGGATCATAGATTCAATAGGTACATGCCCCGAAAAATCAATCCCATCAGATTTATGCACATTGTTTTTTCCCATGTGATATTTTCAAAAAATAGGTACCCGGACTTTTTGCCCATTAAATATTCACGCAAAATAGGGTGCCGAGCTTCTTGCCGTTTTTTTAGTGCTATAGCAGTAAAAAAACAGTTGCATCATTCAGGATATGTTCAGGATAAGGCCGGAAGGAAAAAATTACTGCTATAGCAGTAAGAAAGCCCATTTTACTCAACCCCTTCCGCAAGAAAAAAACCACCCAGAAAAAAAACAGGCCCCACCCCGGGGGAAAAACCATTCAGCGTTCACACGCTTCCGGAGCCTCGTGCAAAACGGCTGATTCCGGCGCCGAAACCCGAAAGGCAAGGATTGATTTTATACCCGATGTGGTATAAAATGAGTAAATTCATTATATTTATACCCGAAATGGTATAGGTATGCGACTAAGTGAATTTGTTAAAATGAAACGGGGTAGCGTGGGACTTACACAACCTGAACTGGCCGAAAAGGCAGGCGTGGGTCTGCGCTTTATTCGTGACCTGGAACAGGGCAAGGAAACCCTCCGTCTCGATAAGGTTAATCAGGTACTGCAACTGTTCGGCTACGAAGCCGGGCCTGTACAAATCAACAAAACCACTTGATGATACTCCGGAAAGCTGAAATAAGCATGGATGGCCTGATGGCCGGATGGTTGTGGCAGGATGAGGAGGGGTATCACTTTCAATACGACTCCGGTTACCTCTCTTTTGAATCTCCCCGTGCCATCAGTCTCACCCTCCCCTTGCAGACGGAGGCCTTCTTTTCCAGGATACTCTTCCCCTTTTTCGACGGACTGATCCGGGAAGGATGGTTACTCGACATCGCGGAACGCAACTGGAAGCTGAATCCCCGCGATCGGATGGGGCTCCTGATGGCCTGCTGTAAGGATTGTATCGGGGCAGTGAGTGTGCTCCCTTGTGGAAATGAGGATAATTCCGGGCAGCTTCCGGATAACGGAAAACCGGTATAGGAACGTTCAGATGCTTAGGTATACCTGGAAAATAGATGGTGAATGAAATGTCTCTACTGTTATAAGCCGCTGGATGCCCAGGAACGGGATTTCCATCCTTCGTGCAGCAAAAAGCTTTTCGGGCAGAAGATCCCGCCTGTTTTGCTCTACGCGGAGGAGGATCTGGAAATCCTGGGCAAGGAAATCATCTCCACGCAGACCGCTATGACCGGCGTGCAGGCCAAACTCTCACTGCATCTTCATCCCGGGGAACACCCCGATGCTCCCTCCCGGTTGACGATCGTCGGCTTGTGGGGTGGATATATCCTGAAACCCCCGTCACCTCACTTCCCACAACTCCCGGAAGTCGAAGACCTGACCATGCATCTGGCCGCACTGGCCGGAATCAGGGTGGTCCCCCACAGCCTGATCCGCATGGGGTCGGGAAACCTGGCCTATATCACGCGACGCATTGACCGTACCCTTTCCGGTAAACTGCACATGGAGGATATGTGCCAGCTGTCCGGTCGGTTGACCGAAGAAAAATACAACGGCAGCTATGAGCAGGTCGGTAAGGCCATCCTGAAATATGCTTCCCACCCGGGCCTCGATGTGGTCAATTTCTGTGAATTGCTCCTTTTTTCGTTCCTGACCGGAAATGCCGACATGCATTTGAAGAACTACTCATTGCTCTACCTCCCGGATTCTCACATCGCGCTGGCACCTGCCTACGACCTTCTGGCTACCGCCCTTGTCAACCCTGCCGATGAGGAAGAACTGGCCCTCACCCTGAATGGGAAAAAACGGAAAATCACCAGGCATGACTTCAATAAGACGTTTACATCGCT
>ERZ747221.2189-NODE-2189-length-17864-cov-18.688761_pt1 | contig 17864 bp, 12 predicted proteins | sample MGYA00374949_ERZ747221 | MGnify/ENA primary metagenome ERZ747221 (study PRJEB28779, sample SAMN05720172) | bioreactor metagenome | isolation source: Anaerobic biogas reactor | place: USA:Washington, USA | collected 2015-08-08 ... | reverse complement strand
TGAAGCATGGCCAAAACCGGCGGTGGTACCATAGTGCTCACATCTCCACCCAGGAGAGCAGCCTCCTTGACCCCGCTAGAACTCAAATAGGTATAATTGCTGTTGGCCAGAATAAAAATCGTCTCACTGTCAGGATATAGGTGTTTGTTGTACAAGGCAATCTGTGATTCGTATTCATAGTCGGTAAAGGATCTTAAACCTCTGACTATTATATGAGCCTCTTTCTCACGGAGAAAATCAGTGGTGAGGCCCCGAAAGGACTCAATCTGCAGATTGGGAATATGTCGAGTGGCCGCACCGATCATTTCGACTCTCTCTTCCAGTGTAAACAAGGCCCGCTTGCCCACATGATGAACCACCGCTACAATTATATTTTCAAACATCCCGCTGGATCGTTCAAGAATATCTACATGGCCATATGTAATAGGGTCAAAACTGCCTGGATAGACTGCAATCTTCAAATATGGAACCCCCTTCTGTCAGCAGGATAACTTGATAAGAGGTACTGTGACTACAAATCCGACCTCTGTATAAGTATACATTTCTTAGTATTTTAGCATGGAGAGTAATTAATGCAAGCATCACTATCGAGGGTCTCCTACTTGTATCCCCAAGAAAAAGGACCCTCATAAAGGTAAGGCCGATTAGGGATACTTTGAAACAAGAGAATTTTAACCGGCATCTTCAAGCGGGGCAAACAGTAAAGACCACACCGAAGGATAAACCCTTTAGTGTGGTCTTTCTTATGCTTTAGAAAGTTTTTCATATTCCTCTTTAATTCTTTCAAGGGCAAAATCTGTATAAAAATCCTGTGATGCTGACTTGGAGTTTTTGCTATCAAGCCGTCTTGTATAAACACAGTTGATATCGCTTTTTAATTGTTTTTTTATCTTATTAAAAATTATTCCTTGTTTAAAATCAGAGATATTTTCTTTGCACCATGTAAGCAATTCAGCGTGTGTATATTTCCATATTGCGCGGAATTCCTGATCACTCATATTAAAGATCTGTGCGTTGGGATCAGTTGAAAACTTTGCATTTGTAACCTTTGCAAAAGTTGCATTGGCGGCATCAATTGTCGTTATTGCAGCCAAAATATCGCTGTTGCTTGCCTTTTTTACGCTTTCAAGGTATATATCAAATCCAAGTACAATTGAATCCTCAATACCTGCTTCTTTTAGGCTTCTTATAACAGTAACGATGTCCTGAATAAAACACTTCGTTTCCTCCGATGCTGCATAATTAGCAGCCTTATCGGATAGAAAATCTTCTGGCTTGAACGGCAACTTGAAGCCAAGCGGCATAATAAAAAGTCCCTCGTCCACCATGACATCCTTTGAAAACTGCGTTTTCATAAAATCAACATAGTTTAATGCTGAGCGTGCAACAAGCATAAAAATATATGGCTCAAGCTGCTCACAATAGAAATGAGCGATATTATTTCTATATTTCTCAATTTCCTCAATGTTTTTTTTGATAGCAGTAAAACTGTTCGCTTTTATTGTGTTTCTGTGTTCATTGACATAATCGAGAGCTTTGTCTGCAGAAATGGTATGACCGTCTTGTGTAAAAATAGAACGGTTTTTAATGTATTTCTTTACATATGCTTTTAAAGCTAACTCCCACGCATTCATCATAAGCAATGTAACGGTTTCATACCTATATGATATGTTTGGTTTGTTATGTATTTCAATAGCAGCAAAATATGCTGCTATTGAGTTTTTTATGAGGTTGATTTGCACCATTTTCCGCTTTGCCATACTTGCCGCCTTTCTTACAAGAAATTAAAAATTTGATGATTCTTGTATTAATTTGATAAGTGAAGCCACAGCTGTTATAGAAACCAAACATATTGTGGCATCTCGCTTTGTAGCATTTCGATCATGTGTAAGTTGATTTCCCAAATCAACAGCGCTTTTAGCAAATTTACGTGCCTTTTCTGATGAATCCATAAGCTCATATTGCGGATAGGCTTCCAACATACGTTTAGTATCGGTCGTACTCGCTTCTACACCATCCAGAGTTGGATGTTTAGTTGCGTCATACACTTGCTGTGCAATAGTAATAAGGGTTTCTCTGCCTATCATACCAATTGCTTGAAATTGTTCTTCGTTGTTTGCTACTTCCAAACGGCTTTTCATTTCAGTAATAGACCTGTCAACGCGTTCCCATCCTGTTAGTTCATATTCTTCCAAATATAATTTGCTTACTGCAAAGCGACTATACCTTGTGAATAGCTTCTTCCTTAACTCCTGTACATTTTGATTGTCTTTAAATAATGGCAATTCACACAGGTCTTTTATAATAACAAATTGCTGACTTCCATTGAATTCACGCAAGTTTCTGTACATTGCGGTACGTTTGTTAGGAATGACACTGCCGAATTTCCCGAAATCCGAGCTTGTTACCGGAATATTCACACCAAAATCCACAGCATAAGAATTGCAATATTTCACAATCTGCGCTCCACTTAGTCCATAGTTGGTATCCGCCAATATGTCAGAGGCATGCGAAATGAAAGCATCATCTATCTTTTCAGTAATCATTATGTAGACCTCCTTTCATTCTACTGTTGCCTGACCGTTCATGAGCATGGGCAAAAGCCAGTCGCAGAGGCGGGTAAGCTCAATATTTTCAAATATGCTGCTTTTGTTCCTTTACCCAAATCAAAGTACATTTGGCAGGAATTTTTCCAAGTTTCATATGAGATACCAAACACAGTTTACTACCTCCATTGCTAATGTACATTACTCTCTTTATCCCTCATCCAGAGTTAAAAAGCCCTGTTCAAAGGCTCCGGGAAACTGGAACTTTTTATCCATACCATTAAAGACAACGACAATAAGGCCTCCGTCTATACCCTTGACTTGACCTGTGCCGAATGCCTTATGAGTTACAATAGTACCGGTATGGATTTTTGATGTATCGATAAGTACTGTCGGCTTTTTCGGAATCTGCGTCACAGGCGCAGAAGGTGGCACATAGGCCGGACGGTATGTAGATGTGTGTGTTGGTTTTATAGGCTGAACGATAGGATCGCGTTTAACAGCGAATTCCGTCTTAGGCTCAGCTACCATTTGTACAAAGTCGTCCTCGTCATCAAAATCGTAATTACTGATGTTTGTAAATACCGGTCTCTCTGGGACATCATCATCACGAGGAGCATCCGCTTTCATGGAGGCAGAAAGCTGCCCTGCCATAGCGTCATAATCAGCACGGCTGATAACGGTGCTGTACAGACCAACATTTTCTCCGGTGTGTCTGTCAATACCCGTGTAGATTAGGCTGGCATCCTCATATCTCTTGAATTTGTAAACAGCATCATTCATTAAAGCTTCATTGAACACGTTCAGCGAAACGAGAAGCTCGAAATCTTTTACATCAAGGCCGGTTACCTTTTTGAACATTTCAGGCTCTAATTGCGTGATTACGTCCTGAAGACTGTATTCTCTGTAATCGGTTAAATACATAAACACCGGAACACGGGTAGCGAATTTGATTAGTTTTTCCTGAATCATTTTACGCTTTGATTTGTATTCCTTTTCAGCATCCGATAATTCCTTCTTTTCCTTTGGAGTCAGATTTTCACCTTCACGTTTAGCCTTTTTAACAGCATTAGATTTATTAATAATGGTTTCAATATCGGCATTCAGACTGCGGAATCCTTCAATACGCATGAGCGCATCCATGGCCTCTTTGTTTGAAAGCAAACGGGAAAGCGTATCGTTATCGACATTAACAAGCAATGCGGATTCCCAGCGTTTTGCCAGCAGCGTAGCCGAGGTGCCGGCCATTGCAATATCCAATATTTCCGCAGCATTGACCTGACGCATTGCACTTCCGTCGTAAGCAAGAACAGGCAGGAAATTAATAAATTCTCCGACCTTCTTTTCCGGATTGTTTTCAGCCACGTTCAGCTGACAGCTGTAATCTGAAATCTGTCTTAGAGCTCTATCCAATGCAAAGTCAAATACATAACATTCCTGCTTTATGATTTGCTTTTCGCCGTTTTCCTTTGTAATCTCCCAAGGGCTCTGTACTCGGAAAGCAGCTTGGAAATAGGTTTCCGGACTGGACAGATTACGCAGCATGAAAATACCAGTCCACGGCCTGATAGTAACTCCGGTGGTGAGCTTGCCGCAGGATAGTGTGATTGTCTTGGTTTCCAGCGGATTTCCCATAGAACGAAGAACCGGTTCCAGTGCAGCAACACCGATACCGGCCTGTGTTCCGGCGCAGACATTGACCTTATAATCATGATAAAAGCTGTTTTGCTTTTGTGCGAGAAGATTTGCCATCGCATAGCATGAGGCTACATTCGGCATGAACCAAAGAGTATGCGATAGTACATTTAGCAGACGGGTATCGGAATACGGCATAGGCGGTTTCTGTGCCCCAAGTTTCAGTTCATCAACACTTGTCTCAAGATATGAGCCTCGAATGAGGTCCAGCCACTTTTGAACATAGTCCTCATATTTAAAACGCGCATCCTTGCCAGTGCCTTCTGCCGAGAAAAACACATTCAAATCAAATTCATCAAACTCGCCCTGTTTAGCAATACGCTGAATGCTCTCCGGGATTTTATATGTAAGCATGACCATTCGCGGTAGAGCGGCATAGGGATTGTTCGGTCCCACCCATTCTGCCTTGGCACGCTGCTCGTCCGAATAAGTCCAGTTATAAATCTGTTCTTCTATAAATTCACCGGAATTCAGTGCGCGGAAAGGTGTTCCGGATAGATAGAGATAATAGGATGTAGTGATTGGCAGCCATGTTTCATCGTAGGCATTACCGGCGTCATATTTGCTCAGATCCTCATCATATGTATCTTCATCTTGCTCGAAAAGCTTTTTAGCACTGTCCTTCCATGCTCCAAAATGATATTCATCGAAAATAACAAGGTCCCAGTTAGTAGAATGAACCCATTCATTGTTTGCCTTAATACCGCCGGTTTCTTTATTTACACCAAGGAAATCCTGAAAGGAACCGAAGCAGACAATAGGACGGGATTTATCAGCAAGCTGGTACTGCTGATCATTTGTCAGACCGCCGGGAACGCATGGGCGTGTTATAAACTGCCAGCCTTCAAAATCTATGTGCGTGAGCAAATCTTCACGCCACGCAGTCTGAACAGCGGGTTTAAAGGTTAATATCAGCACACGCTTCATTCCCATTTTTTTGGCAAGTTCATAGGCGGCAAAGGTTTTGCCGAAGCGCATTTTTGCATTCCAGAGGAATTTTGGTGTGCGACTGCTACCTTCTTCATATGCAGATTTGAAATACCTCATGGTCGCATCGACAGCATATTCCTGTTCGGGACGCATAGTAAAGGTATGAGTCCGGTTTTCAAGATTCTCCATGCCGGTCTGCACAGCTACAACAGCAGCTTTTACATCCTCAATAGAGCATTTAAACCACTCGTTTCGGTCTTCGCCCGCATTCATCTGCTGCTTACCTTTGCGTTTCAAAACAGCATGAACATCGTGATCGGTGAAGCATGTACCGTCATTTTTCATTGCGGACCATTTGCCAAGGATACGATACGGAACTGCGGCGGTATGGACCTGTTCTTTCACACGGGTTTCCACATCGCGCTCTGTATAACCTATCTTGATATAACCCTTATGGGAGGCCACGCCTTCAAATTCATAGGCATAAATCGTAGGGTGCGATTCAGGCCGCTGAGGAAAGAACTCCATTTCTGCCATTATTTTATTCCTCCTCTTTCGGGCCAAACAGCATTCATAATAAATATTTTTTCGTCCTCTGTTAGTCTATATTTTTCAAACAACTTATCATCTGTCCATTCTTGAGTAAAATCCTGTATCGGAACAAATGTATATACTTTATTTGTTGTGTGTTGTGTAATCTTTTTGAGTCCTACCATGAAGTGAAAAAACCTTGTATTTATATATGAAATCGTATTTTCAGCTTCTCGTTTGCTTTCGTATGGTCCGTTCATTATATAAGTTTCCGTACAAATTGCATTTGGTTCTCCTAAAATGGGCTTCATAATATCAGAAGCCATATTTCCACTCCCAACTGCTTCAGGAATAAAAACCTTCCATTTGCCAATATATTCTAAACCACGCTCTAACCGTGTTTTATTAATATATCCTTGCGCATGGTTTGCGTAAAGTTTCAGCATCCCATTTTGAGGCATATCAGAATCAAAAGTTTTATAAAATGTTCTAAGACCAAAAGTCATGGCTGGATGTACTATATCTGCGAATGACTTTTCATTGAAAGACATTACCTTATGCAAAATTGAAATCGCTTTATTATACCTGATGAAAACATCACATCCTTTTTCAAGAAGCGGTCTTTCCATTTCTGAAATAATGTTATCACCATCATGAGAGATTACTTTGCATTCTCCACGATGATCTCGATCCCATAAAAAATAACAAATACCACCTTTAATTTCTACACCTGTAAAACAGTCACCAGCGTTTTCAAAGTCATGTAAAACCCTAATACGATCGTCGTTGAGCATAGAATCCCTAAAGGTATCCAAACCTTTTCCTCCTGCGTACCAGCGTGCAGGGATTATCATGGTTAGATATCTGGGATTCATTTTTTTGGCCTGTTCAACAAACTGGTTGTAAATTGGCATAGCGCTTGCTTGCGCTCCCCCATCACTTAGTTGATATGGCGGGTTTCCAATAATTACATCAAATTTCATTTTGAATATCTCCTCTGGTTTCGTTGTATGAATCATTTCGTAAGCGTGTGTTTCCAAATCATCAGCACGATCGTATTCTTTTTGTGATGCTCCACAGAATACGCATTTCCCGTTTTGCCATCTGTGCTGAATATTCTTGAAACGCACATTACCGTCAATAGTATCGAAATGAACAACGGAGTATTTGCTGTTAGCAAATTTTGAACAATATAAACTGCGCCGCGATAGATGTGCGGTAAGCTCTGTAATTGCAATACCGAAAAGCTGCTTCTTGAAAATATGGTTTGTCCGCTCCTCCAAGTCGGGATACAGCGGCTCCAGACCCTTTAAAAGCCTTTTAGCAATTTCACGCAAAAACACACCGCTCTTGCAAGCAGGGTCTAAAAAAGTAGTATTCGGATCGCTGAACAATTCCTGCGGTAAAAGGTCAAGCATGGCGTTTGCCACTTCCGGCGGCGTGAAAACTTCATCGTTTGAAAGATTAGCAATGCAGGAAAGCACATCCGGATTATACATTGTGTTATATAAATTACCTGCCATATTCGTGTATCCTCCTGTAATCTGTAATGTAGGTGGTTAAAAGCTCACCTTCATCACTCGGTTTTTCTTCCAATACAGGCAGCATATTGAGCTGGCCTGTTTCGTTATCCGCACTCTTTTTCCTTCTTTTCTTAGCTTTAGGTTCATAATCACCAGCAAGCAATTTATCAAAACGGAAATCTCTCCGCTGAATTTTATCGCCCATTATAAATGCCCACTCCGAAAAAATGATAGGTTCCTCCGTATCATTTCCGTTTTCATCTACAACCTTCAGGGTGAGTGCGTTACCACAGACGATGTTTCTACTGAGGATGAATCTTACAGCCATCCGACAATCTTCGCTTACTTCTTTTTTACAGATAGCTTCATATTCGGCATTCCAAATATCATATAAGCGCTGGCGGCAGGCAAGTACATTATCGATTAATAAATCCACGCCATATATACTTGCCACAGCAATCACCGACTGCTTTTCAAATTCGAGAGGCAGCGGTTTTTTCTTTTTTGGCGGTGTAGCCCTTTTCTTTGCGGCTTCCAGCTTTCTACGGAGAATTTCAACAACGAAATTTCCATCACCGCATGCTGGCTCTAAAAACCGGCTGTCAACGCGCTCTGTTTCCTGTTTCACTAAATCGAGCATGGCGTTTACTTCACGCTCACTTGTAAAAACTTCTCCGTGATCAGAAACACGCTTCCTTGATTTTATTTGTTTTGTCATGAAATTCCTCCTGCCTTATTATTCTTTCTTTGGCGAATCGGGTATGAACTCCACAACATCGTCAACTTTGCAGTTTAGTACTCTGCATATTTTTTCCATCGATTCGAGGGACACATAATGATCCCGGCGAAGTCGAGTAGATATATTAGCACTGTATCCGGCGGCTTGTTGCAACTGGGCCGGAGTCATATTCCTGTCGATCAGCATATGGAATAATTTTTTATAGGTAACAGCCATATTCTGCCTCCTTGGACGGGTGGTTGTAATCATGTACTATATATTATATCACGAAAAAGTGAATTAATCTATGCCTTCGGATAATATTCCGAAGTTTTTTATTTTTGCATATATCGAGATGGTGATAGCCTTCCTCCTATCTATTACAAAGCAAAAAGGATTCTTCCTTCCGTTTTTGTGACCTGTCTTTAAGAAACGAAAAATATTTCAGTTTTCTTTGTACGACCATGCTCTTTTTTTCCAGTGGGTAGTGAGGGAGAAAAAGAATTAGAAACCTTCGTCAAAAGCGCTTCTTGATGTCCAGCGAGATTTGAGGAAAAGAAAATTTTTGAAATCTTCGTCAAAATGGCTCTCTCATCTCCAGTGGGTATTGAAAAGAGATTTTTCAAAAAAACCGGACCACTTTGATGATTTCTGTCCAGTAGATATTGAGATAAAACTTTTCAAAAATTTCGTTCAAACTGATGCTTTTTGTCCTGTGGGTATTGAGGACGGGGAAAGCACTCCGGAAAGGAAGTAAACAATCATGTATGAAACACTACCAAAAGAACTGAAAGACCGAGGTGCCTTCTGCCTCTGGAAATATGAGGAGCGTGACGGACGCAGGACTAAGGTTCCGTATCAGATAAGCGGCCTCAAAGCGGATTCCACCAATAAGGATACCTTTACGGAGTATTCAATCGCCACTTCTCGCATGGCCAGATATGACGGAATCGGAATCGGTGTATTCGAGAATATCTGTGCCATAGATATTGATCACTGTGTTGAGAATGGGGTGTTCTCGGATATGGCCGAGGACATAATCGCTCGGATGGATTCCTATACCGAATATAGCCCGTCTGGTACCGGTGTACGCATACTCTTCAAAGCCACACTTCCAACATGCGATAAGGACCGGTATTACATAAATAACCAGAAGATTGGGTTGGAAGTCTATGTGGCCAGACACACAAACCGCTTTGTGACCGTGACCGGGAACCATATCAGAGGCAGTGGTCTTGAGGAAAGGTCTGAAGCACTGGCCGAAGTGCTGGATAAATATATGAAAAAAGCAGATAAACCAAAAACAGCCCTGATTACTCCGGGTAGTTATCTTTCGGATGAATCAGTACTCGAAAAAGCAACTTCATCCAAGCAGGCAGATAAGTTCAATGCCCTCTGGAACGGTCAATTACCAGAAGGAAAATCCCACAGTGAAGCAGACTCGGCTCTTTGTGCGATGCTGGCATTCTGGTGCGGCGGCGATATCGAGCAGATGGACAGGTTGTTCCGTATGTCAGGTCTCTACCGGGAAAAGTGGGAACGCGATGATTACCGACAATCCACGTTGAGCAAGGCCGTGGCAATATGCTCAGATTTCTATAAGCCTGCGGGTAATTCTTCCGCAGCTGATGATTTCAATGATTTGCAGCAAACCGTTAATTTTCTCAATCCGGCTGAGAATGCCCGCTACCCTTGGAACGACATCGGAAACGGAATTCTGTTCGCAGATGTGTTCAAGAACATCGCTCGGTATGTGCCGGAACGCAAGCAGTGGTTTATCTATGATGGTACACGTTGGGTGTCCGACACCGGCTCTCTGAAAGCGATGGAGTTGTGCAAGGCTCTGGCCAATGCAGTTATGCGGTATGCACTGGAAATTCATGATGAACACAAAAGAAAGGGCTATATCGACCACTGTAAAAAATGGCAGAGTCGACACACCCGCATTACGATCCTCTTAGATGCGCAGAGTGTGTATCCCATCTCAATGCAGGATTTTGACAGTAACCGCTATCTGTTCAACTGCGGGAATGGCACCCTCGACCTTCGTACGATGGAATTCCGGGAGCATAGCGCCGAGGATCGGCTTACGAAAATCACACCGGTGGAATATCTGCCCGGTGCCAAGAGTAGTCGATATGAATGCTTCATCACTGAAATCATGAGCGGAGATATGGAAAAAGCTCGGTTTTTACAAAAAGCCATTGGCTACTCCGTCAGCGGAGATACGCGCTTCGAGTGTATGTTCTTCCTCTATGGCGAAACCACCAGAAACGGCAAAGGAACGCTTATGGAAAGTATCCTCCGCGTCATGGGTGATTACGGACGAGCTGTGAGGCCGGAGACGATTGCGCTAAAACACAACGTGAACAGCCAGAATCCCAGCGAGGATATTGCTCGTCTTGCAGGTATTCGCCTCGCCAACATTTCAGAGCCGAGCCGTGGCCTCTTACTAAATGCCGCGCAGGTAAAAAGCATGACCGGTAATGACACGCTTAACGCTCGTTTTCTGCATGAAAACAGCTTTGATTTCCAACCACAATTCAAACTCTATGTGAATACCAACTATCTGCCGGTAATTACTGACACCACGCTTTTCACCAGTGGCCGTGTTCTGATTATTCCATTTGACAAGCATTTTGAGGAGTGGGAGCAGGACAAGGGACTTAAAGCAGAGTTTGGAAAACCAGAAGTTCAGAGTGCCATTTTGAACTGGATGCTGGAAGGTTACCGACTATTGCAGACTGAAGATCTAATACCACCACAATCCGTCATTGACGCAACACAGGCTTACTACCATGACAGCGGTAAAATCGCGCAGTTTGCCGAGGACTGCCTTGTGCCAGATCCCAGAACCGAGACAAAAACATCCGAGCTATATGATGCTTATCGTACATGGTGTGCCGGTAACGGCTGCTATGTGGAAAACAACAAAAACTTCATAGCCGAGCTTCGGAAGTTCGATGTGGGCAAGGTCATACGTAAGCGGCCGAAAACAGGTGGAGAGAAAACCACAGTCCTTATAGGGTACGCGTTACGGGAAGCCGTGGAATTCTTGAAATAAATGTCTGGGGCACATGGGGCAAGCAATTATGGTTGTTTCTAAAAAACATTTTCCTATAGAAAAAAACAAAATCAGCTGCCCCATATGCCCCAAGTGAAAGGTGGTGAGGATATGCAGATTATCCGTTCTCCCTGTGACCGTAGGGCGGTATAAATCCCTGTGGCTTTCCATACCGGACAGCGGCACAGGCTCTCGTGTAAGAATTCGCATAAGTTTTCAGGGGAATAGCCCCCACAAATTAATTTTTAGGAGGAATTTAAAATGGCAAACTACCCGCTCAAAGCATCGAACAAGGAAGGAACGCTTCTCCTTCCAAACAACTCGTCATTCTCTGATGAATATGCAGAGAAAACGTGTGACTTATTCTTAAGAAGCTCTGTCGAGCAAGACGAGCAAGGAAAGCTGCACAAGTATTACCGGCTTCACGCAAAACAGGCTCACAATACCGAAATGGCTCTGGCTTATGATATCCAGTGTCCGGAATGCCGTGTCGGTATGCTAAAGCAAATTGGCAGGCAGCTCAGCTACAACGAACTGGGACTATACAGATGTCCTGTTTGTGACAAGAAATAATGGAGGAAGAAATATGAATATTTACGCTGAAAGATTACCCTATACCGGATCACCGGAATATGACAAGCATTTCTGGAATGCTATGCGCGGTAGCGATGGCAGCTACGCTGAACTTACAAAAGGCCGTAACGTTGAAACAGGCACCTATGCAATGCCGAACAGCGCTGAGAACAAGTATATGGCGGCACTTGAGAAAGAAAGCCTGTTCCGTAAGATCGCCACAGTTATCAAGGCATACGGCAACGGGTACCGTATTTTCGCCAAAGACAGCAATGACTTTGCACAGTGGGTGCCTGAAGGTGATTCAATCCCCGTTTACGAGGGATTAGAGGATTTCACCACCAGCAATGTAGACAGTTGGAAGCTGGCTGCTATGGTGAAAATGGACGAGGCATTCGTTCGTGACGCCAGCTTTGATATTGAAAACTATTTCATTAAGCGCTTTGCCAAGAACTTCGGCAGGGCCGAGGACAATGCTTTTATCAACGGGAACGGCATTGAAATGCCCACAGGTATTCTTAATGAAACCGGCGGAGCGGAAGTTGCTGCGACCATTGATGATATCAGCTATGACGATGTTATCGATTTGTACTTCTCTGTGAAACCGGAATACCGCAAAAACGCTGTATGGCTCATGAATGACAAAACCGCTCTTGCCCTGCGTAAATTAAAAGATGAAGCCGGGAACTACCTCTGGCGCGACAGCGATAATACCATTCTTGGCAAAAAGGTTATCATGACCGAGTTTATGCCAGATGCAGAGTCAGGCTCAAAACCCATTGCCTTCGGTGAATTCAGTTATTATTGGGTCATCGGCCGCAAGCCAATCAGTGTGCGCACACTCTCCGAGAAGTTCGCCAGCTTAGACCAGCTTGGGTATCTCGCCTTTGAGTTCCTTGACGGAAAGCTCATTCGTCCGGAGGCGGTTAAGGTAATTCAATTATCAGATAATAAAGGCTAAAAATTAAAATTCTAGAATGCCGAAAGCAGCTCATGTAAGTAGGCACTCTTGTATTACAGTTTGATTTTGCCATATTACCCGTTTGAATTCGCGTTTTTACACACGAAGCCCCACGCCGTTGTCCGCTTTGGAAAGGCGTGTAGATTTCAATCCCCCCCACCCGGTAGAAAGGAGGCCCACTTGGAAAATAAACACGTGAGCGTGACCGAAAAAGTCATCGGTGATACGCTCTACATTATAGAATCGGTGGTCAGTGATACCGCCAAAGAAACCGCTTATGACAAGCTGAAACGCATGATTCTGGGTGAAGTTGAAAGTCAAAAAATAAAGCTGGCATCTTAACAAATTACACTTGACTTCTTCGCAGTAGTACGCGAATATGTAGTACCGCTTGAAGACTGTCGGAAAGGAGGAAAAAATGAATATTAACAGACAGTCTTTTACTACTGCGAAGAATGATGGCAAGGTCACAGCCCTTTACTGCCGCCTCTCACGCGATGACGAGCTGCAAGGCGACAGTAACAGCATTAAAAACCAGAAGGCCATACTCCAAAAATACGCTGACGACAACGGCTTCGGCAACACGCAGTTTTTCGTTGATGACGGGTACAGCGGCACGAACTTTGACCGTCCTGACTGGCAGCGCTTAATTGCACTTGCTGAGGAAGGCAGCATTAGCACCATCATTGTGAAGGACATGAGCCGACTTGGGCGCGATTATCTTAAGGTCGGCTATTACACCGAGGTTTTCTTTCCCGGCTCCGACATCCGCTTTATTGCCATAAACAACGGTGTCGACAGTGCCAATCAGCAGGACAGCGATTTTACACCATTCCTCAACATCATTAACGAATGGTATGCCAAGGACACCAGCAAGAAAATACGCGCTGTGTTTAAGGCCAAAGGTCAGAATGGCAAGCCGCTCTGCACGAATCCTCCATATGGCTACATAAAGGACCCGGAGGATAAGGACCATTGGATTGTTGACGAGGAAGCCGCAAAGGTTGTCCGTGAAGTATTCCACTTATGTGTTTGTGGATACGGACCACAGCAGATATGCCGAGAAATGATGAAACGAGGCTATATGAATCCTATAGCTTATGCGAAAGCAAACGGCAGAAGTAAGCCAGATACCCGGACTGTCGGTGATGATTACACTTGGCAGGACAGCACCGTTTCACACATGCTTGGCCGGATGGAGTATTTAGGGCACACGGTTAATTTCAAGACCTATCGCAAATCCTACAAGAACAAAAAGCAGCTCAAGAACGATCCTTCAGAATGGCAGATTTTCGAGAATACGCATGAGGCCATTATTGACCAAGAGACCTTTGATATTGTGCAGCGCATTCGTGATGGCAGACGTCGGCTTACACCTATGGGCGAGATGCCGCTACTCTCCGGAATGGTGTTCTGTGCGGACTGTGGCAAAAAGCTTTACCAAGTGCGTGGACGGAACCTTCCACAAAAGGAATACATGGTCTGCTCAACCTACCGGAAGATTAAAGGCGGCTGCAGCTCCCACCAAATACGCAATGAGGTAATTGAGGAACTGCTCCTTGATGGAATCCAGACTGTGACCGCTTATGCCAGAGAGCACGAGGCGGAGTTCATAGAGCTTGTTACGAAGAAGTCACAGGCCGAGCTTGACCAGAGCCTCAAGGATGGGAAGCGTGAGCTTAAACAGGCACAAAGCCGCATCCGCAAGCTGGACGAGATTATTCAGCGGCTTTACGAGGATAACATTGAGGGAAAGATATCCGATGAGCGTTTTTCCAAGATGAGCGCTAACTATGAGGAAGAACAGCGCACACTCGGAGACCGGGTAAATGAGCTGAAAAAGCTCATTGATTCCGAAAAAGAAAGCTCTATCAATGTTGACCGCTTCCTCAGTCTTGTACGTAAGTACACTGATGTCAAAGAGCTCACAGCCGAGATTATCCGGGAATTTGTTGAGAAAATCTACGTTCACCAGATGGAGCGCATAGATGGCCAGAAGGTACAGCGCATCCGAATTGTATGGAACTGCATAGGCGAATTTACACCGCCAGCTATTACTGAAAAGGAAAAATCGGCATAGCCGGTAAATACATACCAAACCATGCCGATATTTTTCCGGGATTGAAAATCCCTAAGACGCACCCTCTAAAGGGGGTCCTCTTCTTGTCTACTATATTCCTAAAACGAATTGCTTAATTCATTGCCTGCCAGAGCACTTCTGCAACGTCGAAAACCTTGGTCTGCTCTTCCCGATCAGACTGAGCTTCCTTGACACCATCAGATACCATGGTCAAGCAGAAGGGACAGTTGGTTACGATCATCTGGGGGTCGGGCTCCAGCAGTTGTTCGGTTCTGGTATCATTGATACGTTTGTAACCCTCAACCGCATGCTCTTCCAACCACATACGACCTCCGCCAGCTCCGCAGCAGAACCCGAAATTGCGAGCTTTCTCAATCTCGATGATGGTGCCGCCAGCCGATTGCAGGACTTTGCGGGGATCATCATAGATATCATTGTGACGTCCCAGGAAGCAGGAATCGTGATAGGTCATCTTCGATCCCAGCGGCTTAGTGGGTTTCAATTTGCCTTCCGCGATCAGTTTAGCCAATATTTCAGTGTAATGATACACTTCGTAGTTGCCGCCCATCTGCGGATACTCGTTCTTTAAGGTGTTATACCCATGCGGGCATACCACGATGATCTTCTTGACCCCGTAATTGTTGAAAGATTCCAGGTTGGAATTAGCCAGGGTCTGGTAAAGATATTCGTTGCCCAGTCTGCGCGCTGAATCGCCGCAACAGTATTCTTCAGTGCCCAGGTATCCGAATTTGACTCCGGCCTTGTCGAGCAGTCTTACCAGTGCTTCGCCGACTCTCTTGTAGCGATCGTCGAATGATACCGCACAACCGGCATAGAGCAGGTATTCAAACTCTCCGCCATCTTCCGGCAGCAGGTTGACGATTTCGCGTACGCCTCTTTCCTGCAGCCATCCGGCCCGGCCAGCCCAGCCCACACCCCAAGGATTGTAGTTACGCTCCATATTGGTGAAAGCCGCTTGAGCTTCGCCTGGCATGTCGCCCTGCCACATAACCAGGTTGCGGCGCATTTCGGTAATCTTGGGAATGTGCTCAATATACATTGGGCAGTGTTCCATACATGCCCGACAGTTGGTGCAGTCCCAAATAACATCGGTAGTCACCACGTCGTAAAGCAGACTTTGCTCCATCGGATTGACCGCTTCTGCTGCTGCTTCGTCAGTCATGGCCATTTCTTCATGGTGAACGTCCTCACCTTTACGTGCAATCAGATAAGGAGCCTTGGCATCCAAGTGTTCCTTCATGTGCTGTATCAGGGTGATCTTGGGATTCAGTTGCTTGCCTGTATTATATGCCGGACAATTCTCCTGACAGCGCCCACAGCGAATGCAGGCATCCAGGTCGAGCAGATCCTTCCACCCAAAGTCTTCAATGTTTTCGACGCCAAAGGTCTCCGCTTCCTCGATGTTGTATACCATGCGGTTGGCAGATGGCTCCAGATCACGGAAAGCATAATTGAACATACCGGCAACAATATGCCACAGTTTGGTGAAGGGGAGCAACGCCAGGAACAGGAACGCAATGCCCATGTGGAACCACCACAGGAAACGATGCCACATCAGCAAGGTATCAACTGACATCCCGCCCATGATAGATGCGAACATCCAGCCAAACGGGGATGCAACTTTCTCATAAGGAACCTGTTCCATGAAGGGGGTCTGCTGGATCTGGGCGGCAATTCTCGCGCCCTCAATTACAAACCCGGTGAAAAGAATGGCGAAAACCAGGAGTATAATCCATCCATCGGATGCTTTGGTGTCATTTAAACGATCTGGCTTCTGAATGTACCGGATATATGCCAGTACAACGATGCCAATCATGGCCAGGAAGCCGGTCACGTCAACTATCCAGGACATCACTATATAGTTCGTCCCCGCCAAATGTGGCCAGTGAATCCAATGATGGGCCGCATCAATACCGGCGGCCGTCGCTAGGAACACAAATCCCCAAAACAGGAAAAAGTGCATCCAGCCAGGCAGTGGTTTTCTTATCACCCTGGCTTGCCCAAAACTATTAACCAGGAAGGAAACTACACGATCCCATATACGGTCAGCTCTATGGATCTCTCCCTTGGCCAGCATCCAAACCTCAATCCGTTTCCACATGCCGTATAGAATGAATCCAATTGGTATAAACATGATTATATATATTAGCCATTCGTAGGGAATGTTAGCTCCGACCTCACGCATTGGGACTTCGTAAAAACCCCTGATGGGGTGCGATCCGAAAATCATTAATCCAATTCCCTCCTTAATACACTGAGCAAAGGCACACTGGATATGTGTAAGAACACATATCCAGATGTACCATTGATAACTAGAGGTCGACTATTTCTTTAAGTTGTCCATCAGCAAGGGTATTACCTTGAACAGATCGGCAACTACGCCAAAGTCAGATACTCCAAAGATCGGAGCTTCGGTATCAGTGTTGATAGCAGCAATATACTTGGAGGAAGACATGCCAGCCAGATGCTGGATAGCTCCGGAAATACCGCAGGCGATATAGAGATTGGGAAGAACTACCTTACCGGTCTGACCAACCTGGAGTTCATGGCCCAGCCAGCCAGAGTCGATCGATGCTCTGGATCCGCCTACAGCTGCGCCCAGCATATCGGCCAGATTCTCAACCAATTTGATTCCTTCCGGTCCCTTACAACCACGTCCGCCGGATACAACCACGGCTGCTTCAGCCAGGTCAGGCCGAGCGGAAACGGTGGGACGGAATTCCTTCATAACTTGGTAAACATCAGCTGCAGTGGCTGCGACAGCAGCTTTCACAACTGCGCCGGCGCCAGCAGTGGAACCAACTTCCCATACCCCGGGGCGGATGGTTGCCAGAACCGGGCTGCCTGCTACTTCAACCTTGGCCAGGGCTTTACCAGCATAGATAGCTCTGGTGAAAACGCCTTTGCCGGCCGATATTTCAGCTGCAACAGCATCGGTGGCCAGTCCGGTATCCAGTTTCTGAGCCAGTCTGGAAGCCATGTCGCGGCCATTAAAGGAATGTGCAAACAATACCGCGTTAGGGCTGAATTCATTTATCATTGCTACCATCTGCGCTACATAAGCTCCGGTATTGTAAGTAGCAAAAATAGCATCATCAGCTACATAGACTTTATCGGCTCCGTACTTGGCCAGTTCGCCAGCCAGTCCTTCTACGCCCTGTCCAAATACTACCGCTGCTACCTCGTCGCCGCCCTTCTTGCATTCAGACAGCATTTCATACG
>ERZ747221.2188-NODE-2188-length-17865-cov-4.344165_pt1 | contig 17865 bp, 9 predicted proteins | sample MGYA00374949_ERZ747221 | MGnify/ENA primary metagenome ERZ747221 (study PRJEB28779, sample SAMN05720172) | bioreactor metagenome | isolation source: Anaerobic biogas reactor | place: USA:Washington, USA | collected 2015-08-08 ... | reverse complement strand
TACGGGTCCTCCGGCAAACGTGAAGGGGAATTGCTTTCAATGCCGTCATCCATGAAGAAATTGTACACATGCCTTTTCCTGACTTGTGACGTTTTTGGCAATTTTGAAAAATCAGTTTTTTAAGTTCCACATTATAAGTTATTTAAAAATAAAAAAAGATGAAAATACCGCACTAACGCATATTTTTGCGGTATGTTTTCGGTAAGAAAGGTTAAAACCAAGTCAGGTGCCACCGCAGTTCAGGTGGTTCAATATGTGGGGCATCGGTCCATTGTTGCCAAACACATCGGCAGTGGTAAAGACGAGGTTGAAGTGACCATTTTACGGCAGAGGGCTTTTGAATGGATTGAAGAACAATCGGCCCAATTAACATTATTCCCATCCCAAAAACAAAAGTTATTGGTAGTTGACAGAGGAGAATGTATCGGAGTAACACATCGCTTTGCCTATCAGTTCTTTATGATTTGTTTAGATGAATGTGGACTGTCCCATCTTCCCAGTCTTTTACTTGATCTGGCTATCATGAGGCTCATTGAGCCTACTTCAAAACGTCGCTCCATTGAGCTCCTGGATTACTATTTTGGGATAAAGTATTCACAGCGTATCTATCGCAATATCCCCAAGTTTGTCGACCATAAGGAAGGGATTGAGCAGTGTGCCTACAATGTTGCGCTGACCAAATTTAACGAGCCCTTCTATTTTGTCCTGTACGATGTGACGACGCTCTATTTTGAGTTTTTTAAAGCCGATGAATTTAAGAATCAGGGGTTTTCCAAAGACAACAAATCACAACAGCCTCAGATTGTAATAGGGTTGCTGGTAACTCAGTCGGGATTCCCATTAATCTCCGAGGTTTTTGCAGGCAACACTTTCGAAGGAAAGACAATGTTGCCAGTTGTTGAGAAGTTCATCATGGAACACCCACATTCCAAACCGATTATTGTGGCCGATGCTGCAATGCTTGATGAAGAAAGATTAACCGAACTCCGGGAAAAGGGAATATCCTATATTGTCGGCGCCAGATTGTCCAATGCAAGCCTGGCCATGGTAAAGAAAATCCACGGCGAGTTGAATGGTAATCCCGGCACAATTGCGCGATTCCCTTCACGACATGGTGACTTAATTTGTGATTTTTCACTTAAACGATATAAAAAGGAATCCAATGAATTAACTAAGCAGGTTCAAAAAGCGGAAGAGTTGGTTGCCAGGCAGTCCCTAAAAGTAAAAGCCAAGTTCATCAAAAAGGTTAAAAAAGAGAGGATTGAACTAAATATGGCATTGATAGAAAAAAGAAAACTACTGCTTGGAATAAAAGGGTACTGTACCAACATACCCGAACAAGAACACTCAAATACCACAATAATAGATCGTTACCACCAGCTCTGGCACGTCGAACAGTCGTTTCGCATGAGTAAGTTCGATTTGCAAGCCCGCCCGATTTACCATCAGAACCATGATGCGATTAAAGCACATGTTCTGATTTGCTTCGTAGCATTGATAGCTGAGAAATACCTGGAGCTGACCACTACATTATCCCTAAGAGAGATCCGGTTCCTGATATGGAATATCACGGAGACACACATACAGGATAACCTGACAAAAGAGGTGTTTGTTTTTCGATCGCCTATGAATGATGTGTTAAAGAGCAAACTGGCTGGACTCATAGCTGAGTGGAATTTATTACCGCACTAAATGTCACAAGTCAGGATGCCGGCTTCATACAGGGCGTTCCGTCTGAAATGCGGGGATCTTTTCCGTCGTTTACGGGTCCTCCGGCAAACGTGAAGGGGAATTGCTTTCAATGCCGTCATCCATGAAGAAATTGTACACATGCCTTTTGACGATGTCACACGGTTGGTTCTGCCGAAGGTTTTTCGCCTCCCCTGATGATGAGGGGTTTGGACCCTGCCGCAAAGGATGGAAGATTATTTTCGTGTTCCGCAACATTTCATCCCGAAAAGAAACAAATATTTCTAAATTTGTTGGCTTTAGGAGCAGGCATGACTTATCAATTCTTTAAATAAATCAACTGATGGAAAATAAAAGTAACAACCTGTTTGTTGGCATGTCGGTCTTCGGCGCCATCTTTTTCATTTTTGGTTTTGCCACTACCTTCATCATTACGCTGAGTGCGCCGGTGAAGGAGATCTTCGGTCTTTCTGAATTCGGGGCACAGCTGCTGGCTTCTGCCTTTTTCATTGCCTATCCCATCATGTCGATTCCTACCGGGAAACTGATTGATCTGATCGGCTACAAACGGACGGTCATTGCCGGTTTAGTACTGATGGCCCTGGGAAGTTTCATCTACATTCCGGCTTCAAGGATTCCTTCCTTCCCGGTCTTTCTCCTGGGCACATTTGTGCTGGCTACAGGCGTGGTGTTTCTGCAAGTGTCTGCCAATCCTTATGTGACGGCTATCGGACCTGAGCGGACAGCCTCCAGTCGTCTGAACCTTACCCAGGCCTTGAATTCCATTGCGACCATGATTGCTCCCTGGCTCATCTCGGTGGCCATTTTCAAGGGACTTTCATTTCCGCAGGACAATGCTGTTGCCGCTGAGAGGGTGCCGCTACCTTTCATTATTATGGGTGTTTTTGTGTTGGTTGTAGCTGTCGCCATCTGGGCTATCAAACTTCCTCCCATCGTTTCTGAAAAATCGGAAAAGAAAAGTATCTGGAAGTACCCGCATGTGGTGCTGGGTGCCATCGGAATTTTCGCCTATGTAGGTGCCGAGGTGGGTAATGCCGGACTGATTACCAATTATCTGAGAACCAATCTGGCCATGACCTCCGAGATGGCTGCCACCTATGCGGCAATATACTGGGGAGGTGCCATGGTAGGCCGTTTCTTCGGATCTTTCATGTTCTCCGATTTGCCGTCGGCAAAAAAATGGATATATGCCCTTCCGGTGTTGTTGCTCGCCCTGGTGTCGGGATCTTTCGTCACCGACTGGAACTGGACAATCGGCCTTGTCTTTACCCTGATTGCCGTGGTTAACTTCGTCATCATGCAGAGCGGTACCGGGCAAGCTGCCAAAACCCTGGCTGTCTTTGCGCTCGTGGCTGCCTTGCTCGACCTGGCCACTACGTGTACCACAGGTTCCGTGGCCCTGTGGACTGTCATTTCGATCGGACTTTTCAACTCGATCATGTTCCCGAACATCTTTGCCCTTGCGGTAAAGGGGCTTGACAAAGCCGAGCTGAGTTCTGCCTCCGGACTAATCAACTCCCTGATTCTGGGCGGAGCCGTGATTCCCCCGCTGATGGGGAAAATTGCCGATGTGGCGGGTTATACCTGGGCCTTCATCGTTCCGGCCATCTGTTATTTCTATATTTTCTATTACGCCGTCAAAGGACACGGAATTCGCAAATAAACGATTTATGAAGAAAAGTGAAGAAAAGGCAACCAAGAAGGTTGCCATCGGAGTGGATGTCGGAGGAACCAATACCGCCATCGGAGTGGTTGACGTTGAGGGCAATGTCATGTTCAAGGACAATATTCCCACTGCCACACACGGGGATTTTGAAAAATTTATCGAAGAGTTGTCAGAAGCTGTCAAGTCCCTGATCATTTCTGCCAAATTACTCAACGAAAACCTCGAAATACTCGGGATAGGCATAGGAGCTCCCAACGGGAATTATTACAACGGCACCATTGAGTATGCCCCGAACCTCTCATTCCGGGGCGTGCTTCATTTCGTGAGGCTTTTGCGAAGTCATTTCCCGGACATGCCGGCGCTGGCCCTCACCAATGATGCCAATGCCGCCGCCATCGGGGAGATGATTTATGGTGGTGCCCGCGGGATGAAGAATTTCGTGATGTACACCCTGGGTACCGGTGTCGGAAGCGGTGTGGTCGTCAATGGTGACCTGGTCTATGGCCATGACGGGTTTGCCGGGGAATGCGGACATACCACCCTCATCCCTGGGGGAAGGCTCTGCGGATGTGGTTCCCTGGGCCACCTCGAAGCCTATTGCTCGGCTCCCGGCATGAAAAGGACCGCCTTCGAACTCATGGCCCAGTACAATGCCATCGACAGCATGCTTGCCAAACGCTCTTTCCTGGAATTGGACTCCAAAATGATCTATGATGCCGCCGTGGCAGGAGATACAATTGCCAAAATGGTCTTCGAACGTACGGGAGATTACCTGGGCCAGGGCCTTGCCGATACCGTCCACCACCTCAGTCCCGAAGCCATCTTTCTCTTCGGAGGACCTACGGCTGCCGGCGACCTGATTTTCAAACCAACCAAGGAGAGCATGGAAAAGCACCTCCTTCCGATTTTCAAGAACAAAATCAAAATCCTTCCGTCAGAGCTGAAATCAGGAGATGCCGCCATTGTGGGTGCCAGCGCCCTGGTATGGAAGGAACTGGAAAAATAGTCATCTAACCGGGGTTTCCACCGGAAAGAGACGGAGGACACTGAGGTTCAAGACCGCAGCGTACACCGGGGAAGGCACAGGGTGCACAATGAAGAATTTGTGCGCTTTGTGCCTTTGCTTACTGGTGGCTGCGGTTGAAAAAGAGCAATATCCCTTCCTGCCTTAACTGCAACATTGGTGTAATTTGAGAATTCCGGGTACAGGGATGCCTCTTTTTTTTACTTTTGGAAAAGTTTAAGAATGAGACCGGATGAAACACAGGCTCCTGCATATTGGTTTGTTTATCTTTTTGTTATTTCCGGGTACCCTCTTTTCCCAGGCTCCCGATCCTCATTTTATTGAAAAAATAGCACTTGACGAGGCAGAACGATGGACCAAGAAAGCTGCCTTTGCCGAGGCCTCCTGGAGTGGCGATTACGATTTGACGTATCAGCGGATGTCGTGGCAGGTAGACCCGGCGGTCAGATACATATCAGGGGCGGTTTTCTCAAAATTCACTTCTAAAACCGACGGACTTGACAAACTTCGTTTCGACTTAAAATCCAATATGGTGGTGGACTCTGTCACAGGTCGGCAGGGACTCCTTCCTTTTTCCCGTGTCGCCGATTTACTGGAAATCAGCCTTCCGGAATCTCTTGCCCCGGGATCCATCGATTCTGTTACGGTCTTTTACCGAGGTGAGCCGGTGAGTTCGGGTTTCGGATCTTTTGAAACCGGCAATCACGGGGGAGTTCCGGTGATGTGGACTCTTTCGGAGCCCTACGGAGCTCATGAATGGTGGCCCTGCAAGCAGTCGCTGGCCGATAAGGTCGACTCCACCGATTTTATGGTCACCACGCCCGAGATTTACAGGACAGCCGGAAACGGCGTACTGGTTTCGGAAATCGTCCGGAAGGGAAAGAGGACCATGCACTGGAAGCACCGTTATCCTATTGCCACCTACCTTGTAGCCATTGCGGTGACCAACTATGCCGATTATTCGGACACCCTCGATCTTGGCGACGGCAGAAAAATGCCGGTGGTCAATTTCGTCTATCCTGAATATCTGGATGCAGCCAAATCAAACACAGCAGTTACCCTTGACCTGATCGGCTTGTATAACCGGCTGTTCGGAGAATACCCCTTTTCTGATGAAAAATATGGCCACGCCCAGTTCGGATGGAGAGGAGGTATGGAACACCAGACCATGAGTTTCATGGGTGGTCTCTATTTTGAACTCATCGCTCACGAACTGGCCCACTCCTGGTTCGGCAACTGCATCACACTGGCCTCCTGGCATGATATCTGGCTGAACGAGGGATTTGCCACCTATGCCACGGGTCTCTCCTATGAACACCTTTTTGATGGAATATACTGGAAACCCTGGAAAAGCGGGCTGCTGAAAGAAATTGTCGGAAAGCCTGACGGATCGGTTTATGTGGAGGATACTACCCGTTTTTCCAGGGTATTTGATGCCCGGCTCTCCTATTACAAGGGCTCTTTCCTGCTTCACATGCTCCGCTGGATTTTGGGTGACGAGGCTTTTTTCAGAGCGGTGCGGAACTATTTCAATGATCAGACCCTCAAATATGGCTTTGCCACCCAGGCCGACTGGGTCAGCCACCTCGAGGCGGCCTCGGGCATATCCTTGGATGAATTTTTCCGGGACTGGTATTACGGGGAGGGATTCCCTGTTTACAGCGCGACCTTTGAAAACAAAGGAGGGGGCCTTTTACAGATCGGATTGTCACAGACCTCTTCGCATAACTCCGTCGACTTTTTCGAAATGCCCGTTCCTGTGCGTGTTTACAGCAAGGGGAAAAAGGATTCCGCCGATTTCAGACTGGACCACCGGTACGACGGACAGCTTTTTGACGTGGCGGTCTCTTTTCCCGTAGCCGAAATGGTAATCGATCCCGATCTCTGGCTGATCCGGAAAATTGGCACCATCACCGGTGTCCGGAATATCCCTGCCGTTCATCATGATGTGGTATTTTATCCCAATCCGTCGGGGGGCTCCTGGCATTTTTCGCTGCCCGAAGGTGAAATTCCCGAAAAGGTCGAAATTTACAATGATGCGGGAACCCTGCTGGAAGAAAAAATACCCGGAAGAGATTCATTTGCATTTCCGGGACTGCCGCCCGGAATTTACCTGGTCCGCCTGACCACTGCTCTTCGCGTCATCAACTCCCGTTTAATCAGATATTAACTTCCCATGTCATCTTAATCTCATTTTTAATCTTAGCCTCAATCCATCTGGTGGTTTGAGATTTATCGATTGATTAATCGGTTTTTCCACTGATCTCAACCTCAACCTCAATTTTAATCTTAGCCTTTTTAGTTTGCCTGGTTATATTTGCGGTTTAATGATACGATAATGTCAATACCTGAAAAAAGAATTGTCGATTTCATCAGGAAGCACCATGTGGTCTCCCTGGCTACATCGGACGAAAATATTCCCTGGGTGTGCCATTGTTTTTATGCATACATGAAGGAGGAAAACTGGCTGGTGTTCACTTCCGACGAGCAAACCCGCCATGTGAGGGAGGTTATGGCCAATCCGTTGGTTTCAGGTGGCATTGTTCTGGAGACCAGTGTGGTGAACAAGGTGCAGGGTGTACAGTTCAGCGGGGTGATGCGCCGCCCTTCCGAAGAGGAGAAAGGAAGGGTGACCCGGGCTTATCTCAACAGGTTCCCGTTTGCCGTGCTGATGAACACTTCACTGTGGATTGTGGAGATCCGTCATATCAAAATGACCGACAACCGGCTGGGATTCGGAAAGAAGCTAATCTGGGAAAGGGAAGGGTGAGGCGCGGTCTGCCGGAAGTCCAGAAAAAAGAAGAGGCTGTCTCAAAAGGGCAGCCTCTTCTTGTGCGCCTTGCATGGCAAGTAAATTGGCGGTGTAAGTCCGTTATGGTGCATTAACTCCGGCCTGCAATGCTGCTACTCCAGAAAGGGTAGCAGCCAGTGCCAGTTTAGGATTCGGGAAAATCAGGGTCAGTTTTCAGTTTGTTATGGTTTCGGCAGCATGGCTTCCTCCTCCAGTTGCCATTGGTTGTTGTAAAAGCCGGCCTTCAGGATGCCGGGAACCCCCTCTCTGACCATCTGGGTCGTAAAGAGGATAAAATCGGGAAATCCCGAACCCCCTGTAAAGTATTGGTTGGCGTATGCCGCTTTCATTCCCGGAAGGCCTGTTCCGGTGATGGCTGCTACGGAGAGGGTATCGTTGCCGGGCATGGGGTACATCAGATAGGCTCCGTAATGATCACCTTGCAGTACCTGGTCTCCCATTTTCAGAGAATTCCGGGTTACCTGAATGGGGCAATTGCCCAGCAGTTTCGGCCAGATTGTATTAGTGGCGGCATTGCCGTAGAGGATAATTCCCCGGCCGGGCCAAGCTTCCGGAATAAAATCCCTGTCAGCTACCAGGTCGACGCTTCCGTTTCCGCGGTAATACCAGGTTTCGGCATCAAACCGGGCTTTAGTCAACGCCCAGGCATTCTCTTCCCTGTTTCCCGAAGTGCCATAAACGAAAACCATCCGGTGGTTAAAGGGTTCCTTGAATGTACCGTTGCGGAGGATTCCCCGCTGACCGGGATGGGGAGGATTTCCCAGGCGCCATTTCCCCTCCCGGATGAGGGTCACGATTCTGGATGAGTCTGTGACCGGAACCTCCAGGCTGTCCCCGTCAATAATAATCATAGCCTGTGAAGTCGGAATGTCCTGTAAGTCGAGTTTCAGGGCGGTGATGTTTCGAGTCTCCCCGGTAAGGATTCCCTTCTGCAGATCGCGGACGAACTTTACCTGACTGTATTGAAGAGGTTCTTGTTGCTGAAGGAGAGTGACCCAGGCATAGGTAGACGAAACAGCCGGATTGGCAGTGGTAAAGTCGATGCGGTTTCTCTGACTGCCGGCAATCAGGCGATGGTTTTCCAGAAAATTGAAAAGGGGAGGCCAGTCTACACTCTCGTTGCTCCACCAGTGGCTTCCGCCGGGATATTCATAATAACAAAAGTCGGTATGGAATTTTCCGAGGAGTTCCCTCATCTGGCGGGCATATTCCACGGAAACCGTCCGGTCGTCGTCACCATGATAAACATAGACTCCGGAAGCACCATAATTGCGGGCAAGTTCGAAGACATTACTGCCATTGCTGGCCCTGTAAAGGTTTTGTTCGTTGATATTCTCCCCGGGCACGGGAATCTTCCCGTCGGCAGAGGCATATCCCAGCAGGGAAGGATAGCCGGCACAGGGGGCAATGGATGCCCACTTCCCGGGGTAGGTTGCTCCCAGGTACCAGGTACCATGTCCTCCCATAGAATGACCTGTCAGGTAAATCCGGTCGGGGGCAGGCTTCAGTCTGTCAAGGGTAATAGCCAGCACCTCCATCGCATCCATGCGTCCCCAGTCCTCCCAGTTGAATCCCCGGGGACGCCGGTTTGTTGGGGCAACCAGGTCACCCTCTTCTTTCGGTTGGTATGCGCGGGCCTGACCGATGGCTTCCACTCCGGCACCATGGACCGACAGATAAAGCGACCTGCCAGGTACGGAGCCTCCCTTGCGGGGATTCACAGCAAAATATTGCAGACTTCCGTCGATGTGGCTGAGAAATGTGCATTTATAGGGTTGATGGGCGGAAACGGAAGAAATTGTCAGGGCCGTTTCCGTGATCCGTTTCCCCTTCTGCAACAAGGAGAGAAGGCATTCGACCTGCCCGGTTCGGTTAACTCCGGACCCGTCGAATCGGAACATCACCTTCCGGATGGAGAGGGGAGGGATATCAGGAATCCGAGTTGTTACCTCCTTTCCGGCAATTTCTGCGCGAAGGGCATGATCCCGGAGGGGAAGAGAGGTACTGTTCACCACCACGATGGCTCCCATCAGCGACTGGTTGGCCTCCCCTTCCACAATGTCGGGCAGCGTGGCATCTTCGATCTTCAGCATGACCGGGGTGACCGGGAAAATAATCCGGGCAGAGACACCCGTCGAGAGCGATCCTGTGCGGATGTATATTTCATTGACCCCTTTTTTTAACCTTACCGGAATGAAAAGCCACCCGTCGCTGTAAATGTCGCCAGCATGCGGTTCCCCGTTAAAATAAAACATGGAATTTCCGCGGATGTTGAACACAACATTCTGCTCACGGGGAGAGTCATAGCTGAGAAAAATATAACCGTTGGAAGCGTCCCGGTCCCTGAACAGACCCGATGTGTCGGCCATGATAGCTTTCCAGCGGATCGCCTTACCCTGTGAGTCGGAATATAAAATATCCCCGGCCCGGGGCCGGCGGAAATCCGGCTGAAAATAACGCCATGCAAATTGGTCAGAGTAAAACCCCTGCCGCCCGTACTGATGACAGTTTCCGACCGACAATCCTTCCCTGAAAAGGAACGGCTCCTGAGCACCTGCTGTTCCACATAACAAGATGAAAAAAAGAACCCGGAATAAAAATGTTTTTCTGATCATGGATTGAAAATAGAAAGGTTAAATGGATTGTTTTCCTGATGGCAACTCTTTCCGGAATTAATCCGGTATAAACCGCAATGCGCGCACTCCGTAAGCGAAAGTAAGCAATATCTGCTTCATGGAAAAATTTCCTGTTCCACAACATATCATGCGTTAAAGGCTCTCCCCAAGGATGCCACTGCGGCTGCTGTCGGGGAGATAATCTGCGGGGGTGGCCGCGGAATGAAAAATTTCGTGATGTATACCCTCTGGGATTCGGAAAGAAGCTAATCTGGGAAAGGGAGGGTGAGGCGCGGTCTGCCGGAAGTCAGGAAAAAAAGAAGAGGCTGCCCTTTTGAGACAGCCTCTTCTGCAAGCTCCATTTGCTTGGTTCTCTTCTGTGAGATAGCGTCAATACCCAGGATTCTGCTGATCTTTAAGACCGGGATTGGCGTTGAGTTCAACCAGCGGGATGGGCCAAACAAATTTGAAATCGCTGTAGGGCTTGGCCGCCACGCCATAGGGTCCTGAATACTCACTCCCCAGGGTGAAAGCTGCCGCGGGCGGGTTGGCATTGGCCAGTTTGGCGGGAATGCCGTCAATGGGGAAGTGCGGGCAATGCTGCAGCCTGTGGATGTCGGGCCAGCGGCGTCCCTCCATGGCCAGTTCAATGCGTCTTTCGGCCAGAATGGCTTTCAGCAGGGCTTTGCTATCGGCGAAATTGGCGGCCGTATAACTCTGGGCGGCTATGTCAGCCAGGGATCTGTCGCGCACCATGTTCAGGTATTTAAGTCCTTCGGTGACGTTTTCCTTGCGAGCATAGGCTTCGGCCAGGTTTAGCAGCACCTCGGCGTATCGCATCATGGGGGAGGCATCGGTATAATTGGTGTCATCCTTGTATTTGTTGGTGAATTTCACTCCATTGGTGGTGAACACCATTTCAGGCTCCTGCCTTCTCTTGTCGTCTGACAACCAGTAGGAATTTCTCCAGACAATGGGGCTGATGGTGATCAGCATCCTCCGTTTGTACTGGGAGGCCAGGGCGGCGTTAACGCCCGGGTGGTTGGTGGCTGCGTTTTCCATGCCAAAGATATACTCAGAACTGGTATAGTTTGAAGCGAAGCAGGTCCACGGTTGCGCCCCCAGGGCATATTCATTGAGGGCAATCAGCTTCAGGCCTTCGGTAATCACCTTGTCCATATCCCACATGTGCTGGTATATGCGGACTTTATAGGCTATGGCGGCGCCTTTGGTGCCCCGGGAGATTTTGGTGTTGCCTGTCCTGCTGGCTTTCAAGGGAAGCTTGCCTTCGGCAAATTCCAGATCTTCAAGGATTTTCCCATAGACAAAAGCCACGGTTTCACGGCCTTTCTGCAGACCTTCATCGATAGCTCCCTGGGTGGTGAAGGGAGTATCATAGTAAGGAACGCCCTGGTGGGTGGCCCCGGACGAATGTTTGTAGGGACGGGCAAACATCACAAGCAATTCATGATAAGCGGCAGCCCGGAGTAACCGTGCCTCTCCTTCATACTCAGCGGCTTTCTCAACAGTGATGATGCCATCGGCGCCTGCCTTTTTCACCCCTTCAACGACAATGTTGCACCGGTTGATCAGCCGGTAGGTGTCTTGCCAGTAATAAACATTGTTTGCCGTGGTGGGGTCATAGGTCCCCTCATAGGTGAAACGGTAGAAGGCAGCGTTGTTTACGGCATCCTCACCCCGGCAGTCCCCCTGCTGGACGAAAGCAGCCCCGAAGGGATACCCGCGCCAGTCGGAACCGTTGAAATATCCGCGCTGCGCGGCCTGGTACATGCCCACGACCGTGAGTTCAATCAGGTCGGGGTTGGAAAAGGCGGTGGTCTCCGAGATCTGGTTGTAGGGTTCCAGGTCGATGATTTCCTGGCAGGAACTGATCGTCAGTGCAGCGGCCAGGAAGGATATGAAAATATATTTACCGGTTTTCATTGTGATACTGTTCTTTTTCATAGTGTTCATTTTTAAAAACGTTCAACTATAAGCTAAGGTTGATTCCCATGGTGAAAACCCTTTGACGGGGTGTTCCGTTGAAATCAACGCCGTTGCTTTCCATTTCCGGATCGATACCGGTATAATCGGTCCACATGAAGAGGTCCTGCCCCTGGACAAAGACCCGGAGATTTTCGATGCCTGCCCTGCTGACCAGGGATTTGGGAAGGGTGTAGCCCAAAATGAGGTTCTGCAGTTTCAGGAAGTCGCCTTTTTCCACAAACCGGCCGTTGGTCTGGTTGGAGATGTTGATGAAGTTACCGGCCTGGTACCAGAGTTTGGGCGTCCATCCGTCTCCTGGATCGCTTTCACTTTTCCACCTGCCCAGGATCTCCCTGCTGTTGTTGGTGAAGGAGTGCTGGGTAAGGTCGTCGCGGGTGCGGTTCATGATGTAATTTCCTCCGCTGAAACGGAACATCACGTTCAGGTCAAACCCGGCATACAGCAGCTTGGTGTTGACGGCTCCAAAGAAGGTGGGGAGGGAAGGCCCGAAGATGATCTTATCGGTGGCGCTGCTCAATGTGGCAGCTTTCGATACATCAGCAGGATTTGCGGGATCGTACACCCGATAGTTAGAGGTGGGGATGTTCCCTTGGACCATGGTGCCGTCGGTTTTCCGGTAAATGGGATATCCGTTGGCCTTGTTCACACCCACATAATCATACCCGTAAATGGAATAGATCGACTCGCCAATCTTGATAATCGTATAGTTGTCGGGAAGAATCTGGGTCTGCTCCTCTACCAGGGCAATCACCTCATTGTCGGCCAGGGTCAGGTTGGCATCCACGGTCAAGGTGAGCTTGTCGGTATTGATCAGGGTAGCCTCGGCGGCAAATTCATAACCCCAGTTTTTCAGTTCTCCCACGTTCTTATTCACGCTGTTGCCTGGGATACCGAACGACGGAGGAGTCGGCGCTGCCAGAATCAGACCATCCTGGTCGTTCTGGAAATAGTCAAAGGATAATTTGTATTTTCCGTCTAAGAACATTGCATCAAAACCCACGTCCAGTTTTTTGCTGGTTTCCCATTTGAGCTGGTCGTTCCCCATTTGCGAGAAGCCGATCCCGTTGTAGTTGGCATACTTGTAGGCCGAGTACAAACCCGCATAGGGGTAGTTTCCGATGGAGACGTTCCCCACTTCGGCATAGGAAGCCCTGAGCTTAAAGTCGGTGACGATGTGGTTGATACCCTTCATAAAGGGTTCCCGGGCGATGTTCCAACCGACCGATCCTCCCGGGAAAACACCGTACTTGTTGGCTTCGGGAAGCGAGGAGATACCGTCGTAGCGCACGGAGGCCTGCAGGAAATACTTCTCGGCAAAATTGTAGTTGACCCTTCCCGCATAAGAGATAAATCCGTTTTCGGTGAGTCCTCCACCTGAGTTGGGTGTTCCGTAGGAGCCGGAAATCAGGTTGTGCTGGAAGAATTCGTTGGAGAGGTCGGTGCCAATGGCTTCGAACCAGTTGTAACGCTGTTTCTGGAATTCGTTGACCAGCACCACACTGACATTGTGAAGATCGGCAAAACTTTTATTGATGGAGACGATATTCTGCCAGTTCCATCTGACATAGGAGTCAAACATGTTGTGTACCCTTCCTTTGACACTCTGGCCGTCGCCGTGGAAGGCGTTATAGTAAAGCAATCCTTCTGAACCGTTCTTGTCGATTCCCAGTTGGGTTCTGAAGTTGAGCCAGGGGGTGAAATCGAGGGAGGCAAAGGTGGTCCCCATGGTCCTCAGATTCTTAGTGGTAAATTTATTATGCAGAAGGGTATAGATGATGTTGGGCAGATTGTCGTCGATGGTCTGCAGGTTTTTCCAGCGGCCCACCAGCCCTGGGGTCACAAAGTCGATGTTGTAACCCGTAGGATGGTCGGGATTCATCACTGGGGTGTTGGGGAGCTGCCTAATGGCCGAAAAGATATTCCCTGAAAGGGAGTTTTCGCCCGTGTTCATGCCGAAATACTCCGATTGGGTCACCCCGATGTTTGCCCCGAGGGTCAGCCATTTGAGAACTTTCTGGTCCACATTGGCACGGGCCGAGAAACGGGTCATTTCGTTGGGGATACTCACCCCCTCCTGGGTGGTATAGCCTAGTGAAAAGTAGTAGGAGCTTTTTTCGGAAGCCCCTGACAAAGAGAGGTTATGGTCTTGCTGGAAGGCTGATTCCCGCAGCACTTCCCTTTGCCAGTCGGTATCCACGCCGCTGTCCACGGCATTGGGGGTCTGCCCCGCGTTGGTCCGCTTTTCGTTGGCGATTTCAATGAATTCTTTGGCGTTGAGCAAGTCAAAGAGGTTGACGGGCTGGGCTATACCCAGGTAGTTGTTATAGGTCATCCTGAATTTTCCCCTGGTGCCCTTTTTGGTGGTAATCAGCATGACCCCGTTGGCGGCCCTGGAGCCGTAAATGGCGGTGGCCGATCCGTCCTTAAGGACTTCCACCGACTCGATGTCGGCAGGGTTGATGTCGGCCAAAGCATTGTTGGAGGCATATCCTCCCAGTCCACCCGTGGCCACGGGAACCCCGTCGACCACTATCAGGGGATAGGTCCCCGAGGTGATGGAACCCACGCCGCGAATACGAATGCGTGGGGCAACCCCCAGCACTCCGTTCTGGGCAGTAATCTGCACCCCGGGAGCACGACCCGCCAACTGTGATTCAAAACTGGGGGTGGCCAGCGTGGCAATCTCGTCCCCCTTCACCTGGCTGATGGCCCCCGTGACCTCCCTTTTCTTCTGGATCCCGTATCCGACTACCACCACCTCATCGACCGAAAAGACATCGACAGGCAACACCACGTTAATCACATTCTGGCCTTCTATAGCCACTTCCTGGGTACGATACCCCACAAAGCTGAACATCAGCGATCGCGCATCCTGCGGAACCTGTAAGGTGTAATTGCCGTCAAGATTGGTCACAGTTCCGATGGTCGTGCCTTTGACCGATACGGAAACGCCGAGAATGGGCGAATCGTCATCAGAAGAGACCACCTTCCCGGTAATCGTCCTCATCTGGGCATTCGCACCCAATATTCCAGCGAAAAAGAGCATCGAAAAGAAAAATAACACCTTTTTCATAGAAATAGATTTAAGTTAGTAGTTAAATAAATTTAAATCCCTAAATCATTCAAAATGCTATTCTCCCTCCATTGGACTCCTCTTCCATGGCGGAAAGCATCTTTAAGATTTATTAACAAATTTAGCACTCTTGCGCTTACAAACAAATTATATTGTTTAGTAGCGAAAATAAATATTGAAAGGAATGGTCTTGTTATATCGAATCGATAATCAGTTGGAAGGGAATGTCTTAATTATATCGAATCGATGATCAGGGAAGAAGCCCCCAGGATACCCATATTTTCGGCATCGGATATTTCGATTGACAACTGGTTGTATATTCTGCGGAAGGGGAAGTTGTCCTCGAGGAATTCGTGCATCGCATCGCCAAAAAACTTAAAGCCTTTGCTGACCGATCCTCCGAAAATGATGGCTTCCGGGGCCAGGGCAAACAGGATATTGGCCACGGCCCTTCCCAGATGTTTACCCAGGTCATCAAAGACCTTCAGTGCCACCGGGTCACCAATGGAGGCCCGCCTGAAAAGCAGTTTCCCGTCGATGCCCTTGTCGCGGAAAAACTGTCCGCTGGCGAAAGCTTCGATGTTTTTGTCGCGATAGTAAATGTTTCCGAACTCTCCAGCCCCGCAAAGCCGGCCGGAATAGAGATGGTTGTTGATGATGATCCCGGCTCCCAGACCGGTCCCGATGGTGAGCCCGACAAAATTGGCATAGGGTTTTCCCTTACCGTAATATTTTTCTCCCAGGGCGAAGCAGTTGGCGTCGTTGTTCACCTCCACCGGTTTGTTGAAATATTCCGAAATCAGCTCCTTCAGGGGTACGGAATTCCAACTGGGAATGTTGATCACATCAAGTACGGTTTGTTCTTCAAGGTCTACCAACCCGGGAACCCCGATGCCGATCCCATTGATTCCGGGGTCAAACACCTCTTCAATGGCTTGTATGACAGCCTGGACAACTTCATATTGCGGCCTGTCAAAAGGAGTTGCCAGGGTTGATTCCCTGATGATTTTTCCCTCTGAGACCAGCCCCGTGCTGATCTTTGACCCTCCGATATCCACTCCGATGATTTTCATTTATTTGAATTAAATCGTTAAAAGAGTCCTTCCACCGATTTTCCCAGATGTGACGCTTCCTTGAGGAATTCCTCGACGCTGAGGTCACGCATATAGATCAACCCATGGGTGGCCCTGAGCAGGGGGGATTCATTTTCATAATAGAAATTCTTACCCAGCAGGAATTGGATCTGTTTATGCTGTTCCATCCACACTTTCTGGGTCAGCTGGCTGAATTTGCCATCGAGCTGGTAACTGGGGAAGGAAGCATTCACCTGGGTCAGGTAACAGTCGGTAAACGACTTATCCAAAACAGCCAGTGAGTTTAGTGAAACGGGCACGATAACTTCCACATCGGAAGGATTGTAGCGGAACCAGACGTTCCGGTAACCGATAATCCGCAGGTTTGAAAGGTCTTCCTCTTTGTTCCATTCTGATACCGCGGCGGCAATGGCCTGAAGCACCTTGTAATGGGTATCAGGACCACTTCCTTCCGGATCCATTGCCAGACTGATGACCGTCGGTTTGTATTTCCGAAAATCCTCGAGGATGGGCAGTACGTCACGTGTCATGTCAGGACCGCTTCCGAAGACATCTCCCTGGTAAAAGCCAAGCCGGAGGTGGTGAACATTTTTGACTGACACGCCATAGTGTGCCCAAACTAATTCTTCCTCGAATTCTCTGATCATCCCCTTCAGCTTCTGGATCTTGGGCGGATTTTTAGCCCCGTCGTAACTCTTTTCGAGCACCTGGATGGTGTCGAGGATGGCTTTGACGAGGTCATTACGGTCCTTAAGCTCCCAGACTCCCACCATGGCTCTGACTAGCCGGTGGCACACACCCCTTCGCATCTCCTCCTCATCCAGGGCCGCAATGTTGTCAAGGTAGTGATAGACATCCTTGTCCCACTTGTATTTGTAACCGCTTTCAAAGAAATCGGGATAGTTGATCATTTCAATTCTCCCGGCAATGATCAGCGCGATGGTATCGCGGAGCAAATCGAGCATAAAACCGTTGGTGACCGCGTTGAACCCGGAGGTAAGGACCGAGAAGTGCATTTCATTGCTGGATTCGCGGCTCTGCCGGTTGGTCACCGGCATAATCCCCAGCATGATGTCATCGTGGTGCGGCCCTGTGTGATAATAGACTTGGTTCGTCTCGCGCTTCATCCCCCGCCTCATTTTCGCCAGGATGGAATCTATGACTGACTGGACGGTGTTTTCATTCAAATCCGGAATTTTACTGCAATATTCATCCGATTGCAAATCTTTCAGGGTGAGTTTGTGACCGAATTTGTTGTTTTTTTTACACAGGTCGATAACGGCACGTTCCGTTTTCCGGTGATCCCAGGGGGTGTCAAAATAGTAGCTGTCAATACTGTCGTGCAGTTTCACCGCCGCTCCCCGGGTCAGGTAAAAGCGGGCATTGGGGAGTTTTTGAAGGGCCGTTGCCGGGTACATGTTGCATGGTTGGCTTTCGACAGAGTCGCGGATGATGTCGGCAATGGCTTCCCCCGCGGCATAGATAACCGCTCGGGCATCAGGATTAAAGGTCAGTGTTCCCAGTCCGACCGTTATGACCAGCCGGTTGCGGGAAACTTCTATCCCCCCGAGATCGCCTGCCGTCACAGCCTGTGTTTCAAAGTTGGTCTCGGTGAGACGGGTGGGGGAGAAATGGCTGGTGCCACGGGTGTTAAAGGCAATGTGACCATCGGGGCCGATACTTCCCAGGAAAAAGCCGATGCCTCCCTTCCTCCTGATCCTGGCTTCATATTCCGCACACCAGTTGTCAATCATGAAGATGGATTGCTGCTGGAGCCTCTCCAACTGATTCTTCGCCTCCCTGAAGCGAAGCGACAGGTCTATTTTGTATTCCGGAAAGACCTCCTCGTAACTTCTTCCGCCGG
>ERZ747221.2179-NODE-2179-length-17922-cov-5.419837_pt1 | contig 17922 bp, 19 predicted proteins | sample MGYA00374949_ERZ747221 | MGnify/ENA primary metagenome ERZ747221 (study PRJEB28779, sample SAMN05720172) | bioreactor metagenome | isolation source: Anaerobic biogas reactor | place: USA:Washington, USA | collected 2015-08-08 ... | reverse complement strand
GCCGGGGAGACATCGGGGAAGAACAGCTTGCCCAGCACCAGCGCGGACGCCGTGCCGTAGATGTAGAAGTCGAACCACTCGATCGTGGTGCCGACGAAGGCGGTCACGCCGGCTCGGCGCGCAGCTTTTGTGTCGTGCGCGGTGTGCTCTGGGGTTGGATTCACGATGCACTCCGAGGCGTGTCGTGCGGGCCATGTCCGCGAATGAATGAGGTGCGTATCACTATCGACGGACGATCGTGTAAAGTCCAAGACCTAATTCGACATGATTATGTGGATATTCCACTGAGTTGAGGGCGACATGGAATTCCGTCAGCTGCAGGCGTTCCTCGCGGTTGCCGAGGAACTGCATTTCGGACGCGCCGCGGAACGACTGCACATCGCACAGTCGCCGCTGAGCCAGATGATCCGCACCCTCGAACGCGAGCTCGGCGCCCGATTGTTCGAGCGCACCACCAGATCGGTGCAGCTCACCGCCGCAGGCACCGCGCTGTTGGTCCCCGCGCGGGTGATCGCAGCCCAGCTCCGGGTGGCACGCGCGGTGGTGCGATCGACGGCAGCCGGAGAGACCGGCGTGGTCAGCGTCGGGTTCGGCGGCGCGAGCGGCTACACCGTGCTGTCCGAGCTGACCCGGGCGCTCGCGGATCGCCATCCCGGCATCGAACTCGATCTGCGTCCGCAGACCTATTCGGGCGAGGTGCTCGATCTCGTCAGCCAGGGCCTGCTCGACATGGGCATCGTCGGTCTTCCGGTCTCCGACGACTTCGCCACCGAGACCGTGCGACACGAATCCCTGATGGTCGCGGTGCCGGCCGGGCATCGACTTACCGACCGCGACACTCTCGAACCCGGAGATCTCGCAGGTGAGCGGCTGGTGGTCTATCCCGCCGCGCACGGCTCGCTGGTGCGCGACGCCACCTTCACCGTATGTGCGTCGGCGGGCTTCGCACCGACCATCGCCCGCGAGGCCCCCGACCCGTACAGCCTCCTGGCCCTCGTCGGGGCGGGGGTCGGGATTGCGGTCGTCGTCGCGTCGACCGCGCACATCACCGTGGACGGCGTGCACTACATCCCACTCGACGGCGGCCCGGTGCTCCCGATCGCGCTCGCGTGGCGACGAGACAACCGCGCACCCGCCGTCCAGCGGGTGCTGGAGGTGCTCCGCGAGCAGACGTCGCGGGCGTGGTCGGAGACGTTCACTCCCGAACGGGTCGCGGATCGGCGTGCGGACGTGATCGGGCGGGGTCGCGCGCAGACCGCTAGGTCTGAACGTCGGTGAGGGCCAGCAGTTCCGACCGCGCGAGTTCGAGGTCGTCACTCGTCAGGTACGGGCTCGCCGCCGAGAGCGCGAGTCCTTCCGCCGCGAACCGGATCATCAGCACCCGCGACCGGGGCAGGCCGTCCGCCGCGAAGGCGGCGCTCAGCTTCTCGGCGTCGCGGGCATACAGCGCCTCGATGCCCGGCGGGTTCCCGAGCGTCGCCAGCAGCGTCCCGGGATTGAAGGTGTCCATGAGATAGGCGCTGCCGCCGGTGAGGGCGCGCACGTATCCTCGCGTGAACTTCCCGGGCCTGTTCTCCGACAGGTCGATGTGGGCGTGGATCTCTTCCCACATCCGCGTGATGCAGTGTTCGATGACTCCGTAGATCAGCGCTTCCCGGTTCGGAAAGTGATGCATGAGACCACTCTTGGTGACACCCGCCGCGACGGCGATATCAGCGAGACTCGCCTTCGACCCGCGCTCGGCGAACATCTGTTCGGCGGATTCGAGGATCGCTCTGCACGTGCGTTCCTTGTCGCGGGTGAGGGCGTGATCAGTGCGCTTCATGGATACCTACTGTGGCATCCCGCGGGGGACGGGATCACGCGCCAGGCCACCACGGCCGAGACCGCAAGGATCACCGCGGCGACGACCGAGGTGGTCTGCACCGCCGACACGAAGGCAGCCTGGGCATGCTCGACCACGACCCGATCGGCAACATCGGCGACGGTCGAGGCCAGTGAGCTTTCGGCGATCGCGGCGTCGGACGGATCAGTTCCGGCGGACAGGTTCAGATGGGAGTGGTACATCGCCAGATGAACGGACCCGAGCACCGCAATACCCAGTGCTCCTCCGAGTTCGTAGGCGGTCTCCGCAATGGACGACGCGGCTCCTGCCCGTTCGATGGGGACGGCGGAGACCACGGCATCTGTCGACAAGGTCATCGCGATGCCGATACCGAGACCGATGAGGACCAGTGAGATCCCGAGGCCCCAGTAGCTGGACATCGAGACCGTCATGCAGATCCCGGCGAGGCCGACCGCACCGAGCGACAGACCGAGCCCGATCGAGCGCCCGGCCCCCATGCGTGCCACGAGAGCACCGATGAACAGAATGACGACCATCGACGCGATCGTCGACGGCAGCTCCGCCAAACCTGCCTTCAGCGGGCCGTATTCGCGGACAAGCTGCAGGTACTGCGAGAAGAAGTACAGCAGCCCGAGGAACGCGAAGATCGCCAGGCCGTTGGCGGCCACGGCGCCCGAGAATGCGGGCATTCGGAACAGCGAGAGGTCGAGCAGCGGATTAGGCAGTCGCATCTGTCGGCGTACGAAGACGTATCCCATGATCAGGCCGAACGCTGCGGTGACCGGAACACTCCAGTCCAGCCCGCTACCGGCCCAGTGCTTGACGGCGTACACGACCGGGACGATGGCGAGGATCGACAACAGTGCCGAGAGCACGTCGATCGTCAGAGCGGAGCTACCGCGCGACTCCGACAGCAGGATCGGTCCGGCGACAAGCACGATCACCATCACCGGCACATTGATCAGGAACACCGAGCCCCACCAGAAGTTCTCGAGCAGGACCCCGCCGACGAGCGGACCGACCGCGGCACCTGCGGTGGCGCCCATCGCCCAGATCGCGATCGCCGTCGTGCGTTGTGTCGCGTCGAGGAAGGTAGCGCGGATGATCGCCAGCGTCGAGGGCATCAGTGTCGCCCCCGCCACGCCGAGCAGGACGCGCGCAGCGATGAGGATCTCGGGGTTCGGGGCGAACGCAGCGATCACCGATGCGACGCCGAACCCTCCGGCACCGATGAGCAGCAACCGTTTGCGGCCGATGCGATCGGCCAGGTTGCCCATCGTGATGAGCAGACCCGCCAGCACGAACGAGTAGATGTCGCCGATCCACAACAATTGGGTCGAACTCGGGGCGATGTCGGCGGCCATCGACGGCACAGCCAGGTAGAGCACGGTGTTGTCGACAGCGATCAACACCACGACGAGGACGAGAACGGTCAGGGCCGACCATTCGCGACGCCCGGCACGCGGTGCAAGGGTCTGTTCTTCTGCCACACGCACCACGATAACAGTCCATATGGACTGTTATAGGGCCCGAAAGGGCGGTGGTGATGAGATTCGCACTCGCACACGATCGGAGCGGGTGCGGAGTCGACCGGCCGACGTTCGGGCGCCGTTCAGCCGCGGAAAGGATGCCTCCAATTCGTGATTGCGGCCGGATTCACCGGATCTGGGAGGTAGCGTCGGGCGGGAGATCGCGCGCCGGATGGGCACCTACCGAGTCGGGAAGTGGAGATGATGGACGCCACCGAATGGCCGAGTCTTCGGGTCGACGACTGGACCCCCACACGCGACACCCTGCACATGTGAACTCAGATCGTCGGCAAGGTCCGGATGTCCCACATGCCGCTGATCAATCATTGGTGGCAGGTGACGCTGTATGTGAGTGCGCGGGCTCACGACCGGCGGCGTCCCGCACGGCACCGGGATGTTCGAGATGGAATTCGACTTCCTGGACAACGCGCTCGTCATCCGGCACAGCTCCGCGAGCGCCGCACCGTGCCACTATCCGCGAGAGCTGTCGCGGAGTTCTACCGGGACACGATGGCGGCCCTGGCCGATCTGGGTATTCAACCGGGATTCCAGGCCAGCCCGAACGAGGTCGATCCCGCCATCCCATTCGCCGAGGACCACCACCACAGCGAATACGACCCGGAAGCAGCCCGATTGTTCTGGCGTCAGCTGATACAGGCAGACCGGGTGATACGCGACTTCCGGTCGCATTTCGTCGGCAAGGTGAGCCCGGTGCACTTCTTCTGGGGTTCGTTCGACCTCGCCTGCACCCGGTTCTCCGGCAGCGACGCACCGAACCATCCCGGCGGGGCGCCGAACTGCGGAGACTGGGTGATGGACGAGGGGTATTCACATGAGCTGAGCAGCTGCGGGTTCTGGCCCGGCGGCGGAGAAGAAGGGGCGTTCTATTCGTACGCCTACCCGGAGCCGAACGGCTTCGCCGACCATCCGGTACAGCCCGCCGCCGCGTTCTTCAGCAACGAGTACAAGCAGTTTCTACTTCCCTACGAGGCGGCACGCACCGCGGCAGATCCCGACGGTCTCGTCGGGGAGTTCCTGCAGTCCACCTATTCCGCGACCGCCGACCTCGGCCACTGGGACCGGGCCGCACTCGAGATCGACCCCGCACGCTGGCATCGGCGCGCTTGACCAGCGCGCCCCCGCGACGTCAGCTGTCGAGGTCGGCCAGCGCCTGCTTCCCCAACGCGAATGCCCGGTTGCTGTTGGGGACACCGGCATACACCGCGGTGTGCAGGAAGACCTCCACCAACTCGTCCGGATCCATGCCCGCTCGCAGCGCCGCACGGATGTGCATGTCGAGCTCGTGCTCGTTACCGACCGCGGTGAGGATCGCGAGGGTGAGCAGGCGCCGGGTGTGGTGGTCGAGACCGGGACGCGCCCAGATGTCGCCCCACGCGGTGCGGGTGATGAAATCCTGGAACGGCGCGGTGAACTCGGTGGCCTGCGCCGTCGCCCGGTCCACGTGGGCGTCGCCGAGCACCGAGCGGCGCATCCGCATACCGACGTCGACGGCGGCCGACCGATATCGCTCGAGCGGACCGGACCGCGCGAGATGACGGCGGATCAGAACACCGACCCGACCCGCCTGCTCGACGTGCACGAGATGCGTACCCGGGTCGAGAAGGTGGAACTCGGAATCGGCGATGCCGTCGGCCGCCTCCCTCGCGGCTTCGGGCGCCACCTCCCGGTCCTGGGCACCGGCGATCACGAGTGTGGGGGCGACGATCCGCGCGAGATCGGTACGGCCGTCCCATTCCGGTGATCCGGACCGCGCGGGCGCGCACAGCAGCGTCAGCGTGTGCACCCGATCGGGACGGTGCGCGGCGATCCACTGCACGGGTGCGCCGCCGTGACCGTGCCCCACGAGATGAGCAGCGCCGACACCGATCTCGTCGAGGACATCGAGGATCCGCGCCGCGAATTCTTCGGGGGCTGCGGAAGAGTCGACGACGATCACCTCCGCGTCCGGCGACAGTGCCGCGATCTGCGCCGCCCACGCCGCACGGTCCGATCCGGCCAGGACCACCGTGGGGGCGTCGGGATCACCGTGTCGTTCGTATTCGAGCATCACGCGCGTCCTCCGTGTCGGGCCAGGGCACGGTCGACGAGGTCGGTGGCGTGCCCGAGATAACGGGTGGGGTCGAGCAGGCCGGCGAGTTCACCCGCCGACAGGTGCGCGGTGATCCGCGGATCCTCGTCGAGCCGAACCCCCGACACCGCGGCGTCGGTGACGATGGCGCGGGCGTCGTCGATGTGCCGCGACAGTGCGGTGACGACCTTCTCCGCGAGGACGGCGCCGCCGGTGAGCGCGAGGTTGCGGTCGAGGGCGTCGACGTGCACGTGCAGGCCGTCGAGACTCACGGCGAGACGACGCACGGCGCCCCCGGTCAGCCGCAGCAACTCGGTGAGCGTCTCCCATTCGGCGTGCCACGCCCCCGCGGCCCGCGCGAACTCGTGGTCGGCGCAGGACAGGGCCGTCGCGACGAGCCCCGGTACGCGCCGGGCCGCCGCGCGCGCGGCGATCGCCGCCACGGGATTGCGTTTGTGGGGCATGGCCGACGAACCACCCGGCGCGTCCTCGGACACCTCCCCGATCTCGGTCATCGCCATGAGCACGATGTCCGAGGCGGGTTTCGAGACGGCGCCGGCGGCGACACCGAGCGCCGACGCGAGCCGGGTGATCGGGGTGCGCACGGTGTGCCACGGCACGCGTTGCCGGGCCAGGCCGAGCCGGTCGGCGAGGTCGTCGGCGAAGACGAGACCGTGCGGCGCGACTGCGGCGAGGGTGCCGGCGGCCCCGCCGTACTGCACGGGCAGCGCGGTGAGTGCACGACCGAGTTCGTCGCGGGCGTCGTCGAGTCCGGTGAGCCACGACGCGGCGAGCGCCCCGAACGTGGTGGGCAGCGCCTGTTGTCCGAGGGTGCGCGCGATCATCGGGGTCGCCCGATGGTCGCGGGACACGGCGGCGGCGGCGTCGGCGGCGGCGTCGAGGTATCCGAGGGTCCGCGCTCCGGCGCGCCGTGCGAGCAGCATGAGCGCGCTGTCCATGACGTCCTGGCTGGTGGCGCCGACGTGCACGGCGGTGGCCGGGGCGTCGGCGTGCTCACGCAGCAGTTCGACGAGCGGAATGACGGGGTTGCCGCCGGCCGCGGCGAGCGCGCCGAGTTCTGCGGGGTCGAAGTCGCGGGCGAGCGCGGCGGCGGCGTCCGCGACGGCCGCGGCGTCGGCGGCGGTGGCCCGGCCGATGCCGACGGCGCTCGCGGTCAGCGCGCTCTCCACCTCGAGGAGCGCACCGATCCACGCGCGGTCGGACACGAGCGGGGCGAGTTCGTCGGCGCCGAGGACCGCGTCGAACAGCGGTCCCCGGTGAGGGTCTGGTCCAGTGGGCATCGGGTCCTCGGGCATCGTCGATGAGGATCCCCGGAAAGTCCGGGGGCGGGCGCGTTCTCACATGTCGGCGGGGCCGTGCGCGACGCGGCGCAACAGCGCGGCGATGTCGTCGACGATAGACGATGCGGCGGCGGCGGGACGAACGACGCCGATGGGCTCGGCGGTTCCGACGGTGTCGACGGGCAGCCGGCTCAGGCGTTTCTCGGTGATGTCCCGGGCGGGAACGCGTTCGGGAACGACCCACACGGCGTCGCTTCCACGCACGTGCGTCGCGGCGACCGCGACGTCGATGGTGTCGACGGTGCCCGCGGGTAGGTCGATGCCGTGGCGGCGCAACAGCACATCGGTGTGGTGGCGCGGCACGGTGCCGGTGCCGGAGACGACGAGCGGGTACTCGCAGATCTGCGCGACCGTCGGGTGTCCGCCGGCGAGGGGGTGACCGGTGCGCACGACGAACGCGAGGGCTTCGGCGTAGAGCAGTTCGAACGACAGACCCCGCATGGTGTCGGGGTCGCTCATCCGCCCGATCACGACGTCGACGTCGCCGCCGCGCAGGGCGGCGAGCAGGTCGGTGTTGGGCGCGGTGTGCACCTGCACGCCGACGTCGGGATGCAGGTCGTGCAGCGCGGTGAGCACGTCCGGGAGCAGCACGGATGCGGCGGACGGCAGCGATCCGATGCGCACGGTGTCGCGACCGGTCCCGGGTGTTCCGGCGAGGTCCGCGACCGCCGTGTCGAACGCGCGGACGACGCGTTCGGCGTGGTCGAGAAAGCGGAGGCCCGCGGTGGTCGGGCGCGCACCGTGACGGCCTCGCTCCAGCAGTTTCGTGCCGGCGAGCAGTTCGAGTTCGTTGAGTGTCTTGGTGACGGCCGGTTGCGTCAGGTGCAGCCGAGCGGCGGCCCTCCCGACCTGGCGTTCCTGCGCGACGGCGACGAAACACCGCAGGTGACGCAGACGGATACGACCGGACAACCCCGCGTTTTCCATAAGCAAAAGTTATGCAAATGGGCCGTATTCGTCAATTCACATGAGCGAAAGGAACCCATATCGTTGCCTCAACGCCCTCAGCCCACGAAACGGAGTGGCCCATGATCACCGCCGATCCGACCCACCGGTACGGGGAGTTCGTCGAACGCGACCTCACTCAGCATCCCCCGGCGCTGACCCCCGGCTATCGCACCTCGGTGCTGCGGTCGCCCCGCAACGCGCTTCTCTCCCCGCGGAACACCCTCACCGAGCGCACCGGGCCGATGATCCTGCCCGACGAACTCGGCGCGCACGACAACGACATGATCCTCAACTTCGCGAAGGGGGGACTGCCCATCGGCGAACGCATCGTGATGCACGGCCACGTACGCGACGAGTTCGGAAATCCGGTGCGCGGCGCGTTCGTCGAGGCGTGGCAGGCCAACGCCGGTGGCCGCTACCGACACAAGAACGACACCTATCATCTGGCGCCGATCGACCCGAACTTCGGCGGTTGCGGACGCATGGTCACCGACGAGAACGGCTACTACTTCTTCCGCACCATCAAACCCGGCCCCTATCCGTGGGGAAACAACGCGAATGCGTGGCGCCCCGCGCACATCCATTTCTCGATCATCGGTGACGGTTGGGCGCAGCGACTGATCACGCAGTCCTACTTCGAGGGTGACCCGCTCATCGAGCAGTGCCCGATCGCAGCGACCGTCCCGTCCCGCAACCAGCTCCGCAGCCTGATCGCGCAAGCGGATCCGGCGAACAACACTCCGTTCGACAGTCGCACGTACCGTTTCGACATCACGTTGCGCGGCCGCCGCGCCACCTTCTTCGAGAACCCCCGGTCGACGGGAGCCGCCCGATGAATTCCTTCTCTCCCACAACGGATCTGCCGCCGCTCACCCCGTTCCCGATGGTGCAGCGCCGACCGGAGACACCCTCGCAGACCGGTGGCCCCTACGTGCACATCGGTCTCGCCCCGCAGCAGGCCGGCTTCGACATCTTCGACAACAACTTCGGCAACGTCCTCGTGTCCGACGACACCCGCGGCGAGCGGATCACCGTGGAGGGGCGCGTCTTCGACGGTTCCGGTACCCCGGTCCGCGACGTGCTCGTCGAGATCTGGCAGGCCGACGCCGACGGCAGGTACCACCACCCCGCCGACCCGCGAGGCGAGCGGGGCGACGGGTCCTTCCGCGGCTGGGGTCGCACCGGCGGCGATTTCGACACCGGTGTCTACACGTTCGAGACGATCAAGCCCGGGCCGGTACCGGGAACCGGTGACACGATCCAGGCCCCGCACCTCGCGATGGTGCTCTTCGCGCGGGGCATCAACCTCGGCCTGCACACCCGGGTCTACTTCGACGACGAGACCGAGGCGAACGCCGCCGATCCGCTGCTGCGTTCGATCGAATGGGAGGTACGCCGCAACACGTTGATCGCGCGGCGCGGCACACGGAACGGAAAGACCGTCTACACGTTCGACATCCGGTTGCAGGACACCCCGGACGGCGGACGCGAGACGGTCTTCCTCGACATCTGATCGGTCAGCGATCCGCTGCCGGTGCCCGTCCCACGAACAGCGACGCCACCACCGCGATCAGGGAGATCATGCCGCCGTAGAGGAAGGCGGTGTGGATCCCGCCCTCGTTCGCGGCGAGCTCCGTCGCCCCGTCGGCGGCACGCGACGCGGCAGCGTTGGTCATGACCGTGATGAACAGCGCCGTGCCGGCGGCACCCGCGAGCTGCTGCGCGGTGTTGAAGATCGCGCTGCCGTGCGAGTACAGCTCGGCGGGCACCGATCCGAGCGACGAGGTCATCAGCGGGGTCATCACCGACGCGAGCCCCAGCATGAGCAGGACGTGGATGCCGATGACCATCGGCAGCGACGACCCGGCATCGAGCAGCGTCATCAACCACAGTGAGGCGCTGACGACGATCGTGCCGGGAATCACGAGGGGACGCGCCCCGACACGGTCGTAGAGCCGGCCCACGAACGGCGACAGCAGACCCATCGCGAGGCCACCGGGGAGCAACAGCAGACCGGTGGTGAGGGTGTCGAGTCCGCGCACGTTCTGCATGTAGAGCGGCAGCAGGATCAACGCGCCGAACAGCGACATCATGCTGATCACCACGGTGGTCAGGCCGATGCTGAACACGGGCGTGGCGAACGGGCGCATGTCGAGCAGGGCGCGCCCGTCGCCCTGGCGGGTGATCTGCCGCCGCACGAACACCGCGAGGGCGACGACACCGACGACCAGCGGCATCCACGCCGGGATGCTCGACTCACCGGACGAATGCCCGATCGAGCTCAGTCCGTACACGATTCCACCGAACGCGAGCACCGACAGGATCACCGACAGCACGTCGAGGGGCGGGCGGCTGATCTCGGTGACGTTGCGGACCAGCTTGGCGCCGATGCCGAAGGCGATCAGCGCGATGGGCAGCACGATCCAGAACATCCAGCGCCAGTCGAGGGCGTCGAGCACGATGCCGGAGATGGTGGGCCCCACCGCCGGGGCAACCGAGATGACGATGGAGATGATGCCCATCATCCCGCCGCGACGATGGACCGGAACCACGCGGAGCACCGTCGTCATCAACAGCGGCAGCATGATGGCGGTGCCGCCGGCCTGCACGATACGGCCCGCGAGCAGCACCTCGAAGCCGGGTGCGGCCGCCGCGAGCAGGGTGCCGAGGCTGAACACACCCATGGACGCGACGAACACCTGCCGGAGGGTGAAGCGTTCGAACAGGTACCCGGTGACCGGGATGACGACGGCCATGGTGAGCATGAAGCCAGTGGTGAGCCACTGCGCGGTGCTTGCGGAGATGTCCAGATCGAGCATGAGGACCGGTAGCGCGACACTCATGATCGTCTCGTTGAGGATCATCACGAACGCGGCGATCACCAGCACACCGATCAACAGCGCGCTGCCGGGGGCGAGACCTTCCTCGTGGCCGGTGTCCGGCCTGTCCTGTGTCTGTGGTGTCTGCATTGCGGAGCCTTCTCAAATCAATGAAATCGAGCACGACGGAAACCGCGATCGCGCGGTCGTGAAAGCTTCACTCGAGATGAGAGAGACTGTCAAATTGATTTTCGCTGCTACATTGGCGGGCGATAGGAGCCCGTGCGCGGCACCCGCCGGAGCGAAAGGACCAGCGCGATGACACCCCCGGCCGAGGCAGCCTCCCCCTCCCGCGCCCCCAGCCTGCGGGAACGCCGGAAACAGGAGACACGCCTCGAGATCACCCGCGCCGCGCTGGAACTCTTCGAAGCCCAGGGATCCGCCGTGACGACCGTCGACGAGATCGCACGCCGCGCCGGTGTGTCACCGAGCACGTTCTTCCGCTGCTTCGCCACCAAGGAGGAATCGGTCTACATCAACGACCGCGACTTCGAGGCGGAGGTGCTCGACTGGCTCGCCGCCACCCCCGCCGAGAAGATCGACCTCGACGGTGTCGAAGCACTCCACGAGCGGTCGCTGCGCCGGCTGACCCAGGAGACCGACGAGACCCGCGACCTGCTGTTGCGCACCCGTCGCCTGGTCGTCACCGACGACCACCTGCGCTCGTTCGTCTACGCCAGCGACTGCGTCACGATCTGCCGCATCACCCAGGCCGTCACCGCGAAGGTGCGGGACATCCGTCCACCGTCCTACGCGCGGCTGCTCATCGAATCGGCAGCGGTGCCGGCACACGTCGCATTCGACACCTGGGCGGAACAGGTGGAGGCCGGCGACGACGCCGACCTCGTGGCGATCTACCGCGCGGTGCGGACCGAGCACCGTCGCGTCGTAGGCGGCTGACCATTTTCCCGGCCGATGGCCGGGGATGTTTCGGCGCGACGCGCCGCATCGTGCAAGAGTGAGTCAATGCCCGACAGGTTGCGTGCCCGGTTCAGCCGGTCCGATCAGCTCACCGAGCGCCCCGACTTCGCGCTGGTCGGTGTCCTGAAGGTTCCCCAGAGCATCGCCAGTCCCGAACGCGCCATCGTGCGCCGCATCGGCTACGCGCTCGGCGCCCTGTTCCTCATGGTCCTCATCGTCTACATCGACCGCGACGGCTACCGTGATTCACGGGGCGACGGCATGTCGCTGCTGGACTGCGTCTACTACGCGACGGTGTCGCTCTCGACCACCGGCTACGGCGACATCACCCCGGTCACGCCCGGCGCGCGACTGGTCAACGTCCTCCTGATCACGCCGCTGCGCGTCTTCTTCCTCATCGTGCTGGTCGGCACGACACTGTCGGCGTTGACCGAGTCGTCGCGGCAGACGTTCCGCATCCAGTCCTGGCGACGCCGCGTCCACGACCACACCGTCGTCGTCGGGTACGGAACGAAGGGACGCTCCGCGGTCGACGCGATGCTCGGCGACGGGGTGCCCCCGTCGCAGATCGTCGTCGTCGACGCCGACCCGGTGGTCCTCGAGACCGCGGCCGGACAGGGCCTGGTGACGGTGCAGGGTTCCGCCACCAAATCCGACGTGCTGCGGCTCGCCGGGGTGCAACGCGCCGCCGCCGTGATCGTCGCGACGAGCCGCGACGACTCCGCGGTCCTCATCACCCTCAACGTGCGGGAGATCAGCGCCACCGCCAAACTCGTCGTCGCGATCCGCGAATCCGGCAACGCTCATCTGCTGCGCCGCTCGGGCGCCGATTCGGTGGTGGTGTCGTCCGAGACAGCCGGTCGCCTGCTGGGTGTCGCGACGAGCGCACCGCACGTCGTCGAGGTGATCGAGGACATCCTCACCCCCGAGATGGGATTCACGCTCTCCGAGCGTCAGGTCGACGACGACGAGGTGGGTGCCGATCCGCGTCACCTGCGGCAGATCGTTCTCGGCATCGAACGGCGGGGGTCGCTGTACCGGGTGGGCTCCCCCGAGGTCGCGACGCTCGTCGAGGGCGACACCCTGCTGTACCTCAGGCTCGCGACCGACCGGTCGATCGAGGACTGACCGCGGACTCCACCCCGACGTGGAATGCGCGCGGAACGCACCCGTCGGCCGCCTGCGCGACGTGGGATATCTCATGAATCGGGGCGGCGATGCTCGATCGCGTCACCCGCGGAGACCGAGGTTTCCACCGTCACATCGGCACCCCGGTGTCGGCGATCCGTCACGACGACACGATCGACGAACACGCCTCAGCCGCGAACTCCGTGTCCGGCCGAGCCGAGGGACCGACTCCGCACGCACGGCAGCATCGGCCACCCGCCGGCACACCGTCACCGCACCCTCGCACGCGAGCGCGCGAGGACGTCCCCCCGCTGCGAAAGGTCACTTTCGCGTAGGCATTTCGACCCCGCGCATCGGCAGCGCCCCAGTCGGTGAGCGATCGCCGCATCGACCGACCCGGGACGTGCAACGACGCTCGGTGAGCAACCCCGCCCCGCGACGACGGAGGGGAGCCGCGACCACCGACGCCGCGCAACCGACGTTGCCGTCCTCCCCCCGCCGAGCCCTGCCGAAGGCGGTCGGCCGCTCCCGGCGATGTGCTCTGCGGACACCCCGCAGGCCGATTCTCCGCGGCCTGCACACCGGTCGGGACCGTCCCGACCAGCAGATCCCACGTTGACAACGGCGGGTGTCGCTTGCTCCGATGAAGAGCGGCCCACTGTTCGAAACACGGAGACACCGAGCGATGACGGATTCCCCCGATATCCACAGCCTGTACGTCAACGACGGATTGTCCGACGACGAGATCGCTCGCCAGGCGGCCCGCTACGAACCGTTGACGCAGGACCTGCGGGACCTGATCCTGCTCGGCATCCAGACCCGCGCCGACGACGCCGATGTCACCGAGGCCCGTGGACACCTCGCGGCAGCCCGGGAGATCCTGGCACGCGACAAGGAGTCGGGCCCGTTCGGCACGCGGTTCAACGACTCGGGTTCCTTCCGGACGTGGGGGAATGCGGCGATCGGGTTGCGCAACGCAGTCGCTCCCCCGCTCGATCTGCAGGTCGATCCCGACGGGCGGGTGTGGGCGGACTTCCACCTCCACGCCGGCTACGAAGGTCCCGCCGGATACACACACGGCGGAGTGTCGGCGCTGGTCCTCGACCAGGTGCTCGGCGACACCGCCCGGCATGCGGGGGCGCCGGGCATGACCGGCACCCTCACCGTCCGCTACCGGCGCCCCACCCCGCTCGGAGACCTCCGCGCCGAGGCCCGGCTCGATCGGGTCGAGGGCGCGAAGGCGTTCGTCACCGGCTTCATCTCCTGCGCCGGTGAGGTGTGCGTCGAGGCGGAGGGCGTGTTCATCGCACCCCGGTGGATGCGTGAGGCACGCGAGGCCGCCGTGTCGGAACCGTCGTCCTGACACTCCTCTGTCCGAACGCTCCTCGGTGGCGACGGCGTGCGCAACGCCCGCACTCCCCGTCGCCGGCGGAGCCTCGACGTCAGTTGCGGCGGTCGGCCCCGACCTCGTCGAACCGTACGTCCTCGTCCATCCGCGCCAGGTGCGCCTTGATCCACTCGGTGGTTCCCGGTGCGGCAGAGTTGTCGTACAGTGTGTCGGTCGTGCAGGTCGTCAACACAATCCTCGTCGAGTCGATGCCGGCATGCCCGGCGGACGCAGATCACATACACCCCGGTGAGTGATCGTCGTCACTATATCCCTGCTGTGACGCCCCGCCAAATACGCCGTCCGATCATGCGGGTGCGGTGCGTCCGTGGCCCTGCCCACGGTCGGAGTGCCCCAGGTCGCGCCCCGGGTCCACGACGTCGCGGACGCGCTGCTTGAGGACGGCGATGTCGGGGAATCCGCCGTCGTCCTTGCGGTCCCACACGATCCGATCGTCCACGGCGATCCGGAAGACACCTCCGACACCGGGAACGAGCGCCACCTCACCGAGATCCGCTCCGAAGGTGGTGAGCAACTCCTGGGCCATCCATCCGGCGCGCAGCAACCACCGGCACTGCGTGCAGTAGGTGATGGTGATGCGCGGTCCGGTCGTCGTCATGGCGACGAGAATAGTCGGCGGTGCCGCGCCCACCTACGGTCGCACCGGTGCCGATCGAAGTGAAGCTCCGCCGACCGTGGTGGTGGGTCGGCGGAGCTTCGGCGCAGCCCGGAGATGGGGGGATACCGGACTACGCAGGGGTCATCCTCGCAGGGGGGACAGGAGGACGACACAAGCGAGTCTAGGCACGCGATCTTGATACATGCGAGCGATTACCGGAAAGAACCGGGGAATGTCCGCAGAAACTACCCGATCGGGTAGGTACCCGTGCGAACGAAATGCCCGATTCGTTCAACTCGGACGCGCATCAGGGTGGACGCGCACGAAATTGAGGTACGCCTTCGACGGAGTCGGACCCCGCTGCCCCTGATACTTCGACCCGACCGCCGCACTCCCGTACGGAAACTCCGCGGGACTCGTCAACCGGAACAGACACAGCTGCCCGATCTTCATTCCCGGCCACAGAATGATCGGCAGGTTCGCGACATTCGACAGTTCGAGGGTGATGTGCCCGTCGAAACCGGGGTCGATGAAGCCGGCAGTCGAGTGCGTCAACAACCCGAGCCGCCCCAGCGACGACTTGCCTTCGAGACGTCCCGCGAGATCGGCGGGGAGCGAGCAACGCTCCATCGTCGAACCGAGCACGAACTCGCCGGGATGCAGCACGAACGGCTCGTTGCTCGGTACCTCCACGAGCGAGGTCAACTCGTCCTGCTGTTTCGCCGGGTCGATGTGCGTGTAACGGGTGTTGTTGAACACCCGGAACAAGCTGTCGAGACGGACATCGACACTCGACGGCTGCACGAGGTCCGGATCGAAGGGGTCGATGCCGAGATGCCCGGAAGCGATCTCGGCGCGGATGTCACGATCGGAGAGCAGCACGCGTAGAGGTTAACAACCCACCGCTGCGTGGCCGTTACTCCCCGGGCAGGGAGTTCGTCGCCCGTAGCTGCGCCGACATGGTGAGCAACAACTCGGTGCACTCGTCGACGACGACGTCCTGCTCGAGCGGGAGAGTTCCGTCCAGCCATGCCGTGAGCACCTGGGCGAGACCCCCGACGACATAGTGCGCGGCCAGGTCCAGGCGCGGACTCTGCCTCACCGCGTAGATGTTCTCGGCCTGCGCCATCACCAGCCCCGCGAACATCCGCGACGATTCGAGACGCCGCTTCGCGAGCTGCGGATCGGCCTGACTGACGGAGAACAGCATGCGCCCCAGCCGCGGATCGTCCGCGATCTCCCGCACGATGTTCTGTACGCAGGCCCACACGATCGCGCGGTCGTCGTCCTGCGGCGCCGCACCCACCGCCGCGAGCGTGCTCTGAGCGATCGTCTGAACGACATGGTCGTACACGGCACCGGTGAGCGCATCACGGTCGGCGAAGCTCTCGTAGAAGTACCGCGACGCCAACCCGGCACGCTTGCACACGCCACGCACCGACAACACCGGCTCACCGTCCGGCGCCCCGAGCAGATCCAACCCGGCCTCGATCAGCTGGGCCTTCCGATCAGCCTGCCGCTCCTCACCTGCACGTCCACCGTAGATCCGTCCGGTTGCCATGACGTCCATACTCTCAGCCCCGGAGCAGTCGCGACCCACCACACCCACAGTGGTGTGCACCACCGCTCAGGGAGTCTGCTACAGTTTGCTCCGTGCTCGGGAGGAGCCGGTGAGAATCGGCAAAAGCCCAGCGTGCCGATGTAGTTCAATGGTAGAACATCAGCTTCCCAAGCTGAATACGCGGGTTCGATTCCCGTCATCGGCTCCAGCGTTTCAACAGGTAGAGGGCGCTCCCCACAATCGGGAGCGCCCTTCATCATCTCCGGAGACGCCGCGAATACGCCGCGAGCGAGCGGACAAATGTTTAACGTCGGCTGGGCATGGGAGAATCCCGGTCGTGACTGAAACGGACGAACTGCTCGACCCTGGCGCACACTACGAACTCGTAATCGCCACGCGTGATGCGCTTTGGGAAGGCAACCGCGACTACTCGGACATTGAGCTGATGGTTACGCGATTCGGGTTTCAGATCATCTGAGGATGACCATAGCGGCCCAAACTGGGGTCGCACGCTCATGGACGGCGACCAGGCAAATCTGATCCAGCTCGCGCGCTTCCTCAAAACAGCTCCCGATCCCAGACCTGAAGACGATGCGACCTCATCCGAACTCAACAGTGCCGGGGTCGACGCCTACACCGAGCTTGTCGCAGCTGAAACCGCGCTTCGCGACGTGGTGCGACTGGCGGTTCCCGCTTGGCAATCACAACTGGAGCCCGACGACATACAAAAACTTCAGACCAAACGAGTCGAGGAAGACCAAAAGCGCGATGGCATCACGGTCAGTCAGGATCTCTAGGACTACTCAGAGGTCTACCTACTCCAAAAGCTGATCGGCAAGAACTGGCCAGCTGTCAAGCCGATACTTGACGACAAAGCCCGAACCGACGTCTACCTCGACATCATCTTTGATATCCGCAACACGATCGGGCACTCGCGCCCTGTTGTTCCCTCGGAACGACTACTGTTGGCGGGCGCTGCTGGTCAGATCCGAAACCAACTGGCGCGGTATCGGAGCAGTCAGGATGGCTCCGCATCGCATTACTCGTCCATCGACTCCGCTCGCGACAGCTCAGGCCAAGACGCGATTCGTGGGATCTCATATCCGAGCACTGCCGACCGCACATCCGTACCTCGGTTCGACGTTGGCGATGAGATCGAGTTCGAACTCGCAGGAACCGATCCTCGCGATCGAGAACTCACATGGTCGTTGCACGTATACCCCGACCTGCCGATGAGCCCCAACTGGGATGCAACCCGCGAGTCAGCGACAGGAGGACGAGTGAAGCTAAAGTGGACAGTCGCGCACACCGATGTGGGCGAACTCCGTTATGTCACAATATTTCTCCGCAACTCCAGCAAGTACCAACGCAATCACGCCGGATATGACGCCGCATGCTTCTTCAACTATCATGTCAACCCACCCCTTGACTAACCCTCCCGCCTGATCGGCACAACGTTGTCGCCGCGCTCGACCGGCTGCCCCATCGCTCCGAGCGCGGCCATCGCGTCGGCGTGGTCATCCTCGAAGAGGTGCGCGTACACGCTGAGGGTGGTCGTGACCTTCGAGTGGCCCATAAACCTCAATGCACCGATCGGCTGATGCTGTCGTCGTGACTTCCTTTGCGCGCCTTCGGGCAGAGTGTGGAGATAGCT
>ERZ747221.2178-NODE-2178-length-17923-cov-5.088703_pt1 | contig 17923 bp, 14 predicted proteins | sample MGYA00374949_ERZ747221 | MGnify/ENA primary metagenome ERZ747221 (study PRJEB28779, sample SAMN05720172) | bioreactor metagenome | isolation source: Anaerobic biogas reactor | place: USA:Washington, USA | collected 2015-08-08 ... | reverse complement strand
CGCTGGCTGCTGTCGGGGCCGGGCGGCGTGATCGGGACGGTAGTGGCCAACACGAGCGTCAGGTTTCTTCAGGTGGCCGGTACGCACCTCGTGTTCGCCTGCGTCTTCATGGTGGGGTTACTGCTGGCGGGCGATGAGTTCGTGGTGCGTTTCTTCCGCGGGCTGAGCTGGACCAGCAAGCGCTCGGTGCCGATGTTGGCGCGGGGCGGCACTGCAATCGCTAAAGCCGGCGCAGCTCTGACCGCCGGAGTGGCCGACGGGGCAATTCAGCTTGGGTACCGACTCGGTGGCAATGGCCAATCCAAAGCCTCGACTGCTGGAGCGGTCCCCAAGAGCCGCCAGCCGGGGCTACCCGAACTCGAGCACGACGAAGAGCCGGACGCGGAGGAGAAGAAAGACAGTCGTGCAAGGCGGAAGAGTGAGTCGTTGGCCATTCCGCCCACTCAATTCACGTTTGACCGCAAGCCGGAGCGGACCGGCAAAAAGTCTGAGCCGAGTGAAGATGCGGAGGCGCCCCTCTTAACGAGCGAGGCGCAAAGCGTCCCCGCGCCGGCCGCTACTAGCGCGCTGCGAACGAAGACCGGCAGGAGCAGTCCATCCGTTCGCACCCTGACGCAAACCCCGCCGGCCCCGGCGAAGGCGGCCGCGCCGGCGATCAAGCCGCCCGGCGAGAGCAGTTACCGCTTGCCGCCGCTGAGCTTGCTGGAAGCGGCCCCGCCGGTGGACAAGGACTCCATCGAGCTACTGTGCCGCGAGAAAGCGTACATCCTCGAACAGACGCTGAATGAGTTCAGGCTGGAGGTGCAGGTCGTCGCTATCGAGACGGGGCCGGTCATCACCGTTTTTGAGCTGAAGCTTGCGCCGGGCATCAAGGTCAGCCAGATCGCTTCCCTGACGAACGACATGGCCCGGGCGTTGAAAGCGCCCGCCGTGCGCGTGGTGGCGCCGCTGCCGGGCAAGAACACCATTGGCATCGAGGTGCCGAACATCGACAAAGAGAAGGTTCGCATCCGCGATGTCATTGAGGTGTTCGGACGGCGGGCCGAGGGCATGTCCATACCGCTCTTCCTCGGGAAGGATGCCGCGGGTCAGCCGCTGGTCAGCGATCTTTCGCGCATGCCGCACCTGCTGATCGCGGGCACGACCGGCTCGGGCAAGAGCGTGTGCGTCTCGAGCATCATCATGTCCATTCTCATGACGCGCTCGCCGGCCGAGGTGCAGCTCATCCTGGTCGATCCGAAAGTGGTCGAACTGGCGATGTACAAGGACGTGCCGCACCTGATGTGCCCGATCGTGACGGAGATGGGCAAGGCCGAGGCGATCCTCGATTGGGCCGCGACCAAAATGGACGAACGCTACGCTTTGCTGGCCGAAGCGGGCGTCAAAGATATCCGCAGCTACAACCGGCTGGGGCGGGCCGGGCTCAAGCAACGGCTCGATATTGCCAGCGACGAGGAGATGGAACGCATTCCGGCCTACTTGCCGCACATCATCATCATGATCGACGAATTGGCGGATCTGATGATGACTTCGGCGAAGGAAGTCGAGTTCTACCTTTGCCGTCTGGCGCAGAAGAGCCGGGCCGTCGGCATCCATCTGATCGTCTCGACGCAGCGCCCGCAGGCGAATGTGGTGACGGGCCTGATCAAGTCCAATCTGCCGTGCCGCATCGCATTCCGCGTCGCCTCGCGGCTGGATTCGCGCATCGTGCTGGACCAGAACGGTGGCGAGGTGCTGATGGGTCAGGGCGACATGCTCTTCTTGCCGCCGGGCTCGTCGAAGCTGATTCGGGCGCAGGGCACGTTTGTGGCGGATGAGGAACTGCGGGCGGTGGTGAAGCACTGCAAGGAGCAGCAGCCGCAGGCCTTCCACCCCGAGTTGACGCGCATGCCGAGCTTGGAGGCGGCGGGCGGGGGCGAGCGTGACGAACTGTTTGACAAGGCGGTGGAGATAACGCTCGAGAGCGGGCGCGGTTCGGTGAGCCTGTTGCAGCGGCGGCTGACGATCGGCTACGGGCGGGCGTCGCGGCTGATCGACCAAATGTACGCGGCGGGGATTGTGGGCGAATACAAGGGCAGCCAGGCGCGCGAGGTAATCGTCACCAAGGAGGAGTGGGACGGCATGCGCAACATGCGCGACCGCGAGGAGACCCAGGAGGAGGCGGAGCCGCCCGCGGAATAAACCCCATCTACGGTGCACTCACCGCCGCGTTCGTGAAAGGCTCATTGTGGTCCGGTCCGACTCTGAGGCGTGCTCGGATCGAAATGTGCACACTGCGGGCTGCCGCGCGGGAGTAAGGAGCGGCTATGAACTCGACTCTCCTGGAGCCAACAATGTGCAACAAACGCAAGGCGGATATAGTCCTGCGCGACAAGCCGGTACCCGGCGAAACGTACGAGGTGACGGGCGGCGAACCAGGCGCGTACGCGAGCTTCCGACCGCGCGACAGTGAGTCCCCTTGCTGGTGGGATATGACGCCAATTCCCGCAGAGGAACATTCGGCCGTCGTAAAGACCATCGTGGAAGCGACATCTTTCGAGCGAAGAGTCTCCTCGCGCGGCACTTTTAGGGCTGATCTAGGCGGGCACACAATCCGGGTGCAGGTCCACTATACGCAGTTGGTTCGACGTTGAGCTCGAACTTATTGACTGATGGCCTGTGCGGCGCTCACACCCGGTCGAATCATGGGGCGAAGCGCCATTGCTGAACCGCCAGCATCCAGGTCGTCGGACAGGCCTGCAAAAACGGTGCGCATCAAGAGATCAAGGGATCGGGGGATCAAGAGGCGGACGGGGCCGCGGAAAATCTGCTTCCCTGCTCGCGCGATCCTCGCATCCGCAAAGTGCGCGACCGGTACAACAGACCGAACCACCGTACAATAGATCGGAGCAGGCGTGGGACTACTGCCTGCCCCGGCAGGCCGGCTGGGTTGGAGGATAAGACGTGCTTCCGAAGGCAGCTCTCACGGAGATACCCGCATGAGGTGGGTCAAATTCACTCTCGCATCCGTACTGCTCGTGAGTGTCGCCGTCTTCACCGCCGTCAAGTTTGGCAGCCAAGAGGTTCGCCAACTCCAAAGCCAGGTCAACCAGCTTCAGCAGGAGCGGCAGAAGCTGATGGAATACGCCGGGCGTCTGAGCGCGACGCGACGCGTGGCGCAGGTCGACGTGCTGCGACAATACCACGATGCCGCCGGCAATCCGGTGACCGCGCTGGTCTGGCAGGAGATCGCGCCGGACGGCACTCTCGGCCGCCCGCTCGCCGTGGAGGCGACCGGCACGCTAGTCTATTTCGAAGCTCTCGTGATCAAGTTCGCCCAGCAGTACGTCGGCGAAGGCGACGCGGAGCGCGGCACGAGCCTGGCCATGTTCCGCCGCATCTTCGGCGACCGCCAGGCGCCCGAGTCCGCCGCCGATCTCGACCGCGCCGCCCGTCCCCCGATTACGCAATCGAGTGCGGCCGCCGCGCTGGAAGACGAACTCTGGGCCAAATTCTGGGAATTAGTGGACGATCCGCAGCTCGCCGCAAAATACGGCGTTCGCGTGGCCCAATGCGAGGCCCCCGCCGTCCCGGTACGCCCCGGCCAAATCTGGGAAGTGTCGCTCGACGCCGCCGGCGGCCTGAATCTCAGGCTGATCGGAACCCGCGGCGACCCCCTGAGCGGCCACGCACAACATAGTGCGGCGGCCGGGATACGGAGAGCTGAGTTGCCGCAGCCGGCGAGGCCGTAAACTAATCCCAGTTCACACCGAACTGCAAAATTGCCGGAATGCGCTCGGGCGTGTCTACGAAGAACTCGACGAACGTGGAGCTCTCCGGCTCGCGGTAGAAGAGCGTGAGCTGGTATTCGAAACCGGTGTTGCACTCGAGCGGCGCGATATCATAATCCGCCGTCTCGCCCAGATGGTGGAACGTCAGTTCGCTGGGGCACCGAATTACGAACACCTCCACATCGTCGGTGTGGTTTGTTTTCCACGACTCGAAGTGCCCCAACAAGTAACCCTCGCGCCACGCCAGTCGGCGCCGCGCCGCGGGAATAATGGTGATCGCCGGAGCCGCCTGGGCCGTGAAGCGCACCGCGTCCACCGCCTCGCGCCCCTGTGCATCGCGCACCGTCAGTTCAAATTCGTACGCCGCATCGCTTTCCGGCCACTCCTGGGCCAGCCCGGCCGCAACCGTGAGTGCCGCGCGCGGGTCGTCGATCAGCAGGTCGACCGGTCCGCTGCGTTGCCGCCAAAAATAGCGTAGTTCGGTGCCGCGGCTGCCGGTCCCGTCGAGTGTAATTTCGGAATCACCTATCCAAACGGTGCGGTCCGGTCCCGCATCGGCGTGCGGCGCGGAATCGAGGGCCGGCAAGTCCTGCTCATGCTGGGGCGACTCACTCGGGCTCTCGGTGTCCACCGGCGGACGGCTCGCCGGCTCGTCCGGCTGAGGAACGACTGTGATCTCGGGTTGCTCCGCGGGACGGGTTGGCAGCGCCGGAGGCGCTTCATCGTCATAGGCCGTGTATTCAAAACGGATCTCGGTCCCCATCTCGCTGGAGCTGGCCGCGCCCACCGGGCGAAGCAGATAGCCTTTTACGAAGATGATGCCGGCCAGACACGCCAGCCCGCCGACGAGGAAAAACGAGCGCATCGCCTGCCTCAGCCGGGCCGCATAAAGACGCAGCTCCGGTCCATAACTAGGATCGGATGCCCTGCATTCCAGCAACAGTCCGGGGCGCGCAAATTCTTGGCTCGCGCGCCCGAATGGTGGCTTGGAACCCGCCCTCAGGCACCGAACCCCCTGCTGAGCAAGGAATCGCCGCTCGTATTACCCCCGAGGGGCGCCGCGGGCAGCGCAACGCCGGGAGCGCTGCCGCGCGGCTGGTTTCGAGCGTTTAGTGCGTCGGATTATGGCTCGTCGTCGTCCGCCTGCTCCTGCTCGCCCTGCGCCTCGGAGCCCTTGAACGGGTTCTTGCCGAACTTGGCGGTATAATTGCCGCAACTCGGGCATTTCAGGTAGCCGCCCTGCATATCGGACTTCATGGCGTCCACTTCGCTGGCGGGCACTTTCTCGGCCAGAGTCCCGCAGTTTTTGCAGGTGACGTAGTAGTCCTTAAAGCGGTGGACGACCTGTTTGACCTCCGCGCTGGTGCTGCGGCACTTCCACGTCCAGAAGCCACCCGAAACTACCACGAGCAGGACCAACACGATTATGAGGTTCTTGTTCATCTCAGCCCGACGTAGCCATGCGTTCATCCTAATATCTCCACTTCAACTTTTTTCGGTCGGCACGTGCACAATATAGAGCAGTGCCCGCGTTTGTGCCACACGCCGTGGCTTTTCAACGCCTTGTTTCGTTCAGGTTTTTTAACCGTTTACTCCCAAGAGGGCCACCAGCGAGCCAATATGCGCTGGTCTCCTATTCCGCTCGCGGCTCGAACTGCAGCGAATCCCGCAAGCGCGCCACGCCGGCCGGCCCCACGCCGCGTACGGCATCCAAGTCTTCCGCCGCTCGAAATGCGGGACGCGTTTCGCTGCCTTCGCGGTGCTCAATAATGTTCCGGCTGAGCCGCGGGCCGATCCCGGGCAGCAACAGCAGTTCAGTCTGGCTGGCGGTATTCGGGTCGAGACGAAGGACCGCCCGGCCGGGTGCCGGCGGCGCCGCGGCTCTCGACGGCCAGAGCGTGCATGCGCTGCCGCCGCACACGGCGCCAAAGATCAGCGCCAACACAAGCCCGGTCCGCAGGTCAGGCGGCGCCTGTCCCTGGCCGGCAGGCTGCGATGCGCTTTCACTTCCGCGTGTTTTCTGCATTGCCGTGCAGTTCTCGAATCAGACGCGCCAGCCGCGTACACGCAGGCTTGACGGCAAAGTCCTTGGTCAGCAGTCCGCCGCTGGGGATGGTGGCCGCCTCATCGTCGGCCAGCCCTTGCAGGCAGACGCTGTCGACATAAGGCTTCGATAGGCTGATCTCGCAGAAGGCGGTCAACCACTCGGCCTGCACCTCACCCGACCAGGGCTGTTTCCAAGAGCCGCCCGCCGCGACCGGGTTACCCGGGGCTTCAACAACGGAAGGCACGGCAACGGCCGTGACGTGCAACGGCCGGCCGAGATTGGCAATCTTGTCGATCAGGGAGCTGATTTGCAGCAGGTCGCGGAAGTGATAGCCGTCGGCGGGAATTCCGAACAGGAACTGCAGGCCGAAAGCGTCGAAGGGCACCCCGCTTTGCACGGCCATGTCCGCGAACAGGAGCGGCGGGATGGAGCGCTGGTTATGGATCGAATATTCACCCCAGGGCTGCGTCAGATCCAAAATGACCTGGGCCCGCGGGGCGACTTCCTTCACGGCGCCTGCGGCCATGCGGGTAATTTCCATCACCTGCTCAAAATTGAGCGAGAAGACGTTGTCGGCGTGCAGGCCGCTGACCGCCACCCAGGTATTGATGCGGTCCGCATAGCGCCGCACGCAGCGCTGGACGTGCTCGCGCGCGTACTCCAGGATGGTGTCGAAGTCATTTTCCCAGATGTACATCCAGTCCGGCACGAAGCGCACGCCGAAGTTCAGCAGCGGGCCGCCGCGCACCGGCAGGCGCGCCTGGGCGCAGGCGTCCAGCCAGGCATCCAGGCGCTCGAAGTGGATTTCCTGTTCCTTGGGCTGCACGTCGCGCCAGACGAACGGAATGCGCATGAAATCCACGCTCTCGCGCACTGGCCCGTTGACCAGGCTCGGCGGCCAGGACTGGGCGACCGCCGCCCCGACGAACTCCTTGGCAAAACCGCCGCTCTGCTGGCGCCGCCCCAGAAAGACCGCGGCGTGGAACTGGGACATCCGTTCGCCGGCCTCCAGGCTCAAGCGCAGTGACTGGTCAGCCAATTCAGCGGCCGCCGCCGGCGACTCGATGCGCCCCCAGGCCTGGATGAAGAGGTCGCGGGCCCCATCGATCATCTCGCTGATTTCGTCCATTCCGTGATAATCGAACAGCCCCCATTCTTCGCGCTTGAGGGTAATGCGCATCAAACGGTGGCGGGCCAGCTCCAGATTCAGCAAGTACGGTTTTTCGCGGGCCGGCAGGCGCGTCGTTTCGAGCTGCACCGTGCCAAAACCGTCCACGGACCACAGTAGCGAAAGACCGAACGGATCGGAGGAGCGCGAGGTGCAGCGGATCTCCGCGTTGATCAGCTGGATGTCGCCGCGAACCGGGATTCCATCGGCGCCGACCAGATGTGCGCCGGGCAGGTCCGCCAGCATTTTCTGTCTTTCTGAAGGAAAAAGGAGAAACTTGTGCACGCGCTCTCTGCTCCGAGCTCTATTCCGCCAGTGACACCGCCGGACCAGTCCCGGCGTGCCGGCCAGCCTGGGCAGGCGAAACGGTCTTATGATAAGCCCCTGGGGCGGCGGCGAAAAGCGACCCGAGGCAACCGCCAAGCCGCCAAGCGGGCCAAGCTCGCCACGTGCGCCGGGCCGCCGTGCTTTGCAAAACGACCCTGGCGCTAGCGAGCCTTAAAGCGCCACATCGCGACGCTACCTGGGACGGCTTAGCGCGGCTCGTCCCTCAGTCGATCCGCAAGCCAGATAATGTTCTTGGCCAGTTCATCCAGCGTGAGGAGGGCTTCGTTATCCTTCAGAATGTCGCCTTCCGCGCGGCCGGCGCCCACGTTCCAGTAGCTGCTGCCGGGCACGATCATGCCGTTAATCAGGAACCACATGTTCAGCTCGGCGAACGTAAGCAGTTGCCCAGCCCGTCGGGCGGGAACCACCGCCGCTCCGATCTTGCGGCGCAGGAAGTTGTCGCCCACCCGACTGACAAACCCGACCCGGTCCATGTACGCCTTTATCTGCCCGGTTACTGAACCGAAGTACACGGGCGACCCGAGCAGGATTACGTCGGCGTTGCGGGTGCGGTCGATCAACTCGTTGGCCGCATCATCCTCGCCGTAGCACCGGCCATCCTTGGTCTTGGCGCAGCTCATGCAGGCCCCGCACGGGGCGATTCCCGCAGCGTGCAGGTAAGCCCAGTCGATCTCCATTCCGGCGGTGCTGAGCGGATCGCATACCCGCTTCAACATGAGATACGTGTTGCCCTTTTCACGGGGGCTGCCGTTGACGGCCAGAACGCGCACGGTGAGAACTCCACAATAAGCTACAAGCTTGAAACCGCAGGACCACGAGCCGAAGCACGCGGCCGGAATGTATCGCATTGCAGCGCCGGCCTCAATCCAAGTCGGTCACGCCTCCGCGTCCACCGAGGCCTGAGCGGCCTGAACCGCTTTCGCCTTCCTGCGCCGCAGCTTCGGCAGCAACAGCCCAACCTCCGGCAATCTTAGCACCCAGGCCGCCGCCAGAAACGCAGCGGTGCCGGTCGTCAGTGGCCCGAACGCATTGATAAGCCGACCAGTGACTTGACCCACCGGCAGGCCGTCTGCGATCGGCCGCGTGAAGTAGACTGTAAGAGCGCAGACCGCTCCCGCGACCGCCATTTTCCCCAGCGCCAGTCCCAGTTCGCGGTCCAGCAGACGCACTTGTGTGCGGCGCTCGAAGATGATCAGGCTGATTATCACCGCGAACCCCGTGGTGATAGTGGAACTGATCGCGAACGCCGCTTCGCGCACCGTCGGGAACCACACCAACACCAGCGTCAGCAGCAAGTTCAGCGGCAGAACTGCGGCGCTGATTTTCAGCGGCGTGCGCGCGTCGTGGAAGCTGTAGAACCCGCGCAAGACAATGTGTTGGGCGCAAAACGACCACATCGCAAACCCGAAGAACGTCAGCACCCAACTCGCGCGGGCCGTATCGGCGGCAGAAAAACGGTCGTATTGGTAAAGCAGGCGAATGATCGGGGCGGCCAGCATGAACATCATCGTGCCCGTCAGGACGCCTTCGAAAATCGCGAGCCGCAACGACTGGCGCACCTCGAGCGACCACGCCCGCCAATCCTTTCGCGCCGCCAGTCGCGCGAACGAAGGCATGGCCGCCGTGCCCAGCGAAATCACCAGTACCCCCAGCGGAAACTGATAAAGCCGCTGAGCAACTGTTATGGCTGACCAGGCGCCTTCCTCAAGCGGGTATCTGACCGCCCCTCCTAGCCACGAAATCGTCTCTGGTGTTCCGGCCTTGTGCGTCAGCAGCACGCAAACCTGTGCATCCAGGAAGACGCCGACCGCCAGCACGCCCTGCCCCAAGGCCACCGGCGCCAACAGGCGCAGCATGCGTTTTACCGCCGGATCGCGAAAGTGCAGGCTCCATCCCAGACGCACCCCGGAGCAGCGCAGCACCGGTACCAGCACGGCCACCTGCACGAATCCGGAGATGATCACCATCCAGCCGACAACCGTCGCCTGCCCCACTTTGTCCCCCGGACGCAGCCACGGCCCGAGCCACGCGATGCCCACAATCATGCCGATGTTGAGCAGCACCGGGGCCAACGCGGCCGGCACGAAGCTGCCCAGGCAGTTCAGGATGGCGGAGAACAGCGCAACGATGCAGATCGCCAGCATGAATGGCAGCATGAGCGCTGTCAGCCACAGCAGAAGCTGGCGCGAGGCCTGTTCGCCCGGATCGCCGCCCGGCGCGAGATACCAGATGGCCAGGATGACCGCTTCGAGCACGATGACGATCGTGACCAGCGCCAGGCTCAACAGGGCCAGCGTCCGCGCCAGCAGACGCCAGGCGGCCGGCCGCCCCTCCTTTTCCAGCACCTGCGTGAACGTCGGCACGAAGACGGCCGCCATGGCCCCTTCACCCAGCAGTCGGCGAAACAGGTTGGGGATCGTGAAGCCGTAATTAAACGCGTCCAGCGCCCAGCGCAGTCCGAAACTGTGGGCCAGGAGCATCTCGCGGATCAGCCCCGTGATGCGCGATAGCAGCGTGCAGATGGCGATTAGCTTGGCGGAAGAAACGACGCTCCGCGTTTCCGACATGGCCGCGATGATAGCCGCGGGCGGGAGCGCCTTCCACGCGCACTTGGCAGCGGCATCTTGCGCGTCTCAGGAGCCGGAACCAACGAGGTGCTTGCTTGCACTCCTTGGCCCATCGGGCTGCGGAGCGGCGACCAACTCGAAAGTTCGATATTCCGGCGCGACGGCCGAGATCAGTTGGCGGCGCTTCCCGGAAGGATCGGGCGGTATGTGCTCGACCACCCGGCTTTGGACCTGTACCGCCGCCCCGAAGTACTGTCGAAAACGATGCTGTAAACGTGTGATCGTGTCCGGCCGAAAGGTCTCATCGACGACCAACAACACCTCGAAGAGGTCCAGCGCGTGCTGGTAGACCTTGAAGTGCGTTATGCAGGGATCGGATCGCACCAAGTGCGGGATTATGTGTCCGCTACAGAGCTTTCCGTCAGGTAGGGCGACGAAACTGGACAGGCGGGCGGCTGTCACTTCCATCACCGGAAACGGCAAGCCGCACGGACAACCACTCGCGGATAGCGCGCCCAAGTCGCCGAGAGAGTAGCGAATCAGGGGCTGGGCACGCGTGTTCAGGTTGGTGCACGTGACGTCGCCGAGTTGCCCCGCCGGTAGGCGCGATTTTTCGTGCGTGATTTCGACGTACAGATGCGGCGAGATTATGTGCATCCGGCCGTGCGGGCAATCGTGCGCGATTAACCCCACCTCGCGGCTGCCGTATTCACTCGCGACGGGGCATCCGAAAGCCGCCTGGGCAGCGGCGCGCTCTTCGGGTTGCACCTCGTCGGCCGTCAAAACCACCACGCGCAGGTCGCGGAAATCGCGAGGGCTGCACGTTCGGGCGGCATGCTGGGCCAGGAGTGCCACGGCGCTGGTATACCCGATTATGACGCGCGGCTGGTATTCGATCATGCGGCGGACGTATGCATCCAGCGTGGCCGCCGACATGTCGAACGCGTCCAGCACTATTTCGTTTATCAGTCGATCGCGCCAGCGGCGGAAGCGCGAACGCTTCAATTCGATCGGCGAGGCCCACACCCACATGCGCCGGTCGCCCGGGCGCACCCCGAAGAGGCTTTGCATGAACAGGCGAGCGGCCATGCTCTGGGCCGCACGCAGGCGGTCAATGTAAAAGTGCAGCGTATCGCCGGTCGTTCCCCCGCTGACGCACGGCACCAAGCCGCCCTGCACGCCCGGCCAGGTCATGCGGTCGGCGTTGGCGCGTACTTCGGGCTTGTGCAGGACCGGGAGTTTAGCCAGTTCGGCTTTTGCATCGGCGGCGTACGGATTGACTCCGTGGCGTGCGAAGCGCTCGGCGTAGAAGGGCAACTCCCGCGCGGCGAACTGGAGCAGGTCCTGCAAGCGCTGCTGCTCGGCGGCCTGTATCTCTCCCGGCGAGCAACGGGCCAATCGCTGCAACTCCGCGAGCTCGCGAAGCGTGGGCCGGCCGCGGAGCCGCTCGTGGGCGGGGAATATGGCTCGGCGAACCAGCCACTCGCAGGCGCTCATTGGTTTTGCACCTGAAGTCCCGGGGCTGAACTTATTGGCCGAGTTTGCGTAAAGCGCGACCGCCGGGTGGGCAGTGGCGTCTCGGCTTTAGCATGCGCCGGCCTGCGGCTGGTCGGCGCAGAGCGGCTCGGGCTGGCTTCGGCCTGCGTTCCGGCCGCGAGTCCGAGCAGGCGGTCGTAGATGGTGCTCAGGCGCTGCGCAACGTGCTCCGAGGTGTAGCCTTCGCGAACGCGCGCCTGCAACCGGCGTCCGATCCGTTGGCGTAGCTGCGGCGCGAGTGCCAAGCGCGTCATCTCACGCACCAGTGCAATCACGTCGCCGGGCGGCACGATCGGAGCAATGATTTCTTCACGCGCGTAGAAGCCCGGCTCGCCGAGGCGCGGGCTGAGAAACTCCGGAATTGCCCCGACGCTGGTGGCTATCACCGGCAGGCCGGCGGCCCCGGCTTCCAGCAGCACCATCGGAAGTCCTTCCTGATGGCTGGGCAGCACGAGGCAATCGGCTGAGGCCAACAATTCAGCCTTCCGCGTCCCGCTCACCGGACCGGTGAATTGCACACAAGTTTCAAGCCCCAAGTCGCGAACGCGTTCTGGCCACATCTCGTTGTCCGGTTCCGCAGGGCCGGCCAGGATCAGTTCGAACGGCGTTCCCGCCGCGCGCATCTGGGCGGCCGCTGCCAGCAGTTCGTTCACACCTTTCCTGGGGCACAAAACGCCGAGAAAGAGAAAGCGGCAGACGGGCGCCGGGCGCGCCCGGGACGGTGGTGTGTTGGCCGGCAGCTCGATGCCGTTTGGAACGGCGTGTATGCGGGCCCGGCCGGTGTAGGGCTTCAATCGCGCGACCCAGTAGGGTGCGAGGACAATCAGGGCGTCGCACATTTCGCAGCCGCGGCGGATGACCCAGCGTGCCACCGCGCCCGACGCCGCGCAAAACTCGTCGAAGCGTGCGCCGTGCACGTGGAGGCACGTACGGCAGCCCAGGAGTTTGCCGAGCCCAATGTCGAGCAGGCTGCGGTAGAACGAGAAGAAGCTGCACGTATGGACGTGCAGTATTCGGCTGCGCGTTCGGCGAATCGTGCGGGCGAGGTCGGCCAGCGCGGCCGCGTGCCGCGCAACTGAGCGAAACCAATGCAGGGGCCCGCGGCGCCCCGTGGCGTTCGCCTCGCCGGCGCCGCGTGGCCAGTAGCGCTGAAGCGCATAGCGCGCCGCGAGCGGGCCGGCCATCAGCGAGTCAATGACGCTGGTCATACCGCCGATCTGGTGCGGCGCGGGACCGACCAGCAGCACCTTCGGCCGCTGGACCGGGGTGGGTTTCGGCCGGCTGGCAGCCGTCTTGGGCTTCAAGAGTTTCAAGTAGAGCTGCTCATAGGCGCAAACCATCGGACCGGAGCTGAAGAACTTGCGATAGTCGGCCAAGGCGCGCTGGGCGCGGCGCGCGGCCGCGCGCCGGTCGTAGAGCGTCTGTCGCAGCACTGCCGCCAATGCGTGCGGTTCTCCGGGGCGAGCCAGCAGCCCGCTGACGCCATGAGAGATCAGGTATCGCCGCGGGCAATCGTCGCCGCCGGGCGCGGCTTGATCGAGGCGACCAACAGCGCCAACGGCGGTGGCGACAATCGGCACGCTCTGGCTCATAGCCTCAATTACCACGAGCGGCATGGCCTCGGTCGCGCTCGCCAGGCAGAACACGTCCGCCCCGGCCATCAGCTTCCACGGCTCGGCCACGCCCCCGCAGAAAACGACGTGCGAATCGAGCGCCAAACGTCGGACTTGCGCCTGAACAAGCCGGTGATAGGCTGGGTTGCGCGGCGCGCCAACGTGTATCAGCGTGGCGCCCGACAACTCCAGCCGCAGCAGCGCGAAGGCGCGCAGCAAGTTACATAGATCTTTCTCAGGGCATATGGTGCCAACGCTGAGCACCACGGGCCCCACCAGAACACGTCCGCAGAGCCGCTCCAGGGCCTGGCGCGCCTCGCGCGGGGAGACGGATTCGAGCTCCAACCCGTTCGCAATGCACACGGCCCGGCGAGCCAAGGGCGGCGGAAGGCTGTCGCGCTGCGATTCGGCCACAATGGTCGTTGCGCTGAGCAAAGAGCCGGCCAGATTCGCCAGGCGGGCGAAGCGCGTGGGCCGCCCGAGCAGCCCGCCATGCCGCGTCTGCACCAGCGGGATGCGAAGCCCCTTTGCCGCCGGCAAGCTCATCACGGTGGCCGCGCTGTTGTGGCTATTGGCCAGCTCGATGCCGTCCTGGCTGAACCAGTAAGCCAAGCGTGCCGGCAACAGGGGATCGCGGCGGCGGGTGCGGGCCTCACGAACCGTGACGCCGAGAGAAAGCAGTTTTTCCAAGGGAGTGCCGGCCTGCCTCAGGCAGTAGACGAACGTGTCGTGACCGCGCTGCGCCAAGCCGCTGGCCAGCGTGCGAACAACGGCTTCGGCTCCGCCGCCCTGCAACGTCTCGATGAGCAGCGCGATCCTCATGCGTCAAACTCCGGCGGCACGGGAACAATCTTCGGGCTCATCGGGGCGATACTGCAGGCGCCGGCGGCTCAATAGTGGCCTGTCGGGCGCGGGCAATCTTGGCGCGCAGTCGGCGCCAAGCCTGTAACGGGAAGCGCACACCAGCGGTGGAAATCAGCCGCGTCCAGTTATACACGAGCCGGTTCCGCTCGGAGATCACGAGGGGCGAACTCCGCGGCGCGGGATCGAGCACGGCCAGAGCAAGCCCGCCCGCCATTGCCCCCGCAACTGCTGGACTCGTGCGACGGGTGTGACACAGACCGGTCACGAAATCCAGCTCCAAGGCGTGCACGTGGGGATTGTCGGCCCACGGGGCGCGACGGATGGCGCGCCGCACGGACGGCATAAAGCTGTCATGCATCAGGACAAACAGCGGGCAGACTGGTCGGACACACAGCAGGTTGGTCAGGTCGGTCAGCACCGAACCGGTATCGTGAGCGCCGTCGATGAGCACAAACCCCAACGCTTCGCCCGCCTCCCCAATCCGCTCGAGAACGCCCGGCAGCGTTTGCTCGGAGGGCCCCGCGATTACCTCGACGTTCGGGAAGCGCTGCCGAAGACGAGCGCAGTGTTCGGCATCCTGCTCCAGTGCATAGACCTTCCGGGCACACACCGCCATTACCTGCAAGCTTCCGCCGTGCAGCGAGCCGACTTCCAGCGCGACCTGCGGCCGTGCAAGTTGGAGCACGCCGGTTAGCGCAAGGCGCTCGCCGGCCTCCATCCACCAGTCGGTGATGTAGTGCGGCCCAAGTATGCGCGCCAGCAGCGAGCGTGTTTGCTGATCCACAGGGTTACGGCTCATAACCACCTTCTTTATGATCGGCACCGATCTCGAACCGGGTTGATCGGGAGCCGATGCGCGGCCGGTTGCGCGGCTAGGGCGCAGAACAGGCGCCCGGCAGAGCTTCCGGAGACAGCCCCTGCAGATCGGACGCCCGCACACCCTCCGCTGGCCTGCCCGCGGCGGCGCGCAACTCGTGCGCCACGTTGTTCAGGCTGCACGCCAGTCCCACCAGGATCCAGAAGCCTTCGGCCCAGAGGCGTGTGGTAAACATCCCGCAGGCCAGGTAACCGACCAGCGCGGCTTGCAGCGCCATGGCATACCAATCGAGGTGAAAGCGCACGCGCGGCAGCCCCGGGCCCAAGTGTGCCACCACTTCAGTGGGAACGTCTTTCCAGCGCCGCAGTTTGTTCAAACGCCACAATGAGATGACCACCAAGGCCACGAACATAAACGCGCCGGGTATGCCGAGTTCGGCCAGGCACGTCATCAGCGTGTTGTGTGCGCTGTGCCGGCTTCGGTCCTCGGGCGTGTAATCCTGAACGCGCAGTTGAAACTGCCCCAGACCGATTCCCGCCGGGTTGTGGACAGCCATGTCGACTGCGGCCTTCCAATAGGTGATGCGCTGCATCGCGGAGGCATTCTGCTGGTAGTCCAAGATGGTCTTCATGCGTTCCCACCAGCCGGGATCCGCCAGTTGCACAGCCAGCAGGTAGCCGGCCAAAATGCCGAGGCAGCCCTTCAGGCGCTGCCGCTTTGGCAGTTGCAGGACCGCCACCGCCGTGATGGCCGCCAGTCCAAACAGCGCGTTGCGCGTGCGGGTCAGGATGGTGGCATTCACAGCCAGGGCCCCGGCCAGCAGCGCAAAGCCGCGCCCCAGCCAGGTGCGCGAAGTGAAGAACATGGCCCCGACCAGCGGCAGCGAAGCGACCATGTGCACGGCAAGCTCACTGGACTCCGCGAAATCCGGCCCCCCCACGCCGATCGCCAGACGCCCGCTCATCCGAACTCCGACGCCGCCCCAGGCCTGATATCCGAGGAACGTAACCCCCACGATCCAGGCCAGCAGCGCCAGGCAATAGTGCTCGGGCTTGCGCACGCAGCGGATCAGAATGAACACGAAGATCGCCATCTTGACGATCTTCTCCGCGGTCGCGAGCGTGTCCGGCCAAGTCAGATCCGCCCAGGTCACGGTCAGCAGCGCATACGCCACCAGAGCCAGCATGAGTACGTACGGCGCGGGAAACTGCTTGGCGCCCCGAGCAGAACGCGGGCGGCGAAGCAGCGCGCCAAGTGCAGTGAAGGCTGCAACCGTGAATGACGTGCGAATGCCCGAGGCGGCCACACTGTCGCCCCACCACTGCGCTTCCGGGTGCAGGTGGTACACCAGTATGTACAACGCCACGCCGGCCGCTGGATAGACAAGGGCCGCGCACAGCCCGCCGACGTACAGCAGCCAGAATGCGATCGCAGTCAGTGGCATGCGACTCCCCGCGCAACCGTTGCCGTATGGCGTCCAGAGGCGCCCGCGCCGGCGGCCTGCGTGGCATGCCCGCGCTCATCCCGGCCCGCCGGAAGCGGGTATGGCACCCGCAGCCGCCCGGTTTCGAGCAGGCAGCGCTCATACACTTGGCACATCGCCGTCGCTGTCGCCTCCCATGTAAATTGTTGCACCCGCTGCCGCCCGCGCTCCACCAGCGCCGTGGCGACCTGCCGCTGCAGGATTTGCAGCATCCCCGCCGCGATACTGGCCGGCGAGGCCGGATCGCAGTACAGCGCGGCGTCGCCGGCCACCTCGGGCAGGCTGCTGCATGCCGAGGTCAGCACGGGCACACCGCAGGCAAAAGCATCGAGAATCGGCAATCCGAACCCTTCGGCCAAACTCGGCATGATCAAGGCCCGCGCGCCGCCGAGCAAATACGGCAGGTCCGCGTGCGGCACAAAAGCCAGAAAGCGGCAATGCTCGGAAATCCCGAGCGTCTGCGCCAGTGCGGCCAGTTGGGCCTGAAACTCAGACGCGGCGCACCCGACCAGGACGAGATCGCAGACGGCACGGATCTCGGCCGGCAGTTGGGCGAACCCAGCGAGTAACCCGGCTGCATTCTTGCGGTGAGTCTGGCCGGAAAAGTTGAGCATCCACGGGCGGTGAAGCTCGTAGCGACGGCGAACGGCATGGAAAGCGCTCGACGACGCCGCATCGCTCATGCCGGCAATGAGACGGTCCGCCGCCCAGGGAATGACTGTCACTCGATCGGCGCACACACCAAACTCTCCGCACAGTTCGTCGCGCGTTGCAGCCGAGGGCGTGATGATGTGTTGCGCGGTTCGAATCGCTCGTAAGACCCCGCGCCGAAAGCGGTCGCGCGCGCGGGGCGGCAGTTCGTCCGCAATCTTGAGTGGCACCAGGTCGTGGACCGTGACCACCGTAGGAACCGGACACCACGCCGGGACGGCATTGGCAGGAAGGTGCAGCAAATCAAGCCGGTCGCGCCACGCAGCGACCGGTAACCGCACCTGAAACCATAAATCCAGCCGGTCGCCTGGAATATCGATGCGCCGTAACGCAACATTCGCGGGCCAGGCAGATTCTTCAGACTGATCTGCTTCAGCCGCACCGCAGATCAGCGGACAGGCGGCTGCCGGTCGCTGATGGTACAGGTGAAACGTCCAGTCGGGGCGCAAGGCAGGTATCCGGCGATAAGCGTCGAAGAGGTTGCGACCTGTGCCGCGCGGCTGGGGCGAGAAGATGGTGCGAGCGTCAATACCGATTTTCATTTGGTTCGCCGATGCTGTTGCCGCGGTTGCGCTGGGGCCTCCGATGCTCGGATGCCGGGGCCCTCGCTAGCGCTTCGGGCTCTGATCAGGGCTCTGCCGGCGCGCGGCTACTATCAAGATTTATCGGTTGCCTGCCGGGCGTGCTGATTGGGTCGGCGGCTCAGAGGCTGCGCCGCCCGTCCGGTAACTGTGTCAAACAGGCTTTGGGGCTGTATTCCTCTTCCCCAGTGAGCACCGTCAAGAACGGTTTGCGAGTTGAGAATTATCGCAATTCCGCGCAGCCCGCCCCCAGCGCCCGTAACGGGAACCTGGGCTTCGGCTTCACGGCTGAGTAGTCGCGGCGGGTTTGAATTTCGCGGCGGCTTCCTTCAGCAAATCCTCGATTTTCTGTAGGTCGCCCGCAGAGAGCTTCTTCGCCCCTTTGCGCAACATCTCCATAAAATGGCTGATCTCGCCG
>ERZ747221.2177-NODE-2177-length-17931-cov-10.424891_pt1 | contig 17931 bp, 10 predicted proteins | sample MGYA00374949_ERZ747221 | MGnify/ENA primary metagenome ERZ747221 (study PRJEB28779, sample SAMN05720172) | bioreactor metagenome | isolation source: Anaerobic biogas reactor | place: USA:Washington, USA | collected 2015-08-08 ... | reverse complement strand
TCAGGGCGCATATCGATCAGTTGATTGAGCTCGAGTACCTGATCCCGGTCACAGGAGGCAAGCGTGGCAGACAATACCGCTACGAGCTCCTGTACGACGGTGGAGGACGCGATGGGGCGCGGTTCATGGTGGGACTGCTCCCACTGGAAGAGCTAAGGAAAAAGGCGCTGCAGGCGGGCATTATCAGTGCATGAACAGTCCCTAACCGTCAAGTTTGAGGCGGTTCGCGGGTGGTTGGAGGCCGGTTTGCGAAAAGGTCGGAGCGGCGTAATCTATACCGGGTGAACGAGTAGGAGCGAAAACCGTGGCAAGTTCGAGATTTTCCGAGAACGCGTATAAGGTTGTGCGAAAAAGGAGGCCTGTCGTACCGATACTTCGAGATCAGGGAGATAAATATGGAACTCTTTGAGAAGCAGGTGGATGGGTTCATTGAGTATCTCACCGTGCTAAAACGCAGTCCCGATACGATTAGAAGTTACCACTCCTCGATTGAGAGCTTCATCTCGTTTTTACAGACTGAGCGAATATACGACCTGAAAGAGACCGACCCCGGTGTGATCGGGAAGTACCGGGAGGAGCTCATGGAGAAGAAGGCCGGCGGGGCGCTCTCGCTGGAGACGATCCACTTGCGGCTCCGGGGGCTGAAACGGTTTTTCGAGTATCTCACGAAAACCACGCAGCTTCTCTGCGACCCGACGGAAACGATGATCATGCCGAAGCTGGGAAAGAGGCTGCCGAAGAATATCCTCACGAAAGATGAGCTGACACGGATCATGGCGCAGGCAGACATATCGAAGCCGATGGGGATACGCGACCGGGCGATGCTGGAGCTTCTGTACTCGACGGGGGTGCGGCGCAGCGAGTGCTCCCGGCTCACGATCCGTGATATCGACTACGAGGGCGGCTATGCGCGCATTACAGGCGGGAAGGGCGGCAGGGACCGCATCCAGCCGCTTGGGACGCACGCATGCCGGTGGATGAAAGAGTATCTGCTCAAGGTAAGGCCGAAGCTTCTTGAGAGACGCAAAGGGGACACACGTTACGAGACGCTCTTTCTTACCCGCTCCGGCAGGCGGATGCCGGTAGGGTGCGCAGGGAAGGTGATTGAGAAATATGCGCGGTTGGCGGGGATCAAGGGCCACGTGAGTCCTCACTCGTTCAGGCGTGCGTTCGCCACACACATGCTCGAAGAGGGTGCGCATCCGCTTTATATCCAGCGCCTGCTCGGGCACACGACGGGGCAGATCCTTAACCGGTATATCCGGCTCCTGGCGGTTGATCTCAAGGCCGAGCATACGCGCACGCATCCGCGTGAGAGGGACGGGCGATGAGATGAGACGCTTCGTCGTGCCGTTCAGGAAGCAGATGGAAGCGCGGAACTACTCACCCAAGAGCATCCATGACTATCTCTGGAGCCTGGGCAAGTTCTTTGCGTTCCTGGAGGAATACGGGGTTGAGAACGCGCATGACGTGACGGCGGAGCTGGTGCGGGATTATCGCGCATGGCGGCACCGATACCGGAACAGGTACGGGCGGCCGGACACGCCGCGGGCGCAGAATAATCACCTGGCCGTGGTGAAGGTGTTCTTCAGGTATCTCCACGGCGAAGGTCTCATCCCGAGTGATCCGGCGAAGGGGCTCGAATACGTGAAAGAGCCGAAGACGCTGCCTCATGTGACGCTTAATAATCGGGAGATGAAGAAGCTCTTGAGGCAATGCGACACGAATACGGTCCTCGGCTACCGGGACAGGGCGATGATCGAGCTCCTCTACTCGACCGGGGTAAGGCGGAGCGAGCTCATCAACTTGAAGCCCGACGACATAAACGTCGAGGAAGGCATCGTGCGGGTTAACGCCGGTAAGGGCAATAAGGACCGTGTCGTCCCGCTTGGGCGGATCGCATGCAGATATGTGGATACCTATATCAAGGGCATCCGGCCGCTCATCTTCAAGGCGCGAGATAATGCCTACCTTTTCGTGAGCAAAAAGGGCGGGCGGCTCGAGCGGAGCGCCATCGCGCGGATCATCGACCTCTATGCCGCACGGGCGAAACTCGGGAAGAAAATCTCGCCGCACACGTTCCGCCGTTCATGCGCCACGGAGATGATACGGAATCGGGCGCAGCTCTATCACGTGAAAGAGATGCTCGGGCACGAATCGATCGAATCCGTGAAACTGTACTGCAATCTCTCAATTGTCGATCTCAAGGATGCGCATAGGAAATACCATCCCCGTGAGCATGACTTGAGCTGACACGGTATCCCACCCGACATGGTATCTTGTGTGCGGCATCTTGTGTTGTATCTTGCCGGTGACCGCAGTAGAATAAGGTTGTTCCGCCGCGGGTGTGCTGCTCATTGACAACTGGATATGCCGGAGCTGAAAACCGGCCTCCCGGCCCGGGAGGAAGAGTCTATGCGGAGGCGCTTATGGGGGCGTTGTTAACGGGATCCTGATCACCCAGGACCCGCTATCAGGAGGCCCTGACAACCCAACGATCTGCTACAAGAACAATATCTTCTCCGGCATCGACCGTGTTATAAAGGAGTACATCGATGGCCTTGAACCTCATCGTCGATTGAACCGGTACGTCTATTGTGCCAATAATCCTGTCAATCTGATTGATCCGCTTGGCTTGATCTACTCGGCAAGCCAGTTGTCCGATTTGGCTGATGCGGCAGTTGATGCGGTAATTGATTATATCACTCCTACAGAGGGGACCTCGGGATGGCGGACCGCTGCTGAGACCCTCACGGAGACGATCGGCGATATAGCCAAGATGCCCGCCGATCTATTAAGGCTGGGAGAAGGAACCGCATCAGGGATAGAGAATATCGGGAAAGGGAATTATGGGGCTGCCGCGATTGATTTCGTTAAGGATGCAGGCAGGGGAGCTACTCTGGCCGGCGGAGCGGCGGCTGTTGCGTCCAAGATTGTAAAGGGCGCAGGAAAAGGTGCCGGCGCTGCCGGCAAGGCACTCGATAAGACATCGGATGCGGTGGGGGACACCGCGAAGGCGGGGGGGAAGATTGATGATATAACCCAAGGGAGTGGGAGTGTAGAGAAGGGGATGAGGAATACTTCGGTACGCGAAGCAGTTGAAAAGGGGAAAAGGGCGCATGGTGATTTTGCGGAAAAGGTTAAAGCGAAAGATGGTTGGAAATCAGAACCGCGCATGAAAACGCCGGATGGAAAGACAGTAAGGCCCGATGCCGTAACGAAAGGCGGGAAACCGGTTGAGTTGAAGCCTAATACTCCCTCTGGCAGGGCGCAAGGGGCGAGGCAGCTACCAAAGTATGAGCAAGCCACAGGCCAGAAGGGTAGAGTCGTTACATACGATCCAAACAAGTATTAGCAAGCTGAGATGAAACGACATATCTCCCCCAATCGATTTTATTCCTTTATCTTGCCTAATTCTTGGGAACTAGAAGAAAGTGCGGAGTGTCTTTCGCTTTTCGACCCCAAGGAGGGTGTGGGAACATGTCAGATATCCTGCTATTCCTTTCCTCCAAATAGAGATGTGAGCGCTGATGATATCTTGCTGGATTATTTGAACGATAAAGATATTATCGGCTCCCCGCCCAAGTTGAAATCTGGTAGCAATAGTGGATTACCCTATGCCTCAACTGAGTATGTGGATAAGGAGAACAGCTACTGGGATGTTTGGGTTATAGTTCAAAAGAATAAGGTTGTCCTGATAACTTACAACTGTAAGCTCGAAGATGTGAACAAAGAGAAGAAATTATTCCACAATCTTGTTAAGTCCGTTGAGATTATCGAGTAAATGGGTATATTGCCCCCTGTGCGTGCGGCGGGAGAAGAGCGATAGATAGGGATGAAGCAATAAGGCACAGTGCGGTGCCGCCGCTCCCCCGCCTTGGTCTCCCCCCTTGGAACCCCCCGTCCGAGGCGCCCCCTGCATATAGGAATCCCCAAGGGGGGAGACCCATCCTTCCCCTGCGCGCGTTAATGCCCCGGCGGAGTGTCCCCACCGCCAAAACCGGCCGGTAGTGTCCACTCTTTTTCGCACTTTCACCTGAGCATGTACTCGAGCTAGTCAATGTTGTATCCCTCTCATCCCCCCCCTGGGGTACCCCAGGGGGCGCCGCTTTTCAGGCCACCTCCTTCTCCTGATCATTCACCCGATCGACTTTCATGTACAGCTTCGTGCCCCAGCGGGTCCCCGCGATATGCCGCAACCGCGCGGCGACCAGCAGCACCGCTGAATTGCCGTCCGGAAAACAGCCCACCACCCGCGTCCGCCGCCGGATCTCCCGCATGATCCGCTCCAGCGGATTGGTCGTGCGGATCCTTGTCCAATGTTCCCGGGGGAATGCCATGTATGCCAGCGTCTCTTCCACTCCCTCCCGCACGATCGCCGCCGCCTTCTGCAGCTTCATTGCGAGCAGCTTCTTCTCCACCTCCCGCGCCTTCTGCCGCGCCGCATCCCGGTCCTCCTGGGCGTGAATCGCCTTCAGCATCGCCGCCACGTCCTTCATCTTCTGCCGGGGCACCGCCGTGAACACGTTCCGGTACCAGTGCACCACGCAACGCTGCCACCGTGCCTCGGGATACACCTCGCCCAGCGCCTCCACCAGGCCGAGACACTTGTCCGTTGTGAACAGCTCTGTGCCTCCAAGCCCGCGCTGTTTCAGATGCTTCAGGAACTCCCGCCAGCTCTCCTTGTCCTCCTTCGCCCCTTCGCAGACGCCCAGCACCTCGCGGTATCCGCCCTCGTTCACTCCCACCGCCACCAACACCGATACGTTCCGTACCTCACCGCCCCAGCTCCGCTTCAGCCAGATCCCATCCAGCCATGTGTATACGTGCTGCCCTTCAATCTTCCGGTTGCGCCACTCCTCGATCCGCCCCGAGAGCTTCTGGTTCAGCTCGCTGATCGTCGAGGAGCTTACCCGGCTCCCCCACAGCGCCTCCGTGATGTCCTCCACCCGGCGCACCGACACGCCCGCCAGGTACATCTCAATCAACGCCTCCTCCACCGAACTCTCTCTCCGCCGGTACCGCTCGATGATCTGCGTCTCGAACGGCAGGCTCCGCAGCTTCGGCATACGCAGCACTACCTCGCCGGCCTTCGTATGCAGCGTCCTCTCATATCCGCCTGCACGCGTATCCACCCGCTCCGGCGTCCGCTCGTATCTCCCTGCCTTGCACAGCCGATCCGCCTCCGCGTCCAGCAGTCCGTTGAGCGTCTCTTCCACCGAGCTCCGCACCACCTCGTCTACGTGCGCCCGGATCTCTCCCTCGTCCACCGTCAGAACGTTCTTCAACCCAGGCGCCTTTTTCGCTACCCTCTTCATGGGCAGGTCTCCTTGCCGGTCTGGCATGTTGTCTTCCTAACAACACCGACTAGCAGGAGGCCTGCTCTTTGTAAAGTGCGAAAAATAGCGTACGTTATCTAAGCATTGTTTGTTTTGAATCGGCTATCTTTCCAACTTCATCGCCCCATTGCATCCAGTTTGTCCTATTAGTCCGCGCAAATAGTTCCAAGTAGGGACCGGGACTGCATGCTTCAATGATGGAGTAGAGTTCGTCAGGCTTCCTAGAGTGTTCCCGTTTTCGGGCACGGATGATGTTTACCTGTTTGCGCCCCGGCTTAAGGGTCCGCATACTGCCGCGTACTCCGAAGAGGACAAGTTCAGTTACATTACGGAAGTAGAATCCTACACCACGCCCGTCCGGCCCGCCGTCTTTCCTGATCTTGTGCCAAACGATGTTCCCCTTATACTCAAACCCCCAAGCCTTCATCACATCAAGGCCCCACGATAGCAGCGCATTCGGCACCCATAGGTATAGGTGGGACTTCTCTGCTGCCATATCTGCAATCGGAAGAGCCTTGATCTCCTCGATTGTCATGGTGCGGTAGCGATGGAGGCGCTTGTGCTCCGGTGCCATCTTCCCAGTGCGATTCTGGAACCGCCACGGCGGATCGGCGAGGATCGTTCCGTACTTCTTCTTTGATGGTGTCAACTTTCTAAGCGCGCTCATTATAAGCCTTCTTTGCGATGCCAAAGACAAGGATTGGGCACCCACCGCCCCCGCCGCCATCTATGCGGGGCAATAGCTTCTTCATCCACGTGGTTGACCATCCGTATTTATTCCACACCTTATCGCCCAAGCCCTTAAATACTGTGCTAAGTTCGTCGGCTTTGGTGATGATAACTCCGACGCTGATAGCCCGCAGATCAAAGAGAAGTCTAAAGTTGTTGAGATCCCTATCGTAGAACGGGTCTTTATTGCTCCATTCAATCTCTAGGGCGACTTTCCCTTTTACGCAATCGACTTTGTGGGTGGGGGTATTGGCCTCTTTCTTGTCTACGACGATCTTTGTGTCGAAGGAATGCTCTTCCCATCCGGCCTCTCGGAATTGCTTGTTGAACCATTGCGAAATTGAGGATATGCCGCCACCGGGAGCGAGAATGGCTTTCTTGGTCAGACTGAATCTCCGCAGTATCTTAATGATGTCAGAGAATTGCCCTGGAAAATCAGAGGCGAGGACGGCACACGCATGCTTCCATTCGTGGACTTCGTACTTGCTTCTGATGTCCTCAGGGAGTTGGTCTAGGGTCATAGCAGAGTGGATGACGATTCCTTTATGCTTTGTGGTTAGTCCCAGTCAATTCGCGTAGGTCAATCTCTTTCCGCCCGCGCCCTGAATGGCGGCAACGGTCCGTTCCCCATCCGTCACTTTGCGATTATCCCAACGGAAGGAAAACTCATCGCAATAACGCCCCAAGTGCTCCTTCGATACGTGGTGAAATATGCCGTGGACTCCACGCTTTAGCAGGGCGAAGTATGATTCCGCATTGTTGACGTGGATATCACCGCGGACATACTCTTCATTGCCGTGATTCACGGTGTGGTGGCCGCCAGCATATTCTCTCCCGATGCCGCGATACGCCGGCCACTCATCGGTCATTATCCGAGCGCTCTTATCGACCATCTCTCTGATCGCTCCCTTCAATTCCTTGGCATTGACACGCTCAACGGGTTTCGACCGCATTTTGCCATTACGGGAAATGAGAGCGACTACGGGGACCTTCGACGTGCCTCTGCCCCTCTTCGACCCGCGCTTGGCCTTGCCGCCGACATAAGTTTCATCCACTTCAACCGTCCCGTCAAGAAGAGATGCTAACGGATTTTCCTGCATAGCAGCCCTCACCCTATGGCAAAGGAACCACGCCGACTTGTAGGTTATCCCCATCTCGCGCTTTAGTTGCAGCGCCGACATTCCCTTCTTGCTAGAACACATAAGATGGAACGCCATCAGCCATTGTTTGAGGGAGATATGGGAGCGGTGCATCACCGTCCCAACGGTCACGGAAAACAGTTTGCGGCAGGACCTGCATTTGCGGGTGCCCGGCTTTGTCGCCTTGCCTTTCAGCGCGTAGTTGCCCTCTGTATTACCGCAATGAGGGCAGACCGGGCCGTTGGGCCAACGGATTGCCTCGATGTATTCCCTTGCTTCATTCTCCGTCATTCCACTAAGCTGTATTAGGTTCATAGTCCCACCTCCATTGTCTGAACCTAATATAGCATAGGGTGGGTGGGTTAGTCAAGTATATAATTCCGTTAGTGAATATAAACGATACGTTGAAAATGGAGATCGCCCAGCGCACGCGGGCGGAGAGAACGATACGGGCATTGGAAAAAACGCTCAAGAGGCAGAAGACCTTGCTTGCCCGGAAAAGCGTTGCACTCGGCGAGCTGGTCAAACAGATCGAGTGGGCGAAGCGGCAGGTAATGAACAATGTCATTGCCAATGCCGAAGAGTTGTTGCTCCCCCTTCTTAACAAGATGCAGCTGGCGGGAGCATCGAGGAAGTACATCACGCTCATGAGACACACTATCAGGAAGATCGCCAGCGGTTTCGGCATGGCCATTTCAAAGGCGAAGAGACAAATGACTGCACGAGAGATCGAGATCAGCAATATGATACGCAGCGGCCTTAGCTGCAAGGAGATATCGGAATTGCTTCACATCTCGCACAGATCTGCGGAATGGCATAGTCACAATATCAGGAAGAAGCTGGGGATCATCGGCAAGAAGGTAGGTCTTAAAGACGTTCTGAAGAAATTGTGAAGGATTCTCCGGCACTACTACGTGGTTTTCCCCCGTATATCCCCCGTAGTTTTCCCGTATTGCCTCTCCGCCGCTGGCTTGGCACTCTACCTCCATAATGTCACGGATTATCCCTGGATCGCGCGGAAAATCCGGCAGTGCACAGTCGTTGAGCAGTCTCGAGGCTGAATATGCCAATCGCTCGAGAAGCAGGCACGGCGGTAGCACGCACGGCGCCTGATCTCGCACGCGATCGAACACACGCGCCGATCCGCAGTAAGCATAGTGACCGCGGGACCTTTCTCGGCGCCGTTCTTCTCCCCCTCCTCTTGTGCCTTCTAGCCTCTCCATCCTCCGCGTCGCCGCCGCAATCGACGATCGTCGCCCCGGCCACAGGTGCGTCGGTGCGCGACACCGTCGATATCACGGTGAACTACCTGCGTTCGGTGCGGGCGTTGGAAATCTACGTTGGCGGCGAGAGGTTCGACCGCGTGGAGATACAGAGTTATCGCGGCAGCTACACGAAGCAGTGGGACACGAGGGTGTTCCCCGACGGGGCCCATACGCTCCGGTCGTACGCGGCCGTTTCCGAAAGCGGCGCGCTCGACCAGGGTTCGACGCCCGTGACCGTGATCGTGGACAATACCCCTCCGGTCATTACGATTACGCAGCCCGTCCAGGGACAGGTGGTAAACGCCCAGGGTCGTCTGGTCGGGACTGTTGCCGACGCGAGCGCCATCGCATCGCTGCGCTACAGCGTCGACGGAGGCGACCCCATCGAACTGACGCCTGGGGCGAGTTTCGATGCGCTGCTGCAAATCGCGACCGGCGGATCGCACACGATCGAGGTAGTCGCCACGGACAGCGTGGGCAATGAGGGGAGCGCCTCGGTGAGCGTAAGCAGTGACGCCACGCCGCCGACCGTGACGGCGGTGGTTCCGCCGAATGGTGCAACATCGATCGCGCGCACGCAGACGGTGTCCATCACGTTCTCAGAAGCATTGGACAGGGCGGCGGTTCCAACGACGAACACGGCCGGGGGGAATATCATCGTCACGGCCGGGGGGGGCGTGATCGAGGGGAGTTATGAGCTGAACTACTCCGGCACGGTGGTGAGCTTCACGCCGGCGACGGAGTTCCCCAACGGCGCTGCCGTGACGGTTACGATCAAGACGGGCCTGAAGGACGCCGCGGGGAACCCGCTGGCATCCGAAGAGTCGAGTGGATTTCAGGTAGCGGACACGGTCGCCCCGTCTACGCCCGCGGTAAGCGCGCCGGCATCGCCTACGAGCGCGGGGCAGGCGACCATGACGGGGACGGCGGAAGCGGGAAGCACGGTCCGGGTGAGCGGGGGGTCGTCGGCGGTCGAGGTCGCCGCCGGTGAGACGGGGGCGTTCAGCATCGAAGTCCCTCTGAACGCGAACAGTCTGAATCTCCTCTCGGTAACGGCGGTGGACGCGTCGGGGAACGAGAGCGGACCGGTGGAGGTCCAGGTCGTGCAGGACGGGATGGCGCCCGGGGTGTCCAGCGTGGTCCCCGCCAATGGGGACGCGGGGGTGTCGATAGGGACGACGCTGGGTGTGACGTTTACGGAGCCGATCGATTCCTCGACGGTGAGCGGGGCGGTAGTGCTCAAGGACTCCTCGGAGAACCAGGTGTCCGGGACGGTTGCGCTCTCGAACGGGAACAGCGCGCTGATATTCACGCCCGCATCGGTCCTGACGCCGGGGACCCACTATTCGCTGACGCTCGGCACAGAGATCGCCGATCCCGCGGGGAACTATCTGTCAAGCTATACGAGCAGTTTCGACACGCAGGACGCTACATCGCTGGTCCCACCCATGCCGCTCATCACGCCGCCTTCATCCCCAACGACTGCGGCCTCGATAACGATCACCGGGAACGCCCAGGCGAACAATAACATCTCTGTGAGCGGCGACGGCACCGCTTCGGCAGCGGCGGACGCCGACGGGCACTTCAGCGTAGAGGTGACGCTGAAACAGAATCAGCTCAATACGCTCCAGGTGGCCGCCGCCAATCAATATGGGACGAGCCAGCCGGCCGTGGTGCAGGTGCGGCATGACAGTCTCGGACCCGTCATCACAATCACATCCCCGATCGAAGGGACCGATTTCAAGGTGGCGTCGATCCCCGTGTGCGGGACGGTCACGGACGCGAGCGGGATACAGGGTGGCAAGGTGACGGTGAACGGCGCCGAGGTCGACCTGAACGGCGCCACCTTCTGCGCCACCGGCGTAACCCCCACGGGGAATCCTCCCGCGATCACGGTCACGGCACACGACGTGCTGGGGACCGAGGGGCAGACCACGGTTCATGTGACATGTTCTTCCGAAGAGACGGACACGACGCCGCCGATCGTGACGATCACGATGCCGGCACAGAATCAGACCGTTGCGGCGAAGGTGCGCGTCACGGGGACGGTGGTCGACGCGAGCCCCATCACGACCTTCCAGATCAACGGCGCCGGTGTGGCGTTGAACAGCGCGAACATGTTCGACGAGATCGTCGTCAGCACCGCCACGATCACGGCAAGGGCGGTGGACGTCGCCGGACATGAGGGCACCGACAGCGTGCAGGTCGCTCTCGATACCGATGCGCCGGTGCTCGAGGTGACAAATCCCTCCTCATCGGAGTTCACCACCTCCTCGCCGACGATCACCGTGTCGGGCACCACAGGGGCGGGGTACCGGGTCGAGATCGGCAACGGTCTGCACACGTTTTCCTCAACCGCTTCGGGCGAGGGCAATTTTGAAGTGCTTGTGACGCTCATCGAGAATGCGGAAAACAGGCTGGAGGTATACAGCTATGATGCAGCCGGCAACCGCAGCGACTCGGTGATTCGGCTGGTGACACATGATTCCCGACCGTTCTTCGTGGGAGAGATCGTCCCCGCAAACGGGGCGGCGGACGTCCCCCTTGCGTCCGTCATCCAGATAACGTTCTCGCGGCCCGCCGATGAGACCTCTCTCACGTCCACCGGGAACCTGCGCGTCCGCGTCGGCTCCACGGACATCCAGGGGACCACCTCGCTTACGCCCGGGGGGCTCGTCGCGACCTTCACGCCGCATCGAATCCTGCCGGGCGGCACGCAGATATCCGTTGCGCTGACCAAGAGCGTCAAAAGCGTTACCGGAGTGTACCTGACGGGCGAATTCGTCTCGTCGTTCACCACCGCGCAGGCGCCGACGACGTTGAGCGGCACCGTTCTCACCCCCGGTCTCGTCCCCCTTGCGGGTGCGATGGTCGGCATCGAAGGGACGGCGCTCCACGCAACGGTGAATTCCCTCGGCGGTTTCATCTTCGTCGACGGCGTGCCGGCTGGGATCCAGGTGCTCGTCGTGGATGGAAGCACCTCCACCGTGAGCGGCGATTTCCCGCGCGTCGCCATGAGGGTGAACGTGGTCGGGGGGACGGACAACAAGCTGCGGAATCCGATCTTCGTCACGCCGACGGACACGACGTGCGTCAGGACGGTCGGCCCCTCGAGCACGGAAGTCGACTTCGACTCCTGCATCGCGGACTTGAAGCTGACCACGAGCCCGTCCTCCATTGTATTCCCCGACGGACGCATGAGCGGCGAGATCTCCGCCACCTCCATCGGGTTCAATGCGATGCCCGGCCGCCTCCCGAACGACATGGTCCCACCCGTTTTGATCATGCTCGGCCCCGAGGGGACGACCATCGCCCCCCCCGCGAGCGTGAGCCTCCCCAATGTGAGCGGCCTTGAAGACGGCGATACAGTGACGATCTTCGCATTCAGGGAGGGGGTGCACACCTACGAGGCGATAGGCACCGGGACGGTGACGGAAGAAGGGATCATACAGTCGGAGGGCGCCTGCCTCGGATATCTCGGCTACATCGGCTATGTCACGGATGAAGAGGGCGGGGGCGGGCAGAGGTATCTCCAGGGGAGTGTGACCGACGGCACCGCCGGCCTCGCGGGGATATCCGTGAGTGCCCTCTCGGGAGAGCAGGAGATAGTCACGGATTCGAACGGCATATACAGGATCCCCCTCCCGCGGGGCGAGTTGTCCGATGTGAAGGTATTCGCGCGCGTCCCCGCCTCCTCATCGTCGTCGGCGACCGGGAATGCGACGCTCGTGTATGAGTCCGAACCGGTGAACCCCTCCAAGACGGGGATGACGCAGGTTAAGGATATCGTCGTCGATACGTTCAGCATAGCGGGGGATTTGAGATTGGTTAGGCAGGACGGCACAGCCATCGGCAAAGCGCCGGGCGATTCCACGTTCGGCGCAAACGGAAACCTGACCGCGATCTCCGACGCGATGCTCAACGAGATCGAAATCACGATCTTCAGGGAAGAAACCCCCGGCCGTTTTTCGGACACACCGATCGTCACCACGCGCCCGACCCTTCAGCCGGAGGGCGCCGGTAACCTCATCCGTTTCGACGAGCGAGTGTTCAACGGCCCCGCGGGGACGGCCGGTCGAATCGGAACCGGGGACCTGCTCCGCGTGGTCGCCTACAGCCCCTCCACCGGATTCATCGGGTTCAACGAGGTGCGCGCGCCGGCGTCCGGCGAGGCAATCTCGGACGTCGTCCTCGAACCGCCCACGGTACGCATCAAGGCCGAGCGGCTCTTCTACGCGAACAAGGCGCGCCAGAGGAGGATCATTCCGCACGGCGGTGCGGCCCTCCTTTCAGATCAGTTGATCCTGATCTCGACCTCCTGGAGGGCGCCGGAGACACCCGGCGCGAAGCTCTACGGCCGGTTGATCACGGACGCCGTGTCGAGCGGGGAGAAGGATCTACGCTTCACGGTCCCCCCCGGCGAGAGCGCGCGGGTGCTCGAGATCCGCGGCAAGTTCCCCGACAGCGCTGCGGTGGTCGAGACGGTCTCGAATCCCGGCGACGAATCCGTGGAGATCGCCCCCGAACGGAGCTTCATCTCCACCCGCATTCTTCCCGTCGCCGTCACCGGTCCCGGCGGCACACTGACCGGCGACATTAGGAAGTACGTTTTCCATATCAATTCCGATACGGAGGTCCGGCAGATAGACACCTTCGGAATTTCCGTGGCCTCCCCCGATGAGAATGGGAACTGCGCCGTGACGGGCAGGGCCGGCGCGGTCAAGGGGGAGAGCACGGTGACCATACTCAATATGGATACGGAGCAGTCGGTCGAGACGACCGCCGCCGACGACGGCTCCTTCACCGCCTCCATCGCCGCTTCGGGGGGCGATATTCTGGAGATTGCGTCTCGTGATACGTCGGGCAATCTATCAGACCCCGTATATATCGAAGTGAAGGAGGTCCCGTTCATCACCGCGATTCCCACCCCCTCCGCAAATCGCGGCGAATCCATCGTGATCCAGGGGAGGTACTTCAGTGCTGACACCGGCAGCAACGACGTCCGATTTGCGAGCGGCGGCCCGCAACCGGTTTCGGCGCCGCCGAGTGCGGTCACGGGTACGGCGCCATGGGAGATGTCCCTTTCGGTCACGGTCCCCGATACCGCGGTGACGGGTGCCGTCAGCGTGACCGTGGGGGGCGAGACGAGCAACGGCGTCACCTTTGAAGTCACGCAACAGAAGATCGCGAGCATTGTGCCGTCCTCCGGCGCGCCGGGGGCGCAAGCGACCGGGGTGGTCATCCATGGCGAGCATACCCACTTCGCACAGGGCGACACGACGATCGATTTCGGGCCGTATATTTCCGTCGATGCCTGCACGGTCGATGCTGTTGAGCAAACGATAGCCGCCACGCTCTCCATCAGCGCCTACGCGCCCCTGGGCTTGCAGGCGGTGAAGGTAAAAACGGCCGGCAAGAATCTCTACTACGCCCCCGGATTCGGCATCGTCGCCGGCTCGTCGGCGACCCCAACTCCCCCCTCCATAAGTTCGATCGAAGACGTCGCTTCCGGGAAGGTCCGTATCCATGGCGCAAACTTCCGCCCGAATCTGCTCGACAACCGCGCCTTCTTCGGAGGGACTGAAGCAGTCCTCTGGGACGCCACCACGGCCTCGATCGACGCCCTCATCCCCTACGGATTCATAAGCGGCCCGGTGAAAGTGAAGACGGGCACCCTGTGGAGCAATGAAGTCGAGTACAGCGTCCCCAGCCCGACGCCGACCGGCACCGTGACCGCCACGCCGACCGAAACCCAAACCCCCTGCGATACTCCCACGCCGACCGAAAGCTCCACACCGACCGAAACTCCTACTCCGGCAGAAACCGCGACCCCCTTTGATACTCCCACTCCGACAGAAACCGCTACGCCGACCATCACGCCGACGCCGACCGATACCCCAACGCCGACTATCACACCCACGCCGACCCCCACGCCGGAGGAGGGGTACCCCTACATCACCAGCGTCGCCATCCAGCCCGATAACACCGTCGTCGTGACCTTCAGCGAGGCAGTCCATAGCAGCGGCACCGGCGGGGACCTTAGCAAGTACGATTTGATTATAAACGTCATCCCGAACGGAGGCGCCTCGCTCATCAATTACTCCCTGTCCAAACAGTCAGATTCTCAATACTCCGTCACCCTCTTGCTCAACGGTCGCGCGCGGGGAACGGAAATGGTCACGGCGCACGGATCGGAGCGATGCGCCGTGGATTCCGACGGACACCCCGTCCCGCCGCATCCTGTCTTTAGCGACCGTACCCTCTATGAAGACAACCCACCAACCCCGACCGCCACTCCGACGTATACCCCCACCGCGACTCCAACGAGAACGCCTACACCCACGCCGACCCCGTTCGGCATGACGACGTTCCTGGACACCGCCGAGGTCCAGAGCTATATCTACGCCGGCTTGAGCGCCATCGACGTGATCAACCGCAGGGTCGCGGACGGCGAGAAGGGCGATATCGAGTTCCTCCAGGAGTTTTTCCAGGAACACGACGACCGCGTGCGGGCGCTCGCAGCAGGGGCCGCCGCGCCGGAGATCCTCGATGCGACGCTGACGGCGAAGGGGGTCGCGGAGGGGGAGTATGCCCATTTCGCGCACACCGGCCTCCTGTACAGCAGCATCCTGGCGATGTCCGGCCGGTCCAAGGATGAGGCGGATGTCGCTTTCGGACTGGGATGTCTTGCGCACTACATGGTGGACAAGCGCCTCAATCCCGTGATCGCGCAGTTTGCGGCGGGCGAATCGGGGCAAGAGGGCGGGGGGGTCGTCGAGTTCGATTATCTGACGGGCGAATGTCTGTACGACTCGAACAACGAACCCGCATTGATCACGGCGACCGGGACTACGAAGAAATACCGCCATCGATGGCTCCGGGACTGGTTTGCCAAGGGCTTGTTCATCGATGCGGGGATATATTCTGACAACGGTACGGCGGAGTTGGCCGATGACATCGGCTATTACGAAATACCGCCGCTCACGGGCTCGCAGGTGGAGATCCTGGCGGATTCCTACGAATACCTGTGGGCGGAGGGAAGCGGCGCCGGCAAACTTCTGGATCTCCTTCCGGACGCCTCAACCGTCATGAGCGGATTCACACAAGCCATGGCGGATGCGCATGAGGGGGGATATCCGCTGTTCGCCTCGGACGTGCCCTCCCTCACCGTGTTCCCGAAGACGGAGATGTTCGACACGCTCTTCTGGGGGCTCCAGGGGCTGGGAGAAGTGGAAGGGGTCGACTATGCCGCGCTGTATTACGAAGCAGGCTCGAATTTGGACGCGGCGGTCGACGATACCATCGATCTCTATATGCGACTGGTGCCGTATCTCGAGGATGGGCTCGCATCGAAGATCACGGTGAGGGACACCCGGTTGCAGAACATCGACCTCTTCACGGGGAGACTGTGCGTCCCGCCGCAGTCGGAAAAAGCGCCGGATTTGATCGGCGAGATCAATCCCGATGAGCTGTATGCGATCGTGGCGAACGGGGGGAGCCCCGCCCTGCTGCCGGTCCTGCTCCCGTCGAAGCCGGAAGGGGTCATCAGCGCGGGCGCGGCGGTGACGATCGGAGAAACGGGATCGACCGTCCATCCCCGGAGCGTCGCCTTCGATCCCACCGGCCGCTTCGTGTGGGTCTCTTTGAGCGACGGCAGATGGGCCTGGGTGGACACGATGACCGACGGCCAGGCGAGGATCGAGGAGGTAAAGTACGGGCCGGATGATCCGGTCAGACTGGTACGCGAGCAACCGCTGAACGATAGTCCCGCAGGCCCGCTCTGCGTCATGCCGGACGGTTTCCGCCTCTATGCCGGCAGCAACGACGGCGTGGTGAGCGTGTTCGATCTTCAAAGGCGCGCGTGGGTGGGAGCCATTGATCTTGAAGGCAAGTGCCAGAGCATGGCCGTCACTTCGGACGGCGGCACGCTGTGCGTGGTGGGCAGGGACGAGGACAGCAACGACGGCCTTCTCCAGATCGTGGACATATCGCCGGATGAACCCCTGGGTTCCGGCGAGCCCGATGGCGTCGATCTGGAAGGCAGGATCCTGGGCGTCGCCGTGGATCCGGAAGGCGCGCGCGCCTACGTGACGACCGCGGGAAGAACCACGACGGCTTCCATCGATGAATACTGGGATCCGCTCTACGTCGTCGGTCTCCGCGCGGGCGCCGTGGAAAGAACGATCGACACCCATGTTCCGGGCAGCACGTACACATGGTCGGTGAGATCGGAAGTATACACGACCATTCTCGCCCTCGCGGAATACGTCAAGGCGATGATACTGCAATATACGTATGATCCGTGGATGCGGGTGATATTCATCGACAGCTCGCCGTACGATTGGTGGTCCATGGGGGCGTTCGGGGGAGGTTTCCTCTGGGACGTGGTCAAGTCGCTGCAATGCACCTTCATCGCCCACTATATGGTCGATCCCGTGGGATTGTACCAGGGGGCGGATGTCGCCGTTCCCCCGATGACGTACGATGGCACGCCGGTTGCGCTCCACACGTTCTGGAAGAGCGGGAACGTGGGGATCGTGAACCGGACGACGGGGGGCTTCTTCGCCGGGACGCTCAATCAGTTGGGACGGTACGGGGATTGCCACCCCTTGATGCGAATGGCGTCCTCGCAGGTCGGCGATATCGTCGCCTTGCACCCGACCTCGAACACCTTAAGTTACGGAGAGGGGAGGCAGATTTTCAAGGCCATAGAAACGTTGCAAGAAAAGCCCAATCCGGATTTCGCCAGAAACGCACTGGATAACATCGGCATTGAGTATGTCTTCACCGAAGGATTGAACTACGCCGGTCTCGCCCAGCCCTCCGACGTCGACATCCAGCCCATCGTCTACATCGTCTGGCCCCTCCCCGATCAGTCGGTCGAAGACGACGAGATCGACTACATGATCTTCAGCCGGAAGAAGATATCGAACATTGCCTTGCCGCCCGGAATCACGCTCGGTGAGAACGTGGTGTGGACGCAGAAGAGCGACAGGTTCTGGGAACTCGCGATCAAGGACAAGAGCCAGGTGCCGGAAGACCAGAGAATATCTTTCGATGTGACGTTCGAGGACAATCCGAAGACGGTCGTATCGATAGGGAAGGACGCCGAGATTAATGAGGATTGTCTGATAGCGTCGCTGATAACCGACAAGGATTCAGTCCCATTGGGCCAGTCCGCCATTGTGAAGGCCACCACTTCCCCCGATGACCTGACATTGCGGTGGGAGGTGAATCGCGAAAAGACGGATAGAGGGGTGGATGTCGACCTCGCCGCCGACGGCAGCACGCATGAGTGCACGGTGACGCCGAAGGAGAAATCCGGGGCCGGCACGGTTACCATACGGGCGACCGCCTACGTCGAGGGGGAGGCCTGCTCGTATGTAGCGCCCCGGCTATTATGAGACAGCTTTGACGGATAAATGGGTGACACTATTCGGGTTCTTGATGGTGATGATG
>ERZ747221.2161-NODE-2161-length-18113-cov-4.380018_pt1 | contig 18113 bp, 9 predicted proteins | sample MGYA00374949_ERZ747221 | MGnify/ENA primary metagenome ERZ747221 (study PRJEB28779, sample SAMN05720172) | bioreactor metagenome | isolation source: Anaerobic biogas reactor | place: USA:Washington, USA | collected 2015-08-08 ... | reverse complement strand
GGCTGCTGCCCCGCCGCCCGCCAAGCGGGAAGCACGGTTAGAAGCACGGCCCGAAGAAGCAGAAGTACCGTCACCAGCGCGCGCTCGCGAGATGGTGGCACGCGCTGAAGACCGGCGCGAGCCCGGCCCCCAGGCCGCTCCGCCGCCGGCCGCCCCCGCTCGCGCACCCGAAGTGCCGGTCGCCGCCGCCCCGGCCGTCAGACGGCTGGCGCGCGAACTCGGCGTCCAAATCGAAGAAGTCCCGGGCAGCGGCCCGGCCGGCCGCGTTCTCAAAGAGGACGTCGAGGCCTTCGCCCGCGGCGAACGTCCGGCGCGCCGCGAGGCCGCCCCAACCGCCGAGCCCGCCCCGACGTACGAACCCGCTGAGGCCGCTCCGGAGGCACCGCCGGAAATCACGGTGCCTTACGAAGAACTGCCGGACTTCAGCAAATACGGGCCGATCCGCCGCGAGGCCGTGCCGCAAATTCGCAAAACTATTGCCCGTCAGATGGCCCGCTCGTGGGCGAACATCCCGCGCGTCACGCAGTCGGACGAGGCCGATGTCACCGAGCTCGAACAGCACCGCAAATCGTACAACGACGCCTTGCGCCCGGGCGAAAACAAGCTGACGATGACGGCCATCATGCTGAAGCTGCTAGGCGCGGCTCTCAGGCGCCATCCGCGCCTCAATGCCAGCTACGACCCACGCACCGCCGAGATCATCTACAAAGATTACGTTCATATTGGTTTGGCCGTCGACACGCCGCGCGGCCTGGTCGTTCCGGTCATACGCGACGTCGACGTCAAACCGCTGCCGGAGCTGGCGGCCGAGCTGAACAATCTGTCCGAGCGCACGCGCAAAGCGCAGTTCGAAATCGCCGAGCTGCGCGGCGGGTCGTTCACCATCACAAATTACGGCGCCCTGGGCGGCACCGTCGGCACGCCGATGATCAATTTTCCCGAAGCGGCCATCCTGGGCATCGGCAAGGCCAAACAGCGGCCGTGGGTGCACGGCGGCCAGATCGTGCCACGCCTGATCATGCCGCTGTCACTCTCTTTCGACCATCGTATTGTCGACGGCGGCGATGCCACCCGTTTCATGAACGACGTGATCGCGGCCCTGGAAAACCCGTTGCGCCTGCTGAGTCTATGACCACCGCACGATTCAATACAGGTGTTCGATGCAGGTGCCATGCCTAAGCCGGGTGGCATGCCCAAGCTCTAAGCGCGGGCATGCCCAGCAGACAGCGCGTGAAAGTGTGAATGCACAAGTAAGAAATCACCCGAAACCAACGCTCGCAGAACGAAAGAATGCGGCAACGAAAAATGAGGCAATATGGTAGTCGGCGAATTCACTGAAGAAACACAAGTCGCAGTCATCGGCGCCGGCCCCGGCGGATATGTCGCCGCTTTCCGCGCCGCCGATCTCGGCCTTCAGACAACCCTGATAGACTCGGCCGATAAACCCGGCGGCGTGTGCCTGCGCGAGGGCTGTATTCCGTCCAAGGCCCTGCTGCACGTGGCGCATCTGATGCATACCGCGGCCGAAGCCGGCGATTTCGGTGTGCAGTTCGATCCGCCCCGCGTCGAGCTCGATAAACTGCGCGTCTGGAAACGGTCCGTGGTCGACCGCCTCTGCAACGGCATAAAAACCCTGGCCACTAAACGCAAGGTGCGCCTTATTCAGGGCCTGGCACGCTTCGAAGACTCGCGCACGCTGCGCGTCGAAGGCGGCGAGGTCGCCCACGTGCGCTTCAAACACGCCATCATCGCTACCGGCTCGCGCGCCAAACGCCTGCCCGAGTCGATCATGCCGGCCGATTGCTTCATCGACTCGTCGCAAGCGCTCGACCTGCCCTCGATCCCCAAAAACCTGCTCGTGGTGGGCGCCGGCTACATCGGGTTGGAAATCGGCCAGGTCTACGCCGCTTTGGGCAGCCGCGTGACCGTTATCGAGGCCCTGCCGCGAATCATGCCCGGCGCGGACGATGACCTCGTCCGCCCCTTGGCCGCGCGGCTCAAGAAACAGTTCGAGGCCATCCATACCGGCGCCAAACTGGTATCGGCACGCCGTACCGGCGAAACGGTCGAAGTGAGCTTTGCCACGAGCAAGGGCGAGACAAAGAAATCAAACTTTGACGCCGTCCTGGTCGCCGTCGGGCGCGAGCCGCTCTCGCGCGATCTCGGCCTCGAGAATACGAAAGTGACCGTCGACGCCCGCGGCTTTATCCAGGTCAATGCCGCGCGCCAGACTTCCGACAAGCGCATCTACGCCATCGGCGACGTCGCCGGCGAACCCATGCTCGCGCACAAGGCCAGCCATGAGGGCATCGTCGCGGCCGAAGCCATCGCCGGCCGGCCGAGCATCTTCGACGCCCGCGCGATTCCCGCGGTGGCCTACACCTCGCCCGAGGTCGCCAGTTGCGGGCTGACCGAAGCTCAAGCCGCCGAGCAGGGCCGCAAGATCATCGTCGGCAAGTTTCCCTGGGGCGCTTCCGGCCGAGCCATCGCCATGGGCCGCCCGGAAGGGCTGACGAAGATCATCGCCGAACAGGACTCGCGGCGCGTGCTCGGCGTTGGTATCGTCGGAGAACATGCTGGCGACCTGATCGCCGAGGCGGTGCTGGCGATCGAAATGGGCGCCACGGCCGAAGACTTGGCCATGACGATCCACCCGCATCCGACAACCTCGGAGACCGTCATGGAGGCGGCGGAGAGTGTGCTTGGTACCGCTATCCACTCGCTGCGTAGTTGAACCACGGTGCGCTAACCTGCGGCTTGCGGCACAACTGGCCGCCTGCGCTGCATTGTTGCTTACGGGCGGCTGCGAACTCGCCGGCCCGCGCCTGCCCGGTCCGCCGCTCGACCCCGCCTCGGTCGCCGCCCACTATCCCAGCGTCGAACTCTCCGGCGCGCAAACGCTCGCAGATTTCCAGAACCCGGCTCAAGCCCAATGGTTCAGTATTGTGAGCGACTCCTCGCTCGATTCCTCGGTCGCGAGATCCCTGGATGCCTACACCCCAGCTCAGCCCACTATCGCCACGCCGCCCGGCAGTCCGGAAGCCCGTAGCCTCGCATTCGACCTGAACTCCGCCGCCGACCGTCTGGTGTGTGATCTACAGCGCGCCGCCTCCGAGGGCGCCGCGCAGGACTGGAGCGACTTCGGAGCCCTGTTGCTGCGCCTCTGGGGTCCGCCGGATGGCGCTGATGCAATCCTCTTGCTTCGCAGCGGCGGGCCGACCGGGTTCGGCGAAACAGTCCTACCCCTTCGACTGTCCGCGGGCTGGAACCTCCTGACCGTCGATCTGGACTCCGTCAGCCGCGGCCACGAACGCCGCGACATGCGTCACCTGGAAATCATTCCTGTCATTGGAAGCAAACCCGCCACCTTCCACCTGGATGACCTGGTGCTGGCCGACCGCACGCAATGGTTCACGGGGCAGGATGCCAGCCCCGGCGAACTGTATGCGTACTCCCGTGGCCCGCGGGTTTTCGTCGGCGTTCACGAGCGCTTCGAACTGGTGTTTGCCGAAGGCGCGATCTGCGCGTGGCACGCGATAGGACCGGGAAGTCTCGCCGGACAGGGCGGCCTCGGGCCCTGGCCGGTCTTCGTGGCTAATGATTGGTCAGGAAGCCTCGAGCAGGGCGCGCGCGGACTGACGCTCGCCGGCCCGCTTAGTCCCGGCATGCGCCCGGCGGTGAGTCAGAGAGTCCTCGAAGCTTCCGCTGCCCGCGTGGTTCTGGAAGGCTCGCGCGAATTGCCTTTGGCTGCCGATGCCGCCGATGTCAACAGCTCGGCCGAATTGCGCCAGTGCAGCTCGCGTTATGTCATATATGCCGACGGTCGCGTGTTCATGCAGGTCAGTCTCGACGCCGGCCCGGCGCCGTGGCCCTCCGACCGTCTTGGCTGGGCGGTCTTGTTGGACAGCAAAACGGAGTTCGCTGTTGCGGAGTCTCCGCCCGCCACTCCCGAAGACGTCCCGGCCAACTTCGCTCTGGTGACGAGCAACCCTGCCGGCGCTGAACTGCTTTGGGCGCCATACGCGGCGAGCGACATGCGCTGGCGCCGCTTCCTGCCCAAAACGGGCTCAGAACCATCGCTGCTGCTGGCTGGCGAAACGCAGAGCCAGCCAGTTATGTCGAGCACGCACCTGTTGTGGTTTTGCCCTGCCGGGTTCGACGCCGAAAAGGCCGAGGAGATCGCTAGCAATTACCAGGAGCCGCTCGCCTTGCAGCCCGAGGCCGGCCACCTGGTGACCGACGCTCCCGGAGACCTGAACCACGACGGCCATAACGAGGCGGAGGGCTGCTACGAACTGGCACTGCAGCGCGGGCGTCTTCGGTTCGATGTTCTGCCAGGCTCGACGCCGCGCCACGAACCCCTCTTTCGAATCAACGGCACTGATAAGATGCGCTGCTGGATCTACGCCGACGGCCAAGCGCTGCCGGCCGAAACCCGCGACGCGGCCGGCCAGATCATGTTCACCCTGCCCGGCATCATTCGCTCGCCGCGCACGGTCGAAATCTACGCCCTGCCCGAGCAGGCAGAATTACAGCTCCCGCCAGAACTGCAATGACACGTGAGCCGTCTGCGTTAATGAGCCGCACTGAGTAGCAGAGCCGGCTCGTGTCGAGCCGGAATTTGACCAGAGCGCGCCCGATCGCCGAAGTGCACGCCCACCATGGATCGAGTGCCCTCGCTGGCGCTTCGGGCTCGGATACTTGTTAACTTGTTAAGTCAGCAGAGGACGGGTATTCGCAGAGTACCTGGCGGTGGGAGCTCCGGCGGAAGCTGACGTGACGAACTCGGGCTTGGAAAACGGGCGCAAAAAATTGGGCGGACGTCGGTGGGCGCCGGGGGGAAACGCCGCAGCCGAGCATGCCGCCCGTGGATCTTAACCCGATTCCCTCGGGGTTCTTTGTCCTTCCAATTAAGTAATATACCTCAAAAATCAGGCAAATCAATCCCATCGTCAGAAAATTGAAAATTTTTCTCGCTCGCCGTAACGCCGCCGCCCGGCCGCCACGCGAGGTAGCGACAGCGGGTGGCACCGCCGCGAAGGCGATTTTGGGGCCATGCCCAAGCTCGCGCAGCGAGCGCGGGCATGCCCATCCGGATACCACGTGCCTCAGCGGGGCACGGCCGCGCTTAGACATGGGAACCGGCACCGACAGGGCATGGCCGCGCTTTAGCGCTTGGCCATGGCACCCGCCGCGCTTTAGCGCTTGGCCATGGCACCCGCCGCGCTTTAGCCCTTGGCCATGGCACCCGCCGCGCTTTAGCGCTTGGCCACCGCATCCGGCAATGCGCCACAACGCGTCCAAAATCGGCCCCGAATCATCAAATCGGCCCGAACTATTGGAATCACCCCCGGAGCATGCCGACGAAGTCCCTTGCTCCCAACATCGATCCTCGGCATCATCCTGAGAACGATAGCATCTGATAATCAGCCGGCTGCCTTTTGTCAGCCGCCGGTGTGTGTGAAACGGAGTTCGCATTGCCCAAAACCAAATCCAAAGTCACCGCCAAAGCCGGTCAGCGCGACCGGGCCGCCGCCGGCCGCCGCATCATCGGCCTAGCCAAGGAAGTCGCCGGGCGCATCGGCCAGCATCAGGACCCGTACGTCGACATCCCCTCCCGCACGCTGAGCAACGTGCGATTCAACGAAACCAAACGCATTATCGAGTTGCTCGACGGCAAGCAGCGACGTTTCTTCTTCAGTCTGCTCGGCCGGCGCAAGGGCGAGGGCAGCCAAGCCAAAAAATTCATGCAGACCATCCGGGTCGCCGAGGTCTGCAAACGGCTGATCGACAGCAACGACTCAACCAGCATCCGTGATTTGTTCTACAACCTGAAAGTCCCCATTAAGACGCTCGACGGCAAACCCGCGCGCGAGCTGATCTTCGCCGACCAATCCGAAAGCGATCCGATCATCGAGGACATTGAGGTTGCGGTGTCCGCTTTGCGTGAAGAGCTCGGAGTCCACGCGGAAACCAAAGGCGCCATGGTCGGCCCCATGACCATCGTCGACAACGGCGACGTCATCAACCTGGCCAACATGGGTTCCGGCGGCTGGGCCGTCCCCAGCATCGTGGAGCCCGACGTGATCGAGTTCCGCAAGGCCGACGCCAAGTACGTCCTGCTGATCGAAAAGGGCGCCGTCTGGCAACGCTTCAACAAGGACCGCTTCTGGGAATCGCAGAAGTGCATGATCATCCACGGCGGAGGCCAGCCGCCGCGCGGCGTGCGCCGGCTGATTTACCGCATGCACCACGAGCTGAGTCTGCCGGTCTACGTCCTGGTCGATAACGACCCGTGGGGCTACTACATCTACAGCGTGCTCAAGCAGGGCTCGATCAACCTGGCGTTCGAGAGCCAGCGCATGGCCATCCCGGCGGCGCGTTTCATCGGCATGAGCAGCTTCGACGCCGATGAATTCGACCTGCCGTCGCACGTGACCATGCCGCTGACCGAGGAAGACCGCCGCCGCGCCCGCGAAATACGCGAATACCCCTGGTTCGCCAGCAAACCCTGGCAACGCGAGATCAAGCACATGGAGACGCTCGGCGTGAAGCTGGAGCTTGAAGCGCTGTCCAACAAGCACTTCAGCTTCATAACCGAGGATTACCTGCCGCGCAAGCTGAAGGAGAAGCGCTGGCTAGATTGATAACAGCCGGCGGGGCGGAGGGTGCGCCTCGACGCACCTGTTGAATTACGCCGTTGCGATCGCCAGCCGCGCCTCGAGCCCGTCGAGTTTCAACGCCTGCATCTGCCCTTCCGCCGGCGGGCCGAATACGATCGCCGTCGTCAGGCATTCGTGGCCGATTATGCTCTCGAAGCGCTGCACGATCTCGCGCAGCTCCGCCGGCCCTTCCACATACAGCGTGATGCGCGCCTCGTACGGCAGGTCCTTGTCCTTGCGCAGGGCCTGCACGGCATGGATCAGCTCGCGCATCAGGCCTTCCTGCTTCAGCTCGGGCGTCAGGTCGGTCTTGACCACCACCACGCCGGCCCGACCCTGGGCCGCCGACCAGCCCGGCTTGGCCTGCAGCCGCACCTGAACTTCCGCACTGGTCAAAGACACCGGCTGCCCATCTACGTCGATCACCAGCGTTCCGGTCACACTGAGCGAGCGCCGCGCCTCGACCGTATCGACCGTCCCGAGCGCCGCCGCAATCCGTGGCGCGAGTTTGCCGAACTTCGGCCCCAGCGCCTTGAAGTCCGCCTTGAGCTGATAGGAAACATAGCGATCAGCCTCAGTCGCGAACTGCACCCGCTTAATGTTGAGCTCGTCGGAAATCAGATCGCTGTGCGCCGCGAGCCACTCCGTGTGCTCCGGCCGCGCCAGGACAATTTCAACCAGCTCCAGCGGTTGGCGCACCTTGAGCTTCGCCTCGGCGCGCGCCGCGCGCCCCAGCGACACAATGTCGCGCACCAAATCCATCTCGGTCGCGAGCTTCTCGTCGATCAAGGCCGGATCGGCGGTCGGGTAGTCGCACAAGTGGACGGACAACGGATTCGGAGCTCCAGGGCGCGAGGAATCCGGAGAAGACTTCGCAGCGCGAGCATCTTGATCCCTTGATCCCTCGATCCCTTGATCCCTGTTAGTCCCGGCTGCGCACCCAACAAGGTTCTGATACATCATCTCCGCGAAAAACGGCGTAAACGGCGCCAACAGCTTCGCCAGCGCTACCAGGATTTCGTACAGCGTGTTGTACGCGTCCCACTTGTCCTGGTCCTTCTCGCCTTTCCAGAAGCGCGGACGCGAGCGGCGGACGTACCAGTTCGACAGGGCATCCACGAAATCTTTCAGCCGCCCGGCCGCCGGATAATTTTCGAAGGCGTCCAGCTTCTCGCGCACGCACTTAATCGTCCGGTGCAGCTCGCTGATGATCCAGCGATCGAGTTCGGACCGTTGTGTCGCCGGCCTCTGGCCAGTGGCAGTCTGCTCTTGATCCCTCGATCCCTTGATCCCTTGATCCCTATTGACGGTGAAACCGTCAATGTTGGCATAGATATTGAAAAAGCTGAACACATTGTACAGCCGCAGCAGAAATTCCCGCTGCGCATCGCGGATATTGGCTTCCTGGAAGCGAATGCTGGTCCACGGCGCCTGCCCACTGTAGAAATACCAACGCATGGCGTCTGCGCCGTAGTGATCGAAGATGTACGAAGGCTCCTTGTAGTTCTTGGTGCGCTTCGACATCTTCAACCCGTCCTCGCCCATCACATGGCCCAGGACGATGCACGTGCGGTAGGGGTGCGGGTATTCCGCCGTAGCAACCGGCAGTTGCTCAGCGTGACCATTTGTCTGGCGCTCAAGCCCGCGTGGGTCTTTCCCCTGACCGAAAATCAGCGTGCTGATGGCCAGCAACCCGTAAAACCAGCCGCGAGTCTGGTCAATGGCCTCGCTGATGAAGTCCGCCGGGAAACGTTCCACGAATGTCTGGATGCTGCCCGGTGCATGCGGGAACCCCCACTGGGCAAAAGGCATACTGCCCGCATCCCACCAGCAGTCGATCACTTCCGGCACGCGCCGCATCCGCGCCCCGGGCGCAAACGGGCTGTCGTACGTCCACGCGTCGATGTAGGGTTTATGAACGCGCAGATGGTCCAGCAAGGTCTCGCCACGCCCCTTTGCCTCAGCCGCGCGAGCTTCCCAGTAGCCTTCGTCCGTCGCGCCGGGCTTGGCCTTCAGGTCCGCCAGCGAGCCGATCGCCTCCATCTTGCCGGTCTTTTCGCACACCCAGATCGGCAGCGGCGTCCCCCAGTAGCGCTCGCGCGACAGCGCCCAGTCGACGTTGTTCCGCAGAAAATCGCCGAACCGCCCTTCCCTGATGTGCTCCGGCAGCCAGTTGATCTTCTCGTTGTTATTCAGGAACTCGTCCCGGAATTCGCTGGTGCGGACGAACCAGCTCTTCCGCGCGTACTGGATCAGCGGGTCGTCCTCTGCCCGCGGGCAGAATGGGTACTCGTGCCGGATCGTCTCCTGGTGATACAGAATGCCGCGCTCGCGCAGCTCCTGGATGATCCCCTTGTCGCAATCCTTTACCCACCGCCCGCGATACGCGGCCGGCGCGTCACTCGTAAACGTGCCATCCGGGGCCACCGCGTTCAGCAGCGGCACGGCGTCGAAATCGACAAACCGCCGCCGCTCTTCTTGCAGCAGGTTGAAGTCAACCTCGCCGTACGCCGGGGCCTGGTGCACCAGCCCCGTACCCGTGTCCAGCGCCACAAAGTCGGCCGGCACCACGCGCCAGGCAATGTGCGCCTCGCCGCCCTCTTTCAGGCGCGCCGTTTTGTCTCGCAGCGTCTTTGAATACGAATCAAACGGCGGCTCATAGCGCAGCCCGACCAGGTCGGCTCCCCGGCAAACTCCGACCACTTCCAGCTCATGCTTGACCTTTTCGGCCGTCGCGGCGACCAACGCGCTGGCGATGTACAGGTACTCGCCGGTCGTCTTGTCGCGCACCAGCAGGTAGTCGATATCCGGCCCGACCGCCGCAAAGTGATTGCTGATGAGCGTCCAGGGCGTCGTGGTCCAGACCAGCAATGAAACCTTGGCGTCCGCCGGAAGGCGCTGATGCGGCCGCTCAGCCGGCGCGTCGCCCGCGTGCGATCCTTCTCGATCCCGGGCGATCAGCGGGAACCGGACAAAAACCGACGGATCATCCACCGTCCGATACCCCTCGCCCACCTCGCCCGCCGACAGCGCCGTCCCGCCCTGCGCCCACCACCAAACGACCTTGTGCCCCTGGTACAGCAGACCGCGGTCGAACAGCGTCTTCAGGCTCCACCAGACGCTCTCGACGTAGCTCTGATGGTACGTGACGTACGCTTCTTCCAAGTTCACCCAGAACCCCAGCCGGCGCGTCATTTCCTCCCATTCGCGCACGTACCGGAACACGCTCTCGATGCACTTCTGCACGAAGCGCGCGACGCCGTAAGCCTCAATCTCCTCCTTGGTGTGAATTCCCAGTTGCTTGCAGACCTCAACCTCGACCGGCAGACCGTGCGTGTCCCAGCCGGCCTTCCGCTCCACCAGCTTGCCGCACATCGTCTGGTAGCGCGGAAACAGGTCCTTGATCGCACGCGTCAGGCAGTGCCCCGGATGCGGCAGCCCGTTGGCCGTCGGCGGACCCTCATAAAACACGAACCGCGGCGCCCCGCGCCGCAGCTCCAGCGACTTGCCGAAGATGTCGTGCTTGCGCCAAAACTCGAGCACTTGCAGCTCGGCCTGCGGAAAATTGATTTGCGCCGGCAACGGCTCAAACATCGCTGCTCCAAAACGCTCAAAACCTGTAAATAAATCGAACCACTTATGATACTGATCACGGCGCAACCTGACTAGCTGGCCGGCCTCGCGCTGAACCTGGATTGCGCCCAAACCCGCCCTGCGCCATCCGTCGCGGGTATACTTGCAGGCATACACGGGGGGGAGCGGAGGAACCGATGGCGGCGCTGGTTATTTACGGCGCTGACGGCCGGCAAGGCGTCTGGCAGCTCTCGCAGAAGCCGCTGACGCTCGGCCGCGCCGAAAACTGCGACATCGTGCTGCGGTTCGACGGCGAGATTTCGCGCGAGCACGCGCGCGTCTGGCTTGATGAAACCGGTACCGTCCTCGTCGCGGATCTGGGCTCCAAGAACGGCACCAGCGTCGATGCTGGCGAGACTTTCCGCAACGAGACGCGGCCCGCGTACAGGTCCATTCGTATCGGCGGCCAAGACGTCATCATCCGCGGGGCGCCCCAGCCGCCGGCGAAGGCGGAAGGCCGGGTGGCCTTTGTGGCGGATTCCCCCGGACGCCTGACGCAGAGCCATTTTTTCCCGCCCAGCAAGCGCCTTGACCTGAATGAGCAGCGCCTGTCGCTGCTCATGGGCCTGGGTCAATCCCTGTCGGGCGCTTTCGAACGCAAGCAGCTCCTCGAGCAGGCCCTGGACGCCTGCTGCCAGGCCCTGCAATTCGAGCGCTGCCTGATCGTCCTGAAAACGCCGCGCGGCGAGCCCGAATCGCCGGTCGTACGCAACGTCGAGCGCGACGAGACCGGGGCCTTCAAGGTCAGTCGCACGCTCATCAACCGCGCCTTGCTGCACGGCGAGCGGGCCGTGGTCAACAACCCGGCCGTCGATCTCGTCGGCAACATCACCGACAGCCTGGTGCGCTTCCCGATCTGCTCCGCCCTCAGCGTGCCCATCATGCAGCGCGATGAAATCCTGGGCGCCATCTACGGCGACCGCGTGACGCGCGCCGCCACTTACAGCCCGCAGGACGTCGACTTCCTGGCGGCCATCGCCCAGCAGGTCGGATTGGGTCTGGCCAACCTGCGCCTCGTCCAGGAGTACGTCCGCTTGCAGAAAGTGGACGCCGAGCTCAGCGCTGCCCGCAAAATCCAGCGCGACTTCCTGCCGGCCGCCCCGCTGGCCGCCGGCTGCGTCCTGATCGACGGCTATAACGAGCCTTCTTCCGAGGTGGGTGGCGACTACTTCGATTACTTCCCGCTCGATGACACGCACGTCGGATTTGTCATCGCCGACGTCAGCGGGCATGGCCTGCCGGCCGCCCTGCTTATGGCAAACTTTCAGGCCGCGGTGCACGTCGCGCTCACGCCAGAGGCGCCGCTACCCGAGGTTGCCGCGCGGATAAACCGGCTCGTGTGCCGGAACACGGCCGGAAGCTCCTTCATCACCGCGGTCCTGGGCAAGATTGACACGCATAGCGGCGTGATGGATTACGTCAACGCCGGGCACCCCGCTCCGCTGCTGCCCGCCTGCGCAAACGCGGGCCCGGGTCACCGGCAGAATTCGCTGCCGCTGGGCATCGATCCCGCCGAAAGCTTCAGGGTGGAGAAGCTCAGTCCCGCGGAGCACGCCGGCGTTGTCCTCTTCTACACCGACGGCCTGACTGAACTCAGCAATGCCGCGGGCGATATGCTTGGAGTCGAGCCCGTCCGTGAGGAGCTGCAGAAACTCCCGGCCGCGTCGACCGAACGGGCGCTGCGCGCGGCGCTGTCCCTGGCGCGCACTCATCGCGGCCATGCCAAAGGCTCGGACGACCTTACGCTACTTGCAATTCAGGTTACCCGTCCTTAAGCGGCGCTCGGTCAGGCGGGGGCGGGCTCGGCCGCCCCTACCGAAATGGGCCTGTCGGCCTTTATACATTTTTACACCACCAGTAATCGCAACCCCGCCGAAACGGGCGTGTAGAACCTCCGTCGCACCGCATGCGCAATAATCGGCCTTAACAGACCGCGAGGAAAACTATGGTTCGGCGACAGATTGGCTTCGAGCCCCCGGCCGGGTTTGACGAACTCGATAATCCCGGATCTAACGGCGATCGTATGCCAGCCAGTACACCGACGCCCGTGCTCTTGAGCCTGCTCCAGCAGGCGGCCGCACGCCAGGCTTCCGATATCCACCTGGTTTCCGGCTATCCCGCGACGTTCCGCGTGAACGGCCGGCTCGAGCGCGCCGCGCCCAAGCCGCTGACGTCGGATGACATCCGGTGCCTGGCTGAATCCATCCTGCCGGCCGCGGTGTTCCAGACGTTCGAGCAAACCAAGAACGCGGATTGCTCGCTGTCGGTGGAGAAAGGCGGTGCCCCGCCGCTGCGCTTTCGCGCCAACGTGTACCTGGCCCGCGACGGCTGGTGCATCTGCTTGCGGCACATCCCTAACGAAATCCCCACGTTGGACTGGCTGGGGTTTCCCAAGGAGCTGGCCGAGCGGCTGGTGGCGTCCCAGGACGGGCTGGTGCTGGTGACGGGCGAAACCGGTTCCGGCAAGTCCTCGACGCTGGCCGCGCTGATCGATCTGGCGCGGCGGACGCGCGATGCGCACATCATCACTATCGAGGAGCCGATCGAGTACATCCATGAAGTGCGTGGCTTGAGCATCGTCACACAGCGCGAGGTGGGGCGCGACGTGAGCTCGTTCGCCGACGGCCTGAAATACGGCTTGCGGCAGGACCCGGACATCATCCTGGTGGGCGAAATTCGCGACCGCGACACGGCCCAGATGGCCATCAGCGCGGCAGAAACCGGGCACCTGGTGTTCGCGACCATGCATACGCGCGACGCCAAGGGGGCGCTGACGCGCTTGGTGGATCTGTTCCCGCAGGACTCGCAGGACGACATCCGGACGCAATTGGCACTGAGCCTCCGCTCCGTGGTCAGCCAGAAGCTGCTCCCGCCGGCTGAGGAGGGGCAGCGGCGCGTGCTGGCGCTGGAAGTACTGCACGCCAGCCAGCCGGTGCAGGTGGCGATCCGCAGCGGGCGCGTCGAGACGCTGGATTCGGCGCTGCAAACCGGAGCGCGCAGCGGCATGATCCTGCTGGATGACGACCTGCGGCGCCTGGTGCGCGAAGGCAAAATCACGACCGAAACCGCGCGCCTCTACGCTAAAGACCCAAACTTACTCGGCGCGGTGGCGAAAAGCTGGTAGCCTAAAGACGGTCGCAGGCCGAGCGAATAGAATCGGCACTGCACGCTTTTTCGGCGCGGCCCTAGCACGAGTTTGTCCATGCGCATTGGCGTACTGTCAGACACGCACGATCGCTTGCCCGCTATTCGCGCCGCGCTCGAGCGCTTCAGCCAGCTTGGCCTGCACACCCTCGTTCACCCGGGCGACATCGTGGCGCCTTTTGCCGCCCACGTGCTGGCTGACTGGCCCGGGGAGCTGTACGTCACCTTTGGGAATAATGACGGCGAACGGGCCGGGCTGAAAAAAGTATTGCCGCAAATACAAGACGGGCCCCTCTTCATCTCGCGCAACGGAAAAACCATCCTCGTGCACCACTTCATTGATTGGTGCCGAGCGGAGGACGTTCGCAAGGCGGACGTTATCATCACCGGCCATACGCATGAATTTGGCGTCCACGAGAAGGACGGCCGCCTGTTCCTCAACCCCGGTGAGTGCTGCGGCTGGGTGACCGGCCACTGCACGATTGCCGTTTTGGACCTGGACAAGAGGCAAATCGAGCAAATCGAGATCACACCATGAGTTCGGTCAAAGCGAGCTTTATCCGATCACGAAGGCCGCACGTTCCCGGCCTCACGTTACTGATGGGCCTGGCGCTGCTGTTCACGCTGCTGGCAGGCTGCGTCGAGCGCACGATCAAAATTCAGAGCGAGCCGCCGGGCGCCCTGGTGACCGTCAATGACGAAGAAGTGGGCGCGACGCCGGTGAAGTTCGCGTTCTTATGGTACGGCGACTACGAGATTATCCTTCGCAAGCCGGGCTACGAGACGCTAAAGACACACTGCACAATCAAGCCGCCGTGGTACCAGTACCCCCCGATCGACTTCGTGGCTGAAGCGCTCGTTCCGACCATGTTGCAGGACAGCCACGTTCTGCCGACGTTTCAGCTCGAACCGGCTGAGACGCCGACCGTTTCGGACGTGGTCGAGCGCGCCGTCGAGCTGCGTGAACAAGCTTTGTGCGAGCAGCCCGGCTGAAGCGCGGTCCCAGCTTCGCAAAACGGTCGGAAGAAGTTCACTTGTCTGAATCAAGATTTGGGGCGGCCGCTCTCGCGGGTCTGCTTCATCAGGCGGGCCACGTTGGCCAACAGCCGGCCGGCTTCAATGGGCTTGGTCAGGTGCATTTGATAGCCGCATACCATTGCCCGGTGCTGGTCTTCAGGGCTGGCAAACGCAGTAAGCGCCATGGCAGGCGTGCTGCCGCCGCGATCCGGCCCCAATGCCCGCACACGCCTCAGGAAGCGGTACCCGTCCTCTTCCGGCATGCCGATATCGCTGATGAGCACGTCTGGGCGGAAGCGCTGCAATAATTCGAGGCCCTGCCGGGCGCTGGCGGCGGTGAACACGGTCGCGCGCCGTTCCTCCAGCACGCGTTTGACGATCTCCAGCGATGAGCGATCGTCATCCACAACCAAGACTTTGACGCGGTCGAGCCCGGCCTCAGCGCGCTCCGCGCCAAACGGCTCGCCCAGCGCGCGGAGCCTGTCCTGTGGAGCGCCGTCATCAACATCCGCCGGCGCCGGCAGGCTGATGGTGAACGACGCGCCGCGACCTTTGCCCGCACTCTCAACGCTGATTGTGCCGCCGTGCATCTCCACCAGCGAGCGCGCGATCGACAAGCCCAGCCCCAGCCCGCCATGCTTGCGGGCCGCAGAGGCGTCTTCCTGTCGAAAGCGCTCGAAGAGGTGCGGCAAAAACTCGGGATCGATGCCCTGCCCCGTATCTGAAACGCGAATCTCCACGCGCGAACCGTAGCGGCGCGTTTCGACTCGGATAAGCCCGCCGCGCGGCGTAAACTTCACAGCGTTCGACAGCAGGTTCCACACCACCTGCTTCAGGCGGTTCGGATCGCCGCGCGCCTGTCCGGCCGCGCGATCGAACGCTGTTTCCAGACGCAGCTCCTTGGCCGCAATATCCGGTTTGGCCGTTTCCAAGGCCGCCTCGACTACCGCCCCCAAATCAATGGTCTGCATGTCGAGCAACAATTTGCCCGAAGTGATGCGGCTCATGTCGAGCAACTGACTGATCAGGTCCGCCAAAACGCGGCCGCTGCCGTGGATGATTTTCAGGCCCTCGCTCACCTCCTGCGGCGTGCGTTCTGAGCGCTCGAGGATCTGTACCCAGCCCAGGATGATGTTCAGTGGATTTCGCAGCTCGTGCGAGAGAGTCGCCACGAATTCGTCTTTCAGGCGATTGGCGCGCTCCGCCTCGGTGCGGGCCGCCCGTTCGCTGGCCAGGAGGGCGTCGCGCTCCTCCTCGAGCCGCTTGCGGGTGGTGATGTCCAGCACTGTGCCGATGAAGCGCACCGCATGCCGCTGCCCGCCCAATCCCTTGAAATAGGCCTGACCGATCAGATTGACCCAGTGAACGGAGCCGTCCGGCCAAACCACGCGGAATTCGGATTCGTAGGCTCCGGGGGAGGCCGAATCCAGCGCGGCATTGAACTCGGCCTCGACGCGCGCCCGGTCCGCCTCGTGCACGAGCGCAATGATCGTCTGGTACTCCACCCGGTCACCAAACGCCACGCCGAAAATGGAGCGGCAGCGCTGGTCCCAAAACATGCTGCCGCTTTCCGGACGGTAATCCCAGGTGCCCATGATGGCGGCGTCCAGCGCCGTCTCATGCCGCTGCGCGGCGTGCTGCGCGGCCGCATCCGCCCGTTGGCCCTCAGTCACGTCGGCAAAGATCGTGTATACCTGAGATGGCCGGCTCTGCCCGGGCCGGCAGAGCGGAACAGCGTCCATGCTCAGCCAGCGGTAAGCCCGCGCATTGGGATTCCAGGTCGCGACCAAGGCGTCGTTAACTCTCTGCCCCGTTCTCAGCGCCATCAAGCCGGGATATTCCTGCTGGGGCAGCGGCGTGCGGTCCTCGCGCAGCATGTGCCATTCCTGGTCCGCCGGCGTCTTACCCAGCAGTTCCGCGGCGCTGCGCCCCAGGATCCGTTCGGCGGCGGGATTCACTCCCACGATTCGACCGTCCTGATCCTGTTGCATCACCCCCTGGGACATCGTCTCCATGAGTATGCGGCTCAGCTCCTCGCTGGCCGCGAGACGTTCTGCCGTGCGCCGCTGTTGCGAAATATCGGCGTCGGCGACTACGACGCTTCTCCTCCCGCGGGCGCGGCGCAGCGTCCACTTACTTCTGACGACTACCACCGCGTCGTCTTTGCGACGCTGCGTGAGCTCGCCCTCCCACCAGCCTTGCTCGCGCAGCGTTTCGTATATCTGCGAAAGTGGCTGCGGGAAGCGCGTGCGCAACAGCTCGTGGCAAACGCGACCTTCGGCTTCGTCGAAGTCGTATCCGTACAAACGGCGGCAACCCTCGCTCCAACCGAGGACGCGATCGTCCAAATCGCGAACCGAGACGTTCCCGAAATCCAAAAAGTCACGTCCGGTGGGTCGCAGATGACTGAGTGACTTATCTCGGAAATGCCGTAGCCCGTGAGCGAGGCCGCATAGCAAGAGGCTGCCGCCAATGAAAGCCGTCATCCCGACGACATGTTCCCACCCGGCGATACCCAGAGCGGCGAGAAGCCAACACTCAGCCGCAATGGCCGCCAGAAGCGTTGCCAAAAGGCCCGGCCCGCCTCCCGCAATACTTGCCACCAGCGCAACTGCCGCACATAGGCCCGCCAGTGACAGCAAGCGCGTGTCCGGTGTGTTCGGCAGCCAGGATTGGGCCAAGCTAACCAGGGCGACCACGACCGCCGCGAACAAATACCGCCACAAGCCAGTGATTGCGATGGTACCGAATATGCCCCGGGGCACACCTTCTCGCCTCGACACAAGAGTCGCCGAGCTACTGTCTACGACTTGAGAACTGTTCGGTGGCCACAAAGCGCTTTGCTCCTGCCGCCGACGGATGCGAATCCATCACCCAACCATGTCCGGTAGTTTATATTGGGTGAACGCCCATTTGGCAAGCCCCCTTCTGGCGATTTGTTAATTCGTTCATAGTGTTGTCATATCCTGAGACACACACGGTCCCGGATATTCACAATCCAGAGGATAACCGCAACCCCGTCACAGTTAGACTAAAGCCCTACAGACGTTGTAATGCAGCCTATGAAGTGAATACTACAGATTCGAATATTCCTGTTACCTGATTGTTAATCAGTGCGGCATTAGTGCGAATTGCAGCAGTGACACGGCCGTTTCTCGCAGAAATAACATTGCTTGGTACTGCTGCTGTTCAACCGTCTGTTCGCCGTAAGGCGTCAGCTCAGACGTGCCATCCGGGACCTCGATCAGCTCCACAGTCTGGATAATCACCGGCTCCATCGGCAGATTGCTGAACCCGATTTCGTCGCGTGTGGGTACGGCGGCGATACTGTCCACCACATCCATTCCCCGCGTCACTTGGCCGAACACGGTGTAACCCGGCGTATTCAACGTCGAGTCAAGCTGCTTGTTATCGGCCACATTGATGAAGAACTGGGCGCGAGCCGAATCGGGATCCTCGCCGCGCGCCATGGCAATCGTCCCGCGCACGTTCGAAAGCCCATTTCCCGACTCGTTCAAGATGTTGGCGCGCGCCTCCTTCAGGTTCATGTCAGGAGTGTAACCTCCGCCTTGAATCATGAACGCAGGAACAACGCGGTGGAAAATCGTGCCGTCGTAATGACCGGCCTTGGCATACTGGATGAAATTGCCGACGGAT
>ERZ747221.2154-NODE-2154-length-18142-cov-3.430944_pt1 | contig 18142 bp, 12 predicted proteins | sample MGYA00374949_ERZ747221 | MGnify/ENA primary metagenome ERZ747221 (study PRJEB28779, sample SAMN05720172) | bioreactor metagenome | isolation source: Anaerobic biogas reactor | place: USA:Washington, USA | collected 2015-08-08 ... | reverse complement strand
CATTATGGTGGGTTACACAGACCAGATTTAGTTTCTGCTTGCCGCACTTATCAATTAATTGCTTGATAGTATTACCTTGATTAGATGCTACCACGATGTTTGTGATATTTAATTCCTCTGCTCGTTTGAGAGCTAAATCAATAACAGCTGCAGTATTTTGTGAACCAGCCTTATCAAAAAACATAAAAAACACCTTCCTTTAAAAAATAGACACAGATTACGCCGATTTCCTGCGATGCTTTCAAACCCCAGCAGGGCACACACATGGGTCTGCCCCTACAAATCAATCTTTAAAACTATCGATTTCATCTTCGTTTAAGGTTTTAACAATCATTATAGTGTGTAATTTAGATAAATCAACTTCGTGTTCATGGGCTATCTTTTGGCCTCGGGAATTAAAAACCACCTTGACTACAGGTCGGTTAGGATGTTCCCGGTTGGTATCAATAACGATTCCGGTATCACCGGTATTAAGTTTTACCACGGAACCAACCGGATATACGGCAATATTGGCAACTAGTGCTGTTACATAGGTCGGATCCAGGTAGATTCCACTCATACTTTTTAAAATATTTATACCCTGATTGATAGAATAGGGAGGTCGGTAAGGACGATTAGCCAATAAAGCGTCATAAACATCTGCAACCGCTACAATACGCGCATACTCCAGGATTTTTTCTCCGGCTAGATTACGGGGATAACCCTTACCGTCCCAGCGTTCGTGATGCTGAAAGGCAACATGGGTAGAAAGCAAGGACAAGTCGTGATATTCGCGCAGTATTCGAAACCCGAATTCTGGATGCCGCTTTATTTCACTAAATTCGTCCCGAGTCAGCTCCCCTGGTTTATTTAATATTTTTAAATTAACCCGCATTTTCCCGATATCATGTAATAGAGCGCCAATACCCAGTTCATTAAGTTGGGTATGATGGTAACCTGTAGTAATTCCGGTCATAATAGCTAAAATGCAGACATTTACAGAATGAGCAAAGGTATAATCATCAAAAGACCTAATATCCGAGAGACTGAATAAAATGTTACGATTGACCAGTAGTTCATCTACAATATTACTAACTGTTTCTTTTACTCTACGAATATCCAGGTTATGATTCTTACCTAATTTATTAAAGTTTTCCCTAACCATTCGTATGGTATTATTTCGGGTTTCATCTGCAACCACATCGCGATATTCCAAATCACCAAATATTTCATCCCTGATATAAACTGATTCGATTTCCAATTCGCCCAGTCTTTTTATATAACTATTACTAAGTACTACACCACTATGTAATAATATGCGACCATCACTACTAAAGATAGCACGGGCAACTACCATACCTTGTTTTAGTTTTTGTACAGTTATTCGTCTCATACTTTATCACCTTGCTAAATTTTACGTCATTCTTTGTTTGAATTCTAGATTTTTCCACGACTTCCTGGCCTGTTATTTTGTCATTTCTTTAGTTAATGTAGCAATACCTGCATATTAACTAATTATTTTTAGTTGAAGGGGAAAAATGAGAGTACTAGAGAAGACTCAAACAATTGCTATATTAAGGTTTAAGTGATACATTAGAATTAATTAAAAACAAACATAGGGGCGTTAAATGAAACGTAAAAAACCTTATTTTCCAAGGCCAGTATTAAAAGATCTAGTTGATGAAATTAAAAAAATGATAGTAAGTAACACAGGACGATTATCCATTCTTGACTTGATTGAGGACATACCTTTTGAGGTCAGGTCCCAGGTGATAGATAGCCTATCTGCCTTTCATGATCCAGAACTGGTACCATTCTATTATCTATTAAAAATGGAATATGGTAGTGAACTAACTGCAGCTTGTGATCGAGCTTTGGAGAAATGTCGTATGGCAGGTATGAACATAAGTCTCCCGGTCTTTTTTAAAGGAGACTTTATTAAATCGTATGCCAGTATTAGTCGCCATACCGGGCGTATGACCATAGATGTAGCCTGGCACATAGGTGGATCCAAGGTTTATGTAGAATGCTTTTATCTTATCTTTAATCCGGATGGTATTCACAGTTTTTTTATTATAGAAAACATGCCATTAATAAAATATGAACAAGACCGTAAAATATTGCCCGAGATGATAGAACTAAACCTGGAGGAGACCTGCTATCTTATACAGGAGTCATTCAATCTTAATGTTGCTAATATGAGTCGACCCGCCCTGGGTAAATTCTTGTATCAGAAATACCTGGATTTAAATATAAACCAACAAAATTACGAATGGATTAAGAACCTCTTACGAAGAATATCAGCTCGTTTAACCCCACGCCAGGTTATTAACAGCTTTTTTAACGCATTGGACCGTAACGATTTTGCTTATATATTTTCACTCTTATCCGGGCGCCAGCTGTCGCCGAATGTCTTTTTTGAACGATTTGCCGAGTTGATTAATCCCGACGCGGTGATCCTGGAAGCTGAGGCCAAAGATGTACAGGGATCACGAAATACTGCCCGGGTAACGGCCTCATTGCTCAGGGTGGAAAATCACAAGTTTTATAATTGCCAATACCGATTCTACCTGTTGCACGAATCAGGTTATTGGTCTATTGGAGATATAGAAAAGTGCAGTTACCAATTAATAGATCCGGATTCAGACCAATCACCTTTGAATAGGCTGCTTTTCTGCCGGGTATATGAAATAATAGATATAGAAGGGCTCTTTGAAGCACTGGACCGCATAGATAACATTAGGGAAATTGAGGAATTACCCTATGGTACTCACCTGCGCATCAGCTATTTTGATGATAATTATAACCATGGAATATCCTTTATGAGCGGTGTTATTGCCGACATAATCCTGAACGGCGATGAATTAGTAGTTATGTCGCAAAACTCTGCTACCATAAGTGACATCGACCATTTATTTAATGAGCAGTTGGTTGTGGCAGTAATCCCCCAGGGTGACTATGAAGTGAGTATGATGACTGCCTATACTTATCTGGGAGGACAGTATAATAACTTTGAAGATTTGTTATATCAGGGAGAGGATAATCCTATCTATGATGATGGCATGCGCTTGATTACCACCCGTTACCTGGTAAAAGACCGGGAGCGGGTAGTAAAACGAATAGAAGAACTAAAGACTATTAAGATAAAACTGGATAATAGTTACACCCTGTATTATCAAATCGTCAAACAAAACGGCAGCAGTAATTTTTTTGCCGAATACTTACTCGGTCCCAGTTGGGTAAATGTATCGGCTTTTGGTGAGCGGGATATAAACCTGGCCCGACAGGAATTCGAGGAACAGATGTATGGGTGTTTAGAGTTTGACGGTATGGAAGTCAGAAATGAAGGCTTTTTTGATATATTAACCACTGATATTAAAAGGGAATACCCGGAGTTAGAACCGCAGTTAAAAGAAATTTATCTGGATAAGTGGTATCATAGCCAGTTAAGCGCCTTAAGCGGAATGAGTCCTTCGGAAGCATGTCAGACCGAAGAGGGTAGTAGATTATTGTGGGCTATGTTTAAAAATTTAAAACAGAACAGTAAGGCCCCTTATATGCAGTACCGTAAAAACATTGGTCTTAAGGAATATATTCGCAAGGTGGAACAAAAAAAAGAAAGCAAACAGTAGAAATTTGTATTGACAGCGCTTATTTGTTTAAATATACTTTATAGATAATCGACAAAAAACTAAAACAGGCTATGAAGGGAACCGACACGTGGAGTAAATTGATAACAGAGAGCCGGTGCGAGCTGAGAACCGGTATCAACCTTCAGGTGGTGATCATCCTGGAGCTGCTATCTGAAAGACCTTGAAAAGGTTTAGTAGGTGGTGCCGGACGAAAAAGTCCGTTAACAAGTTAGCATCGAATGAATCTGTGCTGCAAGAGGTCGCGTTAAAGCGACAAGCAGGGTGGTACCGCGGGAAATTACCTCTCGTCCCTGAGCTGGGAGAGGGGTTTTTTTATATCCTTTTTTAAATGTAGGATGGGTTTTTTGAGGAAAAATAAGGAGTGGTATGGATGGGACTAAGGATTTATCTGGATGGCAAATTTGTTGATGAACCGGATGCCAAAGTATCAGTTTTTGACCATGGCTTTTTATACGGTGACGGTGTTTTTGAAGGGATAAGGGCTTACCACAACAGCGTATTCCGTCTAAAAGATCATGTTGATCGTCTTTATGATTCGGCCAAGGCTATAAATTTGGAAATTCCTATTAGTAAGGAAGAAATGTCCAATGTTATAGTAGATACTTGCCGACAGAATGAACTGAAGGATGCCTACATTCGGGCAGTGGTATCCAGGGGTAAGGGCGATTTGGGTTTGGACCCGAAAAAATGTAATATAGCTACAGTAGTATGTATAGCTTCTTCAATTACTCTGTACCCGGATGAAACTTATACCAACGGGTTGACGGTAATAACTGTTCCTACCCGTCGTAATGGTCCTGAAGGTGTTAATCCCCGCATTAAATCTTTAAACTACCTGAATAATATTATGGCTAAAATTGAAGCTAATATCGCCGGGGTACCGGAGGCCATCTTGCTTAACCAGGAAGGTTATGTAGCCGAATGTACCGGTGACAATATATTTATGGTTAAGAACGGCGTATTAAAAACTCCGGCTATACATTTGGGTATGCTGGAGGGAGTAACCCGTAATGAAGTAATTAAGCTGGCAAAGAAAAATGGCATTCCAGTAGAAGAAACCACCTTTACCCGTTATGACCTTTTTGTTGCTGATGAGGTTTTCCTAACTGGAACTGCGGCTGAATTAATCCCGGTAACCAGAATTGATGGTCGGGTAATCGGCGATGGGAAACCAGGACCGGTCTTTGCTACTCTTTTGGGCGAGTTCCGGGAACTGGTTAAAGAACCCGAAGGCCCCGAAGCAGTTATATTTGGGTAGAAACCAGACAGGGAAATTCACGCGGATCCCGCGGATTTTTCCTTATAATCTAAATCAGTGTAAATGGTGGAACAGCAGTAGTGCCCGGCAGGTGATTAACGCAGATTCAATATGATTAACACCGATTTGGCAAGGGCACGTAATCTATAGGGGCGAATGTATGTGTTGGCCCGGAATAGGCAGCTTTAACGCAACGGGATTTACCCTCCGGGGGTCAGTGGTCGGCCGGGCAGACACACGGGTTAAGCCTCTACAAAAACTATAAAAAGAATCCGCGTAAATCTTAATAAAATCCGCGCGATCCGCGTGAAATTATAATTGGAGGTGACTGGTATGCGCAGTGATTTGGCCAAAAAGGGCCTGGAAAAGGCTCCCCACAGGTCGCTATTTAAAGCCCTGGGGCTTACCGATGAGGAGATGGCCCGGCCTCTGATTGGAATAGTAAACTCAAAAAACGATATTATTCCTGGTCATATTAACCTGGATAAAATTGCCGAGGCAGTAAAAGCCGGCGTACGCCTGGCCGGAGGTACCCCAATGGAGTTTCAGACTATTGGGGTTTGTGATGGCATCGCAATGAATCATATCGGTATGAAATATTCTCTGGGCAGCCGGGAAATCATAGCCGACTCCGTAGAGATTATGGCTACCGCGCATGCCTTTGACGCCCTGGTATTTATACCCAACTGCGATAAAATTGTGCCGGGTATGCTGATGGCAGCAGCCCGCTTAAACTTGCCTTCCATATTTATTAGTGGTGGTCCCATGTTAGCCGGCAGGGTAAAAGGCAAAGCAGTTAGCCTGACCCAGGTTTTTGAGGGTGTAGGTGCTGCCGCCGCCGGACGCATGAGCCTGGAAGAGCTGGCTGACCTTGAAGAAAACGCTTGTCCCACCTGTGGATCCTGTTCCGGTATGTTTACCGCCAATTCCATGAACTGTCTGACTGAGGCTCTGGGCATGGCCCTTCCTGGTAATGGTACTATTCCGGCAGTTTATTCCGAGAGGATAAGGCTGGCCAAAAAGGCTGGGATGCAGATTATGCAGCTATGGGAACAGGATATTAAACCTCTGGACATTATGACTGCCGATGCCTTTCAGAATGCTATACGATTAGATATGGCCATAGGCTGTTCCAGTAACTCAGTATTACACCTGCTGGCCATAGCCGATGAGGCGGGGGTCAAAATTGACCTTAATGTATTTAACGAAATTAGCGCTAATACTCCTCACCTGTGCAAATTAAGTCCGGCCGGGGAACACCATATGGAAGACCTGTACCGGGCAGGTGGGCTTCAGGCTATGTTTAATGAACTAAACCGAAAGGGTTTAATTAATACCGACTGTATGACGGTTAGCAGTAAAACTGTGGGCGAAAATATTGTTTCTACTCCGGTCATAGACTATGACGTTATCCGGTCGGTTGATAATCCCTACAGCCAAACCGGGGGACTGGCCATTCTATTCGGTAATTTGGCACCTGAAGGGGCAGTAGTCAAGAAGAGTGCAGTTGCTGAAGAAATGATGTATCATGAAGGCCCGGCTCGGGTTTTCGACTCGGAAGAAGAAGCAATAGAATCTATCCTGGCAGGGAAAATTGTAGCCGGAGATGTTATTGTTATACGTTATGAAGGACCGGCGGGGGGACCAGGAATGCGGGAAATGCTTACCCCCACCTCAGCTATAGCGGGGATTGGACTGGATAAAGAGGTAGCTCTTATAACTGATGGGCGTTTTTCTGGTGCTACCCGGGGAGCTTCTATAGGACACGTATCTCCTGAAGCAGCCGCAGGGGGACTAATTGCCCTGGTAGAGGAAGGGGACCTTATACGAATAAATATTCCAGCCTGCCGGCTGGACCTTATGGTAGAAACAGAAATAATAGAAAAGAGGCAAGCCCGCTGGAAAGTACCAGAACCGAAAATTAAAAGCGGATATATGCAGCGATATGCTCAGATGGTACAATCAGCCAGTTCCGGAGCTATTTTCAAAAAATAACCGGAGAAATTAAAGTTAAGCGGGCCATCAAAAAGCCCGCTATTTTTATACTATTCGGAGGTGAGTTCAGGTGCAGTTAAAGGGAGCAGAGATTTTACTGCGGTGTTTGCAGGAAGAAGGTGTTGATACTGTATTTGGTTATCCCGGGGGCGCGGTTCTTCCTATCTATGATGCGCTATTTGAATCAAGTATTCGCCATATACTGGGCCGACATGAACAGGGGGTAGCCCATGCCGCTGATGGCTATGCGCGAGCAACCGGAAGGGTAGGTGTTTGTATTGCAACCTCTGGTCCGGGAGCGACCAACCTGGTTACCGGTATTGCTACGGCTTACATGGATTCCATTCCCCTGGTCTGTTTTACCGGACAGGTGGGAACTCCTCTAATAGGCCGGGATGCCTTCCAGGAAGCTGACATAACCGGTATTACCATGCCTATAACTAAACATAATTACGTGGTGGAAAGAACTGAAGATGTTGCACGTACCGTAAAAGAGGCATTTTATATTGCTAGTACCAACCGGCCTGGCCCGGTAGTGGTAGACCTGCCCAAAGATGTAATGGAAAGAAGCATTGACTATAAGCCGGAGGAAGCAGAAGTCAATCTGCGTGGCTACCGGGTTATGAAGGGATGCAGTTCGGGCCAGGTTATTTCTGCGGTGGAGTTTATTAAAACTGCTAAACGTCCGGTTATTTATGCGGGCGGAGGAGTTATTTCTTCCAATGCCGCAGCAGAATTAAGAGAATTGGCTGGAAAACGCAAAATACCAGTTACCACTACCCTGATGGGAATGGGCGCTTTTCCCGGTAACAATTATCTTAATTTAGGTATGTTAGGCATGCATGGCACTCGTTATGCCAATTATGCTATCGGTGAGTCTGACCTGCTGATTGCGATAGGGGTGCGTTTTGATGACCGGGTTACTGGCAACATTGCCACCTTTGCTCCTCATGCCCGGGTAATTCATATTGACATAGATGCTGCTGAAATCGGCAAAAATGTAGATGTAGATGTTCCCATTGTCGGCCAGGTAAAGGAAGTACTGCAGGGTATTAACCAGCGCCTGGATGAAGTTACAGAATACTGGGAATGGCATCAGACTATTGACCGTTGGAAAGAGGAATTTCCGCTACGCTATGGTACCTCCTGTGAGGGTCGTATAATGCCCCAGAACGTTATCGAGAAGATATATGACCTGACCCGGGGTAATGCTATCATTACCACCGAGGTAGGGCAAAACCAGATGTGGGCAGCTCAATACTACAAATTCGAACATCCCCGTACGTTCCTCACTTCAGGGGGATTGGGAACTATGGGTTATGGTCTTCCCGCCGCCATTGGGGCCAAGATTGGCCGCCCCGACCTTCCGGTTATAGATATAGCCGGAGATGGCAGCATTCAAATGAACATACAGGAATTGGCCACTGCGGTGCAATACCGATTACCGGTTATAGTTTGCATACTAAACAATCAGTTCCTGGGAATGGTCAGGCAGTGGCAGGGTCTTTTCTACGGCGGGCGCTATTCCTATACTGATATGAGTCATCAGCCCGATTTTGTGAAACTGGCTGAAGCCTTTGGGGCTATCGGTCTTAGAATCAGCCGGGAAGAGGAGCTTAATCAGGCCCTGGAGCAAGCCCTGCAGGTGACTGACCGCCCGGTGGTATTAGATATTTTAGTGGAAAGGGAAACTGATGTCTATCCTATGGTACCGCCTGGAGGCTCTCTGTCACAAATGCTGGGGGGTGTAGAAATATGAGAAGGCACACATTGGCAGTAATTGTTGAGAATCGTCCCGGCGTACTTACCCGGGTAACTACTCTATTTCGGCGGCGGGGTTATAATATTGAAAGCCTGGCTGTAGGAGAAACTGAAAACTCCAGCATATCTCGTATTACTATTATGGTAATGGGTGATGAAAAAATCCTGGAACAGGTGACCAAACAGCTCTACAAGCTGGTTGATGTTATAAAGATAGTTGACATTACCGATAAGCGTTCGGTAGAAAGAGAACTGGTAATGATAAAGGTTAAAGCCGATGTTAATGTCCGGGCGGAAATAGTTCAGATAGTAGATATTTTTAGGGCCCGCATTGTAGATATAGGCAAAACATCCCTGATTATTGAGGTTACCGGAGATAGCGGCAAGATTGATGCTATAGTGGAATCATTAAAGCCCTTTGGTATTATTGAGCTGGTACGTACCGGGATAATAGCCATGGTGCGCGGGGAAATTAAATAGTGATGCAGCCAGGTAAAAGCCTGGTAAGCTGATAGATTTAAGGAGGTTAATTATAATGGCAAAAATGTATTATGATGCAGATGCAAATCTAAATCTTTTGAAGGGAAAGACCATAGGGGTTATGGGTTTCGGTTCGCAGGGCCATGCCCAGGCTCAAAACCTTAAGGAAAGTGGACTAAATGTGGTAGTAGGTTTAAGGAAGCCTTTTGATGAGGCCAGTGAAAAGGAATGGAATGCAGTAATAGCAGCAGGGATTCAACCTATGACTGTGGCCGAAGCCGCCCAGGCAGCAGATATTATCCAAATTCTTTTACCTGATGAAGTTCAGGCCCGGGTATATAATACGGAAATCAAGCCCTATCTTAAAGAAGGAGATGCCCTGGGATTTTCTCATGGTTTTAACATCCATTTCGGGCAGATAGTTCCCCCAGCATTTGTAGACGTCTTTATGGTAGCTCCCAAAAGCCCTGGTCATCTGGTAAGACGGATGTATGTAAAGGGTGCCGGGGTACCCGGATTAGTTGCTGTGCAGCAGAACTTTAGCGGGCAGGCTAAGGAAATCGGTCTGGCTTATGCTTGTGGAATAGGATGCACCCGGGCGGGGGTAATTGAAACCAGTTTCCAGGAAGAAACTGAGACTGACCTCTTTGGCGAACAGTGCGTACTCTGCGGCGGGGTAACCCAGCTGGTTAAAACCGGTTTTGAAACCCTGGTTAATGCGGGCTACCAGCCGGAAATTGCCTATTTTGAATGTTTTCATGAGCTGAAGTTAATTGTTGATCTTATGTACGAAGGCGGCATGAGTTATATGCGTTATTCCATCAGTGATACTGCGGAATGGGGCGACTATACCAAGGGACCGGATATTATTGGCGACGAAGCTCGCTGGGCCATGGAAGAGGCTTTAAAGGATATTCAGGATGGCGTTTTTGCCAAGAACTGGCTGCTGGAAAACCAGGTGGGGCGGCCGCAGTTTAATGCCTTGAAGAGACAAAACAAAGAACATTTGATTGAAGAAGTGGGAGCCGAACTCCGTGCCATGATGCCCTGGTTAAAAGAAAGCAAATAGGGAATTAAGAATTGAGAATTAATAATTAACCAGTTGTGTATGCTTAGCACACGCAACCACTTATGAAAATAGACGAGAGCGCATAAGAAGTGAGGATTATGGCATAAGGGCGAACATGGGGACTGTCCCTGCTGTTTCGTCCGGAACCAAGGAAACAGAGGGACTGTCCCCGTGTTCGCCTGGGATTAACCACAAAGGCGCACAGGAGAACCGTCCCCTTGTGCGTTATTAATTCTTAATTGGAAAAGAGGGGTATTATGGCAGATAGTAAACGATTATATTTATTTGATACCACCCTGCGGGACGGTGAGCAGTCTCCGGGGGTTAGTTTAAATGTAGATGAAAAGCTGGAGATAGCTTATCAATTAGCTCGCCTGGGTGTTGATGTAATTGAGGCCGGTTTTCCTATTGCTTCCCCTGGTGATTTTGCTGCAGTCAAAAAAATTGCAGAAAAGGTCAAGGGACCCATTGTTACCGGGCTATGCCGGGCCAACCGGCAGGATATTGACCGGACTTGGGAAGCAGTTAAGGGGGCAGAGTCTCCCCGGATTCATACTTTCCTTGCCACATCAGATATACATTTAAAACATAAACTGCAAAAGAGCCGGGAAGAAGCCCTGGTTCTAGCGGTGGATGCAGTTGCCTATGCCAAGAAGTACTGCAGCGATGTAGAGTTTTCGGCTGAAGACGCATCCCGTTCGGATTTGGATTATCTGGCGGTGGTGATAGAAAACGTTATTGAGGCTGGAGCTACTACAATTAATCTTCCAGATACGGTCGGCTATGCCGTACCTGAGGAATTCGGGGCCTTTATAAAAAACCTCCGGGAGCGAGTACCCAATATTGACCAGGCTATAGTCAGCGTGCACTGCCATGACGATCTGGGTTTGGCGGTAGCCAATTCCATAGCCGGTATCATCAATGGTGCCCGGCAGGTGGAATGTGCGGTAAACGGTATCGGGGAGAGGGCGGGAAATGCCTCTTTAGAGGAGATTATCATGGCCCTGTATACTCGCCAGCACTATTTCGGACGGCAAATAAACGTAAATTACAATGAGATTTACCGCACCAGTCGACTGGTAAGTACATTAACCGGAATGACGGTACAGCCGAATAAGGCGATAGTGGGGAAAAATGCCTTTCTCCATGAGGCCGGTATTCATCAGGACGGCGTACTAAAAGAACGCAGCACCTATGAGATAATGAGCCCGGAATTGGTGGGAGTAAAAACCAGCAACCTGGTTTTGGGTAAACATTCCGGACGTCATGCGTTCAAAGAGCGTATGAGTGAATTGGGTTATGAATTGGATGATGAAGAACTGAAACGTGCCTTTATACGCTTTAAGGATATTGCTGATAAGAAAAAAGAAGTTACCAACGATGACTTGGAAGCCCTGGTAACCGATCAGGTTCGGGCAGTACCAGAACGTTTTAGTCTTTCTTACCTGCATATATGCAGTGGCACCAGCATTGTTCCTACCGCTACGGTTAAATTGACGATAGAAGACAAAACTTACGAAGCCGCCTCCACCGGTGATGGTCCGGTAGATGCAGCCTGTCATGCCGTGGATAAGATTACTGATATTTATGGTAAAATGCACGACTATAAACTGAATGCGGTAAGCGGTGGTAAAGATGCCCTGGGTGAAGTAATATCGCATATTGAAATTGACGGTAAAATATTTAACGGGCGGGGTTTGAGTACGGATATTATAGAGGCCAGTGTGAAATCCTACATTGATGCTATCAACCGCTACTATTTTGAACAACAACGGCAGCGCGAAGGTAATTCCTAATTTTGATTTATTCACGCGGATCGCGCAGATAATTATATGATTTCCGCGGATTCTTGTAGAGAGTAGGCATTAATCTGCTTCCTTATTAGCGACCCCGCACGATAAGGTTACGACCTATGTTTTAGCGTTAGTGGTAATTAATTACTGCTGATTGCCAGGGCACAGAATAATCACAAATGATAATAGAAATTAGGATCAACTAATATCCTTTAAAAAATCAGCGTAAATCTTAATATAATCCGCGCGATCCGCGTGAAATACAGTTCTTAATTCATTTATAAGGATGTGTGAGACTATGGGAATGACCGTAAGCCAGAAAATTCTGGCCGCTCATGCGGGCAAAGAATTTGTTGCTCCGGGTGAACTGATAAACTGCAAACTGGATGTGGTGCTGGGTAACGATGTTACGGCACCAGTAGCTATAGCTGAATTTGAAAAACTGGGAATAAACCAGGTATTTGATCAGGAAAAGATTGTCCTGGTACCGGATCATTTTACCCCCAATAAAGATATAAAGTCAGCTGAACAGAGTAAGATTATGCGTGATTTTGCCCGCCAACTGGGGATAAAGCATTATTTTGAGATAGGCTGTATGGGGATAGAACATTGCCTGCTTCCGGAACAGGGATTGGTACTGCCCGGTGACCTAATTATTGGGGCTGATTCCCATACCTGCACCTATGGAGCTCTGGGTGCCTTTGCTACCGGAGTAGGCTCTACCGATATGGCGGCTGGTATGGCTACCGGTGAAGCATGGTTTAAGGTACCGGAGAGCATTAAGTTTATCTACTATGGTGAAATGCCCCGCTGGTTGAGCGGCAAGGACTTGATACTTCATACTATTGGAGACATTGGGGTAGATGGAGCCCGCTATATGTCGATGGAGTTTACCGGAGAAGTAATCAGTAAACTTTCTATGGATAATCGTTTTACCATGGCTAACATGGCTATTGAAGCCGGGGGTAAAAACGGAATTATTGCTGCTGATGACATTACCCGTGACTATGTTGAGCAAAGGGCCAAGCGTCCATATACTGTGTACCAATCGGATCCCGATGCCGAATATTTCGAAATCCGGGAATATGATGTTTCCAAAATGGAACCGGTAATAGCCTTTCCCCACCTGCCGGAAAATACCCGCCCGGTCAGCCAGGCTACTGCAGTAAACCTGGACCAGGTGGTTATTGGCTCCTGCACTAATGGTCGGTTGGAAGATTTAGAGATAGCTGCTTCCCTGCTTAAAGGCAAGAAAGTGCATCCGGAAATACGATTGCTGATTTTCCCTGGTACCCAGCAGATTTACCTGGATGCCCTGCGCCGGGGTTATATTGAGACCTTTATTGAAGCAGGAGCAGTAGTCAGCACACCCACCTGTGGTCCTTGTTTGGGAGGACACATGGGTATATTAGCCAAAGGGGAAAAAGCCCTGGCTACAACTAACCGTAATTTTGTGGGCCGTATGGGGCACCCGGAGAGTGAAGTCTACCTGGCTAGCCCTGCGGTAGCAGCAGCCAGTGCCATAAAAGGGCGCATTACTGCTCCCTGGGAGGTGTAAGATATTATGAAATTTACTGGTAAGGTGCATAAATTTGGTGCCGATGTTGATACTGATGTTATTATACCGGCACGTTATCTGACTACCTTTGACCCCGTGGAGTTAGCCAAACACTGCATGGAGGATGCTGATGCCGATTTCCCCAATAAAGTAAAAACCGGGGATATTATAGTTGCGGATAAGAATTTCGGCTGCGGCAGTTCCCGGGAACATGCCCCCATAGCAATTAAGGGAGCCGGAGTATCCTGTGTGATTGCCCGCTCCTTTGCCCGTATATTTTACCGTAATGCCATAAATACCGGGCTGCCTATTCTAGAATGCGATGCTGCCATTGACGCTATTAACAATGGTGATGAAGTGGAAGTAGACCTTGATTTAGGGCAGGTTCGCAATTTAAGGACCGGTGAGGTGTTTGAGGCTGCTCCTTTCCCTCCCTTTATGCAGAAAATTATGGCTAAAGGCGGCCTGATCAATTACATCAAAGATCAAAGATGAGAATGGATGCTGAATACAAGTATTATAAGTGAGTCGCGTCGATTTAATAGAATGCAGGTATAAAAGATTGTAGGGGCTTAACCCATGTGTCTGCCCTGCCGACCACTAGATTTTGTGTTCAAGTTACTAAAGATAAACGATGAGAGGATGGAACGAATGTACAAGATAGCTGTTCTTCCCGGAGATGGTATAGGGGTAGAAATCGTACCGGAAGCAGTTAAAGTTTTGCGGGCAGTAGCGAAAAAGTATGGCCTGGAATTTGAATTTAGCGAAGCCCTGATAGGCGGTGCCGCATACGACAAGGTTGGGCATCCCCTGCCTCCTGCCACCCTGGAACTATGCCGGCGCTCTGATGCCGTGCTTCTAGGTGCTATCGGCGGACCCAAGTGGGATAACCTGCCGGTGGAACTAAGACCGGAAATTGGAGCACTACTACCATTACGCAAGGAACTGGAGTTATACGCTAACCTGCGTCCTTGTATTCTTTTCCCCAGCCTGTTGCATGCATCTACCTTGAAAGAGGAGGTTATCTCCGGGGTGGATATCCTGGTTATCCGGGAGCTTACCGGGGGATTATATTTTGGTGAAAAGAAGAGAGAGAAAACCCCGGATGGGGAGAAGGCTACGGATATCCTAACTTATTCCACCTATGAAATTGAGAGAATTGCCCGCTTTGCCTACCAGGCTGCCCGCAAGCGCCGGGGCAAATTATGCTCGGTTGACAAAGCCAATGTATTGGAAAGCTCCCGTTTATGGCGCGAGACCGTAAGCAAAATGGCAGCCGAATATCCTGATGTGGAAACTACCCATATGTATGTAGATAACTGTTCCATGCAGCTTATCCGTAATCCCCGCCAGTTTGATGTGATTGTTACGGAAAATATGTTTGGGGATATACTTACCGATGAGGCTTCCATGCTTACCGGTTCCATCGGTATGCTGGCCAGTGCTTCCATTGGCGGCGAAGTGGGACTTTATGAGCCTTCTCATGGGAGTGCGCCTGATATTGCCGGGCAGAATAAAGCTAATCCGCTGGCCACCATATTGTCAGCCGCCATGATGTTGAGATATTCCTTTGACCGGGAAGCGGAAGCGGTGGCTATTGAGCAGGCAGTTAACCGGCTACTGGAAGAAGGCTACCGCACCCCCGATCTCATGGAACCCGGCAAAAAACTGCTTAATACCGTACAAACCGGCGATCTGGTAGCGGAATATATTTTAGGTGATTAGATTTTCTAACGTACCCATAGGGTACATAGATGCTTTCTATGGTCGCCATTAAGGTAGCAGAAGGACGCGGATTCTTATTGTAGGGGCAGACCCATGTGTCTGCCCGCGGTTTGGCAGATACCTGTCAGTTTATTACCCATCTGTTCGAGGCAATCCGCGGGCGAACACATGGGTTCGCCCCTACAGATTACGTACTCACATTTTCATAGGTAGTCGCGCGCCCTGTAATAATGGAGGGTTAATTAGAAAATAGACGCTAATGATTCTCTTTAGGCAAAATGTTTCACGTGAAACATTGGAAGCGAAAACATTAATTGCGGACCCCGAATTAATACGCATCTAATTAGTTTTTTAGGAGGTTTAAAACCTTGGGGATAAGAAGTTGGATGTTTTAATTTATGACACTACCCTGCGGGATGGGGCTCAGGGGGAAGGGATTTCCTTTTCCCTGGATGATAAGATAAAGATTGCGAAAAGGCTGGACTACCTGGGAGTATCCTATATAGAGGGTGGCTGGCCCGGTAGCAATCCTAAAGACCTGGAATTTTTTAAGCAAGCACAGCTGTTGGATTTAAAAAATTCCCGAGTGGCTGCGTTCGCTTCTACCCGTAAACCGGGAATAACGGTGAAACAGGATAGCAATGTTAAAGCTCTGTTAGACTCGGGGGCTAAAACTATTACTATAGTGGGTAAAACCTGGGATTTCCATGTCCTACGGGCCCTGGAAACAACGCTGGAAGAAAACCTGAATATGATCCGGGATACTATTTCCTATTTAAAAGATAAAGGCCTGGAAATAATTTTTGATGCCGAACATTTTTTTGACGGGTTTAAGAATAACCGGGACTATGCCCTGCAGGTACTAGAAACTGCTGCTGCTGCCGGGGCTGACTGGCTGATACTCTGTGATACCAATGGTGGCAGTATGCCCTGGGAAATTGCAGCAGTTGTTCAAGAAGTACGGCAGCAGGTGCAGACACCCCTGGGAATACATGCCCATAACGATTCCGGCTCTGCGGTAAGCAATTCCCTGGTGGCCGTAAAGCAGGGATGCCGCCAGGTTCAGGGAACTATAAATGGTTATGGCGAGCGCTGTGGTAACAGTGATATTTGTTCAGTTATCCCCAATCTGGAATTAAAAATGGGACTAAAATGTTTGCCTGCCGGCAATCTCAAGTACCTTAGCGAAGTATCCCATTACGTAGGTGAGATTGCTAATATGCCTCACCATAACAACCAGCCTTTTGTGGGTCATGGAGCCTTTGCCCATAAAGGCGGTATCCATGTCAGCGCTTTGTTGAAAGACTCGATGACCTATGAGCACATACACCCGGAAGAGGTAGGAAATCATCGGCGAGTTCTGGTATCAGAGCTTTCCGGTTTGTCCAACCTGTTATATAAGGCCAAAGAACTAAATATTGATGTTAATGCCTATAATGCTGAAACCCGACGACTGATGAAACAGATTAAAGATCTAGAAAATCAGGGTTTCCAATTTGAAGGGGCTGATGCCTCCCTGGAACTTTTCCTGCGCAAGGCCTTTGGCCAGTATGAAGACTTCTTCCAGTTGAAAAATTTAAAAATTATTTTAGAGAAAAGCGAAGGGGAAGAAGAATTTAGCGCCGAGGCCATGATAAAGGTACAGATAGGCGATAATACCGTTCATACCGCTGCTGAAGGTGAGGGACCGGTAAACGCCCTGGATAACTCGTTGCGTAAAGCCTTGAATGAGGTTTACCCGGAAATAGCAGATATGCACCTGAGTGATTACAAAGTCAGGGTCTTAAATGGCAATGATGGTACCGCGGCCAAGGTCAGGGTATTAATAGACTCGGCTGACCAGAGTGATAAGTGGAGCACCGTAGGAGTATCAGAAAATATCATTGAAGCCTCCTGGCAGGCTATAGTTGACAGCATTAATTTCCTGTTGTTAAAAAAACACCTGGGTAAATAGTAATAAATTGCCGTTAATGGTTTCCTGGTGTATATTAATAAGCAGATGCGTAACATTGTTTTCTGGCAATACGAATATTTGCTCTATGATTTCGATAAATTTGTAGGGAAAGGCCCCTGTGTCGTTCCGAATCAGTAAGGGGTTAGTCGCGAGAGATTGTAGGGGCAGACCCACGTGTCTGCCCGACCGGTTAAAAATTAGCTGCGTCTGATTAAGCAACAGGGGGGCGTATGATTTATGAAGGCAATGATAATGGCAGCCGGGGTAGGGTCCAGGCTTATGCCCTTGACCACCCGGGTTCCTAAACCTATGATACCAATGGCCAATGTGCCTTTGATGGAAAGTATAGTTACCCTGCTCCGTACTCATGGTTATGATGAGTTAATCTGCAATCTCCACTACCATGCCGATAATATCAGCTCGTATTTTGGGGATGGCAGTGAATTTGACGTTTCCATGATTTATTCCCAGGAAGATGAGCTTATGGGGACTGCCGGCGGGGTTAAGAATTGTGAATGGTTTTTGGATGACACTTTTGTAGTTATAAGCGGGGACGCTCTTACTGATATAGACCTGGGACAACTGCTGGCAGCCCACCGCAAGCAGGGAGCCCTGGCCAGTATAGCCCTGAAAGAGGTCGACGAAGTAGAGCATTTCGGGGTAGTAATTACTGACGAAGAGGGTAAAATTAAAAGGTTTCAGGAGAAGCCCCGGCCCGAGGAGGCCTTGAGCCATAATGCCAACACCGGAATTTATGTTTTTGAGCCGGAAATTTTCAAGCATATACCAACCCGGCAGTTTTATGATTTTGGCAAACAGGTATTTCCCCATCTGGTTAAAATCGGGGCACCTTTTTATGGCGTACCGGTAAAAGACTACTGGTGTGATGTAGGTAACATTTCTACCTACTGTCAGGC
>ERZ747221.2153-NODE-2153-length-18146-cov-3.946040_pt1 | contig 18146 bp, 13 predicted proteins | sample MGYA00374949_ERZ747221 | MGnify/ENA primary metagenome ERZ747221 (study PRJEB28779, sample SAMN05720172) | bioreactor metagenome | isolation source: Anaerobic biogas reactor | place: USA:Washington, USA | collected 2015-08-08 ... | reverse complement strand
CAGGCGATCGCTTCCCCCTCGCGGTCGGGGTCGGTGGCCAGATAGACGAGGTCGCTGCGCTGCGAGGCGGTGCGTATCTCATCGATGACGGCTCCCTTGCCGCGCACGAGGTGATACGTGGGGCGAAAGCCGTGCTCGATGTCGACCCCCAACTCCTTCGGCGGGAGGTCGCGGACGTGGCCCACCGAGGCCTTGACCTGATAGTCCCTGCCCAGGTAGCGGCCGATGGTCTTGGCTTTGGAGGGGGATTCAACGATCACGAGGTACTTGGCCATCTTGCTCCCCTCGGACGGCGGTTCTCGGTTCCGCCGGCTCACGCGACGCCGCCTCGACCGGAGGCTCGGGCGGCAGGTCATAGTCGAATGGAAAGACGGGCACCCCGGCGATAGGATCGTTCACCTGGGCGACGACCGGACGGGCCAGGGGCGAGGGATAGTAACCGCCAAACCACCCCGTGGCGTGCTCGCGATGCTGCCGCTGATCCACGTCGCTCGGCTCGCGCCGCAGCCCCCCCGCCACGATGAACGGCGTGATGAACACCACCGGCACCGTGGCCAGGGTGATGACGTCCATGCTCACCACATCGCGCAGCTTGACCCCCAGGTAGGTATAGACCGCCACCGAGAACAGGCCGGTGGCGCTGAACGCTGCAACCCTCCGCAGGTCGACGCGCCCCGGGACGAGCGCCGCCAGTGGCACCAGCCAGGTGATGTACCAGTAGCCGAAGGCCATGCTGCCCACGGCCAGCCACAGGTAGAGCAAGTCGTAAAAGATGACGGCCAGCGACCGTGGACGGACCAGCGACCACGCCAGCAGCACCCCGTAGCCGGCCGCAAAGAGCATGCGCGTGGTCCACTCGGCCACACGGAACGCCATGGCGTTGGGCGATACCTGCCGGAGCAGCAGGATCAGCCAGGTGCCGGCCGAAAAGTGGGCACGCCGCATCTGCCCCAACACACCCCAGTTGCGCAGCCCCGGCCACAGCGGCCCGAACACCACCAGCACCAACCCCAGTGCAATGAGCCCCGCCGCCAGCAGCGTGCGCAGCCACTCGGCGCGCGACAGGCGGTTGCCCAAGCGCAGCGCCGCCATCGGCACGAGGATCAACGGCACGTACTTGACGAGGGCCCCCAGCACCAAGGCCGGGATGACCCACACGTAGCGCCCCGATTCCCACAACCACACGGCCAGAAGCACGAACAGGACCATCACCAGGTCGTTGTGGCCGTTGGCGTGCGCCTCGATGAGCACCAGGGGGTTCCAGCCAAAGGCTACCAGCCCCCACACGAGGCGGCCGGGATCGCGCCGGCGCAGGATGGCCGCCACCAGGGCGGTGCAGCCGAGGTACGCCGCCAGCGAAGCCCCCTTGAACGCCAGCAGCGACCCCAACAACGTGCCGTCGCCCAGGCGCGCCAGGGGCGCCGCCAGCCACTCCCACAGCGGCCCGTAGGGCGAAGCCACCCCCGACCACTGGCTGCGGAAGGGGACGTAGGTGTCCATGGGAAAGGCGTTGGGCGGCACGACGAAGGGATTGTAGCCGTGCACTCCCAGCACGCGCCCGCGGGCCACGTACAGGAACACGTCCGAGGCGGACAAGGGGTAGGTGGCGACCAGCGCTGCGGCGGCGGCTACACCCAGGACCACCACGCCCCAGGCCGCGGCGCGATCCGACCCCAGCCGTCGGGCAAGACGCAACGCCAGCCCATAGAGCGCGAACGTCGCCGCGATGGCGGCCACGTAGGCGGCAGCGGCCCCCCAGCGGTAACCGCTAAGGACGCCGATATCGGGCACACTGCCCTTTTGGGAGAGAGCAACGAGCGGATAGCGATCCGCCAAGGCCACGATGTAGACGACAACGGACAGCAGCCCGATGGCAAACAGGGAATACGAGTCCCGGCGTAACATCCGTTCTATTTCCGTACACAAGGCTAAGCTACAGTTTTCTATTCTACCAGCCCCACGCCCGCCGTCAAGTAGGATGAGAAGGGGACGCGGATTCACGCGGATCGAACGGATCAACGCGGATCTCCAGACAAACCGCGGAGACCGCTGAGACCGCTGAGGACATCAAGAGAAGCAGATAGACACCAAGCATTCCCATATCCCTTGCGCTCTCCGCAGCCTCTGCGGTGAGTCTCCAATTCGCGTGGCTCCGTTCGTTCCGCTTTGTACCCAACGCCGCATCCGCGTGCGCTCCATTCGACAAGGCGAGTAGGGGATCGTATCATGGGGCCGGAACATCCGGAACAGGGAGGGAAGCGCCATGGGACTGACGCCTCGCGAACGGGTGCGGCGGACGCTGCGTTTCGAGGGGGTGGATCGGCCCGCGCGCGACGTATGGACGCTGCCGGCCGCCTTTTTCGGGCGCGAGGAAGAGCTGCGCGCCCTCCTCGACCAGTACCCCTCCGATTTCGGCCCCAGCGGCTTTCGCGATCCGGCGGACGAGTCGCCCCTCTACACCCCCGGCGAGTGGACCGATCACTGGGGCAGCCGCTGGGTCAACATCCAGGCGGGGATGATCGGCGAGGTCAAATACCCCGCCATCGACGACTGGACCAAGCTGGCGCACTGGAAGCCGCCCTACCATCTCCTCGGGGTGGGGTTCGAGGACGTGAACCGCACCTGCGCCGCCACGGATCGCTTTGTGCATCTCGGCAACCCGCGCCCCTGGGAGCGCTACCAGTTCCTGCGCGGGTCACAGAACGCCTATATGGACCTGGCGTGGGGCGTGCCGGAGGCGTTCCAACTCCTGGAGATGATCCACGACTACTACCTGCGGCACCTGGAACACGTGGTGCGCACCGACGTGGACGCCGTGTCGTTCATGGACGACTGGGGCTCCAAGCACGCCCTGCTCATCTCACCCAAGATGTGGGTCGAGTATTTCAAGCCGCTCTACAAGGACTATTGCGACATCGCCCACGCCCATGAAAAGTTCGCCTTCATGCACTCTGACGGCTACATCCTGGACATCTATGAGCATCTCATCGAGATCGGTGTGGACGCCGTCAACTCGCAGCTGTTTACCATGCCCATCGAAGAGATCGGCCGGCGATTCAAGGGGCGCATCACCTTCTGGGGCGAGATGGACCGGCAGCACATCCTCCCCTTTGGCACACCGGACGACGTGCGCGCCGGCGTGGAGCGCGTCAAGGCGGCCCTGTGGGACGACCGCGGCGGCGTCATCGGCCAGGCCGAGTTCAACAAGGGCTACCCGCTGGAGAACATCCGCGCCTTTTTTGAGGCGTGGTGGGGAGAGCCGGAGGCGTAGGAGCAGGGACGCGGATACACGCGGATAGAACGGATGCACGCGGATCAAACCTGGTAACTACAGAGCAGACCACAGAGCACGCGGAGGAAAGGCTGCCATCTAGATCCTCCGCGTGCTCTGCGGTCTCGGCGTTTATTGGTTTTGATCCGCGTTGATCCGCCTAATCCGCGTCAATCCGCGTTCCATTACACGAACCGCTGGTGGTGCTTCTCCCATCCCTGGCGCACGCGCGGCTCGATGTCGCCGTCGAAACGCAGCCCGAGCACCGCGCCGAGGCGACGCAGCGTGGACTGGGCGGCGGCCACGTCGCGCCCCAGGGCGGCGGCCGCCACGATGCGATCGGCGAACGCGCCCAGCGCATCCAGGGCGGCGCGGGTGTCGAGGTTGGCATTCATGGCCGCTTCGAACGCCGCCACGTCGCCCAAAACATCCGGCGCCGGCCCATCGCCGCCGGCGACTGTGACGGCCTCCAACAGGCGCGCGGCCAGCCGGTCGGCGGGCTCGATTTCGGCGTCCATGTACTCCCACGTCTCGTGATAGTTGTGCGCGTGCACCAGCAGGCGCACGGCGTCGGCGCTGTGCTCGGCCAGCAGGTCGCGCGCCCAGATGAGGTTGCCCAACGACTTGCTCATCTTTTCGCCCTGGTAGCACACCATGGCGGTGTGCAGCCAAAAGTTGGCAAAGACCTCGCAGCCGGTAACGCCGCACGCCTGGGCCGTCTCGCACTCGTGGTGGGGGAACTCGAGGTCCCTGCCGCCGCCGTGCACGTCGATGACGTCGGCCAGGTACTCTTGGGCCATAGTGGAGCACTCGATGTGCCACCCCGGCCGCCCCTTGCCCCAGGGGCTGTCCCAGGCGGGCTCGCCCGGCTTTTGCGCCTGCCAGAGGACGAAATCGAGGGGGTCCTGCTTGTTCGGGTCGTCGGGAACGTTGCCGCGCTCGTTGGCAGTGGGCAACCACTTGGCCTCGGGCAGGCGGCTCACCTGGCCAAAGCGCGGGTCCGCCGCCACGCGAAAGTAGACGTTGCCGTTCGCCTCGTAGGCGAGCCCCTTGTCCAGGAGCGCCTGGATGGCGCGATGCATCTGCGGGATGACGTCGGTGGCGCGCGGGTAGACGTCGGGTGGGCGTACGTTGAGGGCCATCATGTCCTCGATGAAATGGCGCGTCCAGCGATTGCCCAGCGCCAGCCAGTCGTCGCCCACCTCCCTCGCCTTGCGCAGGATGTCGTCGTCGATGTCCGTGACGTTCTGCACGTATCGCACCGGATAGCCGAGGTACTCCCAGTAGCGGATCAGGGCGTCAAAGCTCAGATAGGTGAAGGCATGCCCCAGGTGCGTCGTATCGTACGGCGTGATGCCGCACACATAGATGGTGGCCGTCTCACCGAGGGGACGAAAAGCCTCCAGTTCCCCGGTTCGCTCGTTGTGCAATCGCAACAAGGTGAACGCTCCTCTCGAAGGGTTGCGCCGGCGAACGCCCCACGGGCGCACGCCCGGCTATTCTACTCAGGGGAGGGGAATTCGGTCAATCATCGGTGGGAACAGGAGGTGCTTTCGGGAGGACCGTCGCGCCTCTCGCATCAGGGCGTCCACGCCGCAGACAGTCGCCAGGACGGCGGCGCTCGATGCTGTCATCGCGAGCAAGACACTCCGTCGTCCCGAGCGTAGCGAGGGACCTTGACTCACTGAACGCGTCGCCCCTCGATAGCGCCCCTCACCCCCACCCTCGCCCCAGAGTACTGGGGTTCTGCCTCAGGGTACTGAGGCCCCGAGTACGGGGCGAGGGAGCAGGGGCACCTGCAGGCTGTCCATCCGGCCCGAAACCCGGAACTCGCAACGCACAACCTCTCCTACAGCACCTCGATCGCCGGGTCGCCGGGCAGGGCCTCGCCGATGACCCAGGCGTCCTGGCCGGTGGCGCGGTAGCGCTCCAGCAGCGCCTCGACGCGCTCGGGCGGCATGAGGATCAGCAGGCCACCCGAGGTCTCGGGGCAGAAGGTGAGGAGCTGCATCTCGTACTCGAGACGGGGCGCAAAGGTGACGTGGGCGCCATAGTCGCCCAGGTTGTTGCCGGCGCCCCCGGGGAAGAGGAGTTCCTCGGCGTAGCGCATGGCCCCCGGCACGAAGGGAAGGTCGTCGAAGCGGATGCGCAGGCGCACGCCGCTCCTCTCGGCCACCTCCCAGGCATGACCCAGCAGGCCGAAACCCGTGATGTCCGTTAGGGCATGGGGCTCGATCTCGCGCAGCGGCAGGGCGGCGTCGCGGTTGAGGCGCTTCATCGAGGCCACGGCGGCCGCCACGTCGTCGAGGTCGGCCTCGTCCGACTTGTAAGCGGTGACGATGAGGCCCACGCCCAGCGGCTTGGTGAGCACGATGACGTCGCCGGGGCGGCCGCCCGCCTTGGTGCGCACCCGGCGTGGGTCGACGGCGCCCAGCACCGCGAGGCCGAACTTGGGCTCGTCGTCGTCGATGGTGTGGCCGCCGGCGACGATGGCGCCCGCCTCCTTGACCTTCTCGGCGCTACCGCGCAGGATCTCGACGATCATCTCCTCGGGGAGGTCTGCCGGCAGCGCCGCCAGGTGCAGCGCCAGGAACGGCTCGCCGCCCATGGCATAGACGTCGCTCAGCGCGTTGGCAGCGGCAATCGCCCCATAGTCGTACGGGTCGTCGACGATGGGCGTGAAAAAGTCGGTGGTGAACACCAGCGCGCGATCCTCGCTCTGCTTCCAGACCGCGGCGTCATCGGCCACCGACAGGCCGACCAGCAACTCGGGATAGTCGGCCTCGTTGAATATGCGACTCAGGTGGCGCGTCACGCGCGCCAGCGCGGCGGAGGCGCGTTTGCCGCCTCAACCGGCGGCCTTGGCCAGCGCCGTCAGGCGGATGACGCCATCGGAGCCGGCCAGGTTGCGCGGCGCGCAGTGCTCTGCGGACATGCTCGCTCCCCTCATTGCTCGAATGCGGGGCTCATCGCCCCGCATGGAGTGATTATACCGCCAGCGGTAGGACCGTCAACATTTGTACAATGCGGATACCCTCCTTATACTCTCTGTCACGGTGGGCCCCTCGTAGAGGCGTCTCCCCACCTCGCCTCGGCCGACGTGCGCTATGGATCGGTGCTCGGGTCCATCAACCCTCACCCGGAGGCACGGCATGCGCACGCATCATCGTACCCTATGGCTCGTCCTACTCACGGTTCTTTGTCTCACACCCATCGTCATCGCCGCTTACCCGGCCATCGCCCAATCGGGCGCGGGGGCGCGCCTATGGCTGCCGCTGACCATCGGCGGCGGCGACCTGAGCCGGCCCCCAGCCTCGCCAACGCCGCCGCTCGACCCCACCCCGCCCGTCGGCCCGCCCACCCCACCGCCGGCGACGCCCGTCGCGACGTCCGTCGTGCCGCCCTCCGAGGCGCGCGCCTACCCGCGCATCCACCTGCCGCGGCTCGCCGCCGACGTGGCCTGGGAAGAGACCAGCGTCGTCTGGTTTGGGCGCATCACGCCGAGCGAGAACGGTGTCGACGCCCGCGTCGGCTATACCGAGGACGCCCTCCTGGTGCGCCTGTCGATCTATGACCGGCTCCTCTGGTACGACGCCGATTCGCCGGCCGCCGACGACCTGGCGAACTGGGACGCCGCTACCGTGTACCTGGACACGGACCCCGATCCCGCCGCAGGCATCGGCGAGGGCGCCTACCGCCTCACGGCGCAGCTGCGCTGGTGGGAGGATCGCGCCGCCTACGAGGCGACCCATCGTGGTGCGGACGGCGGCTGGCAGCCCGCCGACCTAGGGGTCACCTCCGAGGCGGGCTACCGGGGCGAGGGCGCGCCCAACAGCGGGGGCGAGGCGCGCGGCTGGGTGCTCACCTGGCGCATCCCCTTTGCCGGGCTCGGGCTGCCCCGTCCCGCCGACGGGGAACAGTGGGGGCTGGCGGTGGCCGTCCACGACCGGGACGCCGCCTCCGGCGCGCCGAACCCCGACGTGGTCTGGCCCCGCGCCATGCACGCCGACGACCCACGCACCTGGGGCGCCATCTCCTTCGGGCTGCCCGCACAAGGCCCCGCGTCCGGCGCGCCGGGCGGCACGGTCACCGTGCGCCACGGCCTGAATGGTGCCGTGGTGCCCGACGGCCACGTGGGCGGGGGCGCGGTATGCGGCGACGGGCTCGATTTCTGGACCGCGTGGGGCGAGGCGAACTATGCCGGGGCCATGCCGGTGAACGTGCAAAACCAGGATGACATCGCCGACTGGCCCTGCTTCTCGCGCTATTACGTCACCTTCCCGCTGGAGACCGTGCCCGCGGGCAAGCGCGTCCTATCGGCGACGCTCACCCTCCGCCAGATGGGCTCCTCCATGCCCGACGAGGCGGTACCGTCGCTCATCCAGGCGTTCACGGTGTCGGAGGACTGGAGCGAGGCGACGCTGACGTGGAACAACGCCCCTCAGGCGCGAGAGAACCTGAGCCGCACCTGGGTGGATGCCATCCCCTTCCCCGAGGACTGGAACGCCCTGCCCGCCTACACCTGGGACGTCACCCGCGCGGCGGCCCAGGCGGTCGCCGCCGGCGAGCCGCTGCGCCTGGCGCTCTACTCCGCCGACGGCGCCTACCACAGCGGCCGACATTTCGTCCCCTCGGACACGGAGGACTGGAACGCCGCCAACCGCCCGACCTTGTCGGTGACCTGGGGGGACTAGGCCGCGGATGAACGCGGATCGGCGCGAGGAGGCACGGATCGAATCCTATTGACAGAGCGCGAAACGGTGGCATACTGGAACGTGTCGTGAGATGCCGTGCCATGCGTAGCGGAGCACCTGTCGATGGAAACTCTTGTTGTCAAGCTATCTCCAGAGGCGTACCAGGCTTTGCGAGAGCGGGCCGCCAGAGAGAACAAGTCGGTCGAGGCTCTGTCCAGCGAGGTGCTCGAGAAAGCACTCGCGGAGGGGTCGGATGGCGCGCTCACCGTTCGGGCGATGCTCGAGGCTGCGGGGCGCGTGGCTTCTCTTGGCCCTGGGCTTCGGCAGCGCATTATCCCCGGCGTGTCGCTCAAAGAAGTCCGCGAGTCATTGGCCAGCGCGGGCGGCCCCTCACTCTCAGAGATCATCCTGGAACAGCGGGGATCAAAGCCTTGAGCGAGTATTTCCTGGATGCCAGCGCTCTGGTCAAGCGGTATGCCCCCGAGCAGGGCAGCACGTGGGTGAACGCGATCACCACGCCCGATTCGCATCACAGCTTGCTCGTCTCAGAGATTACGCTCGTCGAGGTTTCCGCCGCGCTGGCCGCCAAGGGACGTGGCCCCTCGGGTATGTCCATTCAGGCGCGCGACAGAGCCTTGAGCCGGTTCCTCGAGGACTCGGAGCGATTGTTGATACTGCTACGGGTTGACCGCACAGTAATCGATCAGGCGGTGACGCTCGTACTTCGTCACCGCCTCCGCGCCTATGACGCTGTGCAACTCGCCACTGCAATCGTCGCCAAGGCGCAGCTCGCTGAACACGGCTACCCCTCGCTCACCTTTGTGACTGCCGACAGGGATCTCCTTGGCGCCGCAGGGAGCGAGGGTCTGGCCGTGGAAAACCCTCTTGATCACCGCGACAAGTGATCGTCATCAAGTGATCGTCATCCCAAGGTGCTGGCGACATGCCCCTCTCCATCTGCGTCTACTGCTCCTCCAGTTCAGCCGTGGACGGCGTCTACCGCGATGCGACGCGAGAACTCGGACGGCTCATCTCCGCCCGGGGGCACACCCTGGTATACGGCGGCGGCACCCCCGGATTGATGGGTGACCTGGCGCGCGCTGTGAAGGCGGGCGGTGGGCGCGTCCTGGGCGTCATCCCACGCCGCCTGGCAGAGTTCGGCCTCGGCTATGCTGAGGCGGACCACCTGCTGGTCACCGAGACGATGGGCGAGCGCAAGGCGCTGATGATCGAGCATGCCAACGCCTACGTCGCCCTCCCCGGCGGATTTGGCACGCTGGAAGAGATCCTCGAGGTGATCACGCTCAAGCAGCTAGAGTACCTGCGCGGCCCCATCGTGCTGCTGAACACCGGCGGGTTCTACGAGCCGCTCCTGGCGCACTTTGAGCGGCTGTACGAGGAGCGTTTCGCACGTCCCGAGTACCGCGCCCTCTACCACGTGGCGGCCGAGCCTGCGGACGCGCTGGATCACATCGAGGGATACAGAGAAACGGCGCTTCCGAAAAAGTGGATCTGAGGGGCGCCGTGGGCTGGCCCAGCGGTAGCAGGTTACAGGGTCCAGGTTACAGGCGGGGCTGTGCGTTGTGGGTTCCAAGTTGCGGGTTCCGAGTCGCGTGTGCCGGTGGTAGGTTACGGCTGCAGTCGGGGTTGGCCGATACATGTCATCGCGCTCTGCTGGCTTCTGGGGCTGGCCGGCTTGGCTGGGCTCAGTACCCTGAGCCACCGCCAGGCCTCGGCCCGTGGCGGCCCCGCTGCGGCGTGGCACCTCTGGCGTGAGGGGCTCGCGCGGTTCGGTCGTCAAGGTTCCTCGCTACGTTCGGGACGATCGTCAGCCGGCGCACGCCGGCTTGGCTGGGCTCAGTACCCTGAGCCAGCGCTAGGGTTAGGCCTCGGCCCGCGGCGCAGCACCCAGACGCCGCCGGACGACGCCCACCACCAGCCCAAGCTCCTCGATGCGCAGCAGGTGCGCCGCCGCGGCATAGGCTGCCACCGCCGCGCCCGCGCCGGCGAGCAGTCCCGCCACGTCGGTGACCATCCCGCGGCCCGCGAGGGCGCGCGCCGCCACGGCGTAGCCGCCGTACGCCAAAAGCCCGGCCGCGACGGACGCCAACGCCGCCTTGGCCGTGGTCGAGATGACGCCGTAGTCGCGCAGCCCCTCAAAGCGCCGCCCAAAGGCCCACAGCATGATGACGGCATGGCTTATCAGCTGCACCGAGTTGGCCGCCACCAGCCCCAGGTAGCCCCACCCCAGCAGGAATGCCAGCGCCGGCCCCACCACCAGGTAGATGAGCACCGCCACCACCCCCACCACCACCGGCGTGACGGTGTCCTTTTGCGCGTAAAAGGCAAAGATGAGCGGCAGGTCGATGGCGGCAAAGGGAAGCCCCGGCAGGTAGTAGCACAGCGCCAGCCAGGTCTGGTGGGTGTCCGCGGGGGTAAAGGCGCCGCGCTCCATGATCACGCGGATCATCGGCAGGCCCAGGGCCACCAGCCCCGCCGCGGCGGGCAGGATGATCACCAGCACCAGCCGCAGCCCGAGGCTAAAGGTGCGCTTGAAGCGGTCCAGCTCGGCGCGGGCGTCGATCTGCGACAGCGTGGGGAGCACCGCCAGGGAGACGGCCATCGACACCAACCCCAGGGGGAGCTGGATGAGAAAGGTGGCCTTTTGCATCCAGGTGATCGCCTCGGCGACGGTGCGCGAGGCGAGGTTGCGGTCGATGATGATCCCCACGTTCTGGATGACGATGCTCAGCACCACCGGCGCATAGAGCTGCAGGATGCGCCGCACCACCGGATGGTGCCAATCGAATTGGAGCGAGAGGCGCGCGCCGCGCAGGCCGGGGAGTTGCACCAGGAGCTGCACCGTGGCCGCCACCACGATCCCCAGGCTGAGGCTGGCCAGGTCCAGCCGGCCCGCCAGGAGCACCACCGCCACGATGACGCCCAGGTTGTGGGCCGGCGCGCCGAGGGAGGGGTAGACGAAGCGCTTGCGCGCATAGTGGTAGGCCTGCAGGATCCCCGAGATGCCATAGATGAGGATGGCCGGCACGATGAGGCGCACGAGCGTGGTGGCGGTGCGCAAGAGGTCGGCGTCAAAGCCGCCCAGCAGGAGGGGCGCCACCCAGGGCGCGCCCAACTCGAGCGCCACCACCACGACGATGAGCACCACGCCGGCCAGGCTGAGGAGGATCGAGAGGATGCGGTCGAGTTCCTCGCGCCGCTCCTCGCTGGCGTACTCGCTGAGCACCGGCACGAGGGCGGCGCTCAGCATCCCGCCGATGAGCAGCTCGTACACCATCTTGGGGACGCTGCTCACGGCGTCGAACGCCGCCGTGCCGCCGCTCACCCCAAAGGTGCCCGCGATGACGCTCTCGCGCACCAACCCCAGCAGGCGGCTGCCCACGTTCCCCAGGGCGTTGATCCCCGCGGCGCGGGCGATGCCGGCCTGGGCGCGCGTCGTCTGGATCGCGCCGTTCGCGGGCACGACCGTCGGTTCAACCAACGCAAGCTCCTATGCGCTGTCAGCGATCGGCTGTCGACATTCGGCTATTGGCTGTTGGCTCTTGGCCGTATCCTCTGAGAGGACGGACCACTTGTAGCCGCGGGGTTCCTGCTGACAGCTGACAGCTGACCGCCGAGTGCTGACCGCCGCTCTACAACCCCAGAATCTCCCGCAACGCGCCAAACACCTCGTCCAGGTCCGCCTCACTCACATAGCCCATGTGGCCGATGCGGATGACCTCCAGGCCGGGGACCTTGCTGGCGGCGCAGATGATGCCATAGCCCGTGCGCAGGTCCGACAGCACCTTGGCGGCGCTTCTCCCCTCCGGCAGGTTGGCGGCCGTGACGGTGTTGGAATAGTGGGCGGGGTCGGCAAACAGGGACAGCCCCATGTCCAGCAGCCCCTGACGGCAGTAGGCGCCGATGCGCCGGTGTCGCTCGGCGAGCGCCTCGGGCCCCGCGACCACCATGTCCTGCAGGCTGCGGTGCAGGCCATAGAGGGCCGCCACGTTGGGCGTGGCGGGGGTCTGGTTGCGCCGAGCGTACTTAAGGGCGTCGCCCAGGTCAAAGTAGAACTTGGGCATTCTCGAGCGCTCGTAGGCGCGCCAGGCGCGCGGGCTGACGCTCACCATGGCCAGCCCCGGCGGCGCCATCCACGCCTTCTGCGAGCCGGTCACCACCACGTCGACGTCCCAGGCGTCGGCCTGCAGGCGGATGGCGCCCAGGCCGCTGATGGCGTCCACCAGGATGAGCACCTCCTCGCCGCCCGCCTCGCGGATGGCGCGCGCCAGCGCCTCCACGTCGTTGGTGACGGCGGTGGAGGTCTCGTTCTGCGTCAGGAGCACGGCCGCAAAGGGCCCCTGCTCGCGGATGGCGGCGGCCACCTGCGCCGGATCGGCGGCCCTGCCCATGGGGATGGCCAGCCGCGTGACGGCCGTGCCATACGCCTCGGCGATCTCGGCAAAGCGGTCGCCAAAGCTGCCCATGGTCACCGAAAGCACCTTGTCGCCGGGCGAGAGGGTGTTGGCGATGGCCGCCTCCATCCCCCCCGTACCCGACGAGGTGAGGATGCAGACGTCGTTCTCTGTCTCAAAGAACACCTTCAGCCAGGCCGTGACCTCGCCGAACATGGCCTCGAACTCGGGGCCGCGATGGTTGATCATCTGCTGGCCCACCGCCGCGATCACCTCCGGTGGCAGCGGCGTGGGCCCCGGAATCCGCAAGTTCATTGCTAACACTCCTCTAGATCACACAGGGCCTGATAGCCCTGTGCTCGTTCCCAGGAATCGGCCAACACGAGATAGTGGGCGATCTCTTGGGTCTCGTTGGCCGCCAGACGCAGCGTGTGGGTGGCGTCGAGCGCGCGTCCGTGCTGGCCCGCATCCCAGAGCAACAGGTCGTTGGAGCGGCTGGCCACCAACAGCGTGCGGTCGGTGGCGTCGTTGCGCAGCGCCGCCCAGCGGTGCTTGCCGCTCCAGGTCGAGCCGTTGGTCGGTCGCCGACAGACCCCCTCGCCGAGGATCGTCAGGGCTTTGGGGTCCGCGCCCAGCGCGGCCGTCACGCGCGAGGATGCCCGCGCAACCTGCTCGCATCCCCACCGGTTGCGGAGGCGCATCACCTGACGCAGCACGTTCGAGCCGCCCAGCGTCGTATAGTCGATCTCGATACCCAAACCCTGCAGCTTTTTCTCCGCGGGCTGCACCGTCAGGCGCACACCGCGCCACGCCAGGCCGGCGGCGGTTACCTCCAACGGCTGGGCCGTCACGGCGACCTCGCGATGCAGCGCTCCCTCCCAGGTATCCCAACCGTCGGGCATCACCTCGGGATGGACGCCGCCGAACCAGGGGTAGAGCCAGCTAAAGCCCTGCGGCTGCGGGAAGTGGCTGCAGAGTTCGTTGGCGCCCTCGCCGAGGTACCAGCCGATCACGCTCGCGCCATAGCCGGGCGCCACCTCAAAGCGGCTGAGCCCGTTGTCGATGCTCCACACCGTTTGCCCGGCGCGCTCCTCGGACCACACCGCCACGGCGCCCCCCGTGCCCAGTCGGAGCACGGTGAACGGCGCGCGGTGCTCAAAGAGCGGCATGCTCAGCTGCGCGCAGCCCGCGTATGTCCCCAGCACCCTCGCCGGCAGGGACAGCCGCAGGCGCTGCGCGTGCGGCGCTTCCTTGGAGAGGCCACGCATCGCCACACGGCATGGGTCGGCCGTCAGGCCGGCCCCCTCGACGGTTACCGTCCCATCATCCACGCGGGCCTGGGTCGTGTCAACGACCAGGCGTGCCGCCACCTCGTCATCCACCGTAGCGATGACGCCCGGGACGAGGCGCGCCATGGCCACCGGCCGCGCGACGGGCTGGCCCGTCTCCGGAGCGCGCCCCGCCCAGGCCAGCGCCACGCGCCGCACGTCGCGCCAGTCGCCGCGTCCGGCCCACAGGGCCAGCCGCGCCTCGGCCGAGCGCTCGCCCGGCCCCAGCGTCATCGCGTCGGTGGTGGCGCTCATACCCCAGCCGGCGTCGAGCGTCGTATAGCCCTCTCCCCAGGCAAAGCCGCCGACCGCGCCGTCGACTTCCCAGGCATACCATGGCTCGGCGTAGGCGGAAGCGTCGCGCGGCAGGTCGGCCCACGAGGCGGGCAGATCCTGGCCAGTGGCATACACGATCCCCTGCGGCAGCGCCGTCGCCGCCGTCTCCTCGTCGCGATCCGCGTCGCGCACCTGCAGCTGGATCGCCACGGTGTGCGCCTCCCCGCCGCGGTTCTCCACTCGGCTGCGCAGCGTCGCCAGGCCGGTGGGCGAGAGGGCGAGTTCCTGCCACAGGTAGAGCCCCTTGGTGTAGCGCGCCGCGCCGACCATGCGCACGACGGTGCGCGCCCCGCGCTGCTCCAGCGCGAGATCCAAGTCGACCTTGTCGAACTCGCCCGGGTAGTAGGGCGGCCCCAGACGCGGAAAGACGGACACCATCGTGCGCCGGCTCGCCCGTTCCTCGAGCTTGATGACGCCGCCGTCAGCCTCCACCGTCACCCGCAGGGCGTCGGTCTCCAGGCGCACGCTGCCGCCGGAGCGCTGGGCCAACAGGCCTCCGGCGCCCAGGCTGAACAGGGTCAGTGACTCGCTCAGCGGCTCGGGCGCGCCCTCGCCGGCAAAGCCGACCCATGCCGGCAGCGCATAGACGGCCTCCTCAGCCGTCGTCACCTCCAGGGGCACGGTGACGTGTCCCTCGGCCGGCACCATCGCCTGGTGCTCGCGCCAGGAGACGTCCACCCCCTCGGGAGGCGCCAGCCGCACAATAACCTCGACGGGCTGCTTGCGTGCGTTGTGCAACTGCAGCGCGACCGTTGTGGGCACACCCGGCGCGACGGTGAGGCTGCCGGGGGCGGTGTCCAGGCTGAACGCCTTCTTGGCCCGCAGGCCGGAAAAGAGTTCCGCCTCGCGGTCGTTCAGTTGGATGAGCGACCGCACCGCCGGCGCCGTGCCGTCGTCCCTGCGCCCCGAGGCGTCGGTCGCGACCTTGACCGGCGCGCTGCGCTCCGCCGTCTCGCCGGGCGCCACGTCAAAGCTGACGCGATGGTCGATGGACAGCCCCTTGTCGCCCACGGCGTGCACGTGCACCCGCAGGGACTCGGCCCCCTTGTTGACCACGCGCCAGCGCAGCGTCACCTCGCTGCCGGTGAGCGGCTCGATATCTTCCGCGATGGCGGCCACCTCGACATCGTCCGTCGCGACCGCAACCGGCGCGCGCGCCTCGCGGTCGATCCAGATCGTCAGCCTCTCGCCGTCAGCCTCCCAGTGCTGGGTAAAGACCTTGAGCCCCTCCCAGCGCTCGTCGTCCCACGCCTGGGCCAACGCACGCACGTAGCAGGCGTACCAGTCGTGCCTCTCGAAGAAGGGCTTCGCCAGGGGCATCTGCAGGGCGCCCGGGATGTAGCTCTGCATCCACACGGAGGACTCGGGCGTCCAAAAGTGCCCCGTCTTTTTGTACGTCGGCACGGCCTTAAAGTTCGCCGACCAGGTGCCGAGGGTCTGGCGCGGGAACTTTTCCTGGACGGCGCGCTCGACGGTCGCCTGGATGAGCCGCCGGCCGATGCTGCGCTTCTGGTAGTCGGGGTGTACGTTCAGCAGCGCCAGGTAGCCCTCGCCCAAGTGGCCGTGGTGGCCGTCCCAATAGCTGCAGTAGCCGACGATTCTGTCATCCACCTCGGCCACAAAGGTAATCAGCGTGCGCTGCTCGCACTCGTGGCGTCGCACCCACTCGGCCGTCATGGGCACGCCATCGGTCCAGCCGCCCGGCCACTGGAGGTCGCTCTCGTTCCACATGACCGCGAGGCCCTCGGCATCGCGATCGAGATCGATTGGGCGGATCGTAACGTCCGACATGTGGGGCTCCTGTCCTGCCTCCAGGGCAGTCCTGTGGCTCCGAAAGGAGTGAGGCGAACGCAGGCGTGGAGAGTCTTCGAGGCTCACGAGCGCGCCAGTATACACCTCCGGCGGGGTTCTGTCCAATCGACTCGCCAACCGCCGACACCAAGGCGCCAGGCCAAGTCCGCCCGGCGTTGAACCGCCGGGCTACGCAAGACGTGGCCCCCTACGGGGCCGACCTCCCCAGCCCCGCAGGGGCTTTCGTCCAGGGTAGCCGGAGGGGTTCACCCCCCGGCACCGCGCTGGCGCTCGCCCCGCCCGCCCGGCGTTGGAGCCTCCCCGGTCCCCTTTGACGATGGGCAGTATCCGTGCTACGATACCGCCGGACTTTAGTGCCTACTAAAACAAACCCGATGACCACCTTCCGCGACCTGGCCCAGTTCTACAAAGCCCTCGGCGACGAGACGCGCCTGCAGCTCGTGGCGCTCCTCGCCCGCCAACAGCCCGGCCACGCCCTGTGCGTCGGGCGCCTGGCGCATGATCTGGGCGTCACGCCCTCGGCGGTGTCCCAGCACATCCGGGTGCTCAAGGACCTCGACCTCGTCCAGGCCGACCGCCAGGGGTATCGCATCCACTACTATCTCGACTCGAAGCGCCTCTCCGCCTTCCAGCTGCTGGCGCGCGACAGCCTGGGGATAGAGTTTGTGCTCGTCGGCAACCACGACTCCAACGACCCGAAGGAGGATAGTGACATGTGCTGCTGCGATGAGAAGAAGGGCTGCTGCCACCCTGAGCAGAGACCAGCCGAGAACGGGTGCGCGCCCGAACAGATTCGCGCGTGCCATGGCGACGTGACCGAGCACCCCTGCGAGCGACAGGAAGCCGAACGGGACGAGTGAGCCATGGCACGCGGATGAACGCGGATTCTGCGGATCAACGCGGATCGGAAGGATCAACCCCAGATCCGCGTCAATCCGTGCAATCCGCGTTCATCCGCGTTCTACACCGCCCCTTCTTGAGAGGTAATCCTTGCAGAGAGACCCACGACACTATCGGGATTTCGAGTTCAATCTGCGCGAGCTGGCCGGATCGATGGGCGATTTCGGCACCTTGTTTCCCCTGGCGGTGGGCCTCATCGTCGTCTGCGGCATGGACCCGGCCGCTCTGTTCGTGATGATTGGCCTGACGAACATCGCCACCGGCCTCATCTATCGCCTGCCCATGCCGGTGGAGCCCAAGAAAGTGATCTCGGTGGCCGCCATCGCCCAGGGATGGACCGCCTCCATGGTGGCCGCCTCGGGCCTAGGGCTGGGGATCCTCTGGTTCATCCTCACCCTCACCGGCCTCATGCGGCGCCTGGCCGAGATCACGCCCGTGTACATCATTCGCGGCATCCAGCTCGCCCTGGGGATCACGCTGGGCTGGCAGGCGCTGCAGATGATGGCCCCCGAACCGTGGTGGGGGATCGCCGCGTTGGCCATCATCCTGCTCTTGCGCGAGAACCGCTTTGCGCCCGCCGCGCTGGTGCTCATGGGCCTCGGCATCGTCATCATGGCAGCGCGGGGCGACCTGGCGAACACCGTCACCTTTGGAATCCGTCTGCCCCGCTTTGCCGTGCCCACCTGGAACGACGTTTGGCGCACCATGGTATTGGCCGGCTTTGCCCAGATCCCGCTGACCATCACCAACGCCGTGCTGGCCACCGCCACCATGATCCGCGACCTCTTTCCCGACAAGCCGGTGAGCGAGGACCGGCTCATGCTCAACATGGGCGCTATGAACGTGGCCTCCTCCTTTTTCGGCGGCATGCCCATGTGCCATGGGTCGGGCGGGCTGGCGGGGCAGTACTACTTTGGCGCCCGCACCGGCGGCACCAACATCCTGGAGGGCGTCATCGAGGTCGCCCTGGGCGTGTTCCTCGGGCAATCGCTGGCCGACGTGCTGAACGTCTTTCCCATGGCCCTCATCGGGGGGATGATGCTCATGGTCGGCGTCCAGTTCGTGCGCCCCGTCATCAAGCTGCGCGCGTGGCCCCTCTACCTGGCCCTGGTCACCACCGCCGTCTCGGTGGCCACCAACATGGCCGTCGGCTTTCTCGTCGGCTTGGCCGCCGCGTACGTCGTGCGCCGGCTCGGCCGCCGCGACGCCCTCAGCCAAGACTCTCCATAAGGTGAAACGATGCCGGCTATCGAGACCCACAATCTGACGCGCCACTATGGCGACCTGGTGGCCGTGGACCACCTGAACCTAACCGTCGAGTCGGGCGAGATCTATGCCTTCCTGGGACCCAACGGCGCGGGCAAGACGACCACCATCCGCATGCTCACGG
>ERZ747221.2120-NODE-2120-length-18299-cov-3.625398_pt1 | contig 18299 bp, 10 predicted proteins | sample MGYA00374949_ERZ747221 | MGnify/ENA primary metagenome ERZ747221 (study PRJEB28779, sample SAMN05720172) | bioreactor metagenome | isolation source: Anaerobic biogas reactor | place: USA:Washington, USA | collected 2015-08-08 ... | reverse complement strand
GATCTGGCCCCGGCGAGGAGAACAACCTGCGCATCCGCATCTATGGCACCCAGGGCGCGCTGGAGTGGCACCAGGAGCACCCCAACTATTTGTACTTCCGTCCCCCCGACGGGCCTGAGCAGGTCTACAAGCGCGGCAACGGCTATTTGTGCGAGGCGGCCAAGCGCGCCACCCGCATCCCCTCCGGCCATCCGGAGGCTTTCCTGGAGGCCTTTGCCAACATCTATATGAACGCCACCGATACGATGCGCGCCAAGCTGCTGGGCCGCGCGCCGACCGAGCTCGAGCTGGATTTCCCAACGGTGGTGGATGGCGCCAAGGGCGTCTTCTTTATCGAAAAAGTGGTGGAAAGCGCCCACAGCGACAAAAAGTGGACGCCCGCTCGCTGGACCAAGTAGCCGACAATACAAGGAGGTATGGATCACATGGCACGACCGGTAACCCTCTTTACAGGGCAATGGGCAGACCTTCCGTTGGAGACGCTGGCGCAAAAGGCCAGCTCGTGGGGCTATGACGGCCTGGAACTGGCCACCTGGGGCGATCATTTCGAGGTAAGCAAGGCGCTCTCCGACCCCGGCTATTGCGACGGGCGAAAAGCGCTTTTGGCCAAGTACGGGCTCAAGGTATGGGCCATCAGCACCCACCTGGTGGGGCAGTGCGTCTGCGACCCCAACGACTATCGCACCGATGGCTTCTTGCCGCCCGCGCTGGCGGGCAAGCCCGCCGAGGTCAAGCGCAAGTGGGCCATCGAAGAGGTCATCCGCACCGCCCATGCCGCGAAAAAGCTCGGCGTGAGCGTGGTCACGGGCTTTACTGGCTCGCCCATCTGGGACCTGATCTATAGCTTTCCGCCCATCCCCCCCGAAAAGATCGAGGAGGGCTTCCAGTTCGTGGCGGACAAGTGGAACCCCATCCTGGACGAGTTTGGCAAGCTGGGCGTCAAGTTCGCGCTGGAGGTCCACCCCACCGAGATCGCCTTCGACACCCACACCGCCCGCCGACTGCTCGAGGTGCTCAAGTACCGGCCCGAGTTCGGCTTCAACTTTGATCCCAGCCACCTGCAATGGCAGGGCGTCGATCCGGCGCGGTTTATCGCCGCCTTCCCGGATCGCATTTATCACGTGCACATGAAGGACTGCGCGGTGACGCTGGACGGCGAGAGCGGCATCATCAGCTCTTACCTCTCCTTCGGCGACGCGCGGCGCGGCTGGGATTTCCGCTCGCTGGGCCGCGGCGACGTGGATTTCGAGGCGATCATCCGCGTCCTGAACCGCATCAACTATCAGGGCCCGCTCTCCGTCGAGTGGGAAGATGCGGGGATGGACCGCGAGTTCGGCGCCGCCGAGGCGGCCGCCTTCGTCAGGTCGGTGGACTTTACGCCTTCGGCCGTCGCTTTCGACGCTGCCTTCACCAAGAAATAGGCCGTCTTCCGGTTCGCGACGGCAAAAGTGCCGGGCGGCAGAGCACGCCGCAAGATAGCGCAATGGGGCCAGGTTGTTTCGACCTGGCCCCTTTTTGTTCAGCAATTGCCAAAAGGAGTGTCCATGAAAATCCCTGTCGGCGTCTTGGGTGCAACGGGGGCCGTCGGCCAGCGTTTCGTCCAGCTTTTGGACGGCCACCCCTGGTTTGAGGTAAAAGCGCTGGCCGCCTCCAGCCGGTCAGCGGGGCAAAGCTACGAGCGCGCCTGCCATTGGATCCTCTCGACTCCCATGCCCGAGTGGGCGCGCCAGATGCCCGTCCTCCCCGCCACCGCCACCGCCGGCATGGATTGCCAGCTGCTCTTCGCCTCCCTCCCCGGCGACCTGGCCGGCCCGGTGGAGGAGGAATTCGCCGCGGCGGGTCACGTGGTCTGCTCCAACGCCTCGGCCCACCGCCTCGCAGCAGATGTGCCCTTGATCATCCCCGAGGTCAACGCCGACCACCTGGCGCTGATCCGCACGCAACAGGCGGGGCGCGGCTGGAAGGGCTTTATCGTCACCTCCGCCAACTGCTCCAGCACCCACATGACCCTGGCCCTGAAGCCGCTCCAGAGCGCCTTTGGGCTGAGCAAGGTCTATGTGGTGACCATGCAAGCGGTCTCGGGCGGCGGCTACCCCGGCGTGCCCTCGCTGGATATCCTGGGCAACGTGATCCCCTACATCGGCGGGGAAGAGGACAAGATGGTGAGCGAGCCGCTCAAGCTGTTGGGCCGCTTGCAGGAGGGGCGGATTCAGGACGCCGAGATCGTGATCAGCCCGCACTGCAACCGCGTGCCCGTGCATGACGGCCACACCGAGTGCGTCTCGGTGAGCCTGGGCCGCCAGACCACCATCGAGGAGATCAGCCAGGTCTGGCGCGACTTTCGGGCCGAGCCGCAGGCGCTCGGGCTGCCCAGCGCCCCGCAGCACCCCATCCTGGTGGCCGAGGAGGCGGATAGGCCGCAGCCCTCCCGCGACATCCACCTGGAAAAGGGCATGGCCACCATCGTGGGCCGGCTGCGCCCCTGCCCGCTTTTCGACTTCAAGTTTGTCCTGCTAGGCCACAATACCGTGCGCGGCGCCGCTGGCGGCTCCCTGCTGAACGCCGAGCTGCTGGTGGCGCAGGGCTGGATCAAATAGGTGGAGGGCATCATGGGTTATCACTCTTGGTTCCAATGCGCCCGCGGCTGTCCGGGCCGCCATTCCATCTATGAAGTCATCTATCGCTGCCCCACCTGCGGCGGGCTGCTGGACGTGCACCACGATGAGGAGGCGCTGAAATCGCGCAGCGCCGCCGCCTGGATGCAGCTCTTTGATCAGCGGCTGCACACCAACGCCTGGCCCTATGGCAGCGGCGTCTGGGGCAAGAAGGAGTGGGTCTGCCCCAGCGTCGACGATAGCAACATTGTCTCCATGTACGAGGGCCACAGCAACCTCTTTTGGGCCGAGCGATTGGGCAAAGAGCTCGGCGTCAGCGACCTGTGGATCAAGCTGTGCGGCAACAGCCACACCGGCTCGTTCAAGGACCTGGGCATGACCGTGCTGGTCTCGGTGGTGCGGCAGATGCGCGCCATGGGCAAAGCGATCCCCGCCATCGCCTGCGCCTCCACCGGCGACACCTCCGCCGCGCTGGCCGCCTATTGCGCCGCCGCCGACATCCCAGCCATCGTTTTCCTGCCGCGCGGCAAGGTCTCCGCCGCGCAGCTCATCCAGCCCATCGCCAATAACGCCCTGGTGCTGGCGTTGGACACCGATTTCGACGGCTGCATGAAGATCGTGCAAGAGGTCACGGCGCGCGAGAACATCTATCTCGCCAACTCGATGAACTCGTTGCGCATCGAGGGGCAAAAGACGGTGGGGATCGAGATCGTGCAGCAGTTCGATTGGGAGGTCCCCGACTGGATCGTCATCCCGGTGGGCAACCTGGGCAACGTCAGCGCCTTGGGCCGGGGGCTCTTGCTGATGCGCGAGCTGGGCCTCATCTCGCGGCTGCCGCGCCTCGTCTGCGCCCAGAGCGCCAAGGCCAATCCCCTCTACCTCAGCTACCTGACGGGGTTCCAGGATTTCCGCCCCATCCAGGCGCAGACGACCCTGGCCAGCGCCATCCAGATCGGCAACCCCGTGAGCTATGAGCGCGCGGTCAAGGTGCTCCGCCAGTTCGAGGGCATCGTCGAGCAGGCCACCGAGGACGAGCTCGCCAACGCCGCCGCCCGCGGCGACCGGACCGGCATGTATTGCTGCCCCCATACGGGCGTGGCGTTGGCCGCGCTCTTCAAGCTGTTGGAGCGCGGCGAGATCAAGCCGCAGGACCGGGTGGTGGTCATCTCGACGGCGCACGGGCTCAAATTCACGGATTTCAAGGTCGGCTACCACACCGGCAAGCTGGACGAGGTGTCGGCGCGTTATGCCAACCCGCCCATCGAGCTGCCCCCCGACGTGGGACAGGTCCGGGACGCCATCGCGCGCGAGCTGGACCGGCGCTATCCGCAGACAAGACCCGAAAAGGTTTAGGAAAACCTTTTGGGTCTCCATCGAAACGACAGACAGGAGATGTTCAGATGTTGGTGATGAAGTTCGGGGGCACCTCCGTAGGCAGCCAAGAAGCCTTTAGGCAGGTCATCAAGATCGTCCAGGACGCTTTGACCAGGGATCCGCAGGTGGTGGTGGTCGTCTCCGCCATGAGCGGCGTGACCAACGCGCTCATCGAGGGCGCCACCGCCGCCTCGCGCGGCGATCACGAGACCTACCAGCGGCTCAAGTCGGAGCTGCTGAGCCGCCACCTGAGCACGGTGGACCAACTGTCCCTCAGCCCCGCCATGCGCCTAGACGTGTCCGGCCACATCGAGGATAGGCTGCACGATTTCGACCGTTTTTGCCGCAGCGTGGCGATCCTCCGCGAGCTGACCCCCCGCGGGCTGGACCTCATCTCGGCGCTGGGCGAGCGGCTCTCCGTGGTCATGATCGCCGCGGCCCTCAGCTCCGCCGGCATCAAGGCCCAGGCGGTGGAAGCCACCGAGCTGATCGTCACCGACGACAACTTTGGCCAGGCCAGCCCGCTGATGGAGGAGACCAAGGCCCGCACGGAGGCGCGGCTGGGCGCCCTGCTGGCGCGCGGCATCGTCCCCGTGGTGACCGGTTTCATCGGCGCGACGCCGGAGGGCGTGACCACGACCTTGGGGCGCAGCGGCAGCGACTATACCGCGGCGATCCTGGGCGCCTGCCTCGCCGCAACGGAGATCTATATCTGGAAAGAGGTCGACGGCATCATGACCGCCGACCCGCGCATCGTCAAGGAGGCCTATACCCTCCCCGAGATGACCTACGCCGAGGCCGCCGAGCTGGCCTACTTTGGCGCCCAGGTGTTGCATCCCAAGACCATCGCGCCGGCGGCCGAGCTGGGCATCCCCCTGCGCACCGTCAACACCTTTAACCCTGCCCACCCCGGGACCGTGCTGGTGCGCGAGCGCCAGAACACCGACAAGCGGCCCATCCAGGCCGTGAGCGTGATCAAGGCGCTCAGCCTGATCACGGTGGAAGGGCGGGGCATGCTGGGCGTGCCCGGCATCGCCGCGCGGACCTTTGCCGCCGTGGCACGCCGCAACGCCAACGTGCTGATGATCTCCCAATCCTCCTCGGAGCAGCACATCTGCTTCGTCGTGCCCCTGGCTGCAGCCAAGGGCGTGATCGAGTCGCTGGAGGACGAGCTGCGGCTGGAAATGCTCAAGCAGAACATCGACCGCATCGGGCAGCAAGCCGAGGTAGCCATCGTCGCCGTGGTGGGTGAGGGGATCGCCTACACCCCCGGCGTGGCCGCGCAGATCGTGGGGGCGTTGGGCAAGCGCCGCATCAACATCGTCGCCGTGGCGCAAGGCTCCTCCGCCTGCAACTTTTCCATGGTGGTGGACATCAAGGACGCCGACGACGCCGTGCGGGCGATCCACCAGGATGTCCTCATGCCCATCAACGGCTCATGAAAACCGCGCCTTCCCGCGAGTCCGAGCCCGGCGCTCCAGTCCCCCGCTGGCTGGAGCGCCCGCGCGAGTACGTGCACCTGCGCAAGGCCAGCCTGCGCCGGGTTGGCCTGGCGCTGCTGGCGTTGCTGGCGCTGGCCATCGCCGCCCACCCGCTCTGGCTCACCGCCCTGGCGCGCTTTCTGGTCGTGGACGAGCCGCCCCGCCCGGCGGACGCCATCCTGGTGCTGGGCGGCGGCAGCGGCGAGCGCGAGGAATGGGGCGCGGCGCTCTATCTGCAAGGCTATGCGCCGCTGGTGATCGCCAGCGGGGAGCCGCCGTACGCCCCCGGCGAGAGGCGCAGCTTTGCTGAAATCTCGGCGGACTATTTGGCCGAGCTGGGCGTCGCGCCTTCCGCCATCCTCACCATGCCCGAGACCACCAGCACCCACGATGAGGCCGTCCAGTCCCGCGAGCTGCTCCGCCAGCGCGGCGGCCGCGCCCTGATCGTGATCAGCGACCCCTTCCACATGCGGCGCTCCGCCTGGACCTTCCGCAAGGCCTTTCGGGGGGAGGAGGTGGAGCTGACCTTCGTGGCAACGCCCGCCACCTGGTTCCGCGTGGAGCGCTGGTGGACCCGCGAGCGCGATATGCTGGCGGTGGCGCAGGAATACGAGAAACTCGTCTTCTATCTTTTGAGCGGCAAGCTATTCTAGCTCACGGGCGCAGCACAAGCTCGTACTTGTGCACCTGGTGTTGGAGCGTGTCCGCCACATAGAGGTACTTGTCGCCGTCCAGCGCCAGGTCGGTGGGCACGCGGAACTCGCCCGTCCCGCCCCACTGGCCCAGCAGCTCGCCGCTGGGCGAATAGCGCCAGATCTCGTTCAGCTCGGGCGTGGTGATGAAAAAGCTGCCATCGGGGAGCATGGCCAGGTGCGGCCCGTTGTAGGCGTTGGCCACGGGGATGGACCACTCGCCCACATACGCGCCAAAGCGGTCCCAGCGCTGGATGCGCCGGTTGCTGTTATCCACCACGAACGTCTCGCCAGCGGCGTCCAAGCCGACGTCCGTCGGCTCCAGCAGTTGCCCCCGCCCCGAGCCCTGGCTGCCCAAGGCGCCGATCAACTGCCCCGCCGCGTCAAAGGCGACCAGGCGATGCCCGCCGGTATCCGCCACATAGATATTGCCCTCGGCATCCAGGCTCAGGCCCCGCGGCTGGTAGAGCTGCGCCTCCGGCCCGCCAAACTTGCCCAGGTACTTGCCCTTGGCGCTGAAGCGATAGATCCAGTTCGGCCCCGCGTCCAGCACCAACACCTCATCCTGCGCCGTCACCGCGATGTCCCAGGGGACCTCGAAGGGGCGATCGGCCTCATCCCAGCTCGCCAGGAAGCGCCCCTCGCCGTCAAAGACCTGCACGCGGGCATTGCCGCTGTCCGCCACATAGACGCGCCCTTGCGAATCCACGCCCAGGCCGCGCGGCTGTGAGAACTCGCCTGGCCGGCTTCCCTCCTTGCCCCATTGGACCACCAACGGCCCCAGGGTGAAGGGCTGCATCTCGGCGGATGAAGGCGGCAAGGGAGCCGGGGGCGCGGGCTGGGCCGCTTGCGCCACGTCCTCCACGCCCCACTGGGCGATGGGATAGCGCAGATGGGACTCGGGCAGCCGCTCCCGCTGGCCGCCCGGCGGCTGCCAATAGAGCGTCAGCGACATGCCGCCGCCCTCTTGGGCGTACTTGACCTCGATATCGTGCCACCCTTGCGCCAGCCGGACCGTCCCCTCCACATACATCTCGCCATGGGCGCCGCCGTTGTCCACGACCAGATCGCCGTCGATATAGAGTCGCGAGCCATCGTCCGACTCGGCACCGAGGAGATAGGCGCCCTCTTGCGGCGCGAACACTTGCCCGCGCCAGATGATACCGAACATCCCTTCCAGCAAAAAGCAGTTGGAAAAGATCAGCGGGTCGAGCTGGATAGCGGCGGGCGGGCCAGTCCAATCGGGCTTGCGATAGTAGGCCGCCTCCAGGCCGTGCGGCGAGGCCTCCAGCGCATAGAGCGCCTCCGCCGGCACCACCTGGCGCTCCAGCCCCGTGCCGCGCCAGTACAGGCTCAGCGTCTCGCCAGCGCTCCCCACGGCATATTCCAGCGTCAGGGCGTGCAGCCCCTTGGGCAGGACCGACTCCTGCCCCCAGGCCACCGCCTCGCCATTCAGGGTCAGCTTGGCCTCCCCCGGGCCCTCTAGATCGAAGGCGTACCGCCCATAGGCCGGGACGTAGAGGCTGCCCCGCCAGACCACGCGCCAAGGGGGCGCCGGCGAGGGGTCGGCGCGCCAGGTGAACCCCTCGCGCAGCTCGCGGCGCGCCAGGATCGGGGCCTCCCCGGCGCCAGCATAGTAGCTGCCCTCCAGGCCGCGCGCCGCCAGGACCTCGTCCGGCGTAATGCGAAAGGTGTAAAAGAGCGCCCCGCCGAACTGGTTGTGATGAGTCTCCAAGACGCCCTGCGGGTACCATTGCCGCAAGATCGGCAGCACCACCTGATAGCGCGCCTCCAGGATATAGGCCACGCCGCGATTGGCCGCGGGGCCCTTGTACGGGATATGCGCCACATAGTCCAGCGCCTCATACTCTGCGGCGTTGTGGGCGACGAAGCAGAGCACGGTATCCTCCGGGAAGACGTGCATCAAGCCGGGGGAAACCAGCACCTGGTAGCGCGGTCCCCAGGCCTCGATCAGGCGCCCGATGCGGTTGGCCGCTGGCTCAAAGCCGGCATAGACGCCCGGATGCCTCGCCTGCCGGACGAAATAGGCCTGATAGTCCGCCACTCCGGCCGCCAGCAGGATGGCCGCCACCACCCCGGCGCTGGCGCATCTCCAGCGCCGCGCGCGCCTGGCGCTGGCGCCCGCGTCGGCAAGCTGCAGCACCGCGCGCCAGAGCTCCCGCAGCGCCAGCCCCGCCATCAGGCAGGCGGCCGGCAACGAGGCGATCACCCGGGTGCTGTGCGGCGTCTCGATGGAGTGGGTCAACGCGCCCGGCAGCAGGCCCGCCCCAAACCAGAGCAGTAGCCCGGCATAGCGCGGATCGCGCCAGCGCGCAAGGCAGATGCCTGCCCCCAGGACCAGGAACACGCCGGCGATCAGGCCAAAGCCCGGCTCGCCGGGGAGGTTCATGATGTTGTTCTGGTCGCCACGATAGTTATACATGGTCAGGTAGCCGACCACGTTCTTGAGCACCGGCCGCCAACTGCCCGTTTCCCGCACCTCGGCGGCCAGCGACACCTCGTTGAGGCGATTGAGAAAGCGCTCGGGGTTGCTCCAGGCAAAGCGCCCCAGCGGCACCAGCAACAGCGCCAGCGTGGCCACGCACAAGAGCAGCCCGGGCAGGTTTCGCCGCAAAAAGCCGCGCTCGCTGAACACAAGATGGACGCAAAAGAGCACCAGCACCAGCGGCAGCAGCCGGAAAGAGACATAGGTATATAGCCCGGCCGCCATCATGGCAGCGCAGAGCACATAATCCCACCACCGCCCGCGGCGCGTGGCCCGCCAAAGGAAGAAGAGGGCCATGGTGATCAGAAACGGCGTCATCGCCGCCTCGAAGACCAGGCGGCTATAGTGCAGGTGAAAGCGCGACAGCGCCAGGAAGGCCGCTGCCAGCAGCGCCGCCCGCCCGCCCAGGAGCGACCTCCCCAGCCGATAGACCGCCGCGATGGCCAACACGCCCAAGACGATGGAAACCAGCCGCATGGGAAACACCCGCACGCCCAGCAGCCGAAAGGCCCCCGCCAGCAGGTGCAGATGCAGCGTGGGGCGGCCGCTCAAGCTGTCGCTCCAGACGGGATGGGTGCCCTCCTCCAGGATTTGCAGGGCGTCCATCCCGTTCTGGGCCTCGTCGAAAAAGATGCCGCTGGGCATGCGATCCAGCAGATGGGCGCGCAGGGCCGTGGCGGCAAGGAGGATCAGGGTGATAGCGAATAGCTCGGCGAGGGCGACGCGGGAGCGCGGGGCGCCGCCGGGCCCAGGCCGGTTGCGCCCCAGCCAGATGCTGCCGAGCACGCCCGCCAGGGCCAGCCCGGCCAGCGCCCAGGCCGCGACAGGGGCCGAGTGGCCCGACCGCACCACCATAGCCAGGATGCCCGCCGCGATGGCGAGGATAGCCGGGGCCAGCTCGCGGGCGCGATAGGGGACGGACTGGGCCTCCGGGGCAGGGAGCGCGTCGCCCGCTTGTTGCGTGCGTCGCGAGGCCAGGGCGGCCAATGCCGCGGCGACGACGTACAGCGCCAAGGCGACCCAGGGTCCTGTGGAAAGCAGCCAGTGCGTGGGAGGCAGGTACTCGCCGCGCCGGGCCAGATCCAGGAGCACCTGCGCCGCCAAGCCCAAGAGCACGGCGCCAAAGGCGGGGGCAAAGCCCTTCCTTACGGCCTGGCTTGGCCCGCTCGCATCCTGCGCGGCGTTCCGATCGTCCACGGCGTCCTCAATTCAGCTCTCGGATGCGAAACACTTGAACACGATGGTTCAGGGTGTCGGCGACGTAGAGCAAGTCATCCTGGATGGTCAGGTTCACCGGCACGTGCAGCAGGCCATCGCCCCACTGCCCCAGCAGGGTGCCATCGCTGGCGTAGCGCTGGATCAAGCCCAGCTCGGGGGCGGTGGCAAAGAGGCTGCCATCCTTGGCCAGGGCCAGGTGGGGGCCGTTATAGGCGTTGGCCAGCGGGATCGCCCACTCGCGCTTGTACCGGCCAAAGACATCGAGGTTCTGGATGCGCCGGTTGCCCGTGTCCACCACGTACAGGTCGCCCCAGGCGTCGGTCGTCACGTCCGTCGGCTCCAGGAACTCGCCGGGCGCGTTGCCCACGCTGCCATAGCCGCCGGACTTGGCCCCGCTGGCGTCGAACTGGATCAGCCGGCCGCCGCCCGTATCCACTACCGTGACCGTGCCATCCGCCGCCAGGGACATGCCGCGCGGGTGATAGAGCTGCGCCTCCGGCCCGCCGAATTTGCCGAGATAGTTGCCCTCGACGGAGAAGCGATAGATCCAGCCGGGGTCGGAATCCAGGACCAGCACCTCGCCCGCGGCGTTGACCGCCAGGGCCAGCGGCTCCACCAGCGGCTGATCGGCCCGGTTCCACTCGCGCAGGAACTGGCCGGCGCTGTCCAAGACCTGCACGCGGCGGTTGCCCGTGTCCGCCACATAGATTTGCCCCCGCGCGTCCACGGCCACATCCCGCGGCTCGTTGAACTGGGCGGGGCCGCTTCCCTGCTGGCCCCAGGTGGCCACGGGGTCGAGCTCGGCCAGCCCCTGCTCGGTCGCCACGCCGCTGGGCGGGCGCGCCGCCTCCACCAGTTGCGGATAGCTCCCCTGCGGCGGGAAGAGCGCCTCCGCGGGGATAATCGCGCGCGGTTGGTTGGGGGGCTGCCAATAGAGGTTGATGTGCGACCAGTTGCTCTTGTCCACAAAGCGGACGCGGATATCGTGCAGCCCCGCCGTCAGGGTGATATGTCCCTGGTTGTACTGGTTGCCCACGTGCGTCTCGGCCACCAGCCGCTCATCCACATAGACCCACGAGTCATCGATGGACTCGACGCCAAAGGCATAGTTGCCCGGCGTGGGGATGTTGACCTTGCCGACCCATTCGGCCGTGTAGGGCCTGGGCAAGAGCAGGATATGGAAATAGAGCGCCAGCGAGGGATCGATCTTGGCCAGCGCCGGCTCGCCGCGCCACTCCAGGTTGGGATAGTAGCGCCCCAGGAGGCCATTGTTGGTCACCGGCGGGTTGGTGTAAAGCGCGCCCTCCCCGATAATCTGCGGCGACGCGCCCGGCGGCGACCAGTACAGGTCGAGCATCCCCGGCGCGCCCACGGCCCGCAGGCGCAGGGCGTGATTCCCCTCGGCCAGGGTCAGTTGGGCTTCCCCCGCCGCGTCCAGCACCAGCGTCTCGTCCAGGTAAAGCTCCACCGCTGCCGGCGCCCGCAGGCTGATGCGATAGTCTCCGTATTTCGGCGCGCGCAGCGTGCCCCTCCACTCCACGCTAAAGGGCGTGGGGATGGGCGTGCCGCCGCTCCAGTCGAAGGCCACCTGCTGGTCCTGCCGCTGCTGGAGCACCTCGCCATCCCAGGTCTCGCCGCGATAGTAGGTGCCCGCCAGCCCCTGGATCCCCCGCACCTGCGCGGGCGTCAGACGGCAGACATAGAGGACCACCGGGCCGCCGAAATCGGGCTGGATCTCCTCGTACTGCCCGCCGGGGTAATACCGGCGGACCTCCTCATAAAGCGCGCGCCGCTCCGCATCGATAAAGAGCACCACCTCGCGGTCGCCCGTGTCAAAAAGCGGCATCGAGTCCGTGGTCTCCAGGCGCTTGTACGCTCCGATCTCGGGCGCGAGGAAGCGGAGCGTGGGCGTCTGGAAATAGAGCGAGATCACGCGGAAATCCTTGTCCGGCCCCAGCTCGAGCATGCGCCGGGCCACAAAGGTCTCCGGGGTGGAATAGGCGTTCCAGACGGCGAAATCCTTGGCCTGCTGGTTGAAATAGATGTCGATGTTGGTGTAGCCGATGTAGGCCAGCAGCGGCACCAGCGCCACCCAAGCATAGCCACGCCAGCGCGGGCCGAAGGCATAGTCGTATTCCTGCCACAGCCGCGCCAGGGCCGCAAAGGCGATCAGGTGCGCGAAGGCCAGCGTGCCGATGGCCCGCAGCGATTGCGGCGCCTCGAAATCCAGCGAAAAGACGCCGCCGCTGAGCATGGCCGCGAACCCCACCAGCAGGAAAGCGCACCAGGGATCCCGCCAGCGGTACAGGCAATAAGCCAGACCCAGCACGAAGAAAACGGAGGTGACGAAATCCAGCATCGGCTCGCCGGGGAGGTTGTGGCGGCCGTTGCCGTCGCCGCGATAGTTGAACATGAGCAAGTGCTTGACCGCGTTTTGGCGCAGCGCGACCAGCGCCTCCTGGGGGGTCTTGTCCTTAAAGATAGAGGTGGTCTTGGTGCGGGCGAAAAAGACGTTGGGCCATTTGACGATGAACAGGGCCACCGGCGCAAAGGCGATCAGCGCCGCCAGCACCAACAGGAGCGCCTGCCGGTAATAGCGACGGAAAAAGCCGCGCTGAGTGATCAGCAGATGCGCGAAAAGAAAGACGAGCACAAACGGGTAAAGGCGGTTCGGCACGTAGAAGCAAAGGGACAGGCCCAGCGCCACCCCGGCCAGCCCAAAGTGCACGTACCGCCCGGAGCGCAGCCCGCGCACCAGCCAGTAGGCCACCATCACGATGAAAAAGGGCGTGCTGATGCCGTGCATCGCCAGGCGGGAAAAGTTGACGTCCCAATGCGCCACGGCCATGATGAAACCCGCCGCCAGGCCCATGCGCACCCCATACAGCTCGCGGGCCAGAAGATAGGTGGCCCACACCGTCAGCGTGCCAAAGAGGGCCGTCACCAGCCGCAGGGCGACGATCCCCTCGCCGAACAGCCGAAAAGACGCCACCACCAGGTAGAGGAAATGCGCGGGGAGGTTGGTGGACTCGACATAGACGGGCCGATACGTGGCGTCCTGCATCATCAGCCGGGCCCAGAGACCGTTGTCCGCCTCGTCGTACCAGACGCCCAGCGGTTGCTCGGCGATGCGGTAGAAGCGCAGGGCAAAGGCAAACAGCACCAGCGCCACCACCAGCAGGTGCTCGAGCCGCAGGCCCAGCCGCCAGGTTAGCTTGGGGAGCTTGAGGGTGGACTGTCCCAGCCAGAGGCCCAACAGCAGCAGCGGCATGCTGGCGAGGTAGCACCACCAGGCGAGGTTCTGCGGGCGCGGCTCGCGAAAGCTATACAGGCCAAGGGCGCACGCCAGCAGGGAGAGGGCCACCAGCGCCCAGCCGATGGGGCGCCAGCGGGCCGGGCCCCCGTCCGCCTCCGCGGGAGGCGCCAGGGGGGGCTCCCGGCGCTGCCGCAGCGCGGCGACAAAGACCACCGCCGCCACGCCATACAGGGCCAGCGAGAGTTCGAGTTGGTTGGGCTCGCGGATGCGGCTTTGCGCATAGAGGGCCAGCGCCACGGCCAACAACGCCAGCGCCAAGCGGGTGATCGTGCGTCGCTCCCTGCGGCCTTCCATAAGGATGCGCTCCCCCCACCGTACTAGGGCGATCACGCCCGGAAAACACAAGCCACTGTGGAGCCCGCGACCGAGCGCCGCAGGCCCCACAGTGGAAATCGGAATACTGATCCGCCTAGTTGATCGGGCCGTACTTGACGAGGCGGTGGTTGTTCGAGTCCGTGACGTACACGTTGCCCGCCCCGTCCACCGCGATGCCGGTCGGCAAGTTCAACGAGCTCTGGTCGCTGCCGTATTGCCCCCAAACCGCCTGCACCGCGCCCTTGCCATCGAACTTGACCACGCGGAACATCTCGGGGTCGGTGATGTAGAGGTTGCCCTGGCCGTCCACGTCCAGGTAGGGCTTGTTGACCACAGATTCGCCCTCCCACCCCACGAACGGCCACTGCGCCACCGGAACCCAGTTCCGGTCGAACTTTTGGATGCGGCGGTTCCAGGTGTCCGCCACGTAGAAATTGCCCTGGCTATCCACCGCCAGGCCCACCGGCTCCATGAACTGCCCGACCTCCACGCCGGTCCCGCCCCACTGGCCCAGGTACTGCCCGCTGGCGGAGAACTTGACCACGCGTTTGTTGCCGGTATCGGTGACGTACACGTCGCCATTGGCGTCGACAGCGATATCGCGCGGCCCGTAGAACAGGTTCTCCCCGCCCTGGGCGACCCCGCCCACGTCGCCAAAGAGGCCCCACATGGTCTGGAACTGGCCGGCGGCATCGAACTTTTGCACGCGGTGGTTCCAGGTGTCGGCCACATAGATGCTGCCATCCGGGCCCACCGCCACGCCCCACGGCTCGTTGAACTGGCCAGCCGCCGAGCCCTGGCTGCCAAACTGCATCACAAAGCGGCCCTGGGCGTCATACTTGACCACGCGATGGTTCTGGCTATCCGCCACGTAGGCGTTGCCTTGCGCGTCCAGCGCGACGCCCTTGGGATAGCTCAGTTGGCCCTCGCCCGCGCCCTGGCTGCCCCAAAACTCCAGCGCTGGGATCTGCTTATACTTGGCCTCATAATCCTCGCCGGGCAAGGTCACTTCGGTGGCAATGATCTCCGGGCCGTAATCCCACAACTGGGCGGCGACATCCTTGCGCACGTACAGGATAAAGGGGTTATAGTGCGGCCAGTTGTCCAGGCCATACGCATATTCGCGGCTGAAAAAGATGTTCCAAAAGTTCTTGCGCGACTCGGCGTCCCTCAACCCGCTCCAGATCTTGGACAGGGTCAGGTCCTTGTAGGCCTCCGTCGGCCACCAGATCAGCTTGTACTCTCGACGAAAGTACTTGCCGCCGAGATACGGCTTGACCGCCGCCTCGTTGCCCGTGCCCACGATCACCACCGGCGCGTCAAACGGCGCCCCTGGCTTTTTCGCGTAATACTGCGCGTTCTTGAAATTGCGCAGATACCACACAAAGGGCCAGCTAGAGAGGTCGTCATAGGCCACCTTCAGGTCCAGCCCGCCCACGGTGCGCTCGGAAAGCTCGGTGAGCTCCTTCATCACCAGCGGCACGTCCGGGGTGCCCTGGGCATAGATCATCATCTCTGTCGCCACGTCGCCGTTCTTGAACGTCCCCATCCAGGCAAAGCGCACGGTCAGGGCGGTCAGCACGATGAGCGAGGTCACGAACAGCGATTGCAGCATGCCCTTGCCGCCCAGCTTGCGTCCCAGCAGGTAGAGCAACACCACCGCGGCGATGGCGCACAACGCCGCCACGAGCCACTGCATGGTGGCGGTCAGTTGGTCCAGCGAGGTGCCCTGGAACGGCTTGGCCTGGACGGCGGTGACGATCACGGTGACCAGCAGCGGCCAGAGCGCCACGGCGATCCAGCCGCGGCCCTCGCGGAAGGCGCGCCAGTCGATCTTGTCGAACATCTGGCCCAGGTACCAACCCGCCACCAGGGCCACTGGCACGACGATATTCATCGCCAGCCAGGGCATCTTTTCCCCGGCCCAGCTATAGACGAGGAAACTGGTCACCATCCAATAGATGGCAAAGGGAACGAACGGCGCGCGCGGGGTCTCTTCCTCGGCCGTGCGCTTAGCTGGGCGTTCCGACTCGGCCACCTGGAGCGCCGCCTCGTCCTCCACGTTCTGCCCCCGCCACTTGAACAGACCATAGCCGATGCCCAGGAGCGAGAAGAGCAACGGGAGGAATTCGTACATGGGCACCAGCAACAGATAATAGAACCACGGCTGGCCGCCTCGCGCGACGTCGTGCTGGGAGAGCCAATAACCTAGCGCGCCGACGATGCCCGTCGGAAAGCCCTGGCCATTGGTAAAGACGGTGCTATAGAACACCGTGAAGGGCACGAAAAAGAGAGCCATCGAGATCAGCCAGCGCTTGCGATCCCACCACAGCCCAGTAACGACGGAGAGCGCCAGCAGCGCCGCAAAGACGATCATGGAGCGCTGGATGCCGACATCGCTGTAATCGATGGGGTCGAACCCCAGAAGCTTGGCCGGCAGCGCGGTCATCAACGGCAGGAGCACCGTGACCATCAGCGCGATCACATCGAACTCGGCATACTTGCGCAGCGGGAAATCCTTGCCCAGTCGCAGCGGCAAGAGACGCTCCCGCGCCGCGAACAGGCGCACCAGGAAGTAGATGAGGAAAAAGCTGCCAAAGATCGCCAGGTAGATATATGAGGTCGCCTTCACGCAAAAGGCCAAGCCCAGCGCCCCGGCCATGATGTAAAGATAGATCTCTTTGCGCTTTTCCAAATAGTTGAGGATGGCGAGGGCCACCACCATCTCGAAAAAGATCGCGAAAATGTCGTGGCGGATATACCGCGAACGGTGCATCATGATCGGCGAGATGACCAAGAGCGCGGTGGCGATCAAGGTGCCCTTGGTTCCCAGCCATCTTTTCATAAAGAGCGGCAAGAGCACCACGCCAAGCCCAAAGAGCACCGGCGCGACCCGCCCGGTCACATCGCTATCGCCAAAGAGCGTAAAGATGAACGCCGTGATGTGATACAGGAACGGGCCGTGGTAGACGGGGTTGTACCGATACCCGCGCCCCGTATACAGATCCCACGACCAGGAAGCGTGGATGCTCTCATCGTGGCAGTAGGCGCGCGAGCCCAGGTCCCAGAAGCGCGTCGCCACCGCCAGGAGAAGCAATGCCACATAGATCAGCGTCCACCAATTCAGGGGGATGCCCTTCAAGACCGGCCGATCCAGAAACGATGTGCTTTCTTTACGCATCGTGTCCTGCATAATCCAACACCCCTTTAACTCGAGTTCAGAGCCTTGTCTTTGGCAAGCCAGAAGCCTATTGCGGTTGCGGTTTGACCCACACTTCGATCTTGACGCTCTCCAACGAGCCGATCTCGTAGCGGCGCAGGTACCATTTGGCCCAATCGCCCCAGCCCAGGCCCGCCGTCTGCGCGGACTCGTACAAGCGGAAGCGCTGCGCCACGTATTGCCCCGGCCCCTCGCGTCCCTCTTGAGCCATCGCGATCACGGCCAGTTCCTGCGGCGCGTCGGGCATGGCGTTGGTGAACCTCATGTCGCGGAAATCGCGCATATACCAGGAGACAACCGGTTGCAGATCCTCCTCGATGAGCACCGCCATGACGTGCGGCGCCCGCGTCCACCGGCTCGATAGATCCTCGAGGAACGGCGCCAGGTTGAGGATGTCTACCGAGGTCGTCCGGCGCACCACCAGCTCGCGGGCGTCCCGGCCCCGGTAGAGGTTCAACTGCCAGGTGGTGTGCACGGAGAGGGCAAGGAGGAGCATCAGGAACGTCACCGCCCCCACGGAGAGGGAGGAGGTGGCGCCCATCCAGTACCAGAACGCCGCAAAGCAGACCACCAGCACGCCCACCGACACGATGGCCAGCGTCTGATAGGCCTTCTCGCCGGCAAAGGTGAAAGCGACCAGTTGCAGGTAGAGATAGGCGAAGAGGACCGCCCCCAGGCCCAGGAAGAGCCAGCCCTGCGCGTCGATCTCGGAGGCTCGGATCGTCGCCACCAGGTTTTCCACGGCCCGCCCGGCCAGCAAGATCAGCGGGAGGACCAAGATCACCACCGCGCCGGAGGGGCGGCTCCCGGCCGAGGGCCAGGTTCGTCCAGTGGAAATCGTTGTAGGCCAGGGTCTCGGGCAGCGCCCGGGAGGCGGCCCGGAGGGCCTCGAGGTGCTCGGCGGCCAGGCGCCATAGGGGCAGGTCCGCCATCTCGAGCCGCCGGCCCATCTCCAGGAGCCGCTCGGGGGTCAGCGCGTCGCTCTCGCGCCCGAGCCATTCGGGTGCGCCGCCCTGCTCGGCGAGCCACCGCCGTCCCGCGGCGTGCAAGGCCCGATACCAGGCGGCCACGGCGCGCCCGGTGGCCTCTCGCGTCACATCCTCCGGCTCTGCCGCGCGCCAGGTGGGGCTGGCGTCCAGGTCCTCGAGGAGGAGGGCGCCCTCCGCGCGCGCCAGCACCCGCAGGGTGGGCACGCGGAGGCTCTCGAGGAGCCCATAGGCGCGCGACTCGTGGCGGGCGGCGGGCCCGTGCGACCACTTGAGCACGCAGGGCTCGCCCGCGCGGCGGAGGCGCAGGACGAAGCGGCCTTCGCGATCCTGGAGTCATCGCACGCGAACCGCCCGGTGCGTGTGGCGGACGTCGAGTCGGGCGCGATCTGCGCCTATCAGGATGCACTGAACGAACGCTGGGGGATCGACTGAGGAGGCAGCACGTCATGACCACCTACGAACGCATCATGATCTGGGGCGCGCACCCGGATGACGAGATCATCATGGGCGGCACCATCGCCGCGATGGCCGACGCCGGCTGCGAGGTGACCGTGGTCACCATCTCGCGCGGCG
>ERZ747221.2116-NODE-2116-length-18315-cov-2.799814_pt1 | contig 18315 bp, 14 predicted proteins | sample MGYA00374949_ERZ747221 | MGnify/ENA primary metagenome ERZ747221 (study PRJEB28779, sample SAMN05720172) | bioreactor metagenome | isolation source: Anaerobic biogas reactor | place: USA:Washington, USA | collected 2015-08-08 ... | reverse complement strand
TCCTTACCGAGGCGAAGAACTCGACCGGGCTTACCGGTGACCTCTTCACCTTCGAGCCTGCAGGCTCGAGCATGGGTGAGTTCGGGGTCGGTTCACGGGGCGCCGGGGACTTCTTCGCCCACCGGCAGCTCGCCCGCATCATCGGCCGCCGCATGGCGCGCGAGGATTTCGAGAAGGCCATGCACGCCGCAAATGACAACGTGCCATCCAAGAGCCGGACCGATGCCAGCGATCATCATTCCGGCGATGATGACGACCAATAGCGGCCGGGATTCTGGTCTTTTGCATTGAAAGATTGGGATAGAGATGCTATCTAGATTGTGTATCTAGAAGGAGATCGACGTGGCCTTGAGCATCAAGACCGAGGAAGCGGACCGGCTGGCGCGGGAATTGTCCCGCCTGACCGGCGAGACCATGACGGACGCCATCACCCAGGCCATGCGCGAGCGGCTGGAACGGCTGCGCGCCGCCTGGCGCGGCTGAACGGCAGCCTGCCGCGACGCGTCAGGGCGGCGTGAGCGTCGCGCCCTGGTGCCTTGATTTCATGCCCGCCGCGCCGCGCCTTCACGACGGACTCACCCCGCGCTCACCGGCCCACGACCGCGCGGTGCGTAGCGTTCCGCCTGCACACCATCACTGCGGCCGCGGGCCGCTGCACCGGAGACGCTCCCCATGCTCAGATACGCCGTCATCTTCTTCGTCATCGCCCTCATCGCCGCCGTCCTCGGCTTCAGCGGCGTGGCGGGCGCCGCCACCAACATCGCCTGGATCCTGTTCGTCGTGTTCGTGATCCTGGCCATCGTCTCGATGCTGCGCGGCCGCCGCGTCTAGCGCCACCACGGGCAGTCGAGGACCGGAGGGCCCGCCGCGAGGCGGGCCTTCCTGCGTCTGGCCGACGCCGGCCGTCCGCGACCGCCGCATGGACCGCGCCGGCGCCCGGCGCGCGGCTACAATGCGGCATGGCCTCGCCCATGCCTTCCCCCCTCGACGCACTCAAGCCGCTGGCTGGGCGCGCGCTCGAAGCCGCCCTCAACCGCGCGCTGGCACTGGACCCCGAGACGCGCGATGCGCTCGCGCGCCTGGACGGGCGCCATGTCAGCCTCGCGCTGGAAGCGCCCCCGCTGGCCCTGTCGCTGACGGTGTCCGGCGAGCGCCTGGCGGTGGGCCCAGTGGACGAGTCGGTCGAGCCCGATCTCGCGGTGCGCACCACCCTGGGCGGCCTGCTCGCCCAGCTGCCGTTGCTGCGCCGCGAGGAGTCCACGCCTCCGGGCCGCGTGCGCGTATCCGGCGACGCCGAGCTGGCCCGCCACCTCCAGCGCCTGGCCACCCGCTTCGATCCGGACTGGCAGCAGCCGTTCGTCTCGGTGTTCGGCGAGGTCGCCGGGGTGCAGCTGGCCAACGCCTTCGCCGGCGCCCTGCGCCAGCTGCGCGCGCTGGGCTCGGGCCTGGCCCGCAGCGCGGCCGAATTCGTGACCGAGGAATCGCGCGACGTGGTCGCGCGCGCCGAGCTCGACGCCTTCCTCGACGACGTCGACGCGCTGCGCGAGGACGCCGACCGGCTCGCCGCGCGGGTCGCGCGCCTGCGCCAGGGGAGCCCGGCTTGAGCACGCTGCTGCGCGCCGCGCGCATCGGCCGGGTGCTGCTGCGCTACCGCCTCGACGACCTGTTGGACGACACCCCGGCCGAGCGCTGGCTCAAGCTGATGCGGCCGTTCGTGCCGCGCGCCGCCGGCGACATCGCCGCGCGCTCGCGCGGCGCGCGCCTGCGCCTGGCGCTGCAGGAGCTGGGGCCGATCTTCGTCAAGTTCGGCCAGATCCTTTCCACCCGCCGCGACCTGCTGCCGCCCGACCTGGTGGACGAGCTGGCCCTGCTCCAGGACCAGGTGGCGCCGTTCGACGGCGACACCGCGCGCTCGATCGTGGAATCCGAGCTGCAGGCGCCGGTGGACGTCCTGTTCGCCTCCTTCGACACCGAGCCGCTGGCCTCGGCCTCGATCGCCCAGGTCCACGCCGCCACCCTGCATCCGGTCGGCGACGCGCCGCCGCGCGAGGTCGTGGTGAAGGTGCTGCGCCCGGGCATCGACCGCCGCATCGCGCAGGACGTGGGCCTGCTGCGCAGCCTCGCCGCGCTGGTCGACCGCACCCATCCCAACGCCGACAAGATCCGCCCGCGCGAGGTCGTGGCCGAGATCGAGAACACGCTGGCGGCCGAGCTCGACCTGCAGCGCGAGGGCGCCAACGCCTCGGTCCTGCGCCGCAACTGGCTGCACTCGCCCGATCTCTACGTGCCCGAGCCGATCTGGAGCCACACCACCCAGCGCGTGCTCACGCTCGAACGCGTGCGCGGCATCAACAGCGACGACATCGCCGCGCTCGACGCCGCCGGCATCGACCGCAAGGCGCTCGCGGCCAAGGGCGTGCGGGTGTTCTACACCCAGGTGTTCCGCGACAACTTCTTCCACGCCGACGCCCACGCCGGCAACATCTGGGTCGACGACGATCCCTCGCGGCGGCTCAACCCGCGCTTCATCGCGCTGGACTTCGGCATCGTCGGCCAGCTCTCCGGCGACGACCAGTACTACCTCGCCGAGAACTTCATGGCGATCTTCAACAAGGACTACCGGCGCATCGCCGAGCTGCACGTGCAGGCCGGCTGGATGCCGGCGCACATCCGGATCGAGGAACTCGAGGCCGCGGCGCGCGCGGTGTGCGAGCCGTATTTCACCCGGCCGCTGTCGGAGATCTCGCTGGGCGAGGTGCTGGGCAAGCTGTTCCGCACCGCGCGCCGCTACGAGCTGACCCTGCAGCCGCAGCTGATCCTGATGCAGAAGACCCTGCTCACGATCGAGGGCATCGGCCGCCTGCTCGATCCGAAGATCGACATCTGGGCGGTGGCGCGGCCGGTGCTGGAGCGGATCCTGGCCGAGCGCTACAGCCCTCAGCGGCTGGCCGCCGAGCTCCGCCGCCGGGTGCCGGAGATGATGACCCGCGCGCCCGAGGTGCCGCGGCTGCTGCACGCCTGGCTGGAACAGCAGGTCGAGGGCCGGCACGAGCTGCAGATGCGCTCGCCGGACGTGGTGGCGATCAGCCACGCGCTGCGCGGCATGCAGCGCAGCATCGTGGCCGCGATCCTCGGCGTGGGGCTGCTGATCGTGGCCGCGGTGCTGTACGCGCTCGAGGCCGGCGGCCCCGCCTTCCTCGGCGTGCCGCTGTCGTCATGGGTGGCCGGCATCGGCGGCCTGTGGGCGATCCGCGCCGCGCTGCCCCGCCGCTGACCCGTCGCCAACGGCGCCTCACGCGCCGCGTCGTCGAGTCCTTTCCAGCCATGCGCCCGCGCCGGCCTGCAGCGGCAGCCCGGCCAGCACGCCGATCGTGAACCAGGCGGGGAAGTCGCCCCACGCACCCAGCGCCCAGCGGATGGCGACCACGCCGACCGCCGCAAACAGCACGAGGACATGCAGGCCCTTGGCCACGGGCGCGAGCGCGGCGGCCAGCCAGGCGGCCGCGAGTCCGCCCAGCCACAGCCAGGCCAGGTCCGCGGCCAATCGCGCATCGCCGGCGAGCGCGGGGATCGCGTCGGACACGCGCGCGCCGGCCAGGTTGACCAGCACCAGGGCGGCCAGCGCCAGCATGGTCGCGAGCGCGCTGCGGAAGAGGGTGGTCGTCACCTTCGCCAGGACACGTCTGAACGCCGAGGCCGCAGCGTACACGCCAGGACGGCGATGGACAGCGCCGGGACGCCGCGGCGCGTGGCCGGCGCCTTGACCCGCCGTGCACGTTTCCTTCGCGCCGGCTGATCGCCGCGTCGCCTAGGCTGCGGCACTCCAACCCCCACCAGGAGCAGTGCGATGAACCAGCTGGAAGACAAGCGCGTCGCGATCCTCGCCACCGACGGCTTCGAGCAGTCCGAGCTGTTCGAGCCGCTGGAGGCGCTGAAGGCGCAGGGCGCCACGGTCCACGTGGTGTCGCCCGGGAACGGCCCGCTGCAGGGCTTCGAACATTTCGACAAGGCCCGCCAGGTGCAGGTCGACGTCGGCCTCGACGATGCCGATGCCGGCGACTACGACGCGCTGGTCGTGCCGGGCGGCCTGTTCAACCCCGACGCCCTGCGCGCCAACGAACGCGCGCTGGCCTTCGTCCGCGGCTTCTTCGCCACGGGCAAGCCGGTGGGCGCGATCTGCCACGGGCCCTGGGTGCTGGCCGATGCCGACGTGCTCGACGGCCGCACCGTCACCTCGGTGCCGAACATCCGCCGCGACCTCGAGCGCGCCGGCGCGACGTGGGTGGACGAGGAAGTGGTGGTGGACGAGGGCCTGGTCACCAGCCGCACGCCCGAGGACCTGCCCGCGTTCTGCGCCAAGCTGGTCGAGGAGGTTGCCGAGGGCCGGCACCGCGGGCAGTCGCGCTCGGCGGCCTGACACCCACCGCTTCGCCACCCCCTGTAGGAGCGGCTTCAGCCGCGACCGCGCGGATCGCAACGGCCGCGAGCCACCGGCCGCAGGCCCGCCGCTTCGACCGCGGCCGGGCGGATCGGGGCAGATGGCGCCTCGCACCTGCGCGCGGCGAGACAGCGCATGCGCATCCACGCCGGAAGGCGAAGCGGGCTCAGTCGGTCGCGGCTGAAGCCGCTCCTACGGGGCGGTGCAGGGTGGCTGCGGGCGGGCCAGCAGCAGCACGAAGTCGCCCAGCTGCGAGCCCAGCAGCACGGCGATGCTGCGCTTGCGGTCCGCGGCCAGCGCCGAGGCCGGCACCGCGTGGTCGGGCGGCAGCGCGCGGTAGCTGGCGTCGTCGTCGGGCAGCACCTCGCGCACGGCGTAGCCCATCAGCACGTTGACCATCTCGCCCAGCGCGTCGAGTGCCAGCGCGTCGTCGCAGTCCGCCGGGGCGAGGCCGAGCAGTGCGCAGGCCAGCGCCCGCGCGCTGTCGAGGTCGCAGGCCAGGCCGATGTCCAGCGGATGCGCGCCCTCCACCCGCACGTGCGCGGTACATGGCCACATGCCCAGCTGCGGCGGCGAGAGCACCGTGGCGGCCTGGCACTGCGCGCCGAGCATGCGCGGGAACAGCCGCGTGCACAGGGCGATGACGCGCGTGGCCAGGTCGCCCTGCGGATGGCTGGCGACCAGCCGGTCGAGCGTGCTGCGTGCGTGCTCGCGGTCGACCTGGTGCAGGGCCAGTTCCTGTTCCAGGCGCCCCGGGTCGATCGCTCCCTGTTCCACCAGCACCTCGCCGATCCGCTTGCGGCCGGCCCGCTGCGCCTCGAGCAGCGCGTCGAGCTGGGCCTGGTCGAGCAGGCCCAGTTCCAGCGCGATGTCGCCGAACTGCCGGTCTTCCACCCGCTGGCGCTGGTTGATCCGCCGCGCCTGGGCCTCGTCGAGCAGGCCCCGCTGCACGGCCAGCTCGCCCAGCAGGAGGTTGGAGGCGCGCTGCGCCTGGATCGCGGCCAGCAGCTGTGGCGCGGTGATCACGCCGCGTTCGAGCAGGAACTGGCCCAGGAATTTCGCCGCCATCTCGCCTCCGGATGAAAGTCGGCCCGCCCGCTCAGGCCAGCGCCTGGCGCAGCACGCGTTCCATCGCGTCGGGATCGATCGGCTTCTGCAGGTAGGAGCGCGCGCCCATGCGCAGGCATTGCTCGATGTCGCTTTGCGCGCCCAGAGAACTGAGGATCACCACCCGCGCCCGCGGGTCGTGCTCGAGGATGCGCGAGAGGGCCTGACGGCCGTCGCATTCGGGCATCACCAGGTCGAGCAGGACCAGGTCGGGCCGCAGCGCGCGGTACTGCTCCAGCGCCTGCACGCCGTTGCCGGCCTCGCCGACCACCTCGAATCCTGCTTCCTCGAGCTGCCCGGCGGCGAGCATGCGCAGGGCGCGCGAGTCGTCGCACAGCAGCACGGTGGGTCGTGCGGTCATCGGTCTCCTCCCCGGTCCGATCCCGGGCCCGCATGGGCCTTTGTTCCATCGGTAACGGAGGCAAGGGCGATTCCTTTAGCACCGCCCGGCTGGCGGGGGGCGCGCGCCGGCCGCGACAGGCCGGTCGACCCGGCGAGCGGGGGAGGGCCCGGCTCAGTCGCTTTCGTGGCGGTAGTTGATCGAGCCGCGGGTTTCCAGGGTGCTGGTTTCGATCTCGACGTCGAAGCCGCGGCGCAGCAGGTATTTGAGCGTGATCACCTGGCCGGTGCCGAGCAGGGAGACGCCGAAGCCCAGGTACAGGCGCGGCGAGAGCTGCTTGCCGATGCCCAGCACGCTGCCGCCGAGCGCGCGCGATTCGGATACCCCGGCATCGTCCAGGCCGAGCTTCGTGCCCAGCTGCCCGGCGAGCATGCTGCCGCCGGCGGTGAGCGCCGCGGCCGCGGCGTCGAGCTGCTGGCCCTCGGCGCTGCTCAGGTTCGACAGCGGGCGGCCCAGGGCCAGATAGGACAGTGCCTGCGACTCGTCGCTGGACGGATCGGTCCAGACATCGGCCCGTGGCGCCGAGGCGCGCCCGCTGACAGTGATGCCGGCGGTGACGCCATGGGCCTCGATCTTGCGCTCGGCGCGGATGTCGAGCAGCGGATCGGAGACCGGGCCGTTGAACCCGAGGCGGCCGCGGGTGATCCGCAGCCGCTGGCCGTAGGCGCTGTACACCCCGCCCACGTCGAGCGTGCCGTTGCCGACCATCTCGCGCCCGGGCTGGGCGCGCACGCGCAGGCTGCCGCCCAGGGTGCCGTCCAGGCCGAAGCCGCGCAGGCGCACGTCCTCGCCCATGGCCAGGGTGAGGTCGAGCTGCAGCGGCGAGGCCGCGCCGCGCTCGGGATCGACCGGGTCGAGCACCACCACGTCGGGCGAGGCGGACACGCCCTGGTCCAGCCGCTCCAGGTCGATCACCGCGCTGGGCACGGTGACCGTGCCGGTCACGCGCAGCGGCTGGCGCGCGGCGTAGCGCACCTCCACGTCGGGATCGGCGACCACCCGCAGGTCGCGGGTGTTCGCCAGCAGCACGCCGTCGCCGTGCAGCCGCAGCACCAGTGGCGCACTGGCATCGCGCCAGCTCAGGCTGCCGTCGACCGCGAGCCGGCCCTCGCCCGAACCCACCTCGCCGGCGATGAGCGCGCTGCCGTCGGCCTGCGCCTGCAGGCGCACGTCGCCTTCCTCGAGCAGGATGCCCAGCGCCGGCAGCTCGGTGCTGAAGTCCGCGAGCCGCGCCTGGCCGGCGAGCGCGGGCTGGGCGCGCGTGCCCGCCAGCTGCAGGTCGGCGGTGAGCCGGCCGGCGGGTTCGACGATGTCCGGCGAGAACAGTTCCAGCCAGGTCAGCTCGTCGGTGTCGACCTCGAGCGTGCCGGACAGCGGCGAGCCCGGATCCCAGCCGGTGGCCACGCGCGCGGTGATCCGGCCGTCGGCGTTGAGGGCCGCGGCGAGCTCGGCCTGCAGCCGCGCCGGATCGAAGCTGGCGTCGAAGCGCAGGTTGCCCAGCTGCAGCAGGTCGCGCCGCGAACGCTGGCTGCTGCGCAGGCCCGCGTCCCCCGAGCGCAGGGCCACCCGGCCCTGCCAGGCACGGCCGGCGGGGCGCACCTCGCCGTCGAGGTCGATGTCGCCGCGCAGGCTCCAGCGGCGGCCGCCCTCGCGATCGGGCAGGTAGGGCTCGACCAGGGCCAGCGGCAGCTGCACCGCTTCGACCTGCAACCCGCTGCGCGGCCACTGCGCCTGCGCGCACAGCGAGCCGCCGCCCTCGGCGACGAAGCAGCTGCGCGACAGCGACCACGCGGCGCCGGCCACCGCGTAGCTTGCCGGCGACTGCAGCCGCCAGGCCGCGCCGCGCACCGGCGCCAGCTGCAGGGTGGAGACCTCGCCGCGCCAGCCGCTGCCGCGGCGCGCGGCGGTGCCGCGCAAGTCGAGCGTGCCGATCGCGCCGCTGCGCGCGGACGCCTCCAGGCGCAGGTCCTCGACCGCGCCCGCAGCGGCGACGTGGATGGATTCGAGCGCGAGGCCCGCGTCCACGCCGGCCGCGTCCAGCACCAGCGCGCCGTCGCCGCGCGACCACGGCAGGCGGCCGCGCAGGGTAAGCGAGGACGCGCCGTAGCCGGCCCAGCGCAGGCCGCTGCCCTGCAGGTCGGCCTCGACGTCGGGCGCCTGGCGCGGGCCGCGTGCGCGCAGCGTGCCGCGCAGGCTGCCGGCGGCATCGGGCAGCAGGTCGGCCAGCTGCAGCGGGGCGAAGCGCGCGTCGAGTTCGACCCGCGCGTCGAGCCGGCCTTCGGCCTGCACCCGGCTGTCGCCGAGGCCGAGGTCGGCCGTGCCCTCGAAATCGTTGCGAGGCTTCGATGGCGAGGCGCCCTGCATCGCGAACCGCGCCTGGCCCGACAGGCGCCGGCCGCGCAGCGAGCCGCCCAGGTCGCTGGCCTCGACCTGCAGGTCGATCCCGCCATCGGCGAGCTGCCGGCCGGTGCCGGCGAGGCGTCCGTCGACCGCGCCGTCCCAGCCCGACACGAAATAGCCCGGGTCGAAGCCCGCCATCCGCGCCTGGATGTCCCAGGCCAGCGCCGGCGCCCACGCCACCTCGCCGTTCGCCTCGAGCGCGCCGCCGGGCGCCTGCGCGCGCAGGGTGCGCAGCACCAGCCGGTCGAGGTCGCCGCGGCCGTCGAGCTCGATGCTGGCGCGCAGGTCGTCGCGGCGGATGTCGCCGGTGCCCGAGACGGTCCAGTCGGCGCTGCGCCCGGCGATCTCCAGCGCGGCGTCCACGCCGATCGCCGGCGCGGGATCGGCCGGCTGCGGATCCGGGGCCGCCGGCTGGCCGCCGAAGCGCAGGCCCGTGGCTTCCACGGTGAAGCGGAAATCGCCGTCGTCGGGCCGGCTGAAGTCGCCGCGGCCGGTGGCGGTGATGCGGCCTTCGAACACGTCCACCACCAGCGGGTGCAGCTCCAGCACCCGCTCGCGCAGGCGCAGCCTCGACGGCCGCACGACCGCGTGCAGGTCGCCGCGGCGCAACTCGCCCTGCAGGTTGGCGGCGCCGCCCTGGCCGTCGGCCTCCAGCGAGAACGCCAGCGGCGTGCCGGGCTCGCCGCTGCCGGCGAGCAGGGACGGATCGAGCGCGTCGGTGTGCGCGCGCAGGCTCCAGCGCTTGCCGCGCAGGCCCACGTGCGCGCGCAGCGGGCCGGGCGCGCGGCCGCCGATGGCCAGGTCCATGTGGTCGAGGTCGCCGCGCGCGATCAGGCCTACGCGCGGCCGCGGCCGCGCGAACGGCGCCGGCAGCACCGCGGTGGCGACGAGGTCGGTGCGGTAGTTGTCGCGCGGCGCGTAGCGGCCGTCGGCGCTGAACAGGCCGCGGTCGCTGTCGACCACCAGCCGGTGCACGCGCAGGTCGTCGCGGCGCGCGTCGAGGCCGCCGCGGATGCTCGCGATGTCGATGAGCGGCGCACCGGCGCGGGTCACGCGCAGGCCATCGACCCGGATCGCGTCCGACTCCAGCGCCAGCGGCAGGTCGATGCGCGGCAGCACCTCCGGCCAGGTCGGCAGCTCGAACTCCGAGTCGGTCACCGGCAGGTCGAGCGTGGCCTGTTCGACGTCCAGCGCGTCCAGGCGCAGGCGTCGCCCGACCAGTGGCGTGATCTGCGGGTCCAGCACCACCCGGCGCGCGGTGAAGGTGAGCACGGCGGGGTCCGTGCAGCCGTCGAACGCGACCGGCTTGCCGTCGACGTCGGGGCAGCTGCGCTGCACGTAGCGCAGGTCGTGGATCACCAGCGGCCCGGAGGCCGGGCCTTCGGCGCCCGACCAGGTCAGTTCGGTGCCGGCCGGCAGCAGGCCGGCGATGCGCGCCAGCAGGAAGTCGCGCCCGCCGAACGTGGCCAGCAGCCAGTACAGCAGCGCCGCGCCGAGCACCAGCAGCGCCGCGGTGCCGATCGCGCTGCGCACCGCGAGCACGCGCATGCGCCGCCGCCGGCGTTCGCGCAGCTCGGCGATGCGGCGCTCGCGCTCCTCGGGCGTGATGTCGTCGGGCAGCCGCGGCTGGCGTCGCAGGGCCATCTCAGAACTCCGTGCCGATGCTCAGGCCGACCGTGAACGGCGAGTCGGGGTCGTCGAGCCCGCGTGCCAGGTCGAGCCGCAGCGGACCCACCGGCGAGCGCCAGCGCAGGCCCACGCCCACGCCGGTGTGCCAGTCCGGCCGGTCGTCGAAGGCGCTGCCGCTGTCGATGAACACCGCCGCGCCCCAGTCCTCGAGGAAGTAACGCTCGTACTCGATGCTGGCGGTGAGTACGTTGCGCGCGCCGGTGGCCAGATAGCCGGTCTCGTGCAGGTTGCCGGCCTCGTCGCGTTCGTAGCGGGTCAGGCGCGGGCCCACCTCGCGCCATTCGTAGCCGCGGATGCTGCGCTCGCCGCCGGCGTAGAAGCGCAGGCTCGGCGGCATGTCGACCAGGGCGCTGGTCCAGGTGTAGCCGGCCTCGGCGCGCAGGATCAGGCGTGCGTCGTCGCCGAGGCCCTTGAACGTGGTCGCACGCGCGTGCAGCTGCAGGAAGCTGGCGTCCGACCCCGCGCCTTCCACGCCGCTGCGCAGCACCAGGGAACCACCGACGCCGCTGCGCGGGAACACCAGGTTGTCGAGGTTGCGGTAGTCGGCGCGCACCGAGGGGAAGGTGAAGGTCGCATAGCGGTATTCGGGATCCACCGCGCGGCCGGCGACACCGTCGTCGGCGTACAGCCAGCGCTCGCGCAGCACGTGCACCGCGGCGACCAGGTCGAGGTGGCGGTTGTAGCGGCCGCTGCGGCTGCCGACCAGTTCCACCCGCCGGGTGTCGATGTAGTCGGTCTGTTCGTCGTAGGCCTGGGCGCTGACCGTGTACCAGCCGTCGCGCCAGGCGAAGGCGGGGATGCGGTACTGCAGGGTCAGGGTCTTGCGCTTGCGCGCGTGGTCCACCTGCGCCAGCGCCTTGTGGCCGCGGGTGTTGACGTAGCGCCGCTCCACGCCCAGGCGCACGCCGGGGCCGCTGTCGGTGCCGTAGCTCACGCCGGCGGTGTAGATGCTGCGCTTGGCCGGGGTGAGCTTGACCGTCACCGGCACCCGGTTGTCCACCGCCTGGTCCGGATACGGGGTGATCTCGATGTCGCCGAAGTAGTCCAGGCGCGAGAGCGAGGTGCGCAGGCGGTCGAGGCGGCCCTGGTGGTAGTACTGGCCTTCCTCCCAGTACACCAGCTTCTCGAGCAGGTCCTGGCGGATGATCGGGCGCTCCTGCTCGATCGTGGTCGGGCCCATGTCGTAGCGCGGGCCGCTGGTCCAGACCAGCTCGATGTCGGCCGCGTGTTCGGCGCGGGTGACCTCGACCCGGCGCGAGGAGAAGTCGGCGTCGAAATAGCCCCGCTCGGTCAGGCGGCGGCTGATGCGGATCTTGCTGGCCTCGTAGTCGGCGTGGTTGAAGATCGCGCCGGGGGAGGGGATGAAGGCATCGAGATCGTCCTGCAGGTAGCGGTCGCGCTGGCCCTCGCCGATGATCGCGATGTCCGAATTGCGCACCCGCACCGGTTCGCCCGGGTCGATCCGCAGGGTGACCGCCACGCTGCCGTTGTCGCGGTTGCGCTCGACCTCGATCGCCGGGGAGTAGACGCCGAACGGCTCCAGCGCCTCGCGCGCCTCGGCCTCGGCGACCCGCACCAGGTAGCCCAGGCGCCGGCCCGTGACCTCCTGCCCGGCCGCGTCGACCAGCGACAGCGACACGCGCACGTTCTCCTCCATCTCCTCGTCGAGCCCGACGATCGTGACCGGGCCGACGGTGACCGCATGCGCCGCGCCGCAGGCGAGCAATGCCAGCAGGGCGAGGGCGGCGATGCGGTGGGGGAGGCGCATCGGGGGAGGATACCCAAGCCGTGTCGAAAGTCGTTTAACGGATCCAGGCTGGAACGATGGGAAGGTGCATGCGTCGCGCGGGTGCCCCCACCCCGACCCTCCCCCGCAGGCGGGCACGGGAACGCAGCGGGCAAGGGAGCGCAAGCGGGCGAGGGAGCGAAGAAGCGTCGCAGCCCCACGCTCGCCGCGGCGCCCTCGTGGACAACGGGCGAAGCGGTGACTCGGGCATGCGGGACGTGAGGGAGGCCGCGCCAAAGCCCTCCCCCGCCTGCGGGGGAGGGTTGGGTGGGGGCAGGCCGGCGCGTGCCGTGCCCGGCGTCGACTCAGGCCGACAGGTGCTCGATCGCCGCCACGCTGCCCAGCCGCGCCGACAGGCGCTTGAGCAGGGCCAGGCGGTTGCGGCGCAGGTCCGGGTCCTCGGCGTTCACCATCACCGCGTCGAAGAACGCGTCCACCTGCGGGCGCAGCGCGGCCAGGCGGCCGAGCACCGCGACGTAGTCGCCGCGGGCCAGGGCCCCGTCGGTGTCGGCGATGGCCGCGTCCACGGCGGCCGCGAGCGCGAGTTCGGCGGACTCGCGCAGCAGCGCCCGGTCCACCGCCTCGGGGATCGCGTCTTCCGCCTTGCGCAGGATGTTGCCGATGCGCTTGTTGGCCGCGGCCAGCGCCTCGGCCTCGGGCAGGGCCGCGAAGTGGCCGATGGCGGCGATGCGGCGGTCGAAGTCGGCCAGCGAGGCCGGCCTCATCGCCGCGACCGCGTTGAACTGCTGCACCGGCACGCCCTTGTCGGCGTAGTAGCCGCGCAGGCGCTCGAGGATGAAGTCGTAGAGCCCTTGCAGGTCTCCCGTGGGGACTTCGTACTTCTTCGAGAAGTCCTCCGGATCGAATGGTACGTCGAGCGACTGGAGGACCTTGGCGGCCTCTTCGTACGGCTCGTAGGCCTTCTTGGCAATCGCCAGCTGCGCAAGCAATGCTGCGTACGCAATCAGGCGGTCCAGCTTCAGGTCCAGCCCACCCTCGATCAGCGTGCGCGCCAGCCCCAGCGCATTGCGCCGCAGCGCGAACGGATCCTTGTTGCCGGTCGGCTTGAGGCCCGCGGCGAAGCCGCCGGCCAGGGTGTCGAGGCGCTCGGCGATGGCGAGCACCCGGCCCAGCGGCGAGGGCGCGATCGCGTCGGCGGCGAAGCGCGGCTGCCAGGCCTCGTCGATCGCGTTGGCCAGCGCCACGCGCTGCGCGTGCGGCAGGTCGGCGAGCGCGGCGTCCTGCATCGCGTAGTGGCGTCCGGCGATGCCCTGCAGTTCGGGGAACTCGTTGACCATGCGCGACTGCAGGTCGGCCTTGGACAGCAGCGCGGCCTGGCGCGCCAGCGCCGGTTCGACGCCGGCCGCCGGTGCCAGCGCTTCGGCCAGCCTCGCCACGCGCGCGACCTTGTCGGCCACGCTGCCCAGCTTTGCCTGCCAGGTCACCGTGGCCAGGCCTTCGTTCATCGCCGAAAGCCCTTGCTTCATGTCCTCGACGAAGAAGAACTTGGCGTCGGCGAAGCGCGGCCGGATCACGCGTTCGTAGCCCTTGCGGATCTCGCCGTCGTCCCTGGGGTCGATGTTGGCGATGCCGATGAAGTGCGACGTCAGCCGGCCCTCGGCGTCGAGCACCGGGAAGAACTTCTGGTTGGCCTCCATGGTCGCCACCAGCGCTTCCTGCGGCACGGCCAGGAACTCCTCGTCGAAGGCGCAGGACACCGCGCGCGGCCACTCGTTGAGGCAGACCACCTGGTCGAGGTTGTCGGCGTCGATGCGGGCGCGGCCGCCCGCCGCCGCCGCCGCGGCCTCGACCTGTTCCACGATGCGGGCGCGGCGCTCGTCCGGATCCACCAGCACCTTGGCCCCGCGCAGCGCGTCGACGTAGTCGGCCGGGGTGGAGATCCACACCGGGCGCTCGTGCAGGAAGCGGTGGCCGCGGCTGAAGCGGTCGGCGCGCACGCCAAAGGCCTCGGCCTCCACCACGTCCTGGCCCAGCAGCAGCACCAGCCACAGGACCGGGCGCGCGAAGGCGTAGTCGTGGTTGCCCCAGCGCATCGGCCTGGGGATCGGGATCGCGGCGATCGCCTCGGCCAGCACCTCGGGCAGCAGGTCGCGGGTCTTCGCCCCCGGCTTCACCGAGCGCAGCACGAAGCGCTCGCCCCTGGCGTCGGTGGCGCGTTCGAGCGCGGTCCATTCCACCCCGGCCTTGGCGGCGAAGCCGAGCAGGGCCCGGGTCGGCTGGCCGTCGGCGTCGAGGGCGACGTTGACGTAGGGGCCGAACACCTCCGAGGACTGCTCGGGCTGCTCCACCGCCACGCCCGGCAGCAGCACCGCCAGCCGCCGCGGCGAGTACAGCGGCCTGGCGTCGCCGCGTTCGACCGCGATGCCGCGCCGCTCCAGCGCCGCCAGCACGCCGTCGAAGAACGCCAGCGCCAGCCCCGGCAGGGCCCTGACCGGCAGTTCCTCGGTGCCCAGTTCGACCAGCAGCGGAAGTTGTTCGCTCATTCTTCAACCTTGTGTCGTCTCCCTCCCCGCTTGCGGGGGAGGGCCGGGGTGGGGGCGCGCGGCGAGCCCCCATCCGCCCTTCGGGCACCTTCCCCCGCGCGCGGGGGAAGGAAGGAGGTCAGGCCGCCCTGGGCGGGGTCTTCAAACCGGGGAAGCCCAGCTTCCGGCGCTGCTCGTGGTACGCCTGCGCCACCGCCTGCGCCAGCCTGCGCACGCGCAGGATGTAGCGCTGGCGCTCGGTGACGCTGATCGCGCGGCGCGCGTCGAGCAGGTTGAAGCTGTGGCTGGCCTTGCACACCTGGTCGTAGGCCGGCAGCGGCAGGCCGGCCTCGACCAGCTTCAGGGCCTCGGCCTCGCAGGCGTCGAAGCGGTGGAACAGCTCGGCCACGTCGGCGTGCTCGAAGTTGTAGGCGCTCTGCTCGCGCTCGTTCTGCAGGAACACGTCGCCGTAGGTCACCACGCCCTGCGGCCCGACCGTCCAGACCAGGTCGTAGACGTTGTCGCAGTCCTGCAGGTACATGCACAGCCGCTCGAGGCCGTAGGTGATCTCGCCCAGCACCGGCCGGCACTCCAGGCCGCCGGCCTGCTGGAAGTAGGTGAACTGGGTCACCTCCATGCCGTTGAGCCAGACCTCCCAGCCCAGGCCCCAGGCGCCGAGCGTCGGCGACTCCCAGTTGTCCTCGACCAGGCGCAGGTCGTGCACCAGCGGATCGATCCCGAGTTCCTTCAGCGAGCCGAAGTACAGCTCGACGATGTTGTCCGGGTTGGGCTTCATCACCACCTGGTACTGGTAGTAGTGCTGCAGGCGGTTGGGGTTCTCGCCGTAGCGGCCGTCGGTGGGGCGGCGCGAGGGCTGCACGTAGGCCGCGTTCCACGGCTCGGGCCCGATCGCACGCAGGAAGGTGGCCGGATGGAAGGTGCCGGCGCCGACCTCCAGGTCGAGCGGCTGGACCAGCACGCAGCCCTGCGCCGCCCAGTACGCGTCGAGGCGGGCGATCAGTTCCTGGAACGTGGGTCCGGTCATCGGCTGGAAACGGGATTCGGCGGCTGGCGCAGGGGCGCTAGTATACGGTGGACCCCGAAGCGACCGGCGCCGGCCGGCACGGAGCCACGCGTGAACGAACCACTCGCCAGGCCATCGGCCGCCGCCCACGCGCGCCTGCCGCCGGGGCGGCTGGCTCTCGAGCCGGTGGTCGCCGCGCTCGAGGCCGACGGCCTGCTGGCGCGCAAGGACGCCGAGCACGCGCGCGCCAGCGCCCGCCACGTGCGCGGACTCGAGGCGGTGCATCCGCTGGTACTGCTGGCCAACCTCAAGCTGCCCTCGGCCCTGCGCCCGGGCAGCGAGCTGGGCCTGGAGGCGTTGACCGAGTGGCTGGCCGAGGCCAGCGGCCGCCCCTACCTGCGCATCGATCCGACCAGGATCGTGGTCGCCGAGGTCACCGACGTGGTCTCGCACGCCTACGCCCGCCGGCACCGGATCCTGCCGGTGGAAGTGCGCCCGGACCGCGTGCGCATCGCCACCAGCGAGCCGCTTGCGCTGGACTGGCTGCCTGACATCCAGCGCCTGCTGCGGCGGGAAATCGAGCTGGTGGTCGCCAACCCGCTCGACCTGCACCGCTACACGATGGAGTTCTACGGCGTCACCCGCTCGGTGCGCGGCGCACAGCAGGACGGCGGCGAGAAGGGCAGCCAGGCGCCGAGCTTCGAGCAGCTGGTCGAGCTGGGCCGCGCCGGCGACGTCAACGCCGACGACCACCACATCGTCAACATCGTCGACTGGCTGCTGCAGTACGCCTACGAGCAGCGCGCCTCCGACATCCACCTCGAGCCGCGCCGCGACGTCGGCCGGGTGCGCTTCCGGATCGACGGCGTGCTGCACCAGGTGTTCGAGATGCCGCCGCCGGTGATGACCGCGGTGGTCTCGCGGATCAAGGTGCTCGGGCGCATGGACCTGGCCGAGCGCCGGCGGCCGCAGGACGGCCGCATCAAGACCCGCTCGCCGGGCGGGCGCGAGGTGGAGATGCGCCTGTCCACCATGCCCACCGCCTTCGGTGAGAAGTGCGTGATGCGCATCTTCGACCCGGACACCGCGTTCAAGGACATCGAGCAGCTCGGCTTCGACCCGGGCGAGGCGGCGACCTGGAAGGAGCTCACCAGCCGCCCGCACGGGATCGTGCTGGTCACCGGCCCCACCGGCTCGGGCAAGACCACCACGCTGTACTCCACGCTCAAGCGGCTGGCCACCTCCGACGTCAACGTGTGCACGGTCGAGGATCCGATCGAGATGATCGCGCCCGAGCTCAACCAGATGCAGGTGCACCACGCGATCGACCTCGGGTTCGCCCAGGGCGTGCGCACCCTGCTGCGCCAGGATCCGGACATCATCATGATCGGCGAGATCCGCGACCTCGACACCGCGCAGATGGCGGTGCAGGCCTCGCTCACCGGCCACCTGGTGCTCTCGACCCTGCACACCAACGACGCGCCCTCGGCGATCACCCGCCTGCTCGACCTCGGCCTGCCGCACTACCTGATCGCCTCCACCCTCAACGGCATCCTCGCCCAGCGCCTGGTGCGCACCCTGTGTCCGCACTGCAAGGCGCCGCGCCCGCTCGCGCCCGAAGCGTGGCGCGCGCTGTTCCCCGGCCCCGACGCACCGCCCATTCCCACCGGCACCTGCGGTCCGGTCGGTTGCCTGGAGTGCCGCAAGACCGGCTACCTGGGGCGGGTGGGCATCTACGAGCTGATGCCGGTCACCCCGCGCCTGCGCGCGCTGGTCCGCCCCGACATGGAACTGGCCGCCTTCACCCGCGCCGCGGTCGGCGAAGGCCTGCGGACCCTGCGCGTGGCCGCCGCGGAAAAGGTCGCGCGCGGCCTGACCACGGTGGAGGAGGTGCTGACGGTGCTGCCGCCGACCGAGTGACGGCCGCGTCGCGTCGATCGCCACCGCCCGGCGCCGCGCCGGCGATGCAGTAGCATGTCGCCATCGTGGCGTGGGCCACGTCTGAATGGTGGAACGGACTGGCATGTCGACGCGAACCATGGGGCCGGGCGCCGGGTGGTCCTGGCTGGCTCGGGCGGTCAACCTCGGGCGCAACAACCCGCGCGCGGTGATCGGCGCGATCGCCATCGTCGCCGCGCTGGCGCTGGTGCCGAGCCTGCTGCAGATGGGGCTGCAGTCGGCGCTGTCCGGCAGCCCGCAGTCGGCGATGGTGGTGGGCGGGCTTGCCACCCTGGCCTCGCTGGTCGTGTTCCCGCTGCTCATCGGTGGCGTGCTGCGGGTGATCGACGCGGCCGAGCACGGCCGCCCCACCGCGCCGGGCGCGGTGTTCGAGCCGTTCCGCGCCGGTCGCGGCGGGGGACGGCTGGTCGGGTTCGGCCTGCTGATGAGCGCGCTCTACCTGCTGGTCTTCGGCGTACTGGTCGGCACCCTGGGCGAGGGGCTGCCGGAGTGGTACGCGCAGGTCATGCAGCTGCAGGTCGAAGCCGCCGGCCGGCCGATCCAGCCCGGCGACCTGCCCGATCCGCCGCCGGGCCTGGGCAAGGTGCTGGGCCTGGGCCTGCTGCTGGGCATGTTCCTGGGCGGCGCCTACGCGATCGGCTTCGGCCAGGTGGCCCTGGGCGGGCGCGGCGTGCTGGGGGCGGTGCGCGACGGGCTCGCGGGGGCGCTGCGCAACCTGCTGCCGATCGTGGTGCTCGCGGTGCTGTCGGTGTTGGCGCTGTTCGCCCTGTTCCTGGTGCTGATGCTGGTCGGCGGGCTGCTGATGCTGGTCGGCAGCCTGGTCCATCCGGCGCTCGGGATGTTGTTGGTCGCGCCGCTCTACCTGGGCATGATCCTGCTGATGTACGTGGTGATGTTCGGCGTCATGTACCACATGTGGCGCGACGTCTGCGGGGCGCCGCCGGCGCCGCCGCCGCTGCCGGGGAACCAGGTGGAACTCTGATGCCGCCCGCGGCCGCGAGATCCGGCGCGGGCCGTGCCGGCGCCGCG
>ERZ747221.2110-NODE-2110-length-18345-cov-4.276713_pt1 | contig 18345 bp, 13 predicted proteins | sample MGYA00374949_ERZ747221 | MGnify/ENA primary metagenome ERZ747221 (study PRJEB28779, sample SAMN05720172) | bioreactor metagenome | isolation source: Anaerobic biogas reactor | place: USA:Washington, USA | collected 2015-08-08 ... | reverse complement strand
GTTGCGGTTTCGTCCCGGTTACAGTGGCGGGGCCGCTCCGGCATCTCACCGGATTCCCGTCACCGGGGGGGTTCCCATATGACACTAATTGAAGAAAGGATACACCCTGTTTGGAAGAAGGTCAAAAGCAGAACCCGATTCTCCTGGACAGATCCTCTTCCTTCAATTCCTGGCCAGGTCATTTCACCTGAGACACGCCCACGGGACCTTGCCGTTCAAATTTGCTTAATTAGCGAACAAATGAAGGACTATGTTGCAAAAATCGCCTAAGTCCTTCTGATATCTTCTCCATTTCCTGAAAGCCCGGGGTAAAAAAATATTACAAAAAAACGAAAACGTGTTATTATTGCTTTCGAACCTTACTGTACGGATCCCGAAATGAGTAATGCAATGACCTGAGAAATGTTTTTCGAAACCAATTTTTACCATTTCTTACAGATGGAGGTCTTGACATGAGACGTTGTCTTTTTCTCGTTTTTGTTCTTGTTGCAGTTTTTTCTTTCCAGATACCAGGCCTTTCCGCGGCTTACGCTGCGGATATCGATCCAGGCGAGACTATCGTTTACTCCCATGCCGGCAACGTGGGGCCCCTCAACCCGCACATGTATTCGCCTAACCAGATGTTTGCCCAGGAGATGGTTTACGACCCCCTTGTGAAACTCAATCCTGACGGCACAATTGGTCCCGCTCTGGCGGAACGATGGACGATCTCGGAAGACGGGAAAATTTATTTCTTTTATCTAAGGCAGGACGTGGTCTTTTCCGACGGGAGCTCCTTTGATGCCTATGCGGTGTGAAAAATTTCGAGGCCATCATGAAAAACGAAAAACGCCACAGGTGGCTCGGCATCATCGATAAAATCGATGGTTTCGAAGCAGCGGCCCCCTTCGAGTTCAAGCTAAAGCTGAAAACCCCATATTATCCATGCCTCGAAGATCTGGCATTGGCGAGGCCATTCAGGTTTTTAAGCCCGGCCGCATTTCCGGAAGACGGTGATACATCCCAAAGCATAAAAGCCCCCCACGGGACCGGAGCATGGAAACTGACAGAGACGGCTTTGGGTGAATACGATCTTTTCGAGAGAAACGAGCATTATTGGGGAGAAAAACCCAAGGCCGCCAAAATCCTGGTAAAGGTCATTCCCGATCCCGTAAGCCGTGCACTGGCCTTTGACAGCGGCGAGATAGACATCATCTATGGCCAGGGGCAGATCAATTTCGATACTTTCAACCGCCTGAAAAATTCTGCCGGCGTTTCAGCCGCGGTATCAAAACCCATGGGTACAATGGTAGCCGCGATCAACAGTGCAGCCGGGCCAACCCGAGAACTCGAGGTCCGACAGGCCTTGCAGCACATGGTCGACAAGAAAGCCCTGGTCATGGGAGTAACATTGGGGACCCTTTCGCAGGCAGATACACTTTTCGCTCCCAATGTCCCATACTGCGACCTTGGATTGCCTCCTTACGAATTCAATATTGACAAAGCGGGAGAGCTTCTTGATAACTGCGGATGGAAACTTGTGCAGGGAAAACGGATAAGGGAGAAAAACGGAGAGCCGTTGAACATCGATTTCTGTTTCATCGGAAACGACGCGGCTCATAAATCCATTGCCGAGGTCCTTCAGGCTCAGGCCCAAGCCGCAGGAATAAACCTGAACCTCCTTGGGGAAGAGTCCGACTCCTTTTACCGCCGCCAGAAAGAAGGCGATTTCGGGTTGATACTTAATCCCACCTGGGGACCCCCTTATGAACCACACGCCATGGTCTCATCCATGCTTCTGCCGTCTCACGCCGATTTTATGGCCCAGTCCGGGTTGCCAATGAAAGCCGGGATCGACGAAAAGATTCACAAGGTGCTGGCCTGCCAGGATTTAAAAGAACGGTCGGATCTTTACAGGGAGATCCTTGCCACCCTGCATGAACAGGCAGTCTATCTCCCATTATTCTACTCTGCGCTTTTCGAGGTCCATAGACCTGACCGGCTTGGAAACGTCAGTTTTGGCGGGGGAAAAACAGATATCCCCTTCAGAGAGTTCGTTCTGGAATAGATTTGATGACCAGATTCATTTTTCGACGCCTCGTGACACTGGTTCCGCTTTTATTCGGAGTCTCCGTGATCGTGTTCCTTCTATTGCATCTGGGACCGAATGATCCGGCCATGAGCTATCTGCGGCTTTCCAATATTCCTCCCACTGATGCCGCCCTTGAGGAAGCCCGGGAAACTCTCGGTTTGAACAGACCCTTGCTGGAACAGTATCTCGCCTGGCTGTCACGAGCCGTTCGTCTTGATTTCGGGATCTCCTACACCACCAAGGCGCCGGTAACCAGGCATCTGCTGCATTACCTTCCAAATACGATCTATCTTGCTGCTGTCTCCATGCTCATCACCGTGGCTTTGAGTTTGCCTCTGGGCATCCTGGCGGCAAAATCAAAAGGCAGATGGCCGGATCACCTTAGCCGCCTCCTTGCATACATTGGTGTGTCTACCCCCAGCTTCTGGCTGGCTTTCCTGATGATAATCGTATTCGCGGTCAGGCTTGGGTGGCTGCCCACTATGGGGCTGGGGGGCTTCAGGCACGTAATTATGCCCGCATTCTCGGTCGCATTGATGTCAACCTGCATCAACATGAGATTGATCCGGGGAAACATGCTGGAACAGATGCATACACGTCATGTTCTTTACGCCCGATTGAGAGGCGTCAAGGAAGGATACATCCTGAAAGGGCACGTGCTTAAGAATTCCCTGATCCCCGTGGTAACCGCATTGGGAATGCATGTTGGAGAGATCCTTGGCGGAGCCGTAGTAGCAGAAGTTATTTTTTCCTGGCCCGGCGTGGGCCGTTATGCCGTATCAGCAATTTACAACCGCGATTTCCCCGTGATGCAGTGTTTCATCCTTATGATGACTGCGATCTTTGTTTTGTGCAACCTTTTGACAGATATTCTGTATGCATTTCTGGATCCCCGAATCAGATTGCAGGAACAAGAGGGAAACCATGTCTGAAACCAACCTGCACTTTCGCGAGCGTATGGATCTCACAGGGAATGTATCCGATAGGAGAAGGGCAAGGGCCCGGTCGAAGATCACGGGAAAAACGATCGCGCTGGTTCTGGCCGGGACGGTTCTTCTAATGATCGCGGGCATGGCGCTTTTTGCCCCCTGGATCGCTCCATTTGATCCAACAGCCATTGATCTTGGAAACCGGCTTGCCCCGGCAAGCAGTACCCATATCCTCGGAACAGATCATCTAGGGCGAGATATGCTCTCGAGACTAATCTGGGGTGCCAGGCCTTCGCTGGGTTCGGTGGTTACCATCGCCGTTCTGATAATGGCAACCGGCTTCCTGACGGGATCATTGTCCGGTTATGCAGGCGGTTGGGTGGATTCGTTGATTATGCGCGTCTGCGAGGCGTTCATGACATTTCCGACGTTTATTCTTGCCCTGTTTTTCATCGGAGTTTTCGGAATGGGAATGACCAACGTGGTCATTGCAATTGTGCTTACTCACTGGGCCTGGTATGCGCGAATTGTACGGAGCATTGTCCTGAATCTGAGACACCGGGATTATATCCTGGCAGCAAGAGCGGCGGGGGGTGGTCCGGTCAAAATATTCCTTCGGCATATAACCCCCCCCGTCCTGGCACAGCTGATGATCCTGGCCACATTGGATCTTGGCCACATGATGCTCCATGTCTCGGGATTGTCCTTTCTGGGACTGGGAATACAGCCTCCGAGCCCGGAATGGGGTTGCATGATCAACGATGCCCGACAGCAGATCTGGACAAATCCCGGGTTGGCGCTCATCCCCGGATTAATGATCTTTCTTACTGTACTGGCTTTCAATATTCCCGGTGAGCTTTTACGGGACAGGCTTGACCCGTCATTATTGGAAAGGGAAGGGGATTGAGGGATCTGAGGATGTCATCTGCCCTGGAGATAGAAGATTTACGGATAGTCCTTGCCAAGGGGGAGGTTCCCATAATCAATGGCCTTTCTTTTGTGGTTCCTGCCGGAAGAACCGTAGCCCTGGTAGGAGAAAGCGGCTCTGGGAAAACAATGACTTCCATGGCGGTAATGGGCTTGCTGCCTCAAGGCGTTATCCGGACAGGGGGACGGATCGTCCTCGGGGGTCTGTCAGTAGAAGGTCTTTCCTCAGAGGAGTACCGTCGGCTTAGGAACACGGCAGTAGCCATGGTGATGCAAAACCCGATGAGCGCTTTCGACCCTGTACAGAATATCTCTTATCATTTCCGTGAAACTCTGGCCTCCCATGGTTCAGGCAATAAAAAGGAGATCAGGGAAAAAGCGATCCACGGTCTCGAAGTGGCAGGTTTTCCCGACCCTCGGGCAATTTTGGAGCTTTACCCTTTCCAGATGAGCGGCGGAATGCTCCAAAGAGTGATGCTTGCAATAGCCCTTGTTTCCTCACCGCAACTGGTGATCGCAGACGAGGCTACTTCAGATCTTGACGTCCTTTCCCAGGCCAGGATCCTGAAGTTGCTTAAGGAGCACTGCGGCCAAGGCGGATCGGCATTACTGCTTATCACTCACGACCTGAGCGTTGCAGCCAGTATGGCTGATGAGATCGTCCTCATAAAAGAAGGGAAGCTGGTTGAAAAAAATGAAGTGGATGCCTTTTTCCGTAAACCACAAACACATTATGCCGCCAGACTGCTGGATCTCCACCGGGGTTTGTATACACGGCGGTTCATCAGGATCATGAATAACATGACTGAAGGCGTATCCTCATGAATCTGATCGAGATGCGGAAGGTGCGGAAAAGCTACCGTCAGGGCGGATTTCTGGGAAGCCGCACATCGGTGGACGTTCTGAGAGGCGTGGATCTTGAGATCCCTCCGGGGCGCTGCCTGGGGCTCCTGGGAACCAGCGGCTGCGGCAAAAGCACAGCCGGTCGTTTGATCCTGGGGCTGGAAAAGCCCGATGGAGGGGGTGTTTACTACAAGGGGCACAACATCCAAACCCTGAACTCCGAGGACAAACGCAGATTCAGACGGAACAGCCAGGTGGTTTTTCAGAATTCGCACGGATCGGTCAATCCAAGGTTCAAAGCCTGGACCATTGTTTGCGAACCTCTGACCTACTTTGGAAAAACCAGAAAGACAGAGCAGAGGGAGAAAGCCGCAATGCTCCTGAAAACAGTGGGACTCTCCGAAAGGGATCTCGACAAACTGCCCCATCAGTTCAGCGGAGGAGAGCTCCAGCGTGTGTGCATCGCAAGGGCGCTGGCGCTTGATCCTGATTTTATCGTGTTCGACGAAGCTGTCAGCTCTCTGGACATGTACAACCAGAGCCTCGTCCTCGAGCTTCTGTCTTCTCTGAAAAAAGAGACCGGGATGACGTCTCTTTTCATCTCCCACGACCTTCGCGTCCTTTTGAAGATCAGTGATTCCCTGGCAATCATGGATAAGGGCAGGATCAGTTCCCTGGTAAAAGACCCATCCGACCTGGAATTCTCTGGAGGAATGTTCGATCCCGCTTTTCAGGAGCTGGCCAGATCCGTTCTTCCCTCTGAACCGGTACCCCGTCCGGAAAGTATGCGTATGGGCTACTCCTGACAAGGTCTTTTTACAATTACCTTTTCTCTGCTGGATTTTCGAGAATATCTTCCCGATTTTTCCTTTCATGACATAGGTACCAGTCGTTCCTGGCCAGATCCTGGCCGAAGAAAAAACAGGTCCCGGGCAGGGATGCTACCGGGACCTGTTCAATGGGGTAACATGGCGACGATCAAGAAGCCTGATTCTTAATATGTTGAACAGACCTACATGTCCGCCGGGTGCAGCATCACTACCAGACCATCGGCGTCAAGATACAGAGCCACCGACTGCTTTCTGTATCTGTTCGAAAATATCCCCGAACTGATCTCGGTTCCGTCCCGGGAAAGGAAACGCGTCTTATCAGGGTCCCAGGGATATTTCTCCATCTTCTGGGTAATTATGTTGAACGGGTGCATCGTAAGATATTCAAAGACAGCGCCAGCCTTGCTCTCATATTGAACTCCCTCGTCGGCTGGAGATTCCCCCTGAGGCTGCCCCATTGAAGAAAGCACGCCACCGGAAAGACAGATCGCAAATGCCAGGGCAAGGATACTCGACCCTTTGGAAAATTTTTTGAAAGAAAGGGTCCCCATCAGTTGATCCTCCATTCCCTCCAGAAGATCGGACCAGGTTCAGCCCCCATACCGGCTTCTTCACTTGAGGGTATCTCGTCCGGGAGCTCAAAGGACAGAAGGTTGCCGGCCAGCCTGGTATTTTCGCCAAGAGCAGACTGAAGATCCTGCTCGGAAGCCATGCCGACAACCCCAAGATATACGCTGTCATCGAACACTGTAATTCCTGTTATCTGAAGCCCGCTAAGATCAACGTACTTCTTGCCGTCACCCCAGGCGCCCTCTCCGGTCATTGCATTAACAGCATAGAACCTTGATCCTCCTATGGCGCAAGGATCCAGAAGATCCCCCGAGAAAGTTCCAAAGATAAGGTAGCCATTGTAATAGGTTACGGGCGTAGTAGGTATCTCCGTCGGGCTCGTCCTGAAATTCATGTACCATCCGTTAACGCTCGTCGAGGTCCCCTGTATTGGGCTCAACTCATCCAGGTCTTCGATGGTAAGCGGATCACCGACAGAAGCCCTTGCCGTGTTGAGAGCGTAGAGTCTGTAACCCGAAGAAGAAAAGTTCAGGTTTTCCATGTCTCCCGTCTGGTAGAACAGCCATGGCTGACCTCCCAGCACTCCAATATCCATCCGGTAGGTTATTCCGGCATCGTCTCCGTTCGACTGGAAGATCTGAAGAGGGCTTTCCCAATTATCTCTGGAAGACGTCCATGAATAGACGTTGCCCACGATATCGCCGGCATAAACATGATCCAGAACCCTTGAAGCCGTGTTGCGACTGAAACCTGTCACGGGAGCACAGACAGGCTTCAGCACATTGATGCCTCCGGAATCCTTAACGGTCAGTTTCCTCAGAATCTCTCCATTCTCGACATCAATCATGTAGACAACGCCCTCACCGAAATTCTCCCCGAACTGTCCCGGGTGGCCATTGCCGATTGTAACAATCCACCGGTCTTCCCAAAGGTCCTGCTGCTCCTCCACTACTCCGGCTGTGTAAGCAACAACGGGAGTGCTCAGGGTTCTGAAAAGATCGCTGTAGCCCAGTTCTTCTCCGGTCTCACTGTGGAGGAAACTGGAATAATCCGCCTGAAGGCCGCCGTTTCTCTTCCAGTAATGGATCTTTCTTGAATCGTAGGTCAGGGCGGAAGATCCATCGGGGGAAACGACGTTGTTCTCAACGGCCCACAGAAAGACAGGCTCGTCCGGATCCGTAACGTCCAGGGCGTAGATCCCCTGCCCTCCGTAACCCAGGCAGCCTGTCAGGACGGTTCTCCATTCTCCCTGCAGGAGAACATCCTCAGCGACAAGAGGCCCGTCGAGAAGGTACCGCGGGACGGACGGGACATCGTTGATAAGCTCCACTGTCCCGTCGTTGGCAAAATTGGCCTTGAGACCAAGGAGCCTTCCGTTGCCGAGGACGTTCGGGGGAATGAATGCCCATTCCTCTTTTCCTTCATCTTCGGGATCTATCGCGTGCAGCAGTCCGGCATTGCTTTGAAGGTAGAGTATCTTTTTCCGGCCCGCATGATCGGCTGCAAATGCCGCATAGGTCTGCGAGGGGTAGTTCGCACTGGGAGGCCCTACTTCCGTTACCCCTCCGTGATAGACGTCGGCGAACATGAACCGGGATGAAGATGCCGGTTCTTCGTACCATACGTCTGAGCCCCTTACCCAATCAATTAGTTTTGCAAGAAATCCCGACGACAGAACGAACTCTCCAGAGCCTGTCACCTCATCCTCCAGGGATGCGCTTGTCGAAAAAGCCACGAAGTTGCTCGCGTTTCTCAGCCCCTGTGCCTTTGGTGATGCGGCTCCCGCCCAGTCAATAGTGCAGATATTTCTACCGGCAGGTCCCAGGGTCTGAAGCCTTTCTGAAGCATCCCACACCGGGACGTCAGAAAGGCCCTCCTCTTCGTCCACGGCGTACTGGTAGAGGTGCCCTTTCCACTGGGAGGATTCCTGGGGCAGGAAGGAAGCCACGTAAATTGATGAGTCCCCCGCCTCGGTACGGGCGGGACTGACCATGGGGGCCCCGCCGGTCGTCTGTGAGGCCTGGATGATCCTGAAAATCTTCCTGAAATGTGCGAGAAGGCTGTGAATATCCGTCGCGAAGAAGGCCCCCGGCCCGGGATCCGACGGGTCGGCCTCTCCCACCTGTCCGTCCCAACCCATGTCGGCCATCTGGTTCAGGGTGACTGCCAGGCTCTCCATTTCATCGGGGTCAATCAGTCCAATTACCAGGGTCCTTACTGGAAGGGCTCTTTGGCCATCGCTGGATGCATTTATTCTTTCCTGGTAAAGCCTTCTTACAGCCTCCACGGGATCTCCTATGTCCGTGTCTTCTCCGTCTGTGAGAACGATTAGCCAGTTGTACTGGCACCTCCACTGGATCACACCTGTTGATTTATAGAATTTTACGGCAGAATTCTGGGTGGCGTCCCAGGAATAGTTTCCGCTTGATCCCGAAGCTTTTGCACCGTAGATCGAGGCCGCAAGAGGTGTTCCACCCTGGCCTCGTAGCTCCGGGTTCCCCTCCTCCTCCCTGCCGTCGAACCATTGCAAAATATTTGAAAGATGAGAAGAATTGTCGGTAGAATCAAAGTCAACCCTCAATAGCGCCCTTGCGCCCCCCGTACCGTAGTGGAGATTTTGTGTCTCGCGGTAATATTGGTAGGGATATGTGGTACGGCGGCACCAGAAACCATACCAATCGGCTCCTATGCCGCCTGACGAGTAGGTCTGGTCGTAGGTCGCGAGGGCGATCCTCAGCCCGAAGATAAGCTGCTGGTCGGAAAATATCTCGTTTAGGACCAGCTTCATCTTGTAGAGACGACTGTCGTTGGGATACTTGTAGCGGGAATACCCCTCCGGGGGATCGTCATTCGGATGTGTCCCCCCGAGCCACGCGAGAGCCTCGCTTCCCTGTTGTGATGTGATCAGGTCTATTTCACTCTGGGGGATGTACTTAAGGTTGGCATGATAGTTGTAGGGACCCTGAGGATCGTTATTATTTCCGTCAAGGTCCTGGCCATAGTAGAACTGAGGGCTGGAGAAATTGTAGCTTACCGGTTTGGTTCCGTCGCCGTAGGTAGTAACATCATTTTCAGGCCCAAAGGTCATGGATCCGCTCGTGTCCAGAAGAAGAAGCACGTTGGGCTGAACGCTGTTATGATAAAGTGGTGGTATGGGCTTGCTGTAGGAGGGGAAAATCTGAGGGGCCTCGGACCCACCTCCGCCTTGTACGCTGATATTCACAGAGGCGCTGGCCGAGGATCCTGGCCTGGATATCGTTGCCACGTTAGTGATATCCTGACCCGCAAGGACTTCCGGAATCTTTGCCCTTATCCGGATTATCCTGACGGTGTAATTCCAAAACAGGAATGATCCCGTGAAGTCGTTGAAACTGCCCGTCCAAGGATATCCCTCTATCGATTCATTGCCGAATAACCCCGTCCAGACCCTGATATAGCTGTAGGTGACCTCTTCGAAGCCGGACATGTTATCAAATAGCGTGGCATTTGTCAGCTCGTTCCTGGGAGTCTTACCAAGATCGATGGTAAAAATAACAAAGTCCCCGGGATTGGGGTCGGAAATGTCTACGGTCTTCGTGATGGAAAATGCAGCTTCTGCCGCTCTCTGGAGATGCAGCGGAGCAATAACGATGACCATGATCATTAGAAGAAGCCGGAAAATCTTACTGAAAACTACGATCTTTTTCAAATCCTTCACCCGCCTCTTCAGGCCTGCAGTCTCAAAAAAAGAGCCTCAAAACAATACCTATTCGCCCCGAACCCGGATAACGGCTTCGCTCAATGCCTTCTCCCTCTCACCAAGAACTGCCCTGCTCCTGACCATGTATACTCCGTATCGGTCCATTCCGAAGCCGGCACCGACATCGCCCTCTCCCCGGTTGGAGGCGGCGTAGGAGGAAGAAAGATGCCTTGACCCAAGGTATTGGATCATCGTAGCGTTCAGTTGGGGCGGGAATATTGTTCCCGGGGCCAGCGCGATCGAAGAAATTTCGTAATTCAGGTCAAAAACCTCGACTTCCACATGGACATCGGGGTTTCCCGCCGACGGAGACAGAGGAGAATGGTGGACCCGGAGGGCAGAGGGATCGCCTGTAACACCGATCTCTCCTGTAAGACTGGCTGAAGAAAACCTCGGCAGCATGTCATTGCTCTCTATATAGCTGTCCAGCCATTGCTTGCCGGTTTCCAGACCTCCCTCTGCTTCGTTGGTAATGGCGATGTCTCTTACATGGCTCAATGACGTCGAAAAGAAATTTTCCACCAACACCAGGACAACTCCCGAAAAGGCGAGACCAAAGAGCAGAACTGCCAAAGTAAGAGCCAGGACGGCACCATCTTTTCTATTCCTTGTGATCACAGGTTTTTCACTCTCCAGCTGGCGTTGATCTCCTCGACGTCTTCCCTGCTTCCCTCTTTTCCGTAACCGACAATGGTGACCCTTATAACTCTTTCATCTTCAAAAAAGACAGCCGAGAGATCACTAATACCCTCGATCGAAACTCCCCCGCCGGCTCCGGCCCTCGGATCAATAGCATGGAAAACACCATCCTCACAGAATCCCCTTAGAAATCTTACCCGGTGCAACTCATCAAGCCTGGATATGCTTGTAGGATCTCCACGATTCTCGATGGTCATGCTGTTCCCCGACACCGTTTTTACGAGCAAGGGTGAAGTCCCGGTAGGGAAGACCACCCAATCATTCACCGCAATTCCTTGCGGGGAGCCGTTAAGCTGGATCGATACCTGTTCCAGTGATCCCACCTCGAGGTCTCCGGGAGAAAGAAGAGACAATCCGGTGGGTTCCCCATAAACAACATGAAGTTCCCCTGAGTTGTTGATGTGAAGGGCAGAGGGATATTCATGGGCAGCGACCCCGGCACTGTAAACCTGATCGAAAGCGGTCTGGAAGTCATCGGAAGTCACGGGCATCCCGAGTCCAGCATGTTGAATTGGCTTCGCAAGGACCGAAAGTACCATTTCCGCCCTTTGGCGCGCCGAGACGCCGGAGGAGATGAACTGGAAATTGGAGAGGAAGAGAGTCATGGCACCCAGAACGGCGCCCATGATAATACCTGTCACAAGGAGCGTGACAAGAAGCTCCGTCAGGGAAAAAGCCTTTCTTCCGGTTTGAGAAAAGGAAGAATGCAAACGGGAAAAAGCCATGGACACCTATCCTTTCACCTGCACTTCCCGAAAAAGAGAGATCTCTATCGCCTACGGCTGCTGACCTGGTGGTCCCGTATGCTCATGATTCGTATCACCGTAACCATGTCCAGGCCGGGTATCTCCCTGCTGCTGCTGTTCTTGCTGCTGATTTTGTTCCCCCCTCAGGCGCTTTCCTCTGGTCTGTTCGCCGGAAGAGCTCACACATCTGACTATCTCCAGCACCTTGCCTCCATTTACACCGGCCCAGGAGACCCTTAACCTCAGAGTTTTCCCGACGATCTTGCCTCCTGTGCTTTCTTCCCCATCAATGGATAACTGGAAGGTGTATTTCCCGATCACCCGGGAACCGCCCTGAATCTCTTCTATTGCCAGGGATTCTATCTCCTTCAATTCGGAAGCGGCCTTGATCATAGCTTCCTCTTTTTCCTTGAGGGTTACCTGAAGGGCCACTGCTCCTGTGACCAGAGCAGCGATAGAAAAGAGAGAAATTGAAAGAATAACTATCGAAACAAGCGTTTCTACTAAGGTAAATCCTTCATTCTTATCTTTTAATTCAAAAAACAAACCCCGCATTCTTCTGAGCCTCTCTATGCAGGAATAGGAAATGATGAAAGTGGATAAAATAGATAATCAACTGAAGTTGTTGAAATTACAAAAATTCGGAAAAGATTTTTTAATCAAATAATTGAGTGGAATCACTGAAACAAATGATTTTAACAAATCAAAGTCGGACATTTACAAATATATCTTCCTATTAAGTGATCATACTGTCAACACTTTGTTGTTTTACGTGTGTTGTTTTACGCCTTAGCTGTTGAGTGCCACAACATCGTAGACAGATTTATGTGCCACAACATCGTGGACTCGGATTTATTGCAATAACCATTTTGATGTTCCATCTTCATGGGAATCTCTTATATGCAGGAGGTTCCCATGAAAAAAGATGCCGAGCAGAAGCAAAGGATACTGGCAGCGGAACGATTCAAAAACGGAGAGAAACCCGAGTCCATTTGCGTCTCTCTCGGCAGATCAAGAGCCTGGCTATACAAATGGGTCAAACCTAGAGAAGAGTGTGATAATGACGAATCCTGGAGCGAAAATCAGTCGCGACGACCCCGGAATATAAGTCGAACTTCAAAAGAGATCGAAGAGCTGGTCAAGTTTGTGCGCTTAAAGCTCTACAACAGGGAACTCTTTTGCGGATCTCAAGCGATTCTTTGGGATCTGGAGGATCTTGGAGTAACTCCCTTGCCATCGCTCCGCACGATAAACAGGATACTGAGCCGAAACGATCTGACTCATCGCCGTACGGGCAGATATGAGCCCAAAGGAACGGAATACCCAGTACTTGATTCATTATTACCAAACTCGACGCACCAGGCAGACCTTGTTGGACCTTGCTATCTGAAAGGACCTATCCGCTTCTACAGTCTCAACGTTATTGATATAGCAACCGCCAGGTGCGGGGTTCAGCCTTCGAGGTCGAAGGCCAGCAAGGGCATTACTGACTGTCTATTAAAAATCTGGAATCGCCTGGGAATACCCGAAAATATCCAGGTTGACAATGCCCTTACCTTTCACGGAAGCAACAGACATCCCAGGGGTATGGGCTCACTGATAAGAATGTGCCTGCACAACAACGTCGAACCCTGGTTCATACCCATGGCGGAGCCTTGGAGAAACGGCACAGTAGAACACTTCAACAATTTTTACCGTCAACAGTTTCTCAAAAAAGTGTTTATTGCCTCTGAGAAAGAACTGGTTCCAGAGTCCATTGCCTTTGAACAGCGGCACAACAGCAGTTACCGTTACAGCAAGATCGGAGGCAAAACACCGCTTAAGGTTCTTGCAGAAAGGAACTCGGTACTCCGATTCCCGGATGTTGACAGAATACCCGGGGTCTGGCGGGAGAAACCGGAGATCGGCAGATACCATTTGGTACGCCTGATCCGTAGCGACCTGAGGATCAACATATTCAACGAGCTTTTCCCTGTTCCGCCCGAACTTGAGTATGAATATGTTGTCGCCACCATCGATGTCAAGGAACAAAAGCTGAAGCTCTTCAGTAACAAAAAACAGGTTGAGCAGTTCGATTACAAGATGCGTTGAGTTGTCAGTCTACGATGTTATGGCACTCTTTTCTGTCTACGATGTTGTGGCACTCAACACTTACTACCATGAGGGTCAGTGAAAAATGGACCCATCCCATACCAGGCTGGGCGCTGATACTGGGAGACCTGATGGTATACTTCGGGGACAGAATGCAACAGAAACACTAGGACTCAACCCCGACAGTGGACTTTACACAAAATATTACGCACTCTCATGCAAAGGAATTGTTAGCCCCGCCTATGCAGTTTTCAGGCCAGCATCTAATGAAATTTTTTCAAAATATCTTCATTATCTAACTCGTTCAGAAATATATGTTGGTTTATTCGGTTCGTGGTCTTATGGTGTAATCCCATCAAGATGGCGCTTGTATCCTGAAGTTTTTTTAAAATTACCAATTCTGTTGCCTCCCATCAAAGAACAAATTGCGATTGCAGGTTTCCTTGATAAAAAAACCTCTGCTATTGACAACCTCATCCAAAAGAAACAGCGCCAGATAGAACTTCTCCAGGAAAAACGCGGCGCCCTTATCACCCATGCGGTCACAAAGGGACTCAATCCAGATGTCAGGATGAAGGATTCAGGGGTTGAGTGGCTGGGGGAAGTGCCGGAGCATTGGGTAGTCGAACGTTTGAAGTATTTGTCATCAATAAACGATGAGTCATTACCCGAAACAACGGATCCAAGTTTTGTTTTTGAATATGTTGACATAGGTAATGTCGATACAAGATACGGGATAGTTAAAACCGAGCATTATTCTTTTTCCGAAGCCCCTTCTAGGGCCAGAAGAATTGTGCGTCCGGGAGATACTATAGTATCAACTGTAAGAACTTACCTTAAAGCAATCGCATATATTGAAAAATCAAAAGAGAATGTTGTTGTTTCAACTGGATTCGCGGTCATTCGCCCAAAAGGAATTAGACCTAGTTTCCTTTCCTATGCCCTTCTTTCAAACTTTTTTATTGATAATGTAGTCTCCCGTTCAGAGGGGATAAGCTATCCTGCAATTAGTCAATCACAAATTTCTAATATTGTTATTCCTTTGCCCGACAATGCCGAAGAACAACAGTCCATTGCAGATTTTCTTGACTGTAAAACAGCCAGAATCGACGCCCTCGTCGACAAGATCAATCAATCCATCTCAACACTCCATGAATATCGTTCAGCCCTAATCACAGCTGCAGTGACCGGAAAGATAGATGTCAGGGAGAGTGTTGCCTGATGACTTCCGAACACAAGGAAATTGCCTTTGAAAAGGCCATTGAAGAAAGCCTGATAACGACAGGAGGCTACCTCTCCGTTGACCGGAGTAAATATGATCCGGTGCGCGGCCTTTTCCCTGAAGAGGTGATCTCCTTCATCCAGGAGACCCAGCCGAAAGAGTGGCAATACCTCGAGAGCATCCAGAAAAGCAGCGCCCGGGAAACGCTCCTTGATGACCTTTGCCGCGCACTCGACTCGCAGCATGAGGGAAGCCTTTCGGTGCTGAGACGGGGCTTCAAATGCTTCGGGAAACTCTTTCGAGTAGCCTGTTTTGCCCCGGCCAGCGGCCTGAACCCGGAGATCCTGAGGCTCTACAACGCCAACCGGCTTGCCATAACCAGGCAGTTGAAGTATTCTCCCCATCACAACAACACCCTCGACGTCACATTGGCCCTCAACGGGATTCCCATCGCCACCCTGGAACTAAAAAACCAGATGACGGGACAGACCATCCGGGACGCCATTGCTCAATACAAAGAGGACAGGGATCCCAACGACCTGATCTTCCAGTTCAGAAAGCGCTCCCTGGTTCACTTCGCCGTCGACACCGACAGGGCCTACATGACGACCCGACTGTCGGGCAAGAGTACCCACTTCCTGCCCTTCAACAGGAGCAATAACGGAGGCGAGGGGAATCCGGAAAATCCGGCCGGCTACAGGACCTCCTACCTCTGGGAAGAGGTTCTGGAAAGACACAGCCTTCTGGACATTATCGGGCGCTTCGTCCACCTCCAGACAGAAGAGGTCAGGACAGAAGAAAGAACCATAAGGAAAGAGACCATGATCTTCCCCCGTTATCACCAGCTGGACTGCGTAAGGCGGATAGTGCACGACGCAAGGGATAAGGGGGCGGGGACCAACTACCTGGTACAGCATTCAGCCGGCAGCGGCAAGTCCAACTCCATCGCCTGGCTGGCATATCGGCTCTCGAGCCTTCACGACGAAGAAGACAGAAAGGTCTTCGACTCCGTGGTGGTCGTGACCGACCGTGTCGTCCTAGACAAGCAGCTCCAGGACACCATATACCAGTTCGACCACAAGGAGGGCGTGGTCAGAAAGATAGACAAGGATTCGGCCCAGCTTGCCGAGGCGCTGACCTCGGGAGTGCCTATCATCATTACTACCCTGCAGAAATTCCCCTTCGTCACGGAGAAGATAGACACCCTTCCGGCAAGAAGATATGCGGTCATAGTGGATGAAGCTCACAGCTCCCAGGGTGGAGAGACTGCGACGGAGCTCAAGGGAGTCCTTGGCGGCGCCGCACTGAAAGAAGAAGCAAGACGCAGGGCCGAAGAGGAATCCCTGCCCGATTATGAGGAAGAGATCCTCAAGTCCATGGCCAAAAGAGGCAGGCAGCCCAACATAAGCTTCTTCGCCTTTACCGCCACGCCCAAATACAAGACCCTCGAGGTCTTCGGGCTTTTTGGTCCCGATGGCAAGCCCCGCCCCTTCCATCTTTACACCATGAGACAGGCCATCGAAGAGAATTTCATCCTGGACGTCCTGAAGAACTACATCAGCTACAGGAGCTACTACAAACTGGTGAAATCCATTGAGGACGATCCCGAAGTCAGCAAGCGAAGGGCCGCCAAGGCTCTGGCAAGATACATGACCCTTCATCCCCATAACATTGCACAGAAAACGGCGGTTATGATCGAGCATTTCCGGCAGCACGGCATCCACAAGATCGGGGGCAAGGCCAAGGCCATGGTGGTGACCTCGAGTCGGCTTCACGCTGTCCGGTACAAGCAGGCTTTCGACAAGTACCTGAAAGAGAACGGGTACGACGACATCAAGGCTCTGGTGGCCTTCTCCGGCACCGTGGCGGATCCCGACCTGCCGGGCGTTGAATACACCGAGCCCAGAATGAACAACGGGATAAGCGAAAAGCAGCTCCCCGAAAAGTTCTCCACCGGCGAGTACAGGGTCCTCCTTGTCGCCGAAAAGTACCAGACAGGATTCGACCAGCCCCTTCTCCACACCATGTACGTGGACAAGAGACTGGACGGAATTCAGGCGGTACAGACCCTGTCGAGGCTTAACCGTATCCATCCTGGAAAGGAAGAGACCTTCGTCCTGGACTTCGTGAACGACCCGGAGGATATCCAGAAGGCCTTTCAGCCCTACTACGAACAGACCCTCGTGGGGGAACAGGTGGAGGCTGGTCAGCTGTACGAACTCCAGGCCAGGATCGACCAGTACAAGGTCATTTTCCCAGCGGACATCGAAGCCTTCTGCAAGGTATTCTTCAAGCCCAGGGCGACACAGTCTGCCGCTGACCACGCCGCAATGAACGCCTGCCTGGATCCTGTGGTTGAGAGGTTCAGACTCAGGAGCGACGAGGAAAAGGAGGACATAAAGAACACCCTTACCGCCTTCAGGAGCCTTTACGCCTTCATGTCCCAGATCATTCCGTTCCAGGACACGGACCTGGAAAAGCTTTACACCTTCATCCGGTTCCTGATACCGAAACTTCCCCTGATTGGGAAGGAGCCTACCCTGAACCTGAACGAGGAAGTGGCTCTAAAATACTACCGCCTTCAGAAGATAAGCGAAGAAAGCATCAAGCTGGATCCCGGATCGGGAGAGGTTTCGGGTCCGACGGAAGTAGGAACTCAGACTATGAAGGAAGCGGAGATAAGGCTCTCGAAGCTGATCGATGTCCTGAATGAAAGGTTCGGCACCGACTTCAAGCCGGGTGACCAGCTCTTCTTCGAGTCCATCAGGGAGGATGCCCTTCTGGACAGCAGCCTCCAGCAGGCGGCCATGGCCAATAACACCATAGAAAACTTTGGCTATGCCTTTAACAGGGCTCTGGAAGATCTTGTGGTCTCAAGAATGGAGCAGAACGGCGAGATCACCGCCAAGTTTTTCAACGACAGAGAGTTCCGGGACATAGTCTCCCAAAGGCTCATGAGAGAAGTCTTCGACCAGATCCGCGAGACCCAGGAGGTTGGTGCGTAGATTTGATTTTTCACACTATTGCCCAGATTATTGAAGAAAGGGATACTCATGGGAATTTCTGACAAAACACGAAAGATTCTTTGGGGACGATCTGGCAATCGCTGCGCTATTTGCAAACAATCACTTGTCGTTGAAGCGCAAGAACAAGATGGCGAATCAATAGTAGGAGAAGAGTGCCATATCATCTCCCCAAAAGAGAACGGACCTCGTTATGATTCGATCTATCCTATCATTTCACTCGATTCTTATGAAAACCTGGTTCTTCTTTGCCGAATACATCACAAAATGGTGGACGACCAAGAGGAGTCTTTTACCACCGGAATACTACGAAAAATGAAAGCAAAACATGAGGAATGGGTAAAAAACAAACTGTCGGAGGAACAGGTTAGATTGAAGCCTCCAAAGTTTATTCGGGTTGAGAATAACATCCCTCCTTTCCTCAATCAAATTTGCAACGGGAAGCAATTGTTGGATCTTGTTACAAGTTCTTCGTCTTTATCGGTGGATTACGACGAGCCGAAATCGAAATCAGAGGCCGAACTTGTTGGAGAATTTCTTCAAATAGTGAAAGATTGGGGTGACATAGGTTCCGACCTCGGGTTTGATAGGCTTTTGGAGGGGACTCGTTCCTTGACTCAATATCTGGAAGAACTCGAGGAGGCGGGTTTTTTTG
>ERZ747221.2107-NODE-2107-length-18359-cov-6.334044_pt1 | contig 18359 bp, 17 predicted proteins | sample MGYA00374949_ERZ747221 | MGnify/ENA primary metagenome ERZ747221 (study PRJEB28779, sample SAMN05720172) | bioreactor metagenome | isolation source: Anaerobic biogas reactor | place: USA:Washington, USA | collected 2015-08-08 ... | reverse complement strand
GGGGCAGGATTTGAACCTGCGACCTTCGGGTTATGAGCCCGACGAGCTACCGGACTGCTCCACCCCGCGCCGCTTGAGTCGTGCAGTATAACACACAGCCCACGCGCTCCGCCAAAGGCACGTCCGTCGACCGAGCCCCCGGGCGCCCGCGGCGGCCTCGGTCGCCGCCCGCCCCCCGTCACCCCCGCAGTTCCGGAGGCAGCCACGCCCCCTGGTCCGCCAGCCTGCGCTGCACTTTCCGGGTGTCGACCTGCCGGGGCTGGACACCGTCCGCCACCGCCAGCGCCGCCGCCGTTCCTGCCGCCTCGCCCATGGCTACGCAGAAGGGGATGAGGTTCAGCAGATCGTTGGCAAACGGGTCGGACGAGAAGCAGCGGCCCGCCACCAGCAGGTTCTCGACCTTCGTGGGCACCAGCGAGCGATACGGGATCGCCTTGGGCGGCGTCTTGATGTGAAAGGGCGGGATCATAGCCACGGTGTCCGGGAACACCACTCCAGAACGGACGTCCTGTTCGGTGACCACGTGCTCGCCTATCACCCGCCGGCTCCCCCGGGTACCGAGCTGTGAGGCGGTGTCCAGGATGAAGCTCCTCTCGAAGCCGGGCATCCGCTTCTTGAGGATCTCGTGCACCCTCAACATGGCCTTGCGCACGTTCACCTCGGTCCAGGTGATGTCGTCCACGTCGAGGCAGTCCCTGCCCAAGACCCAGTTGTTCACCCACACCTGGTCGTCGCGGTGCGTCGGTAGCGCGAAGACGTCGAACCCGGCCGCCTCGTGCATCTCGCCCATCAGCGCTTTGAAAGCCTCCGGATCCGAATAGCGGAACCCGCTGTAAGCCTTGAAGTCCACGTCGCCCATGCGCCACACCACGGCCACCGAGGCGCTGCGCAGGTTAGGATCCACCACTCCGTCGTAGTCGGCGCCCGCCGAGGCGAAGATGTCTCCGTCGCCGGTGGCATCGATGGTCACCGTGCTCAGCACCGCCTGCCGGCCCGACTTGCTCTCGAAGGCGACCCCCTGCACACCATTCCCGTCGACAAGGGCCCGGCCGGCCCACGAATGCAGGTAGAGCTTGACCCCCGCCTCCTCCACCATCTCGTTGCAGACGCACTTGAGCAGCTCCGGATCGACTATCACGCTCATGCGCACCCTGCCGTCCACCACGAAATCGTGGTAGTGCTTGAGCTCCTCGGTGAGCCGAGCGTCGGTGGAACCCAGGTGTCGTCTCTCGGGATGCCGCGCGCCGCCCTTGGCGTCGAGCCTCTGCACCATCTCGTCGCAGATGCCGGCGATCTCCTGCTCTTCGGTGCCGGCGCTCATGTTGGGGATGAGGATCACGAGGCCCCCGGTGGCCATGCCGCCCAGATGGTTGTAGCGCTCGATGAGGGTGGTGCTGGCGCCGTTGCGGGCGGCCGCGATAGCTGCCGCCACGCCTGCCGGTCCCCCGCCTACCACCAGCACGTCGGACTCCCGGCAGACCCGCAGCTCCCGGGCGGGCTCCACGACCGTCCTCTCCTCGGAGTCTCTCGCCTTGCCGTTCGCATCCACCATCTTCAGTCTCCTCCACCGGTCGTTCGCTCGCTGAGCCCGAGCCCACGTGCCCCATGCTAGCAAACGGTAGGGCCCACTCAGCGGAGGCATCCGCAAAGATCAGTCTTTGGGCCCATGGCTCGGCGCAGCTCCGAAGACTATAGTGATCTCACCCTAGGATGAATATTCGCGCAAGTCTCAGGCGTCACTTGCCGATAATCTGCTGAGACACGCAAGACGAAGGTCGTGAGTCGCTGATGCTTCGAGGCCGGCTACGCAACAAAGCCCTCCGTTCGACCCGATCCCACGGGATGCCGCCCCATCCGCCCGAGCGCGCGACCTCGCTTCTCGCCGAGGCGCGGGGGTCGCTCGTGGCGGCCGGTTGCGTGCTCGTGGCCGTGATCGCCCTGTGCACGGCGCTCCTGGTCTGCCTGAGCCCCACCACGGCCCAAGCCGTCCCCACCGACCTCCAGTCCATCCCCCTCACCGGCGATGCCCAGAACCATGTGAATGCGCTCACTCAGCAGGCCGCGGCCGTCCAGGCGGAGATCGATGCCCTCGACGACCAACTGGAAGGTTACACCGAGAGTTTCAACCAACTGCAGCTGCAGCTCACCGAGGTCAACCAGCAGATGACCACCCTGCGGCGGCAACTGAAAGCCGCGCAGAACGACCACGCGTACAGAGTGAGAAAGTACGAAGACCGCATCTGCACCCTGTACAAGTCGGGCCGCGACGACGAGTTCCTCTCCTTGCTCCTCGCGTCTGAGGGTCTAGGGGACCTCATACAGAGAGTGCGCCTCATCGCCACTCTGGCCGACCACGACAAGCGCGTGGTGGAGAATCTGGAGGAGAGCACCAGCGAGCTCAGCGCACTCCTGGCCAAGATCGACGAGAAGAAGGCTGAGGAGCTGGTCATCCGCGACCAGATCGAAGGCCAGAAAGAGCAGATCCAGACGGCTCTGGCCCAGCGGGAGACCGCCCTCACCGATATCGACGGGGAGATCACGGCCATACTCAAGGCCGAGCAGGACCGGCAGCGCAACCAGGTCGACCATCTCCGTAACGCCGTGGCGGCGATCCTCAGTGGCACGCAGGTCTATGCGGGTCCGCTGCCTCAGACCGAGAGCGAGATTCTCAACCAGTTTCTCGACACCGCCGCCTATTACATCGGCATTCCCTACGTGTGGGCCGGCGACCGGCCCTCCACCGGCTTCGACTGCTCTGGATACGTCGCCTATGTGTACGCGCAACACGGCGTAAGCCTGCCACATTACTCAGGCTTCCAGGCCCAGATGGGGCAACTGGTCATGCCCGAAGACATCCAGCCCGGTGACCTTCTGGCCTTCGGCCTCCCCGTGCACCACGTGGGCATCTACATAGGCGACGGCCTCTTCATCCACGCGCCGCGCACCGGGGATGTAGTCAGTGTCTGGGAGCTGAACTGGAAGACCAACCTGTCGGCCATTCGCCGCTTCGACCTGCAACCTCGCGTCGGAGAGCCCGCCGTCTGGTAGAGTTAGGGCATGTCGCCCGCGACCATCGTCATGATCTGCCTCATCTGCGTCGGCTGCGCCATCGGCATCGCCGGTCTTGTGGTCGCGGCAATCCACGGGTTACGCCTCAGAAAAGCCGCCAAGAAAGCCGGGTTCTCCTCGAGAGAAGACGTCCAGCAGCTCATGAAACGCATCGAAGCCCTGGGGCCCCGCGTTGAAGAGACAAAGCAGAGATATGAAGTCGTGGCCGAAAGGCTGGAAAGCCTTTCGGCCACGACCGACAATCTGAAGTACCTCCGAGAGAGGCTCGATCAGGCGACCGGCCTCTTCCGCGGACTCAAGTTCTAGGCCGCTACGACCTCTTTGACCTCGGGGATCTGCTCCCGCAGCACCCGCTCCACACCCATACGCAGAGTCATCTGCGACATGGGGCAGCTGCCGCACGCGCCGACCAGTTTCACCTTGACGATGCCGGTTGCCTCGTCGACGTCAACCAGTTCAACATTGCCACCGTCGTTCTGTAGAGCCGGGCGGATGAGATCGAGTGCTTTTTCAACGCGGTCTCTCACGTCTTTCTCCTGTCTTGCTGCTTTTTTTCAGACCTTGATGATGGTTGCCACGCCCTGGCCGCCACCGATGCACATGGTGGCGAGACCATACGTGCCACCCTCCTGCTTGAGGGCAGAGATAAGGGTGCAGAGGATTCGGGCTCCGGACGCGCCGATGGGGTGACCCAGCGCGATGGCGCCGCCGTAGAGGTTCACCTTGCTCATGTCGAAGCCGAGCTCTTTCGCCACTGCGCCCGCCTGGGCCGCGAAGGCCTCGTTGGCCTCGATAACGTCTATCTGGTCGAGCGACATGCCGGTCTTCTCGAGCACCTTCTTGGTGGAGTAGAACGGGCCCATACCCATGTAGGCGGGATCGAGTGCAGCGGACGCATAGCCGACGATGGTGACCAGAGGCTTGAAGCCCTTCTTCTCGGCCCATTCGGCCGAGGCCACGACGAACGCGCCGGCGGCGTCGTTGATACCCGAAGCGTTGCCGGCCGTCACGGTGCCGCCCTCTTTCTTGAACGCCGTGGGCAGCTTGGCGAGAGCCTCGAGGGTGGTGCCGGCACGAGGATGCTCGTCGGTATCGAACACGATGGGGTCGCCCTTGCGCTGCGGGATGACCACGGGCACGATCTCAGCCTTGAATTTGCCGGCCTCGATAGCCTCGATGGCCTTGCGCTGGCTGTCGTAGCCGATCTGGTCCTGCACTTCGCGCGATACACCGTACTTCTCGGCTACGTTCTCGGCGGTGACGCCCATGTGATAGTTGTTGGTAGCGCACCACAGACCATCGAGGATCATCTCGTCCTGCAGGACACCGTCGCCCATCCTGTAGCCGCTGCGGGCCTTCGGGACCAAGTAGGGAGCGATGCTCATGTTCTCCATGCCACCGGCCACGATCACTTCGGCATCGCCGGCCTGGATGGCACGCGCGGCCTCATGAACGGACTTCATGCCCGAACCACACACATGGTTGAGGGTCCACGACGGGATCTCCTGAGGCAGACCCGCGGCGAGCGCCGCCTGGCGGGCGGGGTTCTGGCCCTGGCCGGCGGTGAGCACGTTGCCCATGATCACTTCTTCGATGTCGGCGACATCGACTCCGGACCGCTTGACGGTCTCGGCAATAGCGATCGATCCAAGCTTCCAGGCCGGGATATCGGTCAAGGTGCCCAGGTAGCGGCCTACAGGAGTGCGTGCATAACTGAGAAGCACAACGTCTCGAGACAAGGGGGATCTCCTTTCATACTTCTGATGGGCGTGCCGACCGCTTGGATGGCCCCCTGCATCGAAACGGTCCATGCAACCCACTAGACACGTGTAGACGTACTAGAGAAAGATACCATCCCACACACATTTCGACCGACTCTGGGAACCACGCACGCGCCCTCGATGACGCAGGCCGATACCGCTCACCGCTCCTCGGGATGAGGCCCCGCCCAAGGCCGGGGACCGGCCAGCGCCTTGGAGATCTCGATGCCGTTGGCGTTCAACATCTGCACGATGTCGGCCGTCATCGGCCAGAACTCCTGCTCCCGCTCGCTACCCACGGCGCCGTCACGCGAGACGAAATGCACCGTGAGGCGCAGTTCGCCGTCGACATCGTCGGCGAGGATCTGGTAGCCCTGGGCGACCCAGTAGGTGAGCTTGGCCTCGTACTCGCGAAGGATAGTCGGGTCCATGGAGCCCCCCTTTCACGTAGGCACACAGGTTCTAACCGTTTCGGCCCATCGACAAACCCCGGCCTGCAATCCGCGCTACGGTTCGGCTATCTCCTGAGGTCTCCAGCCGGCGCTGAAAAGAAAGAACAGCGCCGACGTCCGCCCGAGATGGGTGAACGTCTGGGCGAGTTCCTCGGCCGCGGCGTCGAGGTCGGAGCCGGCGCCGAGGCCCGTCAGATACCCGTGGAACGAGTCGTGCTCCGCGAGCACCTCCGAGAAAGTCTGAGCGTTGAGTATCACCGCCTCGATCTTGCGGCGGTTGCGGATCATGGCCGGATCGCCCAGCAGACGCACCACGTCGGCCTCGTCCATCTGCTGCACACGGGCCGGGTCGAAGCCATGGAAAGCTGCTCCCATATCCTTCCACCGCGACTCCACGACCTTCGGCCCCAACCCCGCCGAGAACACCGCCCTCGCCAGCAGAGCGAAGTACTCCTCGTCGGACTGCGGATACTCGCCCGCCCGCTGCATCCAAGCCTGCTTCTCGAACATCTCTCCTCCTTGCCATCCGGCGCCGTCGTTCATCTGGTCCATGGCGGGATGGTAGAGGCGATGCCCGCGGGGGTCTCTACACCGGAGGTTGAATCTTGGCGGCCTAGAGGACCAGGTCGCCCAGCGCGCCTGCCAGCCACTCCCGGGCGACGGCTCCGCGGTCGCTCAGGTCGAGCTCGCGCAGCCCCTGCCCGGGCACCAGCTCCACAACGCGGTCGGCCAAGCGGAGGGCCTCGATCAGCTCGTGGGTCACATAGACGACGGTGGTCTGCCGCTCCTGGATGATGCTCTCCAGGATGTCCATGAGCGACGACTTGAGCGTCGCATCCACGTTGCCGAACGGTTCGTCCATGAGCAACACCCGCGGCTCGACCGCGAAGGCCCGGGCTATCGAGACCCGTTGCGCCATGCCCCCGCTGAGCTCCGCCGGGTGATAGTGCTCGAAGCCGCCCAACTCCACCCTCTCCAGCCAGCGACCCGCCGCCGCCCGTGCCTCTTCCCGGGTCTTGCCCTGCGCCCGCAGCGGCGCCGCCACGTTGTCGAGAGCCGTGCGCCAGGGCAGGAGCCGCGGCTCCTGGAACACGTATCCCACCACACCCTCGGCGACGGTCACCGTGCCCTCGTCGGGCGCGAGGATGCCGGTGATCAGCTTCAGGATGGTGGTCTTGCCCGATCCCGACGGACCCACTACACCCACGATCTGGTTGCCACCGATGTGAAAGGAGAGATCGCTCAGCACCCGCAGCGCCCCGAAAGACTTGCTCACGCGGTCGAAGACGATCACGCCGCCGCTCCCCAGGATAGGCAGGGTCTCATGAGTCGGCCTTCCTCCAGCGCGTCACCCGCCGTCTCAAACGCCGCAGAACACCGAACTCGATCGCGGCCAGCAGAGCAAGTAGCACCACGATCCAGGCGAAGAGTTCCGCGGTCTCCAGATAGCTCATGGCACGGGAGAAAGCGTGACCGACGCCGCTCAGAGCCCCAAGGACCTCAGCCAGCACCACCGCCCGCACCCCTATGCCGGCGGCGAGAGTGAGCCCGGCCACGGTAGGCGACGCGATGCCCGGCAGGTACACCTCCGTCAGCATGAGGCGCCGGGGAAAGCGGTATACCCGGCCCATCTCGGTGAGCCGCCGGTCGATCGAGGTGGCTCCCGACAGCGTGTTGACGTACATGGTGGGAAAGACGATCACGGCGACGACGAAGATCACGGCAAGATCGCCCACGCCCAGCCAAAGCATGGCGAGCAGAGCGATGATGACCGCCGGGATGGTCATGACCACCCAGCGAAGCGGCTCCAAGAACGACCGCACCCGCGGCTCGACCCCGGCCGCTATGCCGAGCACCCAGCCCGCGGCCACCCCTATGGCGAGACCTATCGCCAGGCGCTTCAGGGTGATGAGCAGTTCGATCCAGAGCTTGCTCCCCCAGGCCAATCCGGCCAGAGCCACCGCGGTGTCCACGGGCGAGGCCAAGATGACCGGGCTGACGACAAGGGAGAGCAGCTGCCATACCACCAGGATGGCAACCACTCCCCCGGCTGCAAAGAGCAGCCTCTTGCGTCTATTGGGTGTGGTAGAACTCATCGTCGGGCAGCTGACCGCCTATCACCTCAGGCGAGAGCTCCAACAGCCTCCCGTAGAACCGGTTGAGATACCACATGGCGTCGGACGCCGATGTGTACTTCCAGGTGATGCTCTGCAGCGAAGCCGTCATCACGTCGGCCTTCAGGCCCAGGTCGGGGAGTTCGGTCTCCATGAATTCGCCGGCCGCTTCGGGATCGGCCAGCATCCACTCGACCGCCGCTTGGTATTCGCGTTCGAAGGCAGCTAGGACCTCGGGTTTGTCGAGCACGGTCTTCAGAGCCACCGTGCCCGCGATCGGCGTGTCCTCGGAGCGGGCGGTCGCGGCCATCCAGGCCTCGTCGAAGGCGAAGGCCCTCGTCAGAGGGGTCTTGGTGTCTTTGGACTTGAGGATCACGTTGGTCGCGAGCGCCTCAGAAAGAACGGCGTTGTCGACCTCGCCCGCCAGAAGCAGTTGGGCGGCCTGAGTCGGGTCGGACACATACCTCAGTTTGAAGTCCTTCTTCGGATCGAGCCCTTCCTTCATAGCCAGATACTGGAACATCACGTCGGGCACGCTGCCCTGCAGCGACACCACCAGCGACTGCCCCTTGATGTCGGCAAGGCTCTCGACGTCGGCGTCGCTGGTGATCAGATAGGTGATGTTCCAAACCGCGATGTTGAGCAGTTGTAGCTCCATGCCCTTGTTGTAGAAGACGGCCGCGTTGTTGGACGGTACGGTGACAAAATCGCCCTGTCCGCCGGAGACGATGGCCTTGAGTTGCTCGGCGTTCTCCCAGATCACCAGCTCGGTCTCTTTCGCGACATCGGCCAGCTTGTCGTTCACAGCCATGTAGGCGAGGGGGATCGCCATCGGCCCCGGGGGAGCGACCAGGGTGACCTTGTCGACCTTGGCGAGCGTGGTCGCGGTGGTGCTGGGATAGATGGCATCCGTGGGATAGATCGTATCGGTGACCGGGGAGGTCGTCGAAGTGGTGTCGCTTGAGACAGTCGTCGACGCCGTGGTCTCCACCGGAACGGATGCCGTGGTCTCGGTCTCGGCGTCGGAAGAATCACACGCCGCCAATGCCAGAAGACCTGCCATCAAGACAAGCGCCAAGACGGTGTATACGGATACGGTAACAGCGCGACGGATGCGCTTTTCAGGTGTGTTCATGGATGCTGACCTCTCTGCCCTCTCGTTCGTTGAGACATCATCATCGCACATTGACGTCACCACCTTACAGGAGTAAATTGTGAAACGCGTAACGGTGTTATGTGCGTAACGACGATTCGGGCACGTGCACCCGCTCTATCCAAGGGGGACGGGGCAGCAGCAGTGGCGCAGGCCAACAAACCGGCGGTCTCTCGTAAAACGGTAGGACGACTCAGTCTCTACCGGCGGCTTCTCGACAACCTCAGGCGGTCGGGTACCGACAACATCTACTCTCATCAACTGGCCCATCTGGCCGGAGTCAGTGCCGCCCAGGTCCGCAGAGACCTCATGGTCATCGGCTACTCCGGAAGTCCCAATCGTGGCTATCAGGTAGATACCTGCCTGGCCAGCATCGAGAGTCTGCTCGACGGGCTCGAGCCCCAGGATGTCGCGCTGGTCGGCCTGGGCCGGCTGGGTCAATCGGTTCTGGCTCACTTCGCGGGCAGGCGCCCGCTCCTGCGTATCGCCGCCGGCTTCGACACCGATCTGGCCATCGTCGGCACCAAGATCCACGGCTGCCCCATCTACAGCGTGAGGGACCTGGAGCGGGTAGTGGCCGAGAAGGGCATCCGCATCGCCATCCTCGCCGTTCCGCCGGAGTCCGCGCAGACCGTTGCCGAGGCTTTGGTGCGCGCCGGCGTGCGTAGTCTGGTGGACTTCACCGCGGTGCCGCTGCAGGTCCCCGACGACGTCTTCGTGGACCACATGGATATCACGTCGGCCCTCGAATCGGCAGCTTTCTTCGCACGCCAAGAACAAGACACAGAGGGCTCCGACAACGGCTCGGAGGGTAGCCCCGATGCCGAGATGTACCCTATGATGGAGAAGATCGATTCGCTCCTAGAGGGAGCCGGCATGAGGCTGCTCGACCTGGCCCAGAAGATCGGCGCGCGGATACTCACTCCGGGCTTGGGCGGCAACGCCGAAGTGGCCCGCATCTACGCCGGCGACCGAGTGAGCGATCTGCTCAACCAGGCCTCCGACAAGACCCTGCTGGTGACCAATCTCGCAAACCTGCAGATGGTCCGCGTGGCGGAACTCATGGAAGTCCCCGGTATCTGTTTCGTCGACGGTGTCGATCCGGATCAGGAGATCATCGACCTGGCCGTCGAGAACGGCACCATCCTCATGGTCTCCCCGCTGGGCGTGTTCGAGACCTGTGGGCTCATCTACCAGTTCCTATCTCCTGAGGCCCGGAGTTAGCGCCTCGCGCAGCCATGGAATTCGTCTCCTACGACATAGCCGGCAACGACTTCCAACGGGCGGGCGCGGCCTCTCGCTCCATCAAAGAACACCTCAAACGTATCGGGGCCGGCGCCGAGGCCATCCGTCGCGCGATGATCGCCGCCTATGAAGCCGAGATGAACGTGGTCATACACTCGGTGGGCGGCCGGCTTGAAGCCTCGTTCACCGACTCCCAGATAGACGTGAGCGTCATCGATGAGGGTCCGGGCATACCTGACGTAGAACAGGCCATGGTGGAAGGCTATTCCACGGCCGGCCCTGAAGCGAGGGCCCTCGGCTTCGGAGCCGGCATGGGGCTCCCGAACATCCGGCGCAACAGTGACCGGTTCCGCATCGCTTCCAAGATGGGCGAAGGCACACGGGTGAGCTTCACCATCATGCTCAGCCCCGAGAGCACCCGCTTGACACGCCCCATCTCGCTCTACGCGTCGGCCGACAGGTGCCGGGACTGCCGGGCCTGCCTGAGCGCCTGCCCCACGCAGGCCATGCGGGTACGTGGCGGCCGTCCCGGCGTGCTCGAGCACCTGTGCATCGATTGCGCGGCCTGCATCGCCGCCTGCAGCAGCCAGGCCCTCCTCATGCGAGATGAACTGGTGTCCCTTGACACGCTCCAGAACAAAGGGGAGATGCTCCTGGCCATACCACCCGCCCTCTTGGCCGGATGCGGACCCGACTATCCACCGGCGCAGGTCCTGGCCGCGCTGCGGGGGTTGGGATTCTCCGGCGTCATCACCTCTGAGCCTTATGAGCTGGCGCTACGCGATGCCGCCGCGGCCACGGCAACAAGCGCAGAGACCCCCCGCACGCCCGTCATAGTGCCCTCTTGTCCCGCGATAGTGAACCTCATCGAGCTGCGCTTCCCGTCGCTCGTGCCACACCTCGCTCCCTTCGACTCCCCTTGGGAGGCCATCCAGGCCGCACACAGCGACCGGCCGGTGGCATACGTGGTCTCATGCCCCAGCCAGCGTTCCGCGCTCCTGATGCATGCACCCGCGGCAGGCGAATCGGCGGCGCCCATCGAATGCGTCACGCCCGAGGTGGTCAGACAGGCCGTCATGATCAGACTGACCGGGGCGAGCGCCGGCACCGCGAAGGAGCCCAGCGGCGCCGCCTCGCGCGCAGCGGAACCTGCGGCAGCCGGTGAGACGCCGACAACAGTACCCGGCACACCCGCGGCTCCGTCCGACCTGCCCGATGGGCTACTCACCGTGACCGGCCTCAGCCATGTGATCGCCGTCTTGGAGGAGATCGAGGACGGCCTCTTGGAAGACGTGCGGGTGATAGAACTCTACGCCTGCGACGGCGGGTGCTTCGGCTCCCCCCTCCTTGCAGAAGACCACCACGTGGCCTCCCGGCGCTGGGAACGGGGCAGAGCCGCGATCGACGCATCCGGCCTGGGTCCGGGGGCCGCCGTACCGCGCCGGAGGCCGTTCGCGGCGCGTCCCGGTATCAGGCTCGACGCGGACATGGCCAAAGCCATCGAGAAACTGGGGCAGATGCAGATCGTGATCCGCTCTCTGCCCGGGAGAGACTGTGGCGCCTGCGGCGCCCCCACATGCGCCGCGCTGGCCGAAGACATAGTCATGGGGCGCGCGGGCATCGAGCTGTGCCCGTACGTCTCGCCGGCAAGCAGCGAGAAGGAGGCCGGAGAGTCGTGAGGATGCAAGAGTTGGCGCAGATCCTGGATCTCGAAGAACTCACCCCCGCCACGGCGGCCTACGCCGATGACGCCGGCGAAGATACGGGCGACGGCAGCGGCGACCGTGACGTCACGCAGGCCTATGCCTCGGACCTCTTGAGCGACGTCCTTGCCAACGCGCCCGAGGGGGGCATCCTGTTGACGCTACAGGTGCACCTGAACGTCATAGCGGTCGCCAGCCACGCCGGGCTGCAGGCCGTCATCTTCACTTGCGGCCGCCGCCCCGAGGACGACGTGATAGAGAGGGCCGCGGGCGAGGGTCTCACCCTGTACGCATCGCGGGCCGACACTTTCGAGCTCTCCGGAAGACTCTACGAGCTTGGTTTGAGGGGGAGTCCGGCATGAAGCCGAGGAGATCCAGGACCGAAAGACGCCATGCTTGAGCGAACAGCCTGCCATGCACCCACAGATCAAGCCATACCGTGCCGACCTGCACATCCACACGGCCCTCTCGCCGTGCGCGTCGGAGGAGATGACCCCTCCGGCCATCGTCGCGGCCGCACTGAGAGCGGGTCTTGACATGATCGCCGTGTCCGACCACAACTCAGCGGGCAACGTAGCGGCCGTCCAGGAGGCGGCGCGTGCGGCCGGCGGTGCGCTCGCCGTGATAGCGGGCATGGAGATCACCTCCATGGAAGAGGCGCACGTGCTTGCTCTCTTCCCCGACGCGGCGGCGGCGGAAGGCGTGTCGAGCCACCTCAGAGGCATGCTCCCGGAGCTCGGGGAACATTATCGTTCGTACTTCGGCGACCAGCCGCTCATGGATCAGGCGGGTAGCGTGACAGGCAAAGAGACCGTCGCGCTTGCCTTCGCCACGCCCCTGGACCTCAACGATACCGTGGAGATCATCCACGGGGCCGGAGGTCTGGCCATCGCGGCGCACGTGGACCGTAAGACCTTCAGCGTCTTCTCCCAGTTGGGCTTCTTCCCCACCGACGCGGGCTTCGATGGCGTGGAGGTGTCGCGACACGTCAAGCCGGACTCGCCCCGTCTGCAGGAGTTCGCCGCCCTGGGCCTGCCGCTCACCGGGTCTTCCGACAGCCACTATCTCGAAGACATCGGCACGGCGAGCACCGAGCTCCGCCTGGCCGCACCGACCTTTCCCGAACTCGTCCTCGCTTTCGCGGAGGCCGAAGGCCGGAGCGTCGCCCATGCATGATCTCTCGCTCTATCTACTCGAGATACTCGAGAACTCGGTCCGCGCGGGCGCCAAGCACGTGGATATCGAGGTCTTCATCGACGAGACGACCGACCGGCTGCTGCTGGCGGTAGACGACGACGGCCACGGCCTGTCCGCCACTCCCGCGCAGACCTTGGACCCCTTCTACACCACCAAACCGGGTAAGAAGACCGGCCTCGGACTGAGCCTGTTCCAGGCCGAGGCCCGCGCGGCCGATGGCGATCTCGCCATAGGTCCATCGCCCACCCTGGGAGGCGTCCGGGTGGAGGCCTCTATGACGCTGGACCACGTTGATCGCCCCCCGCTTGGCGATGTGGCCACCACCATCATCGTGACGGCAGCCACCAACCCCGGCGTGGAGTTCACCGTGAGCCTCACCGGAGACCGTTTTTCACCGTCCCTCGAGCACGCGCCACCCGGCGCGGCGGCCGAGAGACTGGCCGCCCAGCCGTCCATCGAGCGGCTGACCCAGGCGGAGACGAAGCAATCGATCAAGGAGACAATCGACAAGGGAGTCGTGAATATGGTCAACGAGAACGAAACGCAAGGGGCCGGCTGCCAGGGTTGCGGCTGTGAAGAGGCCTCCGAAGAGGAGCTTCTTGCCCAATTGGATGAGGTCATAAAGAGCTACCAGGGCAAGCCCGGCGCTCTCATACCTGTGCTGCAGATCGCGCAGGGCATCTTCGGATACCTCCCCAACATAGTGCTCGAGCGGGTGGCACTGGGACTGCGCAGACCTTTCAGTGAGGTCACCGGGGTGGTCGGCTTCTATTCCTTCTTCTCCAGGATCCCCCGGGGCCGCAATCTCATCCGCGTGTGCCTCGGCACAGCCTGCTACGTGCGTGGCGGCCTGGCGGTGCTGGAGTCGCTCAAGAAGGAGCTGAAGATCGACGTTGGCGGCACCACCGAAGACCGCGAGTTCTCGCTCGAGGTGGCCCGCTGCTTCGGTGCATGTGGGCTCGCGCCGGTGATCACGGTCAACGACATCGTCCACCACCGGGTCAAACCCGCGCGCATCAACGAGATCCTCGACCAGTACCGTAGCGACGCCGAGGCGGAGACCGTCGCGGTCGGCGCCGGCGAAAGGAGCAACTGATCATGGTCGACAAGATCAAGAGTCCCGCCGACCTTCTGGCGATGGCTTCCAAGGCCAAGGAGGCAGTGGACCTGCGGTCAGGCGCCAAGGAGATCAAGGTCACAGTCCACATGGGTACCTGCGGCATCGCCGCCGGGGCCCGTGACGTGATCGTCAACTTCATCAGCGAGATAGCCGACGCCAGGCTGGACAACGTCACCATCCATCAATCCGGCTGCGCGGGTCTCTGCGAGATGGAGCCCATGGCCACCGTGGAATTCGCCGAGGGCGACGTGTTCCGCTATGGACGCCTGGAGAGTCGGGACAAGATCCACCAGATCGTGCATACCCACTTGATGGGGGGCACCCCCGTCGACGAATACCTCATAAAGTCGGAGTAACCGGGACATGGAACAGATCAAGAACCACATACTCATCTGCACAGGAGGTGGGTGCATCGCCTCAGGAGCGCTCGAGGTAGTCGCTGCCTTCACCAAGGAGTTGGACGAGATGGGCCTGGCCCAAGAGAACCGGATCATCGAGACCGGTTGCCTCGGACCGTGCGCCGTGGGACCCGTCGTCCTCATCTACCCCGACAGCGTCTTCTACCAGAACGTCAAGGTCGACGACGTCCACGAGATCGTGGCCGAGCACCTGCTCAAGGGCCGGATCGTAGAGCGCCTGGTGAGCCACGCCCCCGGCACCGACAAGACCGTCGCCGAGATGGGCGACGTGGAGTTCTTCAACCGGCAGATCAAGATCGTGCTGCGCAACTCGGGCATCATCGACCCGCTCAAGATCGAGGAGTACATCGCGCGTGAGGGCTACCAAGCCCTGGCCAAAGTGCTCACCGAGATGGAGCCCGAAGAGGTGGTGACCGAGCTCATCCGCAGCGGCCTACGCGGCCGTGGTGGAGCCGGATTCCCCACCGGGCTCAAATGGAAGTTCGCCATGTACGCCGACTCCGATGTCAAGTACATGCTCTGCAACGCCGACGAGGGAGACCCCGGGGCCTTCATGGACCGCTCGGTGTTGGAAGGCGACCCTCACAGCGTCATCGAAGGCATGGCCATCGGCGCGTACGCCATCGGGGCGAAGGAAGGCTACGTCTACCTGCGCGCCGAGTACCCGCTGGCAATCGAACGTCTGCAGTACGCCATCGACCAGGCCCGCGAGTACGGCCTGCTGGGCAAGAACATCATGGGCACCGGCTTCGACTTCGACCTCGAGATCCGCAAGGGATCCGGCGCCTTCGTGTGCGGCGAAGAGACTGCGCTGATGCGCTCCATCGAGGGCGGGCGCGGAGAACCGCGGCCGCGTCCTCCGTTCCCGGCCGAGAAGGGCCTCTGGGAGAAGCCCAGCGTGCTCAACAACGTCGAGACCCTGGCCAACATCGCCCCCATCATCCTCAAGGGCGCCGACTGGTTCGCCAGCACCGGCTCCGAGAAGAGCAAGGGCACCAAGGTGTTCGCGCTGGGTGGCGCCATCCAGCATGCGGGTCTGGTGGAAGTGCCCATCGGAGTGCAGCTGGGCGAGATGATCTACGAGATCGGCGGCGGAGTCCCGGGCGGCAAGCCTCTGAAGGCCGTGCAGCTCGGCGGCCCCTCGGGCGGCTGCATCCCCAAGTCGAACCTCAACGTGCCGGTGGACTACGAGACATTGCAGGAACTGGGCGCCATCATGGGTTCCGGCGGTTGCATCGTCATGGACGAAGACACCTGCATGGTCGACGTGGCCCGCTTCTTTCTCGACTTCATCCAGGAAGAGAGTTGCGGCAAGTGCATCCCCTGCCGGGTCGGCACCAGGCGCATGCTCGAGATCGTCACCCGCATCTGCAACGGTGAGGGCAAAGAGGGCGATATCGAGGAGTTGGAGAGCCTCGGACAGATCATCAAGGACACCGCGCTCTGCGGACTCGGTCAGACGGCGCCCAACCCGGTGCTCTCTACCATCCGCCATTTCCGCCACGAGTATGAGGCCCACATCCGCGACCATTACTGCGAAGCGGGCGTGTGCTCGGCCTTGTTCACAGCCAAGTGCACCAATGCCTGCCCGGCGTCGGTGAACGTGCCCGGTTTCGTCAGCCTCATCGGCGAGAAACGGTTCGACGAAGCCCTCAGGCTCCACCGCGAGAACAATCCGCTGGCCAGCATCTGCGGGCGGGTCTGCTTCCACCCCTGTGAGAGCAAGTGCCAACGCGGAGCCCTGGACGAACCGGTGGCCATCCGCAGCCTGAAGCGGTTCATGACCGAGCAGGAGACCGAGATCCAGATCCCCGAGATCCGCGAGAACGCCGCCAACGCCGCCCGCAAGGTGGCCATCGTCGGCGCCGGCCCCGCCGGTCTCTCCTGTGCGTACTTCCTCGCCCGCCTGGGATACAAGCCGACCATCTTCGAGAAGGAGCCCAGCCCCGGCGGCATGCTGATACAGGCCATTCCGGCCTATCGTCTGCCCCGCGAGGAACTCGGCCGCGAGATCAGCATGATCGAAAGCCTCGGTGTGAAGATCGAGACCGGGAAGACCCTCGGGCGCGACTTCACCTTGGCGAGCCTCAAAGACCAGGGCCACGAGGCCGTGTTCCTGGGCGTCGGCGCACCCAACGGCATCAGCCTTGGCATCCCCGGTGAAGAGGGCGAGGGAGTCAGCGAGGCCCTCACCTTCCTGCGCGACTACAACGTGCACGGCACCGCTTGGGTAGGCAAGGAGGTGGCCGTGGTCGGAGGCGGCAACTCCGCCATCGACGCCGCTCGGACCGCTCTGCGGTTGGGCGCGGATCACGTCAACATCCTCTACCGGCGCCAGCGGGAGCAGATGCCCGCCTGGGCCGAGGAGACTCTGGCCGCCGATGAGGAAGGCATCACCGTGTTGCCACTTACCTCTCCCAAAGAGATCATCCGCGACGCGTCCGGCAAGGTCACGGCCGTCGTCTGTCAGCAGATGGCCCTGGGCGACTACGACAAGAGCGGCAGACGCCGCCCGGTCGCCGGCCGCAATCCCGACGTCACGATCCCCTGCGACCAGGTTATCGCCGCCGTCGGCCAGGCGCTCGACGCAGAGACGGTCCTGGGAGGCGTGCCGGTCGAGCTACGGAACGGCTGGTTCGATGTCGAACGCAACACCGGCGCCACCAACGTGGAGTGGGTCTTCTCCGGCGGCGACGCAGCAACGGGGCCGGCCTCCGTGGTGGAGGCGGTGGGTGCAGGCGAGAGAGCTGCAGTAGCCATCGACAAATACTTGACGGGCGAAGAGCACGCCTTCTGGCGCCGTCAGATCGCTGTAGATACCTACTTCGATCCCGATGCGGATCCGCTGCCCACCCCGCGCGCCGGCGTCAAGTGTCTCGATCCCGAAGCCCGGGCCTGCACCTTCGACGAGGTCGAGCTCTCCTGGGATATGGAGACCGCCTGCGCCGAGGCCAAGCGCTGTCTGCGTTGCGATTATGGGAAGGTCCCCGTGAGCGCCGTCGATGCTCAAGAGGACGGCGAGTAGCGCCGGTCTTTACCGGCCCGATAAGTGGTAGAGACCGGCACAAGCCGGCCGACAGAAAGGAGAGGACGGCCTTACACAGTCTCGAGTAGAACCGATGGCGGCCGGCTGAGGCAGCCGCCATCGGCAGACGAGCGAAAGCCATAGGACAAACTACAGAAAGGGTCAAGAGAGTATGTCAGCACCTGTCGTCACGGCTTCGTGCAACGCTCCGGGCGAAGTCGCACAGATCGCCTGTAACACCAGCAAGTCAAAGGCCTCGTTGCCGCTGGGAAAACTGATCGTTCTGGGCCTCCTCGCCGGCGCCTACATCGGGTTCGGAGCCTATCTTGCCACCACGGTGGGCCACGATGCCTCCAAGTTCCTGGGCAACGGCGTCGGTCAGCTCCTGTTCGGTTCGGTGTTCACCGTCGGCCTCATGATGGTGGTCATCGGTGGTTCCGAGCTGTTTACCGGGAACAACATGTTCATGATGGTGGGAGCGTTGGAAGGCACCACCACCTGGCGCAGCCTGGGCAAGAACTGGGCGGTGGTCTGGATCACCAACCTTATCGGCGCTCTCATCCTCGTGATGATCATCTACGGCGCGTTCTACGCCACGGGTGACGGCGCCGGTCTTTTCAAGGGCGGCATCGGCGCGAAGGCGGTCGCCATCGCCAAAGGCAAAGTGGAACTGAACTTCTGGGCGGCTCTACTCCGCGGCATCCTCTGCAACTGGCTGGTCTGCATGGCCGTCTGGCTGGCGCTCGCCTCCAAAGATGTCGTAGGCAAGATCTTCGGCATCTTCTTCCCGATCATGGCCTTCGTCGCCATGGGCTTCGAGCACAGCGTCGCCAACATGTTCTTCATCCCCATGGGCATCATGGTCGGCGACAACGAGACCATCCTGAACGTCGCGGCTGCCGCCGCAGCCGGCCCCGACGCTACGCAAGCGGCGCTGGACGCCTTCAAGACCTCGGTCGCCGATCACCTCAACTGGGGTACCTTCTTCTACAAGAACCTGATACCCGTGACCATCGGCAACATCATCGGTGGAGGTGTCTTCGTGGGGAGCGCGTACTGGTTCTCGTACCTCCGCAAGTCCAAGAGGGTCAAGGCCGAGGAG
>ERZ747221.2101-NODE-2101-length-18412-cov-3.903572_pt1 | contig 18412 bp, 17 predicted proteins | sample MGYA00374949_ERZ747221 | MGnify/ENA primary metagenome ERZ747221 (study PRJEB28779, sample SAMN05720172) | bioreactor metagenome | isolation source: Anaerobic biogas reactor | place: USA:Washington, USA | collected 2015-08-08 ... | reverse complement strand
CGTTCCCCGCTATGTTTTCCGGCAATAATTTTCCTGGCCTGTAGCGACAACCGCTCCAAACTGGCCAGGAACTGCTGATCAAAAACATTATCCACAAATTACACCTCTTTAGGACGCAAACCGCAAAATAATCTATTTTCTCATTAACCCCCTATGGCCTGGGGCCATACCCTAAAGGGCACACGGCAACCACCTATGAAAATTCCCGTGGCTTTCGTGGGTGTCATGCTGAGCGTAGCGAAGGGTCTGATATGATATTCCGGTGAAAGATCCTTCACTCCGTTCAGGATGACAAGGAAAGTTCTTCCCTAATTAACCCCTAATTCCTAACCTTTCAGGTGTTGTAAAATATCGGTAATTAATTCATCAGTGACCAAACCCTGGGCTTCGCCTTCAAAATTGAGAAAGAAGCGGTGGCGCAAGGCGGGATAGGCCAGTTCGGTAATATCTTCAAAGGCCACATTATATCGTCCTTCCATCAATGCTCGTACTTTACCGGCAGCTATCAAAGCCTGTCCTCCCCGAGGGGAGGCGCCATAACGTACATATTTTCGAACACTTTCCGGGGCATACTGACTATCCGGATGGGTAGCCAGCACCAAACGGGTAGCCATTTCCAGCACTCTTTCCCCAACTGGTACCTCGCGGGCCAGGATGCTCATAGCGGTTATGGTATCCGCGCCTGCTACCTGTTTTAATAAAGGGGAATCACTGCCTGTGGTGATATTAATAATGCTGGCAAGTTCTTCTTCCCCCGGGTATTTTACCAGGAGTTTAAATAAAAACCGGTCCATCTGGGCTTCTGGTAGCGGATAAGTCCCCTCCATTTCCAGCGGGTTTTGGGTAGCTAATACAAAAAATGGTTGAGGCAGGGTTCGAGTTTTACCTCCTACGGTAACCGTCTTCTCCTGCATGGCTTCTAGCAAAGCACTTTGAGTCTTGGGAGTAGCGCGGTTTATCTCATCAGCTAGCACGATATTGGCAAAAACCGGACCCTGCTGAAAGCGAAAGTGCCTGCTGCCCCCGGCCTCTTCGCTTAAAATATTTGTTCCGGCTATATCCGCCGGCATCAGGTCGGGAGTAAACTGGATACGGCTAAATTCCATGGATAATACCTGGCTAATGGTCCGGACCAGCATGGTTTTCCCCAACCCGGGTACCCCTTCCAGGAGGACATTTCCCCCGGCTAAAAGGCAAATCAGGGTCTGACGAATTATATCCCTCTGCCCCACCATTACCCGACCTATCTCTTTTTCTATTTCCATAACCACCCGGGCAAAATCTTCTACCTGCATCAAAAAACCTCCCATTCGTCCATATAATTCACGCAGATTCCGCAGATTATTTATGATTTACGCTGATCTCTTTTATTTAGTCAATATCTAGTTGCCTAATTCCTAATTACCCCCCATGGCCGGGGGCCATTCCTAAAGGGCACGCAACCACTGATGAAAATAGAAGCCAAGGTCAAATAATATTTTAAAAATCCGCGTAAATCCTAATATAATCCGCTCCCTTAATAGTGAGCGATAGCGAACATCAGTGTGCCCTATGGGTACGCGATCCGCGTGGAATAAAATTCTAGTTACTTATTAATTTTCCAGAGAAGAAAAGTAGTCACGGACCAGGTCCCTGGTCCCTGCCGGGATTACACTGCGGTTCAGAGATTCCCGTGCTAGCTGGCTATACTCTCCTATCACCTGCTGGTAAGGTCGCATAGTATCCGGCATAATGTCCGGATTATCTATATCTATGATCTGCTGGGGGCCGCTGCCCTCCTGACCCTTTACATAAGAGGTCTCTCCAGCTCTTCCTAGCCGGACCGGGTCATAGATTTTTTCGTAGTCAGCAGTATTCATATCTGCCGGCAGATTTCCTCCCGCCAGTCCGCCGGATGAAGCTCGTTGTTGAGGGTTATCCTGGTTAGTACTACCCATGCCTGCCCCCGCTCCTGCACCAGCTCCTGCTCCTGCCCCGGCGCCAGTTCCCGCTTTTGTTCCCTGCCCACCACCGCTGCCTGGTGAATTTCCCCCTCCAGGAGAATTACCGCTTACCTGTCAGGTTCCGTTACATCCAGGAGTGTTACATTGAGGATTCTGGCAAGCAGTACCGGTAGCTGCCAGATTCCCATTATTACTACTGCTAGCCGCAGCCGCTATGGCCATTCGGGACGATTGCAAGGCTAACCCGGCCCGGGCCAAATCCGAATTTACTGCCGCCTGACTACTCATTGCACCCAGAGTTGCACCCAGAGATTTTAATTGGCCGCCCGCTGCCGGCGTTGACCCGTTGCTTAAGGCCCTGGCTGCCTGGTTAAGTTGGTTTTTCAGGCTCCCATCACTCAGGGTGGCTGCCGATTGATTCAGGCTGGCAGCTAGTTTCTGCTGATCCGCACTGGCCATAGTTGGTAGCTTTTCAGCCATTTTGGCAAAACTCTGTTCTACTTCCTGGCTGTCACCGGCAGCTAACTTTTCACCCAGTTCCCGGCTTATCTCACTTTGTTTTAACGCCTGGGACAGCCTTTCCACATCACCGTTTACATGGTTCTGTTTATCCGAGGAGAGTTTTTGCAATCGTTCTTCTGTAGCAGTCAGGGATTTCATGGCTTCTTCCTGTTTTTTAGTTGAATTCAGTTTCTGCTGTAATTCCTCCAGAGCTTTAATGCCCTCTTCCCGCCGGGCTGAGGGGGCCTTCTCATTTTTCTTTTCTAAATCCTTTTTAACTTTCTCTACCTGTTTTTGTTGCTGAACGATTTCTTTCCGAACCGCCATTTGCCGTTCTACCTCTCCCTGCCAGGGATTAGGAATTAAATTAAGCAGCAACAAGAATCCGGCCAAAACCACTAAAATCTTAGCCTCCCGCCGGGGCATTTGCAGAGGAAAAGTAGCTGCAGCGTCCACTTCCCGCAGGTGTTTTAAGGCATCCTCTCTTTGTAAACGTTGCATCGGGTTATCATAAAAAGAATTGGATAACTCCAGAGCAGTGCTAACCCGCTCTTTTAAGCCTTTAGCGTCTACCTGACAGGCTGCTTCCCATAAACCCGGACGTGAAATTACCGTCAGCACAGCTGTAACCGGTATTATAATACCTGCCGCTACCAGGCAATAAAACGTAACATCGGCCCAGGGACGCAGGAAAGAATAGATCAGCAAAATCAGCGCTGCTAACATAGCCAGAGCCAAACCCCGTAAAAGGCTAACCAGGAAATGCTGCTTCAGCAAACGTTTCCATACCGGTTGTAAGGCAGTCTTAATTTCCCGATCATTAAAACTGCACCTCTCACGCCTCAGCTTCATTATGTAGTTCTTCACTATGTGTTTCTTCATTAATATCCCCACCATCAACCTGGACCGGCTTCTTCCGTCTAAACCAGCGTTTTAACCTGGAAAAGCGCCCTACCGGGTCCAGGAGCAATACCGCAATAAATAGTAAAACTACTATAATAATGCCATCACCAATAAAATTATAATGCCAGGGCTGCAGGCTTGACACTGGAGCATTTAAACCCACCATCCTGCTTGAACCGATGCCAAAGTTTAAGGGCATACCCTGAGCAAAAGATCCTGGAAAGGTTGAATACAAGGCTACCAGAGGATTAAGATAGGCAAATGCCGGGATACCACCGAAGTTGGGGCGAACATTTACCAAAAATGCAGTTATGGCTGCCGTACCAGCCAGAAAGAAAAAGACGATAACATAAGTTACCACTACCGACACCTGAGTTTTACGAAAAATAGTAGAGCAAAAAACCCCTACCGCGCCAAAGGTAAGCGCTGTCATTAAGTATACTAGAAACACCTGCGCTATTTCACTTAGTAATACGCCACCAAAGAAATATACTACTCCGAAAAAGGGCAATGAAGATATTATCAATAGTAGTATATAAGCTATCGAGGCCAATAATTTATTTAAAATTATGGAAGTGGCCGACAGCCGGGTACAAATCAGCAGATCCAGAGTTTGTTTCTCCCGCTCTCCACTTATTACTCCGGCGGTAAAAGCCGGGGTAACAAACGAAACCAGCATCAGCTGAAATATGGTCAGGGTAACATATATCTGGGGTCCTACATCAGGTCCAAAACCGGAGTAGTAAATTCTTTGCTGTTGGGTCCAGTAATAACCCAGGGTAATTAGAGCCAGAGTCCCCAGGTACAAACTTATCAGCAGGGGGGACTTCCAGGTACGCATGCGGGAACGAAATTCCTTGTCCAGCACCGGGTTTAGAACTAGCCTTTTCATTATTGAACTACTCCCTTCGTAACCTGCATGAAAATATCCTCCAGGTTATTTTTGCCTTCGCTAAAAGATACCACCGGGATACCGCTTTTAACCATGCGGGTTAAAATGTGATTAAGCTCCTCATTACTGCCGTTAAAGGGAAGTTCCAGGCTATTGTTAATAAAGGATATCTCCGTAAGTCCCAATTCCTCCTGCAGTATAAGTGCAGCCGCATCGCCCTGGTCCATAACTCTTATTTGCAAGGTTCTTCCGGTCCGGGTATGTTCTACTATCTCCTGGTTGGTACCACTTACCACCAATCGGCCTGCCTCCATGATAGCAATATGAGTACATAGCTCAGCCAGTTCCGGTAATATATGAGAACTAATAATAATGGTCTTACCCATGGATTTTAATTCTTTTAGAAGTTCACGCATTTCTACCCGCGCCCGGGGATCAAGTCCGGAAGCAGGTTCATCTAAAATCAGTAGAGCGGGGTCATGAACCAGGCTGCGGGCCAGGCAAAGGCGCTGTTTCATACCCCGGGACAGAGAATCCACATAAGCCTGACGTTTATGGCTCAAATCTACCAGTTCCAGTAAATCCCCGATAATCATTCGCCGTTCTCGAACCGAAATACCGTAGCTGGCAGCATAGAAATCAAGATATTCGTCCACCTTGAGATCATCATAAACTCCGAAGAAATCAGGCATATAACCAACCAGTTGCCTTATCCGCGCCGGGTTCGCGCTTACATCCTCCCCGGCAATCCAGGCTTTGCCTGAAGTTGGGGTTAAAAGCGCCGCCAGTATCTTCATGGTGGTAGTTTTACCGGCACCATTGGGACCAACTAGGCCAAATATGGCTCCGGTATCTACTTGCAGAGATAAGTTATCTACCGCAGTCAGTTTTCCATATTGCTTGCACAGGTTTTCTATAAACAGCATCTTATTACCTCCCCTCGCCGGTGATCAAACCCGGCTGTTGACTACGATTCTGGTATTTAGCCTCCATAGTAAGGGTCACTCCCTGTAAATACACAAAACCATCCGTAGCAGATGGGCTTATCCTTACGCGCAAGCTACCTTTTTCAGATAAATATTTCTGCCAGTCTTTAATCGGGTTTCCCATTAACTGATATTTTACCTCTTCCCAGTTTCCGGTTGACCACTGGTATAGCTCCATCTTTATCCCCCGGGCGCTTTGAAAACTATCGACTGGGGCTAGCAGGTTAAATTTTTCTATCTGCAAAGAACTGGGTTCATAGGGCAAATCCAGCTGGAAAGTAACTGGACCTCCACCAAATTGAACCCCTTGTAAGTTTTGTTCACAATGATTAGCCTTAACCTCGATTATGCGACCATTTATTATCCCGGGGGGGATCGATACTTTATCATTATGCAAGAGGTTAACCGGCATTGGTGATATATAGGCCGTGGAGGGGTACACTTTACCTAATCCACTACTATCCAAAATACCTTTAACCTCTTCCTCCGACCAGCCAATAAACAACAATTTATCACTATCCTGCCCTTGTCCTCTATTAAAGTACATTTCCATAATCCTCATTTTACTGTTGGTTTCAGCCCTGAACGGGTAAAATCCTCGTGGATAATGAATGGGATAGGATTCAAACAAACGATAGTAGACCGGGCGGTTCTGCATTGACAAATATACCATCAGGTCCACCTGGGCGGTTTCCCCGGGTTTAAGCTTATTAAGTTTCTGATAACCATGGCGGCTAAAAATCATGCAATCCTTCAAGGTTTGCGATGTATTATTAGTTATGGAACCAGTAATCCTATTACCCTGGCTGTTAAGTTTAGCTTCAATATTACCCGGCTGGTAAATACTACTACTGGTTCCGATAGAACGGGTTGACCAGCGGCTAAGATCATCGAAGCTAACCCTGGTATCCGCTCCCTGCTCCACCCTGGCCAATACCGGCAAACTGTCATTATCTATCACCGGACCATCCCGATAGTAATCCATTGGCAATATATCTACCAGCAAGTTACCGCTCAAATTAATGGAAAAATCCCGGTGGGTAGGAGCAAATGCGCCTATATATGAATTTACCCGGGCATAATCAAATCCCGGTTCCATCTGTACCACGGAAATAACCCGGGTAAAGACATCACGCCCTTTACTTTTGAAACCCATATAATAGGTAGCACCAAAAAGCAATATAGCCATAAGGGGTATGACTATCCAGCCCAGTTCCCGACGGTCAATCTTTTTCAACAACAGATAAGCCCCTGGCCCCAGTATAAGAATGTAGAGTAATAATACAGCAGCCAGTAATCCCCGCGAAGGCAAATCAGATGCCGGAATAGTACGCAGGGCCCAGCCTATCTCATGGCGCCGCTGCTCCATCATCATGGAGCGCAAGTGGGGTGCACTTATGGTCTGGTGAGGGTCACCCTGGGTAATAATATTAAGCCACAGATTTTCGTTACCGGACCAATTATCAAAGGGACTGGCACCTGGATCAAAGGCCAGGTAATAAACATTTCCATGACCCAGTTTTGAGGCAACCAGCACCGGATTTTGTCCGCTGGCTAATAGTGTAGTACCTCGATTAATCTGACCCTGGCTAAGAATAATATTCTTTCCCGCTGGAAGCTTTTGCCCGGTCCATTTTTCCAGTTCCGCCAGAGAGCTGACCTGGATACTGCCGGAAACTTGTACTGGAAGTAATGACTTGGGCAGGGAGCCCAGTGTTTTTTGCCAGCTGGCACCGCCACAAGTTACCAGCGCCCCTCCGCTTTCTACCCAACTTTGTATCGAAACTAGTTGTTCGTGATTAAAGTTATGGCTGGAGAAGTCAGTGAGAGCCAGAACATCTATACTTTCCAACATTATAGAGTTGGGTGGTATATCTTTAGCATCCAGGTGTATTACCGTAACCCTCTGGGCATTCCCGGGTAGTTTCATTGCCCCCAGGTAGTTTAAAGCTTCCAGGTTACTTGATAGTACTCCTACTATCATTTCCTGAGGCGGAAGGCGGGTAACTTTAACTCGACTGGAAACCAGTTCTTTATCTGCAACCATAAGGCGAAGGTTAAAACTCTGGCTCTGGTCATCGGAGGCATAAAGGTTAAAACTCTTATGGGCACCTCGGGGTAAAACTACTTGCCGGCTATATACCACACGGGAACCGGATTGATCACAGCTTACCTGTAAACTGCCCTTGATTTCCGGGCCCGGATTCTTAATTTCCACTGCAAAAGATACGGGTTCACCGGTACGTACATAACCGTTAAAACCTGCTTTGGCAGTCATAGAAAGGGTGCCTTCAGCCCCTGCCACCTTAGGTAAGCCCAGGACTATAAATAAAATTATTATCAAACTGATTAAACCAAAACCACCAGGGCTCTTTCTCAGGTTATCCCTACTCATCCTTAATTCCTCCCCTCGCCTGTTACCGTAGCTTTTACCGCCGGGGCTACAGGTCGGGGTATAGCGGTTTCAGCCTTTTCGTTGCTGGCATGGTCAGTTTTATTACGAGTCTTAATCGGTAAATCCAACTGGTAACGCAGGTTAAGTGTCTTCATTAATACCGGGGAATCCTGTTCCTCATCCAGAGTAATTACCCCGGCTTGCAAGGTTTGCTGTTCGTTTTGAGTTAGGTACACTGCTTCCATTTCACTGGCTGGGATTTCAGCATTCAGGATATTATTCGGTTCTATACTGAAAACCTCCAACTGCTGCAAATCTTTCATACCCACAAAAACTACGGGGATACCTGATTTAACCAGTTCTATTAGTTTATTAGCCCGCTCTTTTTCCAGACTCTTTTTCTCCTGGTCGGGAAATACCCAGACCGCGTTAACCATCCCCGGACTCAGGATATCAATTTCCTCTGCGCTCATGTTCCACCACTCCAGGGGATAATTATTATACTGGCGGTAATATTTCTCATTCTGGGAAACAAATGCAATCTTCATACCCCAGTTTTGCTCTATCTCCATCCCGGCCTTATCATAAAAACGGGGGGTTAATTCGATTTGGCCCTTTGGTATTTGGGCCATTATAACCCGGTTTTGCATCTTAGCCTCAATCTTGCTCCCCTCATTCATTTCCAAAACTACCCGCTCTACCCGGGGGTCTTTACAAAAGCCATAAAATACTCCATCAGGCATCAGCCCGCATTCCGCCGGATTAGCACCACTTATCATTTCCGTGGTAAACTCCATACCATCCTTCAAAACTATGCCCCCGGGTTTGCCCTCTACCAACCTTATACCCAACATATAAGTTCCTGCTTGGAAAGGCGGCCCTCCAAAACCCTGATTTGCTTCAGACATCTGAACATCTGCTTTAAAAACAAGATAGGTTTTCTGACCCAATTCACGTACATCCAGTATTTTTATTTTGTGCAGAGTTGTTTTCATATAGGGGTCACTGTACTTACGCATATAGGAAGGTAAATCTTTTTCCAATTGTTTTTCTGCCAGTTCTATTATTTTAGCTTCCGGCAGCTTTGGAGGGAAATAATAAAAATAGTTAAAAATCCCTAGCCCCAATACCACTACTAATATTGCGGCTCCAATCCCCAATACCTTCTTCACGCTTTAGCCTCCCCGCTCATAGCTAATCTCTTGCTATATAGTAACATTTTCCACGTTAACTAATAATACAACCTTAAAACCTTTTTCTTTCACAGAAAAAAGTGACACAGGGGGACGGTTCCGGTGTGTCATTTTTTTGAAATGACACACCAGAACCGTCCCCCTGTGTCACTAGCGAGGGCGTAATCTTGGGTCAGTTTCAACCGACTGGGTTTCATTACTCTGTTCGGTGGAATCGGCTTTTTCTTCTAACGGAGCCTTTTCATCAGCCAGGTGATCCTTGACGCCAAAATAGTGTTCAAGTACATCTTTAGCTACATAACCTGCCGAAGTGGAACCATAATAACCGTATTCAACTACTGATGCAAATGCAATTTCAGGGTCATCAAAGGGTGCAAAAGCAACAAATACCCCGTGAAATTCTTTTTTTTGGTTATCTCCCTGCCTACCCGTTTCGACTGTTCCGGTCTTGGCTGCAATCTGCAATTCGGGCGGGAAGTGGGCAAAAAGAAAATGGCCGGTACCTCCCGGTTGGGTAACTGCTAGCATAGCTCTCCTGGTCATGGCAATACTTTCGGGTGAAACATCAACCTCGTTAACTAGCTCTGGTTTTGCCTTTTTCAGAGTTTTGCCCTCATGAGAAACTATACTTTTCATTACATGCGGGCGCATTAAATAACCACCATTAGCTATGGCTGCTATATAGTTAACAATCTGTATAACGGTATAGTCATTGTAACCCTGACCGATAGACATATTAAAAGTATCATACTGTTGCCAGTTGGTATCGAAGCGGTATCTAATATCATGTTCGGCATCTATCTGGTTTCTTTCCTTTTGTTTTTGTTGTTTTAGTTTCTCCAGCTCTTCTTGATTACCCATGGCCCCTTGTTCTAAAACATTATATTTCTCATCCAAACGTTTAAGCAGGGCTGCATGACGATCATTTAAAATGATTTCATTAACCTCTTTTTTCCACTTGGGTGTAGGCAATAAACCCTGCTTTTCATCAGGCAGATCAATACCGGTTTTGCTTCCCAACCCAAATTCCCGGGCTACATAAATAATATTATCCTTGCCTGCCCGGCGTCCCATCTCCTGAAAATAAGTATTGCATGAAGTGCCCATACCCGAATAGTAGTTGACATTGCCATGAACTCCGGTACATTTTATGTTAGGTTTTATCCAATAGGCACCACCACAATTAACTAAACTCAGGGGATCTACCGAACCTCTATCCAGAGCTGCCATACCAGTAATAGGCTTAAAGGTGGATCCAGGTGGATAACTATCTTGGATAACGCGATTAGTTTCTGCTCCTGGATTCATAGGGTCGTACTTGCCAGGGGGATAATAGTAGGATGCCTTTTCATTGCTAAGCTTGCCTTTCCAATCATCCGGGTTTAAGGCGGGCCTACTACACATTGCCAGTATTTCACCAGTTTTAACATTCATCACTACTGCCGAACCTACCTTGGCTTTGGGATAGCGCACCTGTAATTGCTGCAAAACCTGATCCAAACTCTTTTCCAGTACTTTCTGCAATTCCATATCCAGAGTAAGATAAAGGTTGTTCCCGGGTGAAGGCTCTAACGTCACTAACTCTCGTACCGGCCTGCCGTTGGCATCAACTTCAACTCGGCGGGCACCATCTTTTCCCCGCAATTCTTTCTCATACTGCTTTTCAATTCCCGATTTTCCAATCAAACTATTTATACTGTACTTGGATTCCTCATTACTGGCTAATTCTTCAGCACTTATAGAATGAATGTATCCCAGTGCGTGCCCGGCTAGAGTTGCCTCAGGATAAGCACGTAATGGTTCCACCGTAATGGTAACTCCGGGAAGCGTCTGGCGGTTCTCTTCTATCTCCACGACTAGCTCCCAGGGAATATCACGTATAATTACAACGGGTTCAAACAGGCGATATTTTTGCAGATTAATTTTCTCTTCAATGTAGTTTTTGTCTATTTCCGGATAATCAGATTGTAGTAGTTGGGCCAGATTGTCCACCACATTATCCTGACCCTTTAAACCCAGGTAGCTTAAACTCAAGGTATAGACCAGCTCATTGTTAGCCAGTATTTCCCCATCGCGGGCATATATTTCCCCACGGGGAGCCTTTACTGCAACCAGGCGAATACGATTCTCTTTGGCCTGGGTCTGGTAGGCCTGCTGGTGAAAAAGCTGCACCACCGCCAGCCTTATACATAATATTGCCAGTAATGCTATAACAATATATGAATATACTTTTAGCCTGGTTTGAATAGTTTTAGGTTTCATGTCAAACTCTCCAAGGTGTCCTCAATACACCACTATTAGATGAATTATAGTACCAAATATAAAGAGGTATAGCTACAATAGTATTGTAAACAGCCTGGTACATAATGTGGTGCAACATGCCTGTGTCAATGTGAAATACATCAAATACCATAATGCTTATAAGGAAAAGAAAAAGGAAATTTAAGGCAGTTGCTACCAGTACTCCGAGAACACCTACAAATATATTTTCCTTAAAAACATTACCCTGCACCTTGCCTACAATGTAAGCAGTTAATCCTTTAGATAAAGCATTTAGACCAATAAAGCGTCCCATATACAGGTCTTCCAATAGACCACAGAAAAATGCATAGCCACTACCTTTCTTTGCAGTGTTAAAAAGCGCAAAAAAGGTAACAAAAACCAGAACTAAATCTGGAGTAGTACCTTTTATACTATAAAAACTAAATATTGTCGATTGTAAAAATATTGCCAGCCAAGGCAACAAGACTAGAACCAGGATACGCACTATGGTTACTCCTCTTCCAAATCAAAACCTTCCACCGGATGGTAACCGGTAATAACAAAGACCTCCTCCAATTTGTTGAAATCTACTGCCGGTTTAATCATTGCCACCAGCAACAACCCATTGGGTTCCCGGGTAATTTCAGTCACCGTTCCTATATTAATTCCCGGAGGATATGTAGCCGATAGTCCGGAACTAATAATCCGGTCGCCTTCATTAATTTTCGAGTAATAAGGAATGTTAATCATTCTTAGCTGATTGCTGTCACCCAGGCCTTCAACAATTCCATTAGTTTCCCGGGTTTTCTGAATTATTGCTCCTACCGCCATCTCCCGATCAGTAATCAAACTAACCTGGGCCGAGTTCTCGCTGACACTGCCTACTCGACCAACCAGACCGTTAGGACTGATTACCGGCATGCCCTTCTTAACCCCTTGCCGGGAACCCCTATCAATAGTAATACACTCGTACCAATTGTTGGGACTACGAGCAATCAGGTGGGCTGGAAGCAAATCATATTTTTCCCGGTTAGCATTATCGAAGTTTAACATCTTACGCAGGCGAAAGCTTTCCTGTTTATATTCCTGTAAAGACTGATTTTCCATGGAAAGCTGGCTGTTTTCAGCCTCTAATAATTTGACTTGCTGCTGTAAATGGCGTTTATCACTGAAAACGACAGTCCACCCATCCCAGTTATTTCTGAAGCTGCTTACTCCACTCTGCAGTGGAACATAAGTATCCCGAATAACTTTTTCCAAAAAGGTAACATTAGCACGCTGAGCAGCAGTTGCGTTCATTACCACCAGGGAAATTATTATGACCAGTAGCAGCAGCCAGAAAAACTTGCTTTTAAACAGCTTAAACAAAATTTCTCACCTTAGTCTTACATGCTTTTTTTCGGTTGTATTAATACCCTCTTCAAAACCTCAATATTTTCCAGCACCTTACCTGTCCCCCGGGCAACAGCCAGCAGCGGGTCTTCACAGGCATAAACCGGAATATTGGTTTCCTGGCTAATAAGCTTATCCAACCCCTTTAAGAGAGCTCCGCCACCAGCCATTACAATCCCGCGGTCGATTATATCTGACGCCAGCTCCGGGGGGGTCTTTTCCAGACATACTTTAATACCCTCAATAATATGGTCTACTGTTTCTTTTAAAGCTTCTTGAATCTCTGACGAAGATACCTTTATAGTTTTAGGCAGACCACTTACCAGATCACGGCCTCGTACTTCGTAATACTCTTCATCACCTTCCCAAAGAGCTGAACCAATAGATATTTTAATATCCTCAGCAGTGCGTTCGCCTATAAGTAAGTTATAATTCTTCTTAAGATGCTGCGTAATATCTGTATCCATATTATCACCAGCTACCCTGACGGATTTGGCCGTAACTATACCTCCCAGAGATATTACCGCCACCTCAGTAGTTCCGCCCCCAATGTCTACTATTAAATTGCCGGTAGGTTCATATACGGGCAAACCGGCACCTATAGCAGCAGCCATAGGTTCCTCTATTAAATAAGCTTCTTTGGCTCCGGCCTGCAGAGCAGCTTCTTTTACCGCTCTTTCTTCTACAGTAGTACATCCAGTAGGTATGCTAATGATTACCCGGGGGCGCATAAACGGTGTTCTGGGCCCCAACACCTTATTTATAAAGTAATTTAGCATGGCCTGAGTAACATCAAAATCAGCAATTACACCATCTTTCATAGGGCGAATAGCAATTATATTACCAGGTGTACGGCCTATCATCCTTTTCGCATCATCACCCACAGCCAGAACCCTGCCATTATCATTTTGTATAGCCACTACTGATGGTTCCGTAAGAATTACTCCCTTACCCTTTAAATGAACCAGCGTATTGGCCGTACCCAAATCTATTCCCATGTCTTTGCCAAACACTATGTTTCCTCCTTAAATTAAATTAATCCCCTGGCTTTTAAACTACAGTAGGTATTATCACCAATTATTATATGATCCAACACTTCTATGCCCATCAGTTTACCAGCTTCGATCAACCTGTTAGTTATATCGATATCCTCCCGACTAGGAGTCGGGTCTCCACTGGGATGATTATGAATTAGTATCATGGAGGCAGCACTTTTCTTAACCGCAGTCTTAAACACCTCCCGCGGATGCACTATAGAACTATGCAGCCCTCCTATGGACACATCTTCCATAACTAATAACCCGCCTTTGCGATCCAAATACATAACCCGGAAATGTTCCCGGTCGAAATATCTCATCTCTTCCATATTCGCACCAGCGGCTACATTGATTACATCCTCGGGGGATTTGATGTACATTTTAGTTGGAGTATCCACCCCTGCCCGACGACCTAACTCCAAGGCAGCTTTAATGCTTACTGCCTTGGCCGGCCCTATTCCCTTTATCTCCATAAGTTCTTCCAGGCTGGCTTCTTTCAACTGTCTTAAATTCTTATATTCGGACAATAGTAGTGTTGCTAAATCTACAGCATTAATCTTTTTAGTTCCACCACCTAGCACAATGGCCAAAAGCTCTGCTTCACTAAGAGTAGTTTCCCCCTTGAACATAAGTTTTTCCCGAGGTCGCATGCTCTCAGGCATGTCCTTTATACATACGTAATATTCGCCCACCGGCTTACACCTCCAACAGGTTAATACCATGTTTTTTTAACATAAGGTAAAGTCGGCTCATAGGCAATCCTACTACATTGAAATAACATCCTTCTATTCTCTGAACTAGAAGCCCACCTCGTCCTTGTATTCCATAGGCCCCGGCTTTATCTGCCGGTTCACCACTGGCTACATATGCTTTAATTTCCTCTTTACTCAGATGCCGGAAATAAACCCGGGTAGTTTCATCTTCAACTTCGCATCCTCCGGCTGTTCTTATGCAAATAGCTGTTATCACTTCGTGACAGCGACCACTTAGCTGGGTCAACATTTCCAAGGCATCGTCTTTACTGCCGGGTTTCCCCATTACCTGTCCATCCAGAACAACAATAGTATCGGCCGCAATAAGCAGGCAATTTTCTCTTAATAATGGAATAGCTCTTTCAGCCTTTAGCCTGGCTAATCTTCTAACCGCATTACGGGGAGACTCTTGGGGCAGGAAACTTTCATCAATGTTTGTTGATATGGTTGAAAAGCATATGCCCAGATTTTCGAGCAGGCTTTGACGCCTCGGGGAACTGGATGCCAGGATAATCTCTTTCAAAAACTATACCTCACCCTTATATCTTATAACAGATACCTTAATAGCGACCATACAAATATATCAAAAGGACCGCGTGTGCCCTTCAGGGTATCCCCGTGATATACGTGATATATTTTCACTTTATAGTCTCTTGTAAACCAGATAGGATAGGACAAATCCCAGCAGGGTAAAGAAACTAATATGTAACATAAAACCAAAGGTCAAGGAAAAAACCTGCAGGTTAAGAGTAAAATCGGGTATACCAACACTTTGGACTTTTCCCAGGATTCCTAGAGCAGGCCAAAGGCCAACTATGAAATCTCCTAACCATCCACCTATGATTCCTCCTACTATCAGTAAAAGTAATAAAACCTGCCATCCTGGATAGGCGTGAGACCTGTTAGCCATAGTATTACCCTCCAGCAAACCTATTGTTTTTTAAGTTTAGCATTAGTAATAGGTAAAAACAAGCTGGATAAAGGAGGAGAAAACTCCCATCAGAAGCTCTCTCCTCCTCTATCCAACTTCACCTTGATTGTTTATAAAACTTATTTATTAAAAGCCAGGATAAAGCTTAAAACCTCAAGGTTTACTGAAAGATCCACATTACGAAGAATAATATCATTAGGAACCCGCAAAACCCGCGGTGAGAAATTAAGAATAGCCTTTACTCCTGCATTAACCAACTTATCAGTTACATCCTGGGCTACCCCGGCCGGTACAGTTACTACCCCAATACTTACATTAGACTCGGTCACTCTTTTTTCTAGTAACTCCAGCTTTTCAACCTCTACATTACCCAGTCTATTTCCTATTCTATCCGGATCAACATCAAGGATTGCACTAATATTAAAGCCACGATCAGCAAAACCCTGGTAAAGCGCTAACGCCGAACCCAGCTTGCCGGCTCCAATAATAATGATATTCCAATTGCGATCCAGTCCCAGAATCTTCATCAGGTGTCCATAGAGCTCTTCTACCTTATAGCCTACTCCCCGGGTGCCAAATTCTCCAAAGTAAGCCAGGTCTTTACGTACCTGAGCAGAACTTACCCCTACACCCTGAGCAATCTCTCCCGAGGAAATAGTCTCTACCCCCTCACCCATAAGTTGATGCAGATAGCGGGAATAGATGGAGAGCCTCATTACCGTAGCTTCAGGAATTTTATATACTTTCAAATCCCTTACTCCTTTATATTAATATCTCCCTTTATATTACCACCTTGTGAAAAAATGCGCGACAATATAAGGTATAAAAATATTACTATTTTCTATAGTATGTTACCTATAGCACGGTTATCCCTTATTATACTAATAGTGTTAGCAATTTGTAAATAAGAATTGCCACCAGTGCAGATGAAGGAATGGTAACGAACCAGGCGATAACTATCTGGCGAGCTATATTCCAGCGGACTCCTTTTAACCTTTTGGCTGCTCCTACACCCATTATAGAAGAAGACACCACATGGGTAGTACTAACAGGAGCACCGAAGTGGCTGGCTGAAAAAATTACCAGTGCCGAAGTAAAATCTGCGGCGAATCCATTTATAGGTTCAATACGAAAAATTTTCCCGCCCATAGTACGGATAATACGCCATCCACCTACTGCAGTACCGGCAGCCATGGCTCCGGCACAGGCTACTTTAACCCAGAGAGGAACCTGGAAGGTGTTGATGAGGCTGCTGCTGACCAGTATCATAGTAATTATACCCATAGTCTTTTGGGCATCATTGGAACCGTGTGCAAATGAGGCCATACAGGCAGAAACTACCTGTAGCTTGCGAAACTTGTTATTAATCCGTGAAGGTGAGGTTCCCTTAAATAGCCAGAAAAGAAGGGTCATGACCAGGCTTCCGGCAACCAGTCCTACTATTGGAGCAATAATAAGGCCGGTTAAAATTACTAAAAAACCGTGCCAGTTAACAAAACTGGCACCAAAACCCGCAATTACGCCCCCTATTAAGCCTCCGATCAGGGCATGGGAGGAACTGCTGGGGATACCGAAACGCCAGGTAAACAGATTCCAAAATATGGCGGCTGTCAGTGCGCTGATAAGTACTATCGGGGTAACCATACCAGGGGCAACTATATTCTTACCTATGGTTTCGGCTACTGCCGTACCACTCATAGCTCCTAGAAAATTCAAGGTGGCGGCAATAATAATAGCGGTGCGGGGGGAAAGGGCTTTGGTGGAAACAGATGTGGCTATCGCATTGGCGGTGTCATGAAAACCATTAACATAGTCAAAAGCCAGTGCTAGAAGTACGACTACAACGATTATCCCAATACTATACATACTTAATAGCTACTCCCTTTAAAATGTTGCTGACATTTTCACAATAATCTAATGTAGTTTCGAGATGTTCGTATATTTCTTTCCATTTGATAATGTCAATAACATTCTGGGTGTTTTCAAAAAGAAGAGCTATACCGGCGCGGTAGAGGTAGTCTCCTTCGTGCTCGAAAGACCTGATTTTTTCACATGAGTCAATTATTTCATTGCTTTTGCTCCTTACGTCAGGCAATTTTTCTACAGCATTCTTTATTTCCTGGGAAGCCTCCTCCAATACCTGAACCAGTTTTAAAACATAACCTTCTTTAGGCTGTCCCACTTTGTATATTACTATCTTTTCCATGGTACCCTGGATATGATCCACAATATTATTTAATTCGCGGGATAACAACAAGATATCCTCCCGGTCAAAAGGAGTAATGAATGAGTTGTTTATCCGCTTCATAACTTCCGATAGAATAAGATCGCCCCGTTCTTCCACTTCGTTTATCTTATCCAGGTTAGTAGTGGGATCACTGCGGTTTTCCACAAAGCTTTTTAAAATAAGAGAGGCTTCACATATAGCATCAGCTAAATCGTTAAAGTATTTAAAAAACCTGTCATCACGTGGCTTTAGTCTGAAAGACAAGCCATATACCTCCTTGTATTGTATACAAGATACCTTTTTATTAATTATAACATTTATTAAGTTTATCCCTGTGTTAAGAATGTGTTAATAATAGCTTAAGTAGTTATTAAATATCGGCGAGCACGATCAAGGATATAAAATGACCCTGCCACCAGCAAGTATTCTTCCGCCCCCAGCAGGCTAATTCCAGTTTTTACGGCCTCTTCTATGTCTTCCTTTACCCATACTTCTTTATCCGGATATAGTAACCGCCATTGTTCTGCTACCCGCTGCCAGTGTAACCCGCGCTGACTCTCAGGTCTGGTAACTACACACGCCCGGCAATCGCCGCCCAGTTCTTTTAAAATAGCCATGCTATCCTTATCATCCAGCATTCCGCAAACCATTATGCGTTGTTTTTGGGGAAAAAGATTATTAAGCGAACTGGCCAGCGCTCTGGCTGCCTGGGGATTGTGGGCTACATCCAGGATAATGGGAGGATTACTGCTAATTAGTTCCATCCGTCCGGGATGTTTTAAAGTAGGTAGCGCGTTCACGATATGTTCGTTCTTAATATTATAACCTTGCTGTTTGAGTATCATTAATGAGGTCAAGGCTACTGCCAGGTTTTGCAGTTGAAAATCTCCCAGAAGGGAGAAGTACGCCTGGTCTATCTCCAGTCCGGGACATCTAATCTCCATTACCTGCCCATCAATGGCGGGATTACACCGGTACTTAACCTGGCATAGAGAAGC
>ERZ747221.2089-NODE-2089-length-18473-cov-3.277234_pt1 | contig 18473 bp, 15 predicted proteins | sample MGYA00374949_ERZ747221 | MGnify/ENA primary metagenome ERZ747221 (study PRJEB28779, sample SAMN05720172) | bioreactor metagenome | isolation source: Anaerobic biogas reactor | place: USA:Washington, USA | collected 2015-08-08 ... | reverse complement strand
GACCCCGAGGGCCCCGTGGGACATGGGGTCGCCCGTCCCGCGGCCACCTACGCCGAGGTGGAGGACGCCCTGCTCTCGCGGTGGCCGGAGACCAGGCTGGACCCCTCCCTGGACCGGATCAGGGAGTTCCTCGAACTGCTCGGACAGCCGCAGCAGGCCTACGACGTGGTGCACCTGACCGGCACCAACGGCAAGACCTCCACGTCCCGGATGATCGACGCCCTGCTGCGAGCCCATCCCTACGAGGAACCCGCCTACGACCTCTACCCCCTGGCCCAGCCGCCCACTTTCGGCATCGGACGAGTCGGGCGACTGCCCAAGGCCACAACACTGCGAAGCCTCGCCGCCCAGCTCAAGGAAGCCACGCGATCCAAAGTGGCCTCAATCGTCGGTCGCCCAGGCACCCCAATCCGCAGGGCTGCCGTCTGCGTCGGCGCCGCCGGCCGACTACCCTTCGAGAAACCCAGGGCCGCTGATTGCGATGTGATCGTCACCGGCGAAATCCGCCACCATGACGCCCTGACCATCCTGCGCCACGGCAAGACCGCCATCGCCCTCGGCCACGCTGAGAGCGAGCGGCCCATTCTCCCCATCCTGGCCGCCCGCATCAAAAGCCGATGGCCACACCTCCCCACCACCGTCAGTCGACAGGATGTCCCCCCGTTCATCCCCGCCTGAGTCGCCCATCCCAAACGGGCGCAACTCGCCGGCCCCGTACATGAGGATGGTCCAGTCGGCACAGAACGGGCTCATCACTCGCGGGTTTGACCCTGCTCCTCGAGTCGGACTTGGGGGTCCAGCAGGATCGCGTCGAGCTCATCGCGCAGGCGGGCGGCCTCTTCGTACCGCTCCTCGGTAATCGCCTGTCGAAGCTGCTTGCGAAGATCGCGAATAGGGTCCACCGGCAAATGCCGCCGGATCTCACGCCGCAACGTGCGCAGCACCTGGGCCTCGCCGCTATGGCGGAATACCTTGCCCTGACCCATCCGCTTGAAGAAAGTGCGAATAGCCTGCAACCCTACCTCGACGTGTGTCAAGGCGGTGCGATAGGCACTTTGCCGCATGGCCAGAAGGGCCATGCTCTGACTGTGCATCATCACGATGTACGGCCGGTAGACCTCCAGCCCGTACCGATCCTCATCCTCAACCGCGTAGGTCACACACAAATCCAGGGCCCTGAGGTTCCGCTTCGTGTCGCGAGCCACCGCCTCAAAGTCCTCCAGCACGAAGTTGGCCAGATAACGCTGGTAATACTGGAAGGTCTCCTCGCGAATCTCGCGGCACTCCTTCTGATCCAGCGAGAAACCCAGATCCGTGCCGTTCATCTGTCGGTACGCGGCGACCCGAGCCAGGTGATACTCGAGCAGGGATTCATGCCCGTAAGGGTGGTGGCCGTCCGGCCGCCCTCGCGCTTCCATCTGCAACACACCCAGATCGACCCGCATCTGGATCTTGATGCGGTTGTCGGTCCCGCGAACGCGACGTACGCTCACCTGCCCGGGAACATAGTCCCAACCTTCGGTGACCAAACCTAAGTCTTTGGCAGGCATGATGTTCACTCGCCGCGAGCGTCCCGAAACCGGGGCGTCCCTCTCGCCGGTCATCCGGGAGGATCGGCCCTCTAGCTGATAATAGGCCCGATAGCGCCGCCATTCAACGGTTAATCCGCCGCCGAACACTACCGCCGAAATGGCGACTCCTCCCGCTGGTCCAGCTTGTCCACCCCATCTATCATGACATCGCTGCTCGGTAGCAGCCAGTCGCCCGCCCCGCCCCGGGGGGCCGGCCACTACCCAAAAACGCCATCCATCGCGGTCATACCAAGCTATCGGACGACCAGCGGGGTGGCCATCGGTGAAAATGGACCGTGGGCTTTGTTCTGAGATGCGAACATACAGTATGCAGTACCGCAACAGGCCAGCGGGGCCGCCCGGCACACACAAAGGTAGGTACACACAATGGCCACCACCACCACCACCAAGGCCGCCCAGGCCACGGCCCTTGTTTCCGAACGGCAGCGGGACGCGCGATGCCCGATGAACGCGACCAAGTAGCACAGGATGCCGACCACCCCCGCAAATGAAAGAATTCCGCCCGATTCGCAAACGATCAGCGGCCAGTTGTGCACCTTGTGCATGAAGAGATCCGCATATCCATCCTCTTCCTTGGACTTGATCCCGCGCCCGACGAAAGGATTCTCCAACACGGTCTCCAGCGATTCCCGCATCAAGGCAATCTTGACTTCGGACGATCCAAGGCTTGTAACGCTGGAATAGGCATAAAACCGCCCCATCCTCTCGTCCAGCTTGGCATTCAGTCCCGTCAACCACCCGCTCGCCGCCAGGACGTAGCCGGCCACCCCCAGGATGCCGATGGCGAGGAGGATCCGCCGCTTGCGCAACACCGCCAGATAGGCAACCGCCCCGACCCCCAAGGCGAGAATCCCCCCGAACGAGGCGGCCAGCACCGAACCGGCCACGCAGGCCAGCACGCCGGCGTAGCCCCAGACGGCCCGGCGGGCGGTTGCTTGCAATGCCCCGTTCAGGAACAAAACCAGCGGAATGGCCAGATTCTTCGCAAGCGTATTGGGATTGCCCAACAGACCGGACAACCGGCCGGCCACCGTTCCGGGAAGCACCAAGTCGTATTTCCACGTCAAGACCGCCGCCAACACATTGATCCATGCTCCGGCCAGGAGCCCCCACGATGCCGCCCGGGGATTCGGCGCGCCCAGGAAAAACACGGGGATCAGCAGAATGACGCATAGGTATTGCGCCATGCCAAACAAGCCCTCCGCCCCCCCCCGGCCGCCATCGACAAGATCGCTGAGCATGAACCCGGCCATCAGGAAGCAGCCGGAAACGAACCACGCCCGGTTTTCCTGCAGGACCGAATGAACGGGCACCTGTCCCCGCACGATGAAAAACCCCAAAACGGCAAACAACAGCAGATCGCCATACACCAAGTTGATTACCCACGGCCGCAGCACCGGCATCATCAGCATGGCCGTGGTCAAGAAAACCAACCCGGCAGAAAGCACGTTCGCCTTCTTCATGTGCCGTCCGGCGGCGGCAGTTCCGCCGCCCGAATGTCCTGCGCCATCAGGTCCGCCGCCCGGAATACGCCCGGATGGACGTTCCCGCCATGATCCACGTAGCCGCGGCAGCCCCCGATGGCGCCCAGCACGAATCCCGGACTGTATTCCACCACGAGGGGATTCTTCCCGGCGTCCAGAATCAAATCCACGGCCAGATAGCTGGCTTTCAAGCGATCGACCAACTGGAACGCCAGCTTGATCTCGGCGTTGCACGTCGCCGGATCGACGTAGTCGATTCGGCCGCTGCCCGACGCCCGGAAATCCCCGGGACGGTTCTTGCGCTTGAAGACAAACGCCCGCCCGCCCAGAACGGTCACCCGGACGTCCCCGTCGTTCCCGTCGTAGAACCGCTGCATCAGCACGTAGCCGCGCTCGCGGGGCGTCAGCCACTTCATCCGGACCCTTTTGGCAATCACCCCAGGGGCCTTGCTCAGCGACTTCCGCAATCCGCCGGCCTTCCGGAGGTTGACGCCCATGTCCGCCGCCGGACCAGGGACCGGCGAAAGGCCCCGGCCCAGCATCCGTTGCGCATAGCGCCGCAGCGCCTCAAGATCCTCGATCCGCCGCACGTTCAGGGCCCCCGCGCCGGAGCGCAATTTCACCACCAAGGGGAACCCCAACGTTTCCGCCGCTTGCTCCACTTCGTCCCGGCAGGTCGCCACGCGGGTTTCGCAGTGCGGCAATCCGAATGCCTGCAACTGATGGGCTTGAACCATCTTGTCGTCGTAGCTCAGCACGGCCGGCCAACTGGGCAGGATGGGGCAGCCGAACTCCCGCAAAATCCCCAGATGCCGGATACACGCATCGAACCGCGTCAGGTGCAGATTCGGCCGGAAAACGATCGCGCCCGGCCCGGATCCCCGGATCCAAGCGATGCAGCCCGGATTTTCCAGGTTCGCGATTCGGGGCTCCAGGCCGGCCGCCTCGCAAGCCGGCACGAATTCCTGCATCCACGGCCCCGGTGCCGAATGGATATAGACCGTATTCATCTCCGCGTATTCCGTCCTATCCCCGGCTTCGCATTTTCAAATACGTCAGGACCACGTCCCGGTGCGACTCGCACTGCAGGCTGTTGAACAAATACCGCCGCCGGCGCTCCGGGCCCAGCCACATGGGGAGATGCAACCGCTTCATCAGCCGCCGGACGGCGCCGCCGGCCCACCGGCCCGGGAGAAAGCCGGAGAGCCGGTGCGGCGCCAGGACGAACGGAGCCACCCGCTCGACATACTCCTCCCAACAACCGCGCAGACGGGCGTCATCGGCCAGAATCCCGTTCAACCGGTCCGTTTCCCGGAGGACAGCCGCCCGGGCCTCTTCTTCCGGGAGATCCAGGCGGCAGGACTCCCGATCGTATTCAACGGGCAGCAAACGCCAACGGACGGGTACGCCCTTGGTCAATTCCAGTTCCACGATCAAACCGCGATCCCCCCCCGCCATATTCGATGCCCGGGTAAAAACCAGATTCCCCAGTCCATAGAAGATGGGAACCCCGGCCCAGGTTTCGCAAGCGCTCGCGACATGGGCGTGGTGGGTCACGATCGCGTCGGCCCCGCATTCGGCCAGATAGCGCCATTCGTGCACCATGCCGGGCCGGGGCAGCGGATAGTATTCGCGGCCTCCGTGCAGGACGACCACGACGAAATCGTGTTCGGCCTTTGCGGCCCGAATCTGCCGCGCCAAATCCGCCAAATCGTACGGATTGGCGCCGGCGCGGTCCTCCTCCGCGCAAGACCACTCGTGTTCCGCCGCGTTCAGAATCGCCAGGCGGACGCCCGCCGCGGCCACCGTCAATGGCCGCTTGGCTTCCTTGACGTCCCGCCCGGCGCCAACCGTCTTCACCCCGGCCTCCGCGCACTTCCGCAACGTGTCCTCCAGCCCGCGGCGGCCGTAATCCATGACGTGGTTGTTGGCCAAGGTTACCGCATCGATTTGCAGCCGCTTCAGGAAAGACAGCGTGGATTCATCCCCCTTCAGATGCGGGCCTGTCTTGGCCAGCCGCTCGCTTTCTCCGGCTCCGCTGACCGGACATTCCAGATTCGCCAACCGGAAGTCCGCGGAGCGGAACAGCCGCTCCGCTTCCGGCGAAACCGTCGCCTGCACGCCGCTGCCGATGTGCAAATCCCCGCCGACAATCAATTTCATGGTGTCTTGTCCGTTGAACCGCCCGTGCCGGGCGGCCGTCCGCACACGAGAATCTGGTTTTCTCCAAACGGGCCCAAACGCGGATGCCGGCGGGCCCAATCCTCGATCCGCCGAAGCCAGGAAACCGGCAGGACCGGATATCGTTCCGCGACCGGAAACACGCACAGCGGATGAACGGCCCGGATATCCAGGCCCGCTTCAGCCACCAGTTTCCCCGCCTCGTCCATGCCCATCCCCGGGTTGCCGCGGCGGCCGATCCATTTCGCCAGCCGCGGACGAAGGGCGGCCGGATTCCGATGGTTGTTGAATACCAGGATCCCCTGCGGGGACAAATGCCGGCGCAGCACCGCGATGACGTCCCGGCGCAGTTCCGGCTGCGCGTTTGGAAAGAACCGGAACGCCGTGATCAGGTCGAACAAGCGCGTTCCCAGCACGTCGTTCCTCGTCAAATCGGCTTCGACGATTTCCGCGGCGGGATTCTCGCGCCGCGCCACCGCCAACATCGCGGGGGAAACGTCCACGCCCGTCGATTCCGCCGCCCGCCCCGCCATGAAACGCAGAATCCGCCCCGTGCCGCACGCGAAATCCAGATGCAGGAGACGCCGGCCCGCCAAATGATCCTCCAGAATCCGGACCAGGATTTCCTGTTCCATCTCCCACACCATCCGCCGGTAGGGGTTTTTCGAGAACGCCGCATGGTAGGACTCGCCTTTCCCGGGCTGGCAGTGCGATTGGCGATAATCCGGTTCAGCGCTCATGCCGATGCCTTTCGCACGAGCCCCTCGAGAAATCGCCGGGTGATGACTTGGCACCGCGGCAGCCACGGACGCTGCCACCAAGTCGCCAGCTCCCGTCGCCGGGCTTGTTTATGCTCGAAAAACCGCTGGGCATACGGGCCCAGTTCCGCCTCGTCCCCGGCGGCGGTCTCGTGGAAGTAGGTCGCCAGAAAGACGCGCGCCACTGGGGCCACGGGGTCGCCCACCAAGTGCCGCCAGCCCGGCGTCCACAACAGGTAATTCAGGAACCAGACCACGTCGAAAAACCGCGTTCCGCAAGTCGCCCGGCCCCCGTGCCGCGACGTCATCTGCCAGTCCAGGATGACCAGCCCCGGCTCGGTCTCCGACCGGCACACGTTGGCTCCGTTGAAATCCCCATGCAAGAACACGCGCGCGCCCGGCGCGGCGAGTTCCGGCGGGAGGTTCACCCGCATGTCTTCCGGCAGTCTCAGGTCCCGGTGAATCGCCGCCAGCGCCCGGGCGGACCGCGCCGCCAGTTCTAGCGCCGTGCGGCCCCTGGCCAGCAACCCGTTCCGGACGGGTCGAAGGCCCCGGATCCGCTCAAGAACCACCACGCCTTCCTTTTCGTCGTAGTCGAGAACTTCGGGCACGCGGAAGAGACCGCTCTGGCGGCCGATTTCGAGCGCCCGGCGCGTCTTTTCCACCTCGACGCGCATCCGTTCCGGATCCGCCGTCTTGACGACCGTGTCGCGCCCCGTTTGGATTCGGCTGTGCCGCCGGCGCTTCATTCCCCGCCTGCTCCCGCCCCGATCCGGGGTCGTCCCGCGAAGATTTTTTTCGCGGCTTTGTTCAACATCTCAGCAGCTTGCCGCCGTTCAGCCTTCGTGGCGATGAAATAGCCGCACCCGCCCAAATGCGCCGTCACGGCCAAGGCCGCCATGACCGCACGGATCAGCATCGTCTCGCGGTTCGTTGCGCCGTACAGACCGAAAGCAACCAGGCCGGCCCCGGCCGCTACGGCCAGCGGCTGTCCCCACCCGCGGACAACCAGATCCCGGCAACCGGCTCCGACCGCCCGAACGCAGCCAAGTCCGTTGAGCGCCCCGCAAACCCCGTGTCCAGCGGCCAGACCGACAGTCACCGCCAGGTACGGATTGCAGCGGGCCCCGATCAGCCCCAGAATCAATCCGAAGGGCACGACCACCAGTCCCGTGAAATAGATCCACACCACCGTTCGCAATTCACCCAATCCCTTGAGCATGTGGTGGCCGATCGAATTGCCCAGCATGAACGCGCTGCTGGCCACCAGCGCCAGCGCATAGGGCGCCAAGAACGCATAGTCGGCCCCCACCCATGCCACCAGCACGTCTTCCACGAGAAAGGCGGCGGCCAGCACGGCGGCCAAGGTCAACGCCATCGTGTACCGCACGCCCCGGATCAGCAGCTCCCGCAGCATGTCCCGGTTTCCCGTGGCTTGGTATGCGCTGGTCGCCGGCATGGCCGTGATCGTCATTGCCCGGACGACCTGCGACATCAGCAACGTGGGCATCAGCACTATCGCCAGATGGGCGACAAACGACATCGAAACCCGCGCGCCCATCAGCCAGCGCACTCCCGTGGCGTTCGCGGCCAAGCACAGCGAAGCCAGCACCGTCGCGGTTCCAAACCCGACCAGCGCTCGAAAATGCGCCCCCGAAAATAGCCCCAACCGGTTCCGCAAACCCGGCACCAGGCGATAGGCGATCGGCACGTGCGCCATCCGGTCGAGAATCAACGCCCCCGCCATGATGGCCAGCAACGCACCGACCGACGGGGAGGCCAACCGGAACCACGCCACCACCGCCGCCAAACTCGCGTATTTCGATGCCGTGGCGATGACCGCGCCCACGTAATACCGCTGGCGCGATTGGATCACTCCGATGTAGGGCGTCAGCGGAATGATCAACAGGATGGTCGCCCCCACCAGCGCCAGGGCCCGGCTCATTTGCCCGCTCGCGTCGGGATACAACGCCGCGGCCGCCAGGGTGCCGCCGCCCGCCAGCGCCGCCAGCCCCAGCGAATACGCGAAACTGGAGCTCACCACCCGGTTGACGTCCTCGATCCGCCCTTGCGCCCAGTATCCGGCGCTGTATTTGACCACTCCGGATTGCAGCGATTTCTCCAGCTGATCGATGGACGTCAGCAGCGACCACACCAACGCATAGATGCCGTACCCCGTCTCGCCGATCGTGCCGATGAGAAACGGCACCAGAATCAACTGCGGCACCAACTGGAGGATTTGCGTCGCCCAGGTGATGGCCGCATTCGACAGGATGAGATGAGATTGACGCATCAAAACGCAAACGAGCCGACGGTGGCCGGGAACGCGCTGCGGATCGGCAGCGGGAAGAGTTGCGCCCCGGCTTGTTTCTTCCCGGTTGGGTTCATCATAAAGGGGTCAGTCCTATAAATTAATGTTTTCAATTGGGCGAAATGTTTCTTTCAGAAGACGATTTTGTTTGTTCATTCCAATGCATGCCGAAGGGGCAGGTTGATAGCGCCGGCCGCCTCATGTCAATCTTCTTTCGCGGCGGCTTTGTCGCGCGTGCGGATAGCTTCCATTTGCAAGACGGCTTTCTGGAAGACCCAAAGGACGGAAGACGGAGGACAGCCGGTCGGCACGGAGGCCGACCCTCCAGGAATCCAAGAACCAACCAAATACGGCTGTTTATTCGTGTGCATTTGTGTCCATCCGTGGTTAAGCAGGCTTTTCCCCTAGAGCCTATTCCATCAGTGCCGCTTCGCGTTTGACGCGGGCGCGGTCTTCTTCGAGCAGGGCGGCAGCTCGCACCCGGGGGCTGTCGGCTGCCGGCTTTGGCGGCGGGGGGCGGATGGCGACGACGGCTTCGCCTTGCTTCAGTTCGCGGCCGGTTTTGAGGGTACGGTCTTCCTGGGATATCGGGCGTTGGCCCAGGCGGGCATCGATTCGTTCTTCTTCCAATTGACTCCCGCCGGCATCGCGGAGGATCGGCGTGCCCAAACCGGCTTGGCCCCAGGCCGTTGTCGCGCCAAGGCCGACCAGCATCAAAATATATCCAGCCAGCCGCTTGATTTGATTCGCGGTGCCAGATGCAAAGATCTTCCCAATAACCGGTCGGGACGGAGCCCGACCCTCCAGAACAGCCATTTTTGCCGAATTCCACCACTGGAGGGGCGATTTCCGTGTCGCCCATGTAAATATGGCATGAAGTTCCGTTGTCATGGCGTTCCTTTCAGCGTCCGGCAATCGATTCCGCGGGATGGATAAGCACGATTTTGTTTCCGGCTTCTTCCCAGCGTTTTTTCCAATGACGCGCGGCCAACCAGCGATTCTGCCGGCTGCCGCTATGGACCCGCAAGGCGCTTTTGGCGGGTTTGGAGCCGGTCGCGACGACGAAATGGCCGCGCGGATCCTTGCCGGCGGGCGCCAGGAGGAGAATCAAGGGAAATCCCGCGGCGAGCCACTCGTGAAGCTGCGGTTCTTCGCAACGGACCACTTCGGCATCCAGTCCTTGCCGCCGGGCTCCTTCGGCCAGCAAGTCGGGAATGCTTCCGGCCAACGCCGGCAAAAACACGTCCTGTTCCAGCTTTTCCAGATCGGGTTCGACACCGTAAAAACGCGCCACCATCGACACCGACGCGGGTCCGCACAAATCGTCCGGCTGTTCCAGAAAGGGCACATCCAGCAGATGGGCGCCTTGTTTCGGCGCCGTGCAGGCCGCCAACAATCCGGCGGAAACAAGCCCGGGCCAAATGCTGGAGAAGCTCATCTTCACGGGTTGAGCGGCTCCGCGTTGCGCGCGACGCGGAAGCCGACGCGAGATGCATTCATGCGCTCGATGCCATGGCCGCGGGCGGCGCAGCGGAGAAATCCTAACCCGTTGTGATAGGACCCGCCGCGCATCGCGCGCCGGACTTCGAGGCCGGGCGGGGCGTTGAGATTGCCGGCAAGGCTTTCGCCGCGGAGGGCGGCGGCATAGGCGTCCGAGCGATAGACGTCCTGGCACCACTCCCAGACGTTTCCGGCTAAATCGTAGAATCCGCCGGGGGATGGAGGAAACACCTTGACGGGATTGGTCCAGGGCCACGGATCCGAAGGTTCGCCGGAAGCGCTGAAATTGGCGCGGGCCGCGGCTTCTTCTTCATTGGCCTCATCGCCCCAAGGATAGACGAAATTCTGTCCGCCGGAGCGGGCGGCGTATTCCCATTCCGCTTCGAGCGGCAGGCGATAGCCGTTTCGATCGGGCAGGAACGCCACCGGTTCTTCCGGGCGGCCCAGATCGTAGCAAGGTTTGAGCCCGGCCTTGGCGCTGCGCCAGTTGCAATAGCGAACGGCATCGCGCCAGGAAACGCAGACGACGGGCGCTTCCGGCCGTTGCGCAAAACCGGGGGTCCGCCAGGTGGCTGCCCCGGGCGTGCGCTCGGAATCCGCGACGTGCTTGGTGGCAGCCACGAATTCCGCGAACTGGGTCACCGTGACGGGTGTATTTGCCAGCCAAAATGACGCGACGGACAATTCGACCGGCGGCACTTCGTCCGCAGGGCCGTCGCCGGAGGTGCGCCCCATCATGAACGTGCCGCCGGGCAACAGAATCTCATCGCTGTGGACCGCGGACGGACCATTCGGCACCAAGGCTGGAGGCATTTGGGCAACGGGACCGAGGCCAACAGCTTCCACTTTGGACGCCGACAGTTTCAGCGTTGTTCCACTGGCCCAGTGTTCGATTTCAAACCGGGAAACGGGCCATTTTCCTTCGCTTTGCATCGGCAATCGCGCTTCCGGCGCCCCGGATTGGCTTGTGACCCGTTGCAATGCGACGGGTTCTTCCGGGGGATTGAGCCATTTGCCCACCATTAAATCGCCGGACGCCAGGCGCCAAACCACGTGCCCTTCCGGAATTTCCTCGGGCTCGTTGTCCCAGGCCAGATATTGGATATTTTTCAAGCGCAAGGGACCGATCACCGCCGTTTCGGTCAGCGGCAAGGTCGGCGGATCGATTTTGCCGCTCAACCACTCTCCGGCCGTCGTTTGCACGGCATGGGTGCCGTCGGAATTCAATTGGGCCCGAAGAATCCGCGTCGAAGGCAGCTTCCAAACGCCGCCGCGGCCTTTGATCCGCAGGATGGCAACCGGAGAAACGACACGCCATTCTTGGCCGTCGAATCCGCGGCAGGTGACGACATGGCCCGAACGCCTGTTCTCCGATGCGCTCAACTTGCGGCCGATTTGAACGATTTTTCGAACGTCTTCCCAGGAGAATCTGAGCCGGCGCCCACCCAAATCTTCGGCGACCAAAGAACGTGGGGACGGCAACGCGTGGAGCACGAACTGGCCGGGGGCAATTTCCAAGCGCACCTGCTCTTGGCCGGCCATGGATTCCATGCTCCAGATGATGGGCCAGGGCAGATCCATCTTTCCATCGGCAAGCTCGACCCTCAGTTCGGCTGACCGGGGGCTCAACAGGACCTCGCTGCCATCGGACAAGGTGGCTTTCCAGGCCGTTGCAGCCTTTTCCACGATCGCGGGGGGGGCCAAAAAGGACACGGACGCCACCTGGCCCCACAAGTCGTATAATCGCGGATTTACAACCAAATCAAGTAGGATGTAAGGACTTGCCGGCATCCGCCAATCATCGCCGTAGATGGTTTGCGCGACGCATTGGCCATCCGCCGAAAACGATATCTGGGTCAGTTCACCCGGAGGGAAGGTCAAATCGCCGGCCAAGGTCGGCAAGCGCAAGGAGCGATTGGCCAGGGAGGTTGAAAGAAGCCTTCCAGAAGCCAATTCAATCCGAACCGGTTGTTCATCTGGCGCCGTTTGTCCATAAGCCATCGCAATGGCCAACCAGACGGTCGCAAACCCAAATTTCAATGCGTTGTTATTCATCTTATGATCCCTGATTTCATCGAAGTGAAATCCGCGTTTTGTTCTAGCGTACCGAAGTGCTCAGATCAAGCGCTGGTTCCGCGCATTCATGGGCGATCCGGCGGCGAAAACCGGGGCAGTTTTTCCAAATTGATTTCCAGAAGCGCCAAACCGTCGTCGGCCGGCAATCTTGTTTTGCCGGCCGTTACCCACACGTCCAACAGGCTTCCTTTGGCCGCGAAAGCCGTCAGCGGGATGGTCCAAGTCCAGGTCGAACCCAGCGCAGGCATGCCGTGGTTGAACTTGGCGGCGCTTTCCTGATCGACGACAACGCCTTTGCGGAGCCGGGCATGCCCGTCTTCGTCGCGGATGCGCACATCCAACCTCAAATCGGGCGGCAAGCTGCCGCAAAACCGCCAGACGAGCAGCAAAACGGGGATGCCGGAAGCGTCGCCGGGCTCTTGGATGGCGATCTGGAGCAAGCGCAGCCGCTGGCCGGCAAAACCCAAGTTCAAAAGAGGAAACGACGTGGCTGGACTGGCCGGCACCGCCGGGGCCATTCCGTCCGTTACGTCCGGATCGGCAGGGCATGCGGCAACGGCCTCCGCCCGGGCGGCCTCGGCCTCGGCACCCAAGCCGGCCGCATGCAGCAAGCGGGCCCGCCAGAGCCAGATCCGATGTGCATAGCGAGGGTAAATCCGTCCTTGGACCATGGCGTCCGACAAGATGGCCGCGGCCTGCTCCGGCTGCTGGGCCAGCTCGGACCGCAAGGCTTCGAGCAGGGCGTTGGCCATCGCGAACTCGTTGCCCGACAGGCGCAAGGCAGCCAACCGCTCGCGAAGCCGGGATTCTTCGTTCAGCAAGATCAATTCGGCAAGGGATTCTTCGATGGAGCGGAGCGGGGATCCGGCTTCGGATTCGGCCAGAATCCATTCGCAGGTCCAATCCGGCGTGAGTCGTCCAGTGGCCGCCCATTCGCGCAGGCGCAGGCGGCGCAAAGCCGGAGAGGCGGAACCGGCCAGCTCCATCTTGTCCATTTCGATTTGGACGCGCAGAGAACGCATGGCCGAACGCATCGCGGCCGACGCGACGATTTGTGCCCAGTCCCCTTCCCGCAAGTGCCGTTTCAGCCATTCCGTGGTGATGCGAATGCGATATTGCGCCTGCTGGATATTCCATTGTTTGCGGCGCAGCGGAGCCCACCAAGAGGCCGCGGGCGGCAATTGTTCGCTCCACACGCGTTGTTCCAAGGCCACCAGGCATTGGCGGGCTTCCGGTTGGCGCTGGGCGCGATCGAGCCGGACGTACATGTTCCAAAGAATTTCCACCGGCAGCTCGGCGGATTCCAGCATCCGCTGCACGCCGATGCGCCGGCGCCACCAGGCATCGAAGACCGTCCAGGCCCGCGAAGAATCCATCCGCAAAGCCCGCGTGCCCCAGTCCAGCAAGCGTTCCCGGTCGTCGGGCAGGCCGGGGCCCCGCACCAGAACGGCGCAGGCTTCTGCCAGCACATAGGCGTTGGCCGGATAGAGCGCGGCGACAAGGTTCAAATCGCGCAAGCCCAGGTTGCCCGCATCGGGATTCAAGCCCGGCACCGCCGCCATCCGCAAATAGACTTCGGCGCGCAGCAACCGCGCGGAAGAATCCCACGGAACCAGCGCCACGGCCTGCGTGGCCTCCGCCAAGGCGGTTTCCAGCGCCGCTTTTTCTTCCACGCGCGTGGCCACGGCCGCAACCCGACGGGCCTGTTCATGGACCGGATCGGCGGGATCCAGCAAAAGCTCGGCCGAGATCTCGGCGTTTCCCGACATCAGGAGATCCCGCGCCACCCGATCAACCAGTTGATCGTGCCGCCGTAAAATGAATTTAGCCGCAGTCAGCCGAAAACCGGACGCCTGCGGAGCGGCCTGCTTGGCCCGCTCCAGGGTCCGATCCGCTTCTTTGGGCGCAACGGCCGGTTTGCGGAACCAATAATAGGAGTCCCCGGAAAGCCCGGCGGCCGCGCACGCGCCTTCGTGGAGCCGCCACGCCCAAGCGGAGCGTCCGGAAAACCAAATGGCCGCCACCATCGCCGCTGCCATGATAATCCGACCCCGACGGAGAGCGGCGAAGCCTGCGCCCGTCTCCTCCGACCCATCCGGTTCCGGAAGCCAATCGGTTCGGCTCCACAAAATCCCGCAGAGCAACATGAAGAGGAGTTGGACTCCGGGGCGGGCGCTTAAGTTGAACTCGGTCTGGGCATGCACCAAGGCACCAAGCACGGCCACCCATGCTCCCCGGCGCAACCAGACCGCCCCCTTGTCGTTGTGACCAACCGGACGGCACGCTTGGCAACCTTGCCAGAGCGTCAAGCCCAGCAACAACGCCAATAGCGTTCCGCCGGGCCATCCTAAATCACCTGCAAACTGGAGAATGTCGTTATGGGCATAGTCCAACCGATAGCGTCCCATCGATTCAGGTTGGTTCATGGCCAACACCCGGCTGGTTCCGCCGGGGCCTGCACCCCATGGAAAATCCCGGCATAAATTCCAGGCGGCGCGCCAAATTTCCATTCGGGAAGCTTTGGATGTTTCCAGCGCGCCGGTCTCGCCCATGGCCCGGTCCAGAACGTTTCGTTGACGGGCATGCAGGCCGAAAACCAGCGCCGCCAGCACCAACGCGCCCCCCCAGACGCCGAGGCGGAGGCGGAATTCAGGCCGATCTTTGGCCATCCAGATCGCCAGAATGGCACAGGCTGCCAGCGCCGCGGTGGCTCCGCCCATGGAGCCCGTCAGATACAAAGCCGCCCATTGGAGAAGCCACGTAAACCAAAGCAATGGCCGGAGCCAGGCCTCCCAACTGTCGCCCAGCCGCTGAAGCCACCACCGCCAGCCGGTCCTTCCGCGCAAGGGACGGCGGGTGGTCCGAGACAGCATGAAGCCTAACTGCACCGGCAACGTCATGGCCAACAGTCCGCCCAATCCGTTGGGACTGCCGAACGTGCCCAGCAAGCGGCCCGCAGCATCCACGCCCAACGAGATGCCCAGAATCGCCTGGACGATGCCCACGGCCAGCAAGCCGACCACGACCGCTTTCAACGCCTTGCGGTTGCCGAACCGGCGCGCCCCGGCCCAGGCCAGCACGCCCAAGCCCGCCCACAGCCATGCGGTATGGAAGGAAATGAATCGTTCCACCGCCAGCGAACCAGCCGAAGCATCCGCCATCACGTCGGCGAACAGTTTGGCGTCGCCGCGCCAAAATTGGCCGCTCCACTCTCCGGATCCTGACCACAGTTGCCAGCCGCACCACAACGCCAGCAAAAGCGCCGCCGCTCCGGCCAACCGCCGCGGAAGCGGCCGCTGCGCCGGCCGGACTGCGGGAGCCGTCAGCCAGCCCAGGCCGCCGATCAGCCACGCACCGATCGCGATCAGCCGCGACTCGAAAAAACCGACGCTGCCGCGGGGGATCGTGGCCGCCAGCGCCAACAGCGAAACCAGCAGCGCGAAGCCGTATTCCGGCCGGAAATGCTGGCGGCGGGAATGGTGATGGCGATCCCTGGAATGCATGTCAAAGAGGTTCGCCCGCCAGGATTTTCCCGGGATTGCCTTCCGTCAGGTCCGCGGCGCAAGCCTCCCCTTCCCGCTCCGCCAGCCATCGGCGCGCGGCGGCCATCCGGGGGGGGCGCCGCACGGGATCGTGGGCATCCGAAGCCACCACCTGCACCCAGCCGCGGTGCACCCATTCCGTGGCGCGACGGCAGGATGAAGAACCGGGTGCCAGTAGGCAAGCGGCCGTGATTTGGAGCACGGCCCCTTGGTTGCGCAAGCCTTCGACGTCCGCGAGCCGATCGAGAAAATCCAGCCGTTCCGGGTGCGCCAGAACCGGCACAGCCCCTTCCAGACGCAAGCGGAAGACGGTTTCTTTCAGGATTGCCAGCCCGTTCACGAGAGGCGCCATTTCCAGCAACACGTAGCGCCGCTGAACGTCGTAGGCCGGCCAGATGCCCGTGCGATACAGCTCCACGACGTTTTCCAGGAGCGGCATTTCGGCGGCCCAGCGCAAATCGAGTTCGATTCGTTCTTCCCGCAGCCGCGCCCGGAGCCGTTCGGTCGCGGCCGGAATCGCGCGAGGATCCGCCACGCCCAGGCCGCCGTACAGATGCGGAGTGGCCACCAGCGTGCGAATGCCGTCCTCGAGGGCCAGCCGGCACAAGGCGAGCGCCGCGGTTTCATCCGCGGCGCCATCGTCCAATCCCGGCAAGACATGGGCATGCAGGTCGATCATGACTTTGGATGGGATCTCCCGGAACGCCGGCCGGCCAATGCGCCGATCTTCTCGCGCCACCCTTTTTTGGCCGTTTCGGGCCGGTCGCCGTAATACCCCCCGTAACGGCTGTAGTAATAGGACGAATACGCGGCGCCGGACGGCATGTCCACGTTGTTGAGCAGGACGCCCAGCAACTTGATTTTGGACACCGCCATCTGGCGGGCCACCTGCTGGGCGGCATATTTGTTCGTGACGAACGTCCGCACCACCAGCACCGCGCCGTCCATGTGCTTGCCGATGACCAGCGCATCGGCCAGGTTGAGCATCGGCGGGGCGTCGAAAACGAGCATCTCGTATTGCTTGAGCCATTCTTCGAGGCGCCGGCCGAAACGCCCGGAATCCAGCAATTCCACGGGATTGGGCGGAACCGGGCCGCTGGACATGTAGAACAGGTTGGCGATGCCGGTCTGCACGATGGCGCGTTCCGACTCCAGGTTGTCCGCGGCCAGCAGATTGGACAATCCGACGTCGCTGCGGCCGTTGAACACCGCATGGACGCGCGGCTTGCGCAGATCGGCGTCGATCAGCAAGGTGCGCTTGCCGGCCTGGGCGTGGGCGATGGCCAAGTTGACGGCCGTCAGCGTTTTGCCTTCGGCGGGCATCGTGCTGGTGACCACCACGGAGCGGAGGGGCTTGTCCACCATGCTGAAGGCCAGCGCCGTCCGGGCCGAACGGAAGGCTTCGGCAAAATGGCTGCGCGGCTTGTTGACGGCAAAAAGATCGTCGAAAGCCGCATCGCCGGCTTCGGCTTCGGCCGACGGCACCCCACCAATGACGGAGCTGTTCAGCAGCGTCCGAACGTCGCTTTCGCCCTTGATCGTCGTATCCATGTAATCCAGGAAGAAGCAGACGCCGATAGCCAACAAGCCGCCGAAGAAAATCCCCATGAGCAGCATCCGCGAACGCGAGGGCCAGGATTTTTCCTGGGGCACTTCTGCGCGCGACACCACGAACACGCTGTCGCCCTGCCCGCTCAGCTGGCTCACGTTTAATTCGTCGATGCGGCGGATAATGGTGGAATAGGCCTCCTGGATGGAATCCCGGCTCTGGCGGAACAAATTGTACTTGGCCGCCAATTCATTGAACTGGAGAACGGCTTCTTCTTGCTTCCGCAATTCTTCCCGCAGCATCTTTTCTTCATTGAGCGCCTGCTCGTAGCGCCCGCGCAGCGCGTCCACGACATAGGTCGACTCCATCGCCAGTTTCGTGCGGATGGCATCCATCTGGGCGATGGTGCTCTGCAGTTGCGGATGCATGTCCCCCAAACGTGCGCGCATTTCCGAATACTGCTGTTCGAGCCGAGCCAAATCGGTCTTGAGGCTGTTGATCAACGTTGAGGCCTGGACGCCCGGGATGCTTTCGGTCTGGCCGGCTTTCATGGCTGCTTCCGCCGTGCGGTAGTGGGCCTCGGCCTGCATCCGGAGCGGCTCCGCCTTCATCAGATTCTGGTTCAGGCCTTTGAGGCGATCGACCACGATGTTCTGCGCGTCCTCGAAGGAGACCATCCGGTTTGTCGCCATGAAGGCGTGAAGCGCCGTCGTCGATTCGTTGAGTCGTACACGCAACTCTTCGGCCTTTTTCTTGAGTTCGGCGATGCCTTCGTCGGACACGCCCATGCGCCGGCGGCGGTTTTCAGCCAAATAGGAAGAAACAACGGCGTTGACGATTCGCGCGGCTTCCGTCGGTGATTCCCGTTCCACGCTGACGTCGAGCACGAAGCCGCTGCGCGCGGGCGTCACCTGGATCAGTTCCGCCAACTGCCGGACGGGATCCTTGCTTTCCCGGAAATCCTTGCTTTGCGCCAAAAAGCCCTGCTGCAAGACGGCTTCCATGACCGGGGTGGACTTGATGAGCTGGACCTGGGTCTGGATCAGATCGCGCTGGGTCAGGGCGCTGCGGCCGGGATCGAAGGCATCCTGCATGGACGTCAGGTTGACGCCTTTGTTTTCGATCAGCAGGCGCGACGTCGCGGTATAGCGCGGGGTCCTTGTCCAGGCGTACAAAACGGTCGCCGCCACCACCAGCAGAAAAACCCCGGCGGCCACCGGCAAGCGCTGCCGGACGACCGCCACGTAATCCCACAGGTGCAAGCCCGTTCCTTCTTCGTTGTTCCATTCGGTCATGGTGATCCTGTTCTTCCGGCAAGTGGCCAGAACCCGCCCCTTCGCCGACTAGCGATTCAGCGAATAGGAGAAAGTAAAGATGCCGCGGATGAAATTCATGAATTCGGTCCAAACCATCTTGGATCCCGACGCCCGGACGTGCAGCACATCGCCGTCGCGCAAGTAGATGTTGGGCATTTCGCCCC